>Ga0308175_100000385_pt1 | contig 30762 bp, 28 predicted proteins | sample PhyCR1_3_FD_203893 | JGI IMG/M metagenome (GOLD analysis project Ga0308175, IMG submission 203893) | Soil microbial communities from UC Gill Tract Community Farm, Albany, California, United States - DLSLS.C.R1 | ecosystem: Environmental > Terrestrial > Soil > Agricultural land | place: USA...
TCTGGACGGTGTTGACGTTGCGCGTGTAGCGGTTGTTCGCCGACTCGGCGATGAGGTTCAGCAGCACGGCCAACAGCAGGAACACGCCGAATACGATCGAGGTGGCCCAGGTGAGGACGTCGCCGGTCTTGGCGCCGAAGGCGGTGTTGCCGCCGCCTCCGCCGAACGCGCTGGCGAGGCCGCCGCCGCGTCCCTTCTGAATGAGGACGATCAGCATCAGGAGGATGCAGGTGATGATGAACAGGACGATGGTGAGGTAGAGCAGGAAAGTCATAAGAAATTGCTGGTTACTGGTTGCTAGTTGCGGCGGCGTTCACGATCGCCAGGAAGCTGTCGGCCTTGAGCGACGCCCCCCCGATCAGGCCGCCATCCACATCCGGCTGAGCCATCAGGCCCTTGGCGTTCTCGGGCTTCATGCTGCCGCCGTATTGGATTCGTACGCGGTCGGCGAAGTCGCGGTTCCACATCCTGCCCAGCGCGCCGCGAATAAACGCATGAACTTCCTGCGCCTGCGCGTCCGTCGCGTTGCGGCCGGTGCCGATGGCCCAGACCGGCTCGTAGGCGATCACGAGCCGATTCGGATCGTTCATGGTTTTGGGGTTCAGCTCATTCAGCTGCGCCCGGACGACGTCCAGCGTCCGATTTCCGTCCCGCTCCTCCAGTTTTTCACCGACGCAATGGATCAAGATCAGCCCGGCCGAGTAAATCGTGTTCGCCTTGCGGGAGACCAGCTCCGGCGGCTCATTCAGCACGTGGCGGCGTTCGCTGTGTCCGTTGAGGCAGAATTTCACGCCGAGGTCCTGGAGCATGGGCACGCAGATTTCACCGGTGTACGCCCCGCCCGCTTCAAAGTACGCGTCCTGCGCGCCCAGAAGCACGCGCGACCCCGTCAGCGCCTGGCCGACGGCATCTAGGTACACGAACGGCGGGGCTACGCCGGCGTCAACGCCCGGAGGGGCGCCCTGCGCAACCGCCTTGGCCAAGGCGGTCGCGGACGCCTTGTTCGTGTTCATCTTCCAATTTCCGGCGACGAAGGGGGTTCGGGGCATTTCAGTGGCACGGGCGGCCCGCCCGTGACTTTCTTTATAAAATCAACGACACGGGCGGGCCGCCCGTGCCACAAACTATGCAGTTGCCATTTCCGGCGCTTCGGCGAATTCCTTTTTCATGATCGCCGCGATCCGCCGCAATTGCGCCATCAGCTCCTTGAACGTCTCCGGCAGCAGCGCCTGCGGCCCGTCACACTGCGCCTCCGACGGGCAGTAGTGGACCTCGACGATGATGCCGTGCGCCCCGGCTGCAATTCCCGCCGCCGCAATCGCCGCCACGTAATCGCGCTTCCCCGCCGCGTGCGAAGGGTCCACGACGACCGGCAAATGCGACCACTGCTGCGCCACCGGGATCGACGTCACGTCCAGCGTGTAACGCACCGAGTCCTCGAACGTCTTAATGCCGCGCTCGCACAGAATGACCGAGCGATTCCCCTGCGACAGCACGTATTCGGCCGACAGCAGCCAGTCCTTCACCGTCGCCGCCAGCCCGCGCTTCAGCAGCACGGCCTTGCGCGTCTTGCCGACCTCGCGCAGCAGGTCGAAATTCTGCATGTTGCGGGCGCCGATCTGAAAACAATCGACGTAACGTTCCATCTCGGCGACCTGCCGGGTGTCCATCACCTCGACGCAGATAGGCATACCCAGCTCGTCGCCGGTCTCGCGCATCCACTTCAGCGCCGCCAGCCCCAGCCCCTGGAACGAATACGGCGAGGTCCGCGGCTTATACACCCCGCCGCGCAGGATCGTCGCCCCGCCGGCCTGCACGTGCCGGGCGATCTTCCGGAGCATCTCCTCGTTCTCGACGGCGCACGGCCCGGCGATGCACGCCGCGTGCGTGCCGCCGACCTTCACCGCCGGCGTGCTCGCCCCGCCGACCTCCACGACCGTATCGTCCTCGTGGAACTCGCGGCTGGCGAGCTTGTACGGCTTCATGATCGGGACGACCTTCTCCACGCCGTCCAGCGACATCAGGTGGTTCTGGTCGAGCTCGCCCTCCTCCCCCACCGCCCCGATGACCGTGCGGAACTTCCCGCGCGACAGGTGCGGCTGCGCCCCCATCCGCTGGATCTCCGCCGTCACGCGGTCGATCGCCGCCTGCGGCGCGTTGGGGTTCATCACGATGATCAAGGCCGAACTCCTCGAAATTCCGCGCCGACCCGGCGCAAAGTGAAGCGGGGCAGTGTACGGGAGCGAATCCCCATTGACAAGTACAGCCGACACCAACCCAGGGCCTTTCAGTTCTCATTTATTCTGCGTCGGACCGCCTCCAGAGCCTTGACGGGGTCGGCACAGAATCTCCGCAGTTGGGCGGCCCGGTTCTTGACCCCCAGGAGTTGCAACACGTTGATCACGCCGTTGCGCAGGGCCGAGAACACCACCGGGGCCGAGCGTGTTCGGACCCGGCAGGCGTCCTCGCCCAGCGTCTGGTCGTGGACGTAAAACACCTTGTTCTCGATGCCCCAGTGTCCCCGGACCAGGGCCAGCAATCGCGTGGCGTCGGCCCGCTCCCGCGGCAGGGACGTGACGCCGTAGGCGGTCTCGGTGGTGGTCTTCAATTCGCCGGTGGCTCGGTCGCGCACCGTACGGGTGCGGGTGAGCTTGAAGCACTGACGCACGCCGGGGAAGTCCAGGTAGTCTTCGTCGAGTTGCGTCGTGCTCACCAGCGTGCGGGTCTCAAACCGCCCGTGCGCCTTGTCGACCGTGCGTACGGTCTGGCGCTCGGACCCGGCCAGTCGCCGCTGCCGAGGGGGAAGTGTCCGCGTCATCGAACGCGTCGGCGATGGCGGCGAGCAGGTCCGGCTGGTTGTCCTTTACCGGCCAGAGGTAGTCGCCGGTTTTGGACCTGGTTTTACGGGACAAGTCACGCTGGCAGAACATCGCGTCCCCCACGACCAGCTTTCCCTCTAAGGGGATCAGGTCCAGCAGTTCCAACGCCGCCTTGTGCTCGTTGGTCTTGGCGTCCACCGGCAGTTGCCGCAGCACGACCCCCGCCTCGTGGGCGTAGGCCGCCAGCAGGTGAACGCCGGGCAGTTGCACGCCGGTCGAGCCCCGCAGCGTCTTGCCGTCGAAGCTGACCGTCGCCCACCCGTGCGCCCCGGCCGCCGCCTCGGACCAACGCGCCAAGGCGTCCTCGAACGCCGCCCTGTCGATCGCGGCGAACAGGTAGTGCAGCGTCGTGCAGCAGGGCGTGGTCTGACGCGTGAAGCCCAGCGCCGCGGCGAAGCGGCTGCCCCGATCCCGGCCGAACTGCGCGATCGCGTACAGCGAGCGGCAGCCGCAGAGCATGGCCACCGAGCAGAGCGTCAGGACGGCGAGAGCGGGTGGCGTTTGCCCAGGGGTGAGCGGGGGTCGGGCACCGACGAGAAGCAATCGAACAGGCTGAGTGATGTCTCCGACATAGGCGGGTCCTCCTTGACCGCCTATATTTTAACGATCACCTGGGGAGAACTGAAAGGCCCTGGACACCAACCGACGGCGCCCGGCCGGGCCCGTTTGTCGGAACATCGGTATCTCGCAAAGCTATGTTTTTGCGGGAGTTACGCCTTCAGCAGCTCCCTCGCTTCGGCCATGCCCGCCGCCGGGCGCCCGTACTCGCTGGCGGTCACCCGCGCCAGTGCCACCAGTTGCCGCCAACGCAAGGTCGATCGGTTGGCGGCAAACTCCTCACTCGCGGTGCGGTAAAACTTCTCCCCGTGCAGCGACCCGTCTTCGCTGACGGCGTACTTGAGCATCAGGTCGAACACCGGCCGGTGGGGGTGGCCCAATTCCCCATACCGGTGAACGACCGCGGCGGCGCGGGCTTGAAGGTTGCCGCGGATCGCCTCCTCGACCTCGGCCAGGAGGGGCGCAGGTTCCTGAGACTTCACGCCGTCAATCTGCTGCTTCAGCGGCAGCGGCTCCCAAGCCAGGAAATCCCCGCCGCGATTCACTCGGTCGAAGGCCACTTGGTACGCGCCCAGGATCAGGCAGGCGAACGCATTGCGGCGGTTGGCCGCCTTCGCCATGTTGCGCCAGGCGTTGGCCGAGTCGCAGGCGTGTACGCCGATGGAATCGCCGTGCACGCTGCCCAGCGGCTTGCCGGGCTGCTCTTCCTGCGGGCGGCGGCCGTGGTCACGCAGGATGAGTTGATTCGCAGCCAGGGAGATCGCCTCGCCGATCACGTCCGGCGCGAACCCCGCCGCCAGCGCCTCCGCCGCGGCGGCGGCGGCATCGTCGGGCGTCCCGGAGAAGATCGTCCGCTCCAGCGATTCGACGAACGCGTCGTCCGCCGTCCGCGCGCCCGGGGCGGCGTCCATCAGCTTGTACTTCTCCATCACCGCCGGCAGCACCTGCCGCGGCCGGTCCCACGACGCCGACCGCTGCCACCCCTCGGCCTTCACGCAGTAATGGACCGACTGCCGCAGCAGCACGCGCGCGCCCTCGCGGCCGATCAGGTTGAGCATGTCCCATGCGCGGTACGGCAGGACCACCCGGTGCACTTCCGTGTTGTCCTGCACCGCCACCAGCAGCGCGTTGAACGCCTCATCCGCTCCGCGGCGGCAAACGCCCGCGAACACGCGCTCCGCCCGGTCCATATCCTTCGCCCGCACGGCGGCCCGAAGCGCCTCCCCACGGTTGGCGTCAGTTCCGGGCGAGACCTCGTCGCCGGCTTCGACCGGATGAAGCACCTCCTGCTTTCTGCCGCCGTGTTCCTGGATGCGATTCGTGTTGCGGTACAGCACCTTCAGCACAGGCAGCGGCGCGAGTTCCGCCGGCAGCTCGGCGGACATGCGAAACGCCGGCGCCAGCGCCATCATCGTGTGGAAGCCGACGTAATCCTCCCCGCCGAACGTGCGCGCGTTTGCCAGCGCCGCCGCCGCGGTGAGTGTGCGCAGTTCGGCCCCGCCGCGGAGCTTCTCGACGAGCACCGCATTCAACCTGGAAAGCGGCGTCTCCTGCATCAGGCAGACGAGCCCCTCCAGCGGTCCGAACGACAGCGGCCCGTCGACCGCCTCTCCCGCCTCGCCGGCGCGCGCCAGCCCGAGGTCCGCCACCAGCGCCGGCCCGACCGTCGCGACTAGCATCCCCTTGCCGACGTCCGAAAGAAAACCCCGGCGAGTGCGTTCGGTTCGCATTTGCATCTCCTTGTTTGACGTGAACGCCGCCGCGCCCTCCCGCGCTTCCGCACGAATGTTCTACCCACGTCTCCCGGCGGCCGCGAGACTAATCCGCCGAAACCCGCAATTTCCCCGCGGCCCGGCGCGCTTGACAACCCGGGTGTGTTTCCGTAACTCTATCCCATGGAACACCCCAAGATCGTCCACGACGGCATTACGTTTGACGACGTCCTGCTGATTCCAGGCAGGACCGACTTCGTCCCCGCCGAGGCCGACACCCACTCCCGCCTCACCCGCAGCATCGAAATCAATATCCCCCTGGTCTCGGCGCCCATGGACACCGTCACCGAGTCCGCGCTCGCCATCGCCCTGGCGCAGGAGGGCGGCATCGGCATCATCCACAAGAACCTGTCGGTCGAAAACCAGGCCCGCGAGGTCGAAAAGGTCAAGCGCAGCGAGAACGGCGTCATCGTCGATCCGATCACGCTCCCGCCCAGCGCCACGGTCGGCGCGGCCCGCAAGGTGATGCGAGAATACAACGTCAGCGGCGTGCCCATCGTCGAAGGCGACGGGGCGTCGCCGCCGATGTCGCGGGCGGAGGCCGACACGCCCCACCGCCGGACGCAGGGCAACGGCTCGGCCAAGCCGTCGCGGCTCGTCGGCATCCTGACCCGCCGGGACCTGAAGTTCCAGGAGGACGACAACCGCCGCATTGGCGACGTGATGACGCACGAGAATCTGGTCACCGCCCCGGAGAATACCACGCTCGACGAGGCCGAGCGCATCCTCTATCGCGCCAAGGTCGAAAAGCTCCTGCTCGTGGACAAGCAGGGGCACCTGGCCGGGCTGATCACCATGCGCGACCTGGACAAACTGCACCAGTTCCCCCACGCCTGCAAGGACCGCCGCGGGCGGCTGCGCGTCGGCGCCGCCACCGGCGTGCACGACTACGCCCGCGTCGAGGCGCTCATTTCCGCCGACGTGGACGTGGTCGTCGTGGACACCGCCCATGGCCACAGCCGCAACGTGCTGGACACCGTCCGCGAGATCAAGCGCCGCCACGACATCCAGGTGATTGCCGGCAACGTCGCCACCGCCGAGGGCGCCCGCGACCTGATCGACGCCGGCGTGGACGCGGTCAAGGTCGGCATAGGCCCCGGCGCCATCTGCACGACGCGTATCATCTCCGGGGTCGGCGTGCCGCAGGTGAGTGCCATCTTCGCCGCCGTTTCCGTCGCCGAATCCGCCGGCGTTCCCGTCATCGCCGACGGCGGGATCCGCCACTCCGGCGACATCACCAAGGCCATCGCCTCCGGCGCCCACTGCGCCATGATGGGCTCCCTCTTCGCCGGCCTGGACGAATCGCCCGGCGAGACGATCATCCACCAGGGCCGCCGCTACAAGTCCTACCGCGGCATGGGTTCCATGGGCGCCATGATTCAGGGCTCTAAGGACCGCTACGGCCAGGCTGGCGTGCGCGAATCCTCCAAGCTCGTCCCCGAAGGCGTGGAAGGCCGCGTGCCCTACCGCGGGCCACTCGGCGATTTCGTCTACCAACTCGTCGGCGGGCTCCGGGCGGGCATGGGATACTGCGGGACGCGGGACGTCGAATCTCTGCGGAAAAACGCCCGGTTCTGCCGGGTCTCCGCCGCCTCGATGGCCGAGAGCCATCCGCACGACATTACGATCACGAAGGAAGCCCCCAACTACAGCGTGGACTATGCGACCGAGACGAAGTAGGCTCAGCGCCAAATGAAGCCGTACCGCCGAGCCAGATTGTTCGCGTCGCTCGCCCTGGTGATCATTGCGTCGCTCGCCGGCTGCGCCGAGAACTCGGGCAACCAGTCCAACGCCTCGCGCCGCGCCGACGAGGCCATCCGCGACCCGTGGGGCTACCAGACCTCTCCGCCGACGGACATCACCGGCGGCGACACCGGACACCTGGACCGCGACGCCATGCAGCGCGACGTGGACCATTTCCTCAACCCGTGATTGAATTGGTTACGACGATGGAGAAGGAGCGAACCGCAATGACCGCACGTCCAAGGATGCGACTGGCCGTAATTGCTGCCGTGATTACTGCCGGGGTTGCCGGGGCGAGCGGCTGCGTCCACATCGAAAACACGCCGCCGGAGCCCACGCCGACCACGCCGCTGGTGATCGACGAGGCGATGCAGGCGCGCGTCTGGGACCGGACGAGCTCTTATTACGAGAACGGCGGCACCCTCGCCGGCGGCGTCGGGTACGAGTACCGCCCCAAGCCGGGCCAGCCGCTGCCGCTTTACGCAGTGGAAGACGCCGCCCTGTTCGTCGGGCAGACGGTCGCGTTCCCGATCACGGTATGGTTCAGCCGGCCGTGGGAGGAGCGCGTCTGGAAGGGGGAGACGGTCGAGCCGACGTACACCGCGCAGGTACCGCTGCCGGAGGAACCCGCGGCGGCGCCGTCGCAGAATCCCAACGAGCCGCCGGGGGCGGAGGGGCAGCGGCCGTCTACCGAATCGACTCTTCCCGGCCCGGCGACGACCACGTCGCCGGCGTCGCAGCCGCAGTCGGCCCCGGGCACGTCCATTGAGCAAATGCCGCAGGCGCCCGCGACCGCTCCGGCGGGTCCGGTGCGGCCTTAGGGGAGCGGAGGGCGGACGTAGATCCGGTCCTGCGATTTCTAAGACTTTCGAGGACTACGGAGATCCCGCCACGTACGCGCCTACCGCGGCGTCGAGGACCTGGAAGGTGCTCAGGTCGGCGACGCCGCCGAAGATTTTGATGCGTTTGACTGTCGAGAGGCCGGGGCCGGTGGCGGCGAGGAGTTCGGGGTGGCCGTCGGCGTCGGTGTCGGCGCCGACGGCGACGCGAACGCCGGAGGCGGTGGTCGCGGGGTCGTAGGCGTAGAAGCTGGCGGCCTGTACGCCGCCGGAGCCGTTGGGTGCCGGCCACGGCCCGGCGAAGACCTTCACGTGCGGGGGCCCGACCAGGGTTCCGGTGACGATGTCGGGCACGCCGTCGCCGGTGAGGTCGCCGGCGGAAACGTAGATGCCGCCGGTGAAGGCGGGGTTGTAGGCCATGAAATTGGCAAGGATCGCGTTGTCGGGCGCGCCGGAGAAGGCGCGGACGTGCGGCCCGGCGGCCCGGGGGCCGGTGATGACGTCGGCCAGGCCGTCGCCGTTGAGGTCCGCCGCCGCCACGGTGATGCCGCCCAGGTACCCCGGGTCGTACGCCCAGAAGCTTTTGAGGACGGAGCCGTCGGCGCCGCTGAAGACCTTGACGTGCGGCCCCGCGCCGGAGGCGGCGCCGACGATCACGTCGGCGCGGCCGTCGCCGTTGACGTCGCCGGCCGCGACGGTGATGCCGCCGATGTATCCCGGGGCGAAGGCGTAAAAGCTGGAGAGCGGTCCGCCGATGAGGTTGCCCGTGGTCCCGTCGAAGACGCGGACGTGCGGGCCGGCGCCTGCGCCTGCGCCGGTGATGATGTCGGGCACGCCGTCGCCGTTCACGTCGCCGCTCGCCACGCGCACGCCGCCGCGGAAGCCGGGGTCGTAGGGGAAGAAGCTCATCTGCAACTGGCCGGTCGGCGAAAACGCGCGCACGAGGGGCAAGTCGCCGGCCTCGGCGCCGACGACGACGCTCTGGCGGTTCACGGCGCTACTCGCGGGCAGGTTCACCAGGAACGAGCCCAGCAGGTTCTGCGGCGCGGCGTTGCCGAGCGTGTCGCTGACCTGGGCGGCGTTGAGGTACACGGCGTACACGCCGTTGTCCGAGGCGTCCCACGCCCCGCCGGGCGGCGATACGGCGTAGGTGGCGGTGCGCGGGGAACCGTCGGCCGGGGTGTCCACGCTCAACAATCTCACGGCCAGGTGGGTCAGGCTCCCCGGCGGGGGGATCGGTCCGGCTACGTCCAGGTCGGCGGAGTCGAGCGAGCCGACGGCGACGCCGCTGTCGTCGGCGTAGGTTACGGCGACGGTGTACGGCACGACCCCGGCGAGCAGCACGTCGCCGGCGGCCAAGATTGCGGTCGGCGGCGTCGTGTCCACCGAAGGGGTGGCCGGCGTGAAGTCCTGCTTCACGTTGCGGGAGCCGATGGCCACCAGTCCGGGCGTGATCGTGCCGCTGCCGCCGAGCGACGGCGAGGTGGCGCTCACGCGGTAGGTTCCCGGGCTCAGGGCCAGGGAGTAGCCGCCGGCGCCCCAGGTGGTGGTCGTGAAAGACAGTCCGTCGGAAACGCGGACGGCCGTGATCGTCGCGTTGCCGATCCCTTCGCCGGGCGTGTAGAAGCTGTCTGGGGTGACGGCGTCGGTGTACACGACGCCGGTCAGGAACGCCCCGCCGTCGGCCATGGGCCCGGCGCTGTTGGCGAAATCCTGCGCCAGCATCACGGCGTTGAAGCCTTGGAAATCGCCGGACACGATGCCGGTCCCCGCTTCGCGGAAGTCGTCGTTCATCAGGTTCAGGCGGTGCCCGCGGTCGCCGACGCTCTGGTCAACGAACAGGTCGCGCTCGAGGTCGGAGGTGGAGGCGGTCTGGTCCGGCGTCGCCGGGCGCGTCCCGACCCAGGCGAGGTTCTCGCCCCAGGAGAAAGGGGGGTTAAAGACGTATCCGGCGGTCGCCATGCGCTGCGCGGGGTCGGTCCCGTTCACGCCGGTGTGGCTGAAGACGTCGTTGTCGATCATCCACTGCGCGTGGCCGCGGGCCGAGGTGACCAGCAGGAGGTTCATCGCGACCGGCTGCTTGGGGGTGGGGGAGATCGTCCCGGCCGCCAGGCCTTCGTTCAGGTCGATCCCGTAGCGCGCCGCCTCGGCGCCGGGGTTGGTCCGCGCGCGGTTGATCAGCTCGAGCAAGTACTGCTCGTTGACGGTTGGGACCGAAGCGGCGAGGAGCACCCGCGCCTCCAAGGAGTGCAGCTCGAATGGCGCGGCGGAGGGCGGGGAACGGGACGGTGGGCGTGAAGAACGTACCAAGGCGTGGATCTCCATTTCCAACGACGCAGATGACACAGCCGCAATGCGGGGGTAGTGTCCGGCGGCCGCACGTCCCCACCCGTTCATCGGACGCCGCAACCCAGGGTCTGTTGAGTTTAGAGAAGGACGTGCGGGTGAGAAGCGGAAAACCGAGCCCTGCGGAAAAATAATGGCGGAGCGGACTGAGGCGCAGTTCTTTGCGCAAGTGTGTTCATTATGGATGGTTACGCGCGGGGCGATTTCGCATCGCGCGTGTTCTATAATGCCGGCCATGCTGGATGTAGAGCGCGACGCCGGCGCAGTTCCGCGAGCTCGGGTGCCGATGCGCGTCTGGGGTGGCTTGGCCCTGGCGGTCACGCTCGACACGCTCGTGCAAATTATCTGGAAGAGCACCGTCCGGCGGGTGCCCGGCGAGGTGGGCAGCATTGGGGTATTCTGGTCGCTGGCGAAACAGCCGGCCCTGTACCTGGTGATCGCGCTGGCGACGGGGCAGTTCATCAACTGGATGCTGCTGCTCTCCGTGGCGGACGTGAGCTTCGCACTGCCTTTCACCGCGCTGGGGTATGTGTCGGTGGGTTTGTTTTCGGTGGTTTTACTGGGCGAGCACGTTGGAATGGGGCGCGCGGCCGGGATTGCTTTGATTCTTGCAGGCGTTGGATTCATCAGCCGGACGCCGCATTCCACGCGCCCGGCGGAGGCAGCCGGGGCGCGGCTGGATTGTGATCGCGCGGTGCCCGCGGCGCTGGCGGAGGCGCGGTCGTGAGCCGGTGGCAAGGGCAACTGATCGGGGTGACGTGCGTCCTCGTGGCCGTGGTGATGCAGGGCGTGGGGCAGATCTGCTTCAAGTGGGCGGCGACGCGCGCGGCGCGTGATGGTTCGAGCTCGTGGCGCGGAAGGGCCCGGAGGTCGCGGCACGTTCTGGTGCTGGGCATGTCCTGCTACATCGTGCAGGCGACCTTCTGGACGCTGGCCTTGCGCCGCCTGGACATTTCGGTGGCGTTCCCGCTGGGGAGCCTGAGCTTTGTGGCGGTGGCGGTGCTGTCCTCGCTGATTCTCGGGGAAGTCGTGGGGGGTAAGCGGTGGGTGGGAATCGCGTTGATCCTGACGGGCGCGGCCCTGCTGGGGGCGGGGGTTTAGGAAAGGTGTGCGGGTTGGGGCGGGCCGGTTGTGCATAAATCGGTGGATAAGTCGGCAAATCGGGGATAACTCCGGCGAAAGCGCGTCGTCGCGCGGTACAGTCACGGTGAACAGCACTTCGCACGGCGGCCGGTCGGGACAAGGAGGCGGAGCATGGCGGCGGGATCGGGTTTGGCTGCGCAGACGGAGAGGGGGTCTGGTGAAATCAAATTGGAAGGATCGCTGGAGGCGCCGAACCCCGGCGTCCGCGTGATCATCTTCCAGGCCGACGTGCGCGGGCATCGGCTGCAACTGGTCGAGTATCTCGACGGGGCGTACGCCATCTTCCGGGATGGGCGGTCGATCGAGGCCCGGGCGTGGCGGGCGGCGGAGCTGGACCACTGCATCGCCACGTTCCGCCGGCTGTGCCACGAGCCGGAGGTGAGGGAGAAGTCGTGAGTCGAGCGAGGGTGCGGCTGCAGTGTGCGCGAAACGGGGGCGGCGCGGGGGTTGTTGGCTTCGTTTTGCTCGATTGAGATGTCGTCGCTCGGACAAAAGCGGGCACCCGGGGACACGCGGGGACATTTGGGGACTTTGGATCGCGGGGAAGTGGACGCGCCAAGTACGCCAGGGGGAAGGACGGAGTTGGGTTCGTTTTTCCCGGCGAGAGGGGGCGTGACAGATTCGGTCAGATCCGGACACGTTCGGTCAGTTTCGGGCGGGCGCGGGCGCGCGGCGGGGGCGGGGCGGCTTGGTTGGCGGAAAGATCGGATTGTCGCGTGCGTCATGCCCCCGGGTCCCCTCCGAAGATGCTACGTACGAGCGGCGGATGGGTTCGGTTAGAATTTTTCGAGCAGGGCGGGATTCTCATCTCACGGGGGATCGCTGGGCAATAGTTGCGAGGGATTGACGTTTTCTGATGGCGATGACGGATTCATGCTATGCTTGGGGGCTGCGAAGGAGAAGTCATGCGTGAAGCGTCCTTTGAATCTCTCGAGGCTCGGCGGTTACTCTCGGCGGCGGTGGCGCCGGCGGTGGGGCCGTCGGCGGCGGGTTTGAAGCCGGTCAGTCATTCGCCTGCGATTACCGTGTCGAGCGCCAGTTTCCTCGGCAGGGCGATCAATGCCGAGGCGGGGCAGGAGTTCCGGGCGGTGCTCGGTACGATTCGCGGGATCAAGTCTTTGCCAAGCGGGTATGCGCTCGCCGGGCAGATCAACTGGGGGGATGGGGCGGGGACGTCGCTGGCGGAATTCGTGCGGCAGGCGGACGGGACGATCGCGGTGCTGGGGGATCACACCTATGCGGCAGTCGGGACGGACGACGTTACCGTCGCGGTGACGGCGGTGCCGCCGGTGGGGTCGCTGGCGGCGGTCCGGGTGATCGGGACGTTACGCGGGAAGGCGAATGTGATCTCGTCGGCCGGCGGGGTGACGGTGGAAGAGACTGCGGGGGCGGCGTTCACGGCGAATGTCGGGTTCTTCTCGTCGGCGCTGTCGAGCTTGACGATGACGGCGGTCATTCGGTGGGGGGACGGGACGCTGTCCGCGGGGAGGATTGAGGCGCTGCCGAGCGCCGTCGGGGGGCCGAACTTCGCGGTGGTGGGGAGTCACACGTACGTGGGGACGGGGAGTTACCTGGTGCACGTGACGGTGTACTCGCCGCGGCCGTCGCCGGTGGCGAGGCCGACGGCGGCCGCGGCGGTGATGGTTGTGGCGCAGATTGACAGCGTGGTCGATGTTTTGCCTCAGGGGTGAAGGTTTGGTCCGGATTGGAGCGGATCCGGGTCTTCGCTGCGCTCAGAACCCGGCGTGAGGCTCGGGTCAGGGGTGGGGGGCAGTTGCGGCATTTGCGACGATTGACATGGTGTCTTTTTGTCGCTGGTGGACGAAGTCCATGGCGGTGGCGAGTTTTTTGCGCGCGGCGTCGCGATCGGAGATGATGGCGAGGAGGGTTTCGGCGAGCGTGGGGGCGGGGGTCTGGTCGATTTCGAAGATCCAGTCGGGGAGGCCGATGTCGCGCATCATCTGGCCTTTGCGGGTGTCGGTGGGTTGGCGGAGGTAAATCGCGGGGGTGCCGGCGGCGAGGGCGAGGATGGGGGAGTGCATTTCGAAACTCACGACCGCGGCGGCTTTGGCGTAGACGGAGGCGGCTTCGTCGGGGAGCCAGAAGGTGTTGCGGTGGGCGGTGTTTTTCTTCACGTCGTCGGGGAGGGGGTCGATGAGGAGGGTTTTGCCGGTGTCGATGGCGTAGGTCATTTCGGGGCAGACGAGGACTTTGTTGCCGGTCTTGCGGACGTAGGCGGTCATCGCTTCGCGGAGCTTGGCGTGGTCGGGCTCGGAGAACTTGTCGTTAACGGCATCGCGGCGGAGGTCTTCGGCGGTGGGTTTGCGGTTGTGGATGCGGTAGTAGGGCGTGTAGCGCAGGCGCGGGACGGCGCAGATGAATTTGCCGGGTTCGAGGGCTTGGGATTGGAGGAATGTCTGGGCGCGGGCGTCGTCGCGGAGGTCGAAGGCGAAGGCAGCGTCGGGGGCGAAGCCGGTTTGCGGCGGGGCGAGGCCGGATTGCTTGAGGGCGTCGAGGGATTGGGTGTCGCGGCAGAAGAGGAAGGCGGCGTGGGGGAGGAGGTCGTGGAGCGCAAGGTCGCGGTCGGAGAGGGTGACGCCGTAGATGCCGTAGGGTTTGGCGAGGCGGCGGGCGTAATTGAGGGCGGGGGGGCTGACCATGGCGGGGCCGGAGCCGTGGAGGACGAGGGAGGCGGATTGGAAGGCGTGCTGGAGCTGTTTGTTGGTGGGGGTGCCGTCGGTGTCGAGGCCGCCGTGGAGGAAGGTGACGTCGGGGAAGTTGCGGCGGAGCATGGCATCCACGCCGTCGTTGGCGGAGGCGAGCCAGACGGTGATTTTTGCGGCGGGGACGTACTGCTGGAGGAGCCGCAAGGCGCCGAGGGTGTGGGCGACGTCGCCGATGTTGATGGGTTGCCAGCCGGAGCGGAGGAGGATGTGGGGAGCGCTTTGGTCCTGGGCGAGGGCTTGCAGCGCCGGTGTAGTAAGACCGGAGGCGAGCAGGGTTCGGAGGAAGGTGCGGCGGGATGACAGGGAGGACTTGCCCATGGAACCGATGCTCAGGCAAGCGGTTATGGAGCGACCCTTAAACGAAGGAAGCTCCGGCCGCTGGAGGGCGTGCGACCGGAGCTCGGAGGGTCAAAAACAGTACAACCGTTACATAGATAACTTATCCGGCCGACGACGTTTTGTCCAGCGCAGGCGAAATATTTTCTCCATCTTATGTATGGAGTGGACTTTGTGTGAGGTCGTGGTTGCTTAAGCGACCGCATTGTCGGTGGCAAAAGCCTGCATCAGGGCTGGCGCGTCCACGTTCATTGCCGCGCGCCAAGCTGCGTTCTCGTCTGGTTTTGCGGCGGTTTTGTAGGTCTGGAGGAAATGAATGAGCTGCTCGCGGTGGCGGGCTAAGAGCCATTCGACGGCTCGCTGGCTGGTCTGGGTGAGGCCTGCCAACTTGGCCGGGTCGTCCTTGTCGGCGTCCCAGGTTTTGGGGTCAATTATGGCCGAGGGGGGGGCGGGTTGCGGGGGCTGTTTTGTCGCTGCGGGGCCGCCTTCATCGGCGGCGACGGGGGGGCGGGGGAGGCTGCGCTGGAGCAATTCGGCAAATCCCTCTTCCAGCCAGCGCGGGCAGGGGCGGAAGCGGCCGGCGTAGGACTCGAGGACGGCTTTGGCGAACTGGCGGAGGACCAGGGGGCGCCAGTCGGCGGCCCGGGTGGTGTAGATGGGGATGAGCAGCACGCCGTCGTGGGCGAGGACGTAGGCGTTGCCGGCGGAGAGGGACATCGGCGTGTCGGTGAGCCAGGCGATATGGTCGAACTGGGCGCGGTTGGCGACGATGACGACGAGGGCGCGGCCGAACCAGAGGCGGAGGGGGTCTTTGAGGTCCAGGGCGTCGCGCATGGCGTTGAAGGAGGCCTCGGCGTCGCGGGAGACGGCGGAGGTGAAATCGGCGGGCTGGTTGACGGAAGCGGCGACGGCGTAGTGGTCGGTATGGTCGCACTGCTGGACGGTGCCGAGCTCGCCTTCGATGCGTTCAAGGAAGGCGCGCTGGCGGACCCAGAGGGCGTCGGTGATGGAAGGGTCGAAGGAGGAGAGGCCGGGGGTGGAGGTGAAGTTGTCGAGGAAGCGCTTGGTGGGGACGATGAGGAGGGGGGCGTTCTGGAGCAGGAACTGGCCTTTGGAGGCGGCGGGGTCGGCGTGGGGGAGGAGGGGGCGGGCCTTGGCGCGGACGTCTTCCTTGAGGGTGCCGGTGACGTTCGGCTTGGCCGAGCCGATCGTCCAGAGGTACCAGCCGACGGCGGCGGCGATGGCGACGCCGAGGAGGGCGAGGTTGATGTAATCCATGACGGTGGTGGTTCGTTGTTAGTTGTTAGTCGTTAATTGTTGGTTGGTGGTTGTCGGTTGTGGGGTACGGGTTGTCAATCCGGCGTTTCGTGGGGCTTGCCGTGGGGCGAGAAGTTTGCATTCTTCGTTGGTGGTGAATGTTGGGCTGGTCATTCTGCACGCGGATGCCGCTCGCGGGGGGGCGGAGCGGTATACGTTGGATCTGGCGGGGGGGTTGGCGGGGCGGGGGTGTGGGGTGTCGCTGCTGGCGTCGTCGTTCGTCGGGGAGACGGCGGGTGGGGTTAAGCGGGTTTGCCTGGCGTCGCCGGGGCTCACGCGGCTGGCGCGGTATCACGCCTTCCTGTCGGCGCTCGGTAAGCATTTAGATGGGGAGCGATATGGCGTCGTTCACGCGATGTTGCCGGTGGCGGGGTGTGACGTGTATCACCCGCACGCGGGCTTGGCGGCGGAGGCGATTGAGAGCGGGCATTTGAAGCATCCGACGCGGTTGCGGCGGGCGGCGGCGCGGATTGGGATGCGTTTGAATCCGAGGCGGCGGTCGTTTGCGGCGGTGGAGCGGAGGTTGTTAGAAGCGCCGGAGCCGCCGGTGGTGGTGTGTCTTTCGGAGTACGTGAAGGGGACGGTGTTGAAGCATTATCCGGGGCTGCCGGCGGCGCGGCTGGCGACGGTGTTTAATGCGGTGGATTTGGGGCGGTTTGATCCGGGGAAAGGGCAGGACCGCTTCGGGAGGCGCGCGTCGCTGGGGATTTGCGAGGGGGATGTGGTGGCGCTGATTGTGGCGCAGGATTTTCAGCGGAAGGGTGTGCCGCAGGCGGTTGAGGCTACTCGGCGGGTTAACGCGGGGCGCGGCGGCGCGCGGGAACGTCTAAAGCTACTGGTGGTTGGGGCGGAACATGCGGCGGCGGTGGAGGGGGATGTGGTGTACGCCGGGGCGACGTCGAACATTCTGCCGTTTTATGCGGCTGCGGATTTTTTTGTGTTGCCGACGCGACATGATCCGTGTTCGCTGGTGGTGCTGGAGGCGCTGGCGATGGGGTTGCCGGTGATTTCGACGCGGTTTAATGGGGCGTGCGAGGTGATGACGGGTTATGGAGAGGGCTCGCCGCGGGCGATGGAGGGGGTTGTGCTGGACGATCCTGCGGACGTGGAGGCGCTGGCGGGGGCGATGCGGGAGCTGCTGGATGTCGGGACGCGCCGGCGGATGTCGGCGGCGGCGGTGGGGCTGCGGCCGCGGCTTTCGTATGAACATCATCTGGATGAGGTGCTTCGGATTTATCAGGGACTGTGCACCGATTGATCTACGAGTGAATGCCTGCGACACTGAACCGAACCGCGGCTATTTACTATGTTCGAACGCTTCACCGATCGTGCTCGTCGAGCCATTACGCTGGCCAACCAGGAGGCGCAGCGGTTGGCGCATGATCATGTGGGGACGGAGCATTTGCTGCTGGGGATTGTGAAGGAGGGGTCGGGGTTGGCGGCGGTGGTGTTGCAGGAGTTTGACGTGGATTTGTCGGTGGTGCGGCAGCAGGTGGAGGCGCTGGGGCATGGGCCGTCGAAGTCGCCGCCGCCGGTGAAATTGCCGCAGACGCAGCGGCTGTTGCGGGTGCTGGAGTATGCGATCCAGGAGGCGTCGGCGCTGTCGCACAATTACGTGGGGACGGAGCATTTGTTGCTGGGGCTCTTGCGGGAGCCGGAGGGGACGGCGGCGCGGGTTCTGGCGTCGATCCCGTTGAAGGCGGAGGACGTGCGGGGGGCGGTGCTGGGACTTCTGGGCAGTGCGCCGAAGGCGCAGGATTCGCTTCTGGAGCAGGCGATGAAGGACCTGCGGGTGCACCTGGCGGATGAGAATATTGATCTGGCAACGATTCGCAGGATCGCGTCGGCGCTGATTCAGGCGGGGTGGAGACCGAGGCAGTAACGGGTTGCACGGGGAAGCCCCGGATGTACATCCGGGGCTACGGGGTTTCGACGTTCGCGGGCTCCATGCGTGGGACGAGGAGGTGGATGAGGGCGACGGCGATCAAATAGACGGAGGCGGCGGTCACAAACATCACTACATACGACCCTGTCGCTTCCTTGATCCTTCCGGAGCCCCACTGGAGGAGGGCGCCGCCGACGGCGCCGCAGAAGCCGCCGATGCCGACGACGGAGCCGACGGCGCGTCGGGGGAACATGTCGCTGGTGAGGGTGAAGAGGTTGGCGCTGAAGCCCTGGTGGGCGGAGGCGGCGATGCCGATGAGGAAGACGGCGAGCCAGACGTGGGAGGTCTCGGGGGCCCAGGCGACGGGGACGACGCAGAGCGCGCAGGCCAGCATCGCGGTTTTGCGGGCGGCGTTGGCGGTCCAGCCTTGTTTGATGAGCCAGGACGAGAGCCAGCCGCCGGCGACGGAGCCGATGTCGGCGAGGAGGTAGATGACGACGAGCGGGGGGCCGATGTGCTTGAGGTCCACGTTGAACTTGTCGGCGAAGAACTTGCCGGACCAGAAGAGGTAGAACCACCAGATGGGGTCGGTGAGGAATTTGCCGAGGGAGAAAGCCCAGGTCTGGCGGTGGCCGACGAGGCTTCGCCAGGGGACTTTGCCGGCGGGCTCGTGTCCGTCCACGTGGATCCAGGCGAGCTCGCCGGCGGAGAGGCGGGGGTGGTCGGCGGGGCGATGGTAGAGGGGGAGCCAGAAGAGGACCCAGGTCATTCCGAGCAGGCCGGTGGCGATGAAGGCGGATTGCCAGCCCCAGCGCAGGGCGAGCCAGGGGACGACGAGCGGGGCGACGACGGCGCCGATGTTGGAGCCGGCGTTGAAGATGCCGGTGGCGAGGGCGCGTTCGCGGCGCGGGAACCATTCGGCGGTGGTCTTGATGGCGGCGGGGAAGTTGCCGGACTCGCCGAGGCCGAGGAAGAAGCGGGCGATGCCGAAGCCGAGGGCGCTGTGCGCGAGGGCGTGGGCGGCGGCGGCGATGGACCAGACGACGAGGGAGACGGCGTAGCCGGCGCGGGTGCCGACGCGGTCGATGAACCAGCCGACGAAGAGGAAGCCGAGTGCGTAGGCGGCGGTGAAGGCGGCGTTGATGTCGCCGAAGTTTTTGTCGGACCAGCCGATTCGCTTCTGGAGGTCGCCGGCGAGGACGCCGAGGACGTTGCGGTCGACGTAGTTGATGGTGGTGGCGAAGAAGAGGAGGGCGCAGATGACCCAGCGGTAGTTGCCGACGCGGGTGTTGGGGTGGGTGTATTCGAGGCCGAGGGCGGCGCCGGTGGTGCTGGCGGCGGATTGTTCAGGTGGGGGGGCGTCGGATTGGGATTTGACGGTGCTGACGTCGGTGGTGGGGTCGGGTGGGGTCATGGTGGAACCGGCTGGGGGCGACCGGGCAATCGTTGGACCGCCGGCATCATAGCGTTTCACGGCGCGCCGGGAACTCTGGCGCGGGTGGCGCGTCCAAGGGCTGGTTTAACCCATTCGCCGATTTTTGGAGGTGTGCCGTGATTCGTTGGAGAGCACTGCCAGTTGCCTTGGTCGTTTTGCCCGCGTTGGCCCAGACACGTCCCGCGACGCAGCCGGCTGCGCCGAGCCACATTGTTGCGGTCACTTTGTATCAGAGCTCGGCACTGGTGACGCGGGAGGTGGCGGTGCCGGCGGGGGCGGGGGCGGTGGAACTGGTGGTCGGGCCGCTGCCGGGATCGACGGTGAACTCGTCGCTGTATTCGGAGGGGACGGACGGGGTGCGCGTGCTGACGACGCGCTATCGGGTGCGGGCGGTGCCGCAGAATACGCAGGAGGAGGTGCGGCGGATTGAGGAGGAGTTGAAGGAAATCCAGCGGTCGAACGAGCAGATTCAGGCGCAGGTCGCGTCGATCCAGCAGGCGATGCAGCTTTTGACGAAGCTGGAGTCGTTCACTTCGGCGTCGTTGAAGGAGACGACGGAGAAGGGGAATTTGAACGCGGATTCGGTGCAGAAGCTGGCGCAGTACATCATGGACACGCTGGCGGCGAAATCGGCGGAGCAGGTGAAGCTGCAGCAGCAGCTTGCCGCGAATACCGAGCGGACGCAGTTCTTGCAGCGGCAGATGGCGGAGGTGGCGGGGGCTTCGGACAAGTCCGTGCGCGAGGCGGTGATAGTCGTGGACCGGGGGCCGGCGCAGGGGAATGCGAACGGGAACCGGGGGTCGGTGCGGCTGAATTATCTTGTTTCTTCGGCGTCGTGGCGGCCGCAGTACAAGCTGCGGGCGGCGAAGGACCCGGCGGCGGCGGTGCAGGTGGAATACCTGGCGGCGATTTTCCAGCAGAGCGGCGAGGATTGGGCGGGGGTGGACATGGTGCTCTCGACGGCGCAGCCGCTGCTCAATGCGGCGCCGCCGGATCTGTCGATGCTCGAGGTAGCGATCGCGCCGCTCGGGTCGGCGCGGGGCGGGGCGATCAGTATTAACGGCGGACTTCAGCTTCGCTCGCGATCGGATGACAACCGTGCGCAGGCGAAGGCGCTGCGGGAGGAGGCGCAATCGCTATACAACTCGGTGAAGAACGCGGAGGCGGAGCGGCGGTTTAACGACGCGGCGGCGGTGGAGCAATCGGACGAGATCCTCAGCGGCGAGGCGTTGGCCGTGGCGGGGCCCGACGGCGTGCGCGGGCGGCCGGGGGTGTTTCGGGAGGGGCAGTCGGTCACGTTCCATTTGGATCGGAAGCTGACGGTTCCGTGGCGGGATGACGAGCAGCTCATTGAGGTGGCGCGGCTGAACCTGAAGCCGGATTATTTCTACAAGGCGGTGCCGGTGCTGACGCCGCACGTTTACCGGCTGGCGACGCTGACGAACGACAGCCCACACGTGCTGCTGCCGGGGGAGGCGACGATGTACATCGGGACGGATTTTGTGGGGCGGGCGTCGCTGCCGCTGGTGGCGGTCGGGGAGCAGTTCACGGCGGGGTTTGGCGTGGACCCGCAGATCCAGGTTGCGCGGCAGCTCACGAGCCGGACGCGGTCGATGCAGGGGGGGAACCAGGTGTTGACGTTCGATTACCGGATTGCGGTGTCGAGCTACAAGTCGGAGGCCGTGAAATTGCAGCTTTGGGACCGGCTGCCGCACAGCGAGGGGGAGGCGGTGAACGTGACGCTGACACACACTTCGCAGGAGTTGAGCAAGGACGCGGGGTACGTGAGGGATGAGCGGCCGAAGAATTTGCTGCGGTGGGACCTGATGTTGCCGGCGCACTCGACGAATGAGTCGGCGACGGCGGTGACGTATGAGTTCAAACTGGAGTTTGATCGGAACTCGGCGATTCAGAATTTTTTGTCGAAGTGAGGGACGTCCTGAAACACGTGGTCACCGGAGGTGACCACGCCGCGCAGGTGACGTGGCGCTTAGCGGGATTTGTGACGGGACTTCTGGGCGTACATGGCGGCGTCCGCGGCGTGGAGGAGCTCGTCGGGGGTGCGGTAGCTCTCGTTGAAAAGCGCCACTCCGATGCTCGCCTTTACATCGCTGAGGGCGGATCGGATCCTGGCGACAATATCGTCGGCTTCTGCGGGGAGCTTCATGTCGTCGAGCATGATGACGAACTCGTCGCCGCCGAGGCGGGCGACGAGGTCGCCTTCGCGGACGTGGCGGGTGAGGGTCTTGGCGACGTTGACGAGGAGCTCGTCGCCGGCGGCGTGGCCGCGGGTGTCGTTGATTTGTTTGAAGCCGTCGAGGTCGATCATGAGGACGGCGAGCAGGTGGCCGTCGTCGCGCTGGGCGCGGGCGAGGGCGCGGCGGAGGCACTCGGTGAAGTAGATGCGGTTGGCCAGGCCGGTGAGGCCGTCGTGGAGGGCGGCATGTTCGAGGCGGTCTTCGGCCTCTTTACGGGCGGTGATGTCGGTGAGTGAGCCGGCCATGCGGTAGGCGATGCCGGCGCCGTCGCGGACGGCCAGGCCGCGGGCGAGGACCCAGCGCCAACCGGCCGCGCGGTGCAGGAGGCGGTGCTCGACGTGGAGGTCGGCGCTGCGCCCGGCGCGGTGGGCGGCGATCTCGGCCTCGACCCGGGCGAGGTCTTCGGGATGGATGCGGTCGTACCACTCGTCGGGGCTATCGCCGATTTCGGCGTCGGCGCAGCCCACCATGGCCTTCCAGCGGGGGGAGAAATAGAGTTTGTCGGTTTTGAGGTCCCAGTCCCAGATGCCGTCGTTGGCGCCGCGGACGGCCAGCGCGTAGCGCTCCTGGCTTTCGCGGAGAGCGGCGGCGGTTTTGATTCGCTGGCCGGCGTTTTCGCTGATGTCGCGCAGGTAGGCGAAATGGCCGTCGAAGCGGCTGCGGCGGTCGCGGGATTCGGCCATCACGAGGTGGCAGGCGAAGGATGTTGCGTCTTTTCGTAAGGCGCGGCACTCGCCTTCTGCCCGGCCGGAGTCGAGCATCCGGCGGTACAGGTCGCAGGCGGCGACGCGGTCTTCGGGGTGAATGGCCGCCAACCAGTCGCTCGCCGCGAGGTCGGCGGGCGAACTCCGAAGCAGGACGGCGTAGGCGCGGTTCACCCAGACGAGCTTGCCGTCGGCGTCGATGCGGGCCACGCCGTCGGCGGCGGAATCCACGGCGGCTTGCAGCTCGCGGAGTTCGGATTCGATGCGCCGCCGCTGGGTGACGTCCTCGGCGAGGTAGCAGAAACGGGGGGAATTGCTGGCGATTTCGCCGGGCGTGGCGGAGAGGGTGATCGCGAGGCGGCGCGGGCCTGCCGGCCCGGGGTGAAGGTACTCGAACCTTGCGGGGCGGGCGGCGCGCTCGCTGTGAGCGCAGTGCTTGGCCCAGTTCTTGATGACGGCCCCGGGGACGCCGAGCTCGGCCATGGTCTTGCCGGCGATGCCACTCGGCCCGACGTGCTCGCCGCCGAAAAAGACGGCGGCGGCGGGGTTGGCGATGAGGTGGAGCAGGTCGCCGTCGAGTGCCTGGACGACGCCGATCATCACGGCGGCGCCGTCCATGAGGGCGGAGAGGATTTGGCTCGGGTCGAGGGGCTCCGGGCCTGTTGACGGGTCGGCGAGGGCGGCGGCCTCTTGCCTCGCCTGCGACGCGGCCTGGTCGCGCGCCTGGGCGGCGCTCTGGCGGAAGACGGATGCCAGCATCCTGAGTTCCATGGCCGCACGATCTCCGGGCGCGCGGGCGAACTCGCGGCGCGGCGCCTGCGCAGCACCCCACGTTGGTATGAATCGTCAGGAAAAGCCCGCGCCTTAATATGCGCTCACAGGCGTCTGAGGTGGAAGCCGCCGTCCACGTTGATGACGTCGCCGGTGGAATAGGGGAAGGCGCCGGAGGCAATGGCTACGACGGCTTTGGCGACGTCGTCGGGGGTGCCCCATCGGCGGATGGGGGTGAGGCCGTCGTCGAAAATGAGCTTGTCGTACTTTTCTTTGACTGGGCCGGTCATGTCGGTCTCGATAACGCCGGGGCGGACCTCGTACACGCCGATGCCGTGCTCGGCGAGGCGGACGGCGAAGAGCTGGGTCATCATTCCGAGGGCGGCCTTGGCGAGGCAGTAATCGCCGCGGTTGACGCTGACGGCGTAGGAGGAGACGGAGGTGATGTTGATGATTTTGGGCATCGCGGCGGGGTCGTTGGGCTGCTCGAGCATTTGGCGGGCGACGAGTTGGGTGAGGAAATACGGGCCTTTGAGGTTGATGCCCATGACGCGGTCGTAGGACTCTTCGGAGGCCTGGAGGAGGTCGGCGCGGACGTTGGGAGCTACGCCGGCGTTGTTGACGAGCAGGTCGATGCGTCGGAAGGCATCGAGGGTGTTCTGGACCAGGCGGGCGCGGTCGGCGGCGATCGAGATGTCGGCCTGGAGCGGCTCGGCACGCGCGCCCGTTGAACGGATCTTCTCGACGACTTCGGCGGCGGCGGCGGCGTTTCCGGCGTAGTTGACGGCGACGTCGTAGCCTGCGCCGGCCAGGGCCAGGGCGATGCCCCTGCCGATGCCCCGCGAGGCGCCCGTGATCAAGGCCACCCGATTCTGCTGAGCCATGGAGTCACCCGCCGCACGTTAACGAGGCCGGACCAACTTCCCGATGCCGTCGATGAGGATATACCAGCCCAGGGCAAAGGTCAGCGCGTACACGACTTTGGAGAAGACCCGGTCGCTGATCCGCTTGTTCAACCCCCAGCCTACGGCCGCGCCGAGCGCGACCAGGGGAAGGAACTGCATGGAGAAAGCGAGGCGGGCGTATCGGAATTGGCCGGTGGCCCAATACGCGGGCAGTTTGGCGGAATTGAGGATGAAGAAGTAAATGGCGCTGGTGCCGACGTACGCCTGTCGGTCGATGCCCAGGGGCAGGAGGTAGAGGGTGATGATGGGGCCGGCGGCGTGGGCGAGGGTGCTGCTGACGGCGGCGAAGGCGCCGGTGACTGCGCCGCGCAAAGGTTCGGGCAGGAGTTTGACGGCGTGGCGGCGCCAGGTACGCCACCAGTGCAGGCCGACGAGGAGGATGGATTCGCCGCCGATTTCGATGCGCATGAGGGCGTTGGCGAGTTCCTGGCGGTGCTGGCCGATCCACCAGAGGAGGAGGCTGCCGATGACGACGCCGGCGGCGGTGCCGGGGAGCAGGCGCTTGACGATGGTGAAGCTGAAGAGGCGGCGGTATTGCCAGACGGCGATGAGGTCGCCGGCGATGAGGAGGGGCAGGAGGAGTCCGAGGGCGGCCTTTTCGCCGAAGGGGGTGTGGCCGATGGCGATGGCGGTCATGGGGACGATCATGAGGCCGACGCCGGAGCCGAAGCCGCTCTTGGTGATTCCGATGAGTGTGACGGCGAGGAAGACGAGGAGCCACCAGGGGGACATGGGTGCCGAGACGATAGCGGGGGCGGATGGGGCCGCAAGTTCTCGTGTGGACTTGGGATGCGGCGAGGCCGCGACGATTTAGGAATCTTGTTGACAAACGTTGTCCTTGGCTGTAAAAACGTTTGCACAAATAACACAAGGGTCGCAGTTCTTATGGTGCGCGGCGGGTCGGCGAACGCCGGGCCACCGGCCTCTCGGTCGCCGGAATCACCTCCGCCGGAGGAACAAGTCATGTGCTCCCGCCCTCTTGGATCGCGCGCCGGCAAGCGCCGTGGCTTCACGCTGGTCGAGCTGCTGGTGGTGATCGGGATTATCGCGTTGCTGGTCTCGATCCTGCTCCCGTCGTTGCGCAAGGCGCGTAAGGCCTCGCGGAACACCGCCTGCCTGTCGAACTGCCGGCAGTTGTGCATGGCGATGCAGATGTACATCCAGGAGAACAAGGGGAAGTTCTCGCCTTACTTCAAGAAGCCGCAGATCGAGTGGATGAACCAAATGGTGAAGGCGAACCAGTTCGACGCGGTGAGGCTGTGCCCCGAGGCGCAGGAGCCCAACGAGCGGTTCCGCGGGTCGGGGAACATGCCCGGGGGGGCGTTCATGTGCTGGGGGCCGGAGGGGGCGGCGCTGAAGAACCCGTTCACGAACGAAGTGAAGACGGGCAGCTACGGGCTTAACGGGTACCTGTACCGGTACGGGGGGACGGGAGGGGACGACGCGACGCTGATCGGGTCGGGTCAGGCGGGGAAGCAGTCGCGGATGTGGGTGCTGCCGGTGCGGCAATCGAGCGAAGTTCCGTTCATGTTCGACTCGTCGTGGGACAGCGCCTGGCCGAAGGAGACGGAGTTGCCGCCGGGCAGCCTTTACGATCCTGCCGGCGGGCCGCCGATGAACATCTCGAACAACTGGTCGCGGCTGTGCGTGGCGCGGCACAACATGGCGATCAACATCGGCTACATGGACGGGCACGCGGCGAGCGTGGCGCTGCCGGACCTGTGGCGGCAGAAGTGGCACAAGGAGTGGGACGTGTCGCTGGTGAATTTCGACACGGTGAATACGCAGATCCGCAGTCGGTATAAGGGGTGATACGTGCGCGGTGCTGCTGAATGCCGGAGCGGGCCACGGTGGGATCACGGCGGGGGGTTCTGCGGGGGCGGTTCTGCGGGTATGATCGAGGACTGGCGATTCGGCCCCTCCTCGCTCAAGGTGCCCGGTGCGACCGCTAGCTGCTATTAGTTTGATAACCGTGTTGGCCGCCGTCCCCGTCGTTGCGGTCGGCCAGACGGTGGGCCCTTCGACTCGGCCGACGCCGGCCACGCAGCTTTTGCGGCCGCTGGGGCGAGGGGGCGAGGCTGCGTTGAACCCCGCGCTGGTGGCCGCGCGGCAGAACCTGGACGCCGCCCGGCGGCGGCTTCGGGACCAGCAATTCGCCCAGGTCCACTCGCTGGCCGCTGCGGGGCGGTACAAGATATCCGAGTTGGCGGGATTCGGGCTGGAGGGCGGGTCGCTCAGCATTGCCTGGTCGCCGAGGTTGCGCGCCGAGCACTTGGCAAGGGTGGAGGTGTCCAGCCCGACGGCCGGGCCGAACACGATGTGGACGGCGTTCACGCGAGTCCCGGTTGCGTTTGCGGATCCCGGCCCGATCCAGCAGGTCAGCCTGAGCCGCTACGACTTCGACCAGTTCGACGGGGAGGGGGTGTGGTACGCGAGCGTGAGCACGACGGTCGAATCCGCGCCGGGACGCCCTGCCGCGCGCTCCACCTTCGTCACCGCGCAGTACGGTCTGCGGGGCGCGCTTTACCGGATGCAGTACGTGCAGTCGGCGAGTTCGGCGACGCTGCTGGTGTACGCGGCGGTGGACCCGCTGAATCCGGAGCCGGCGAAAAACCCGGCGGCGTTTGCGGGCGGGGGGCGGTTCAGGCGGGCGCCGAGCAGCTCGGGGTATTACGTTCAGTACAACTCGCGCGCTTCGACGCTGCTGGGGCTGTACGCGGACGACGCGGCGGCGGTGTGTCAGTACCTCGTGCCGGTGCTGCGGCTGCTGGCCGGCGAAAACCCCTTGAGGCCGGGCGCGACCGACGTGTACTGGATGTTCCCCGGCATAGAGCCGGACGCCGCGGCGCTGGCGGCGGTCCGCGCGCTGCTCCCGCGGCTGGGCGATGCGTCGTTCGCGGTGCGGCAGTCGGCGTCGGTGGAGTTGGCGTCGCTGGGTCGGGCGGGGGTCCTGGCGTCGCTGCGGCTGCTCGAGTCGGAAGGCGCCGCGCTCAATTACGAACAGCGGCACCGCCTGAGGGCGTTCCTGGCCGCGCATTCCCGCCGCGACTTGTCCGGGGTCGCACCGGAGGGGCGGGCGCGCGCCGCGCTGCTTCTCGATTGCCTGGAGGACGAGGACGCGGCGGTCCGCCGCGCGGCCAAGGCGGCGCTGGAGTCCGCCCGTGGGCGTGAAATCGACCTGAACCCGATGCTGTTGCCGGCGGGGCAATTCCCGGCGATCGAAGCGCTGCGGCGCGAAATTCTTGCCCCGTTGCCGCGCCCGTAAGCCGTCCCTACGATCCGGCATCAAGCGAGCACCCATGCCCGATAGCGCAATTGCATCGCAACGGCCCCGGATCGTCTCTCCCGACACGCTGCGCGGCGGGGGGTCGGCGGGGGCGCGAACGCCGCCGGGGCAGACGCTTACCGTTAAGTGGCCGGTGCTCCACTACGGGTCGGTGCCGAAGGTCGATCCGCGGTCGGCGAACTGGGGGCTGAAGATTTTTGGGCTGTGCGAGGAGCCTTACGACCTCAGCTACGAGGAAGTGCGTGCGCTGCCGGCGGTCGATGTGTTCTGCGACATTCACTGCGTGACGCATTGGTCGCGGTTGAACAACACGTTCACGGGGGTGCCCACCAAGCTCCTGATCGAGCGCGCCGAGCCCGAAAAGCGGGCGCGGTTTGTCATGTGCCACTCGGAGGCGGGATTTACGGTGAACGTGCCGCTGGAGGAGTTCATCGCCGACGACTGCATCCTTGCCTACGACTGGGAAGGAGAACCCCTTACGGCGGAGCACGGGTACCCGCTCCGCGGGCTGGTGCCGCGGCTGTACCTCTGGAAGAGCGCCAAGTGGATCCGGGGCATCGAGCTGCGGGCGACGGACGCCCCCGGCTTCTGGGAACAGAACGGGTACCACATGCACGGCGATCCGTGGACGGAAGAACGCTTCGGCTGGTGACGGCGCTGGAAAGCATGCGGCAGGGGGGTACAGTCCGTTATTCTGCATTCATCGTTCTGCATTCTGAACTTTTCCCATGCGCCGCCTTGTCTCCCGCTTCGCCGCCGTAGTCGCCGTTCTGGGGCTGCTCCTCGGCGTCACTTTCCTGATCGCCCGCTATCCGCTGCACAACTTTCATACGGTCATTCCGAATGAGGTTTACCGGTCCGCCGCGCCCGGCGATGCGCTGATCGAGCGATTAACGCGCGAAAACCACCTCAACTCGGTCATCGACCTGCGCGGGCGCGCCGACGCCGATCCTGACGAGGAGCAGACGGCCCGCCGGCTGGGGCTGGAGTTCATCCGCGTTCCGATGGCGGTCACGCGCCTGCCCACGCGCCAGGAGATGATCGCGCTGGTGCGGGCGATCGACTCGGCGCCGCGCCCCACGCTAATTCACTGCAAGTCCGGCGCGGACCGCACGGGGGTTGCCTCCGCGCTGGCCGCCATGCGGGACGGGCAGCCGCTGGACAAGGCGGTCTCGTCGCAGCTCTGCCTGGCGTACCTGCACACCGGGTCGCCCGGCGAGGACGTGGCCGAAGTTTTCGATCAGTATCGAGCCGACATGGCCCGGCTCCGTCGCTCGCCGGGCGGCTGGGCCGACTTCCGCGATTATATTCTTAGCGACTACTATCCCTCTTACTACCACGCCATGATCGAGCTCCTTTCACCGGCGACGACTACGATCTCCATGCCGGCGGGGGGGGCGCCCGTCACGCTTAAGCTTAAGGTGACCAACGCGTCGCCGCGGCCTTTCCCCGCCGGCTCCCGCTTTTTCGTCACCCTCCGGACCGCCAACGAGCGCGCGCCATTCGCCCGTGAGGTTGTCAACCCGTTGGCCGCAGGTGAATCCAACACCGTTGACCTGCGGGTACCCGCGCCGCCGCCGGGGGAGTTGACGGTCGACCTATTTGAAGAAGGGAAGGGTTACTTCGCCGACAAGGGGTCGCCACCGTTGGCGGTTACGGTAACCACCGCGAGGCCGTAACTACACCTTGCCCGCCGCCCGCTTCAACCGTTCAATGAATTCACCCTGCTCCGGTGAAGCAATGCCCTGTCTCATCACTGCCATCGCACGCGCGCGTTCGTCCGTCAACAGCGCCACCGGATCTACCCAAAGCCCAGGGAGGACTCTGCTGCGGTACACGCCATCAGCCCCCATTTCCAGCCGCTCCTGTTTTCCATCCCTCACCACGAACCAATCGATCAAACAATCATCCACCCGCCATACAGCAAACTCCCTCACGCCGTTACGCCGAAGCGCCTCCACTCTCCCGGTCGGCCACTCGGCCCGTTGGCGCACGACATCCGCCACGAACTCCGGCGCGCCCTCCAGATACCCGTCCGCGTCGATCCGTGATTGCCCCCCATACGCCTTCCCGAGGTGTACCGAGACATCCGGCTGCGGCATGTTCACCGCATCCAGGCGAATATGACCATGCGCACCCCCGCTCACGCCCGGCGTCGCTGCGCAATAAGAGCCGATCAATCCGATCAACGCCATTCGCGCGCTCCCGTACCGAACCTCCCCCATCTGCGGCGGAATCCAAACCGTGCCTTCAACCAACTCCGCCCGTTTCAGGCCCGGGGTGGCATCAAACCTCCGCTCGAACTCGTTGCGCCTCATGCGTTCCCCGCCTTGAAGTGGCCGCACCGCAATTCCGTCTGCTCCCATATTTACTTCTCCTTCTTCTCCGGTTCCTTCACCTCCACCTTCTCCGGCCCGCGGTCCTGGTCCTTTAATCCCTTTACCACTTCGTCCGGCCAGGCCTTGCTGATCGCACGCACGCCGGCGGATGACCACAGCACCACCTCGCCGGCGCGCTTCTTGGCGGCCTCGCCGTCGTTTGGCGCGGCGAAGCACAATTCCTGGTTGTTCCGCCATACCGGCACCATGCGCGGCGAATCTTTGCCCTTCTTCTCCCTCACTTCGGTCACGGTCGAATCGGCGAGGGTGACGACTGATACCTGGCCGCCGGTGCCGGGGATGGCGACGCGCGTCTCGTCGGGGCTGAGCTGGAACTGATTGACGGCGTCGGGAAGTTGCTCCTCCGCCTGGCGGGTGAGGACGCGGGTTACCGTGGCGCGCTTGCCCGGATCGACGGCGAAGAGCGTCTGGCGGGTCGGCATGTCATCGGCGGTGGCGGGCAGGGTGACCTGGGGGCTGGCGAAGAGCACGCGGCCGTCCTTGGTGCAGTGAATCCGCATCCACTCCGAATAGACGAAGCCGGCCAAGACCTGCGCCGGGGAGTAGGTGTTGGTGACGGAGCCGTCGGCGTTGGTGACCGATTTGTCTTCGTCCAGCGGTGGGTTGGCCTTCAGCCGACCGCCGTCCTCACCGAGTTCCAGGCGCCGCAAGGTGCCCAGCCGGGGGGAGTCGCCGCTCTTGCCGCGGGGCGGGTTGGCCTGGCCGTACACGAGCCAGTGGCCGTCCGCCGACCACGCGGGATAGCGTCCGGCCATTTCCGCCACCTTGACGGGCGGCCGTTTGCCGTCGGTGGGCATGGCCCAGAGCACGCAGGTTCCTTCCGTCCGGCTGTCGGCGACGCCGGCCACCAGTGCTTGGCCGTTGGGCGACACCGCCAGCTCGGCGAACCCGCCGGTGGATATCGCGATGACCGGACCCGCCAGTGCCCTGCCGCCGCTCAGAACCTTTGCGACGTCCAGCACCTGCAAACGGGTGACGTCCACGGACTCCGCGGCGGCCTTCTGCCAGTCCGCCCCGAATTTCTGCGCCAGGCCTTCGGAGCGGTTGTCGCGGACGTACAGGAACATGAGCACGGCGTCTTCCATGTTGATTGTCTCCATCTCCTGCCCCGCCCAGGACTGGAGCTCCTTCCAGGTTCCTTTGAAGGCCATCGCCTTTTCAAGCCATTGGCCGGCGGTCTGGACGATCTGGTTGCGCCTGGCGTCGCCGAGGTACGGCTCGACGTCTTTCCATTTCGCCGCCTCCGTCACGGTTTCGACGATGAGTTTCCGGGTGTTTGCGACCCAGGCGGCCTGCTTCGCCTTGGGTTCGATCAGGTCGGAGAGCTTTCCGTCGGAATCGCAGAGGTAGAGGCCGTCGCCGCCGATGACCGCGGCGCTGGAGCCGTCGGCCGACCAGAC
>Ga0308175_100000387_pt1 | contig 30597 bp, 45 predicted proteins | sample PhyCR1_3_FD_203893 | JGI IMG/M metagenome (GOLD analysis project Ga0308175, IMG submission 203893) | Soil microbial communities from UC Gill Tract Community Farm, Albany, California, United States - DLSLS.C.R1 | ecosystem: Environmental > Terrestrial > Soil > Agricultural land | place: USA...
CACTGCGGGCGGGTTCGGCGGCAGCGTGAGCAGCCACGAGCCCGGGCGCAGGTACCCCTCGGTGTTCACCCTCGGCTGCTCGACGACGACCGGCACAGGCGCGACGGGCGGGGCGGGTGGCAGGCGGTCGGTGATGTCGACCGTCGCGTCGTCGGCGGCGACCGGCTCGGGGCGCGGGGTCGCGTCGGCGTCGCGCGGGTACTGCATCCCGTGACGGAATCCTGAGCGGATCGTCTTGCTCGCCTCGGTGCGGGTGAGCCCGATCGCCGCGGCGGCGTTCATGAGCGCCGCACGGGCGGCATCCTCGTCGAGATGCCCGCCCGCGATCGCCCGCCCGCACTTGACGGCGGCGACGTTGAGCGTGTCGTTCCGCGACCCCTTGGTCGCGCCCTGCACCCGCTCGACCTCGCCGTCGAGGATCGCGGCGCCGTAGTTCGGGCGCCCGCTCGAGGCTGCCGGCGGGCGCAGGTTCGGCAGCGGCTCGACCCCCGCGCGCTTCGCCTGCCACTCGGCGAGGTAGTTGACGCCCTCGGGCTCGGTCACTGCTCGCCTGCCCGCTGCCGCTCGACCCAAGGCAGCGCGTGCCACGCCGCCTCGGCGACGCCGCGGTCGTCGACCTGCTGCGTGAAACTCTCGGCGTGCTCGTCGGCGAGGCGCTGAGCCTCGGCCACGAACCGCGCAGCAGCCTCGCGAGCGATCTGCGACGCCTCACGCCGCTCGAGCGCCCGCCCGCGACGGTGTGCCGCGGTGAGGGCGTCGTGCAGCAGGTCGAGGCGGGCGACGGCGCCGACGCTCAGGATGCTCGACAGCAGGGTCGCCGCCTCGGCGATCGTCGGCTCGTCGGTGGCGAGGTACGGGTCGGTCGACGGCGGCGCGGCACCCGAGCTGAGCAGCTCGAGTGCGTCGGTGAGTCGCTCGGCGGTGATTGCCGGTCGGTCGGTGTTCGCGCCCTGCTGCACGTCTGTCGTCCCCCCCGTGTTGATGACCGGCGCGGCGAGTAGCGCGTCGGCGAATGTGTTGGTCATCGGGTGCCCTGCTCGAGCTCGAGCGGGCGGACCCATGCGTATCGAGTGCCTTCGATGATGCTGGGCGGGGCGACGACGTACCCGCCCGCGCCGCGGTAGTCGACGCCCGGGGCGATGCCGGCGCCGTTGCCGAGCCCGCTCGCGGCGACGTAGCGGTGTACGCCGCCCGCCCGCCGGGTGGTCGCGACGCCGAGCACCTCGGGCCACGAGCCGCGCGCCCACGAGACAGCGCCGGGGGGCCCGTCCTGGTCGATCACATCGACCCGATGCCCGGTCGCGATGCCGATGTTCGCGCCCGGGTGCTCGGTCCACCAGTGCCGCACCGCGGCGGCGTCGTCGCGGGCGTCGAGGCAGCCGCGGCGGTGCGTGCCGTAGCAGCAGGACGGCGACGCCTTGAGGGGCACCTTCGCGCCCGGGGTGAGCGGGAACACGCGCAGCCCGTAGCGGGTGACGTAGTGCAGCGCCGACAGCAGCAGCGCGTCGGGGCGGGCGTACCACTCGCCGACCGCCGCGGCGTCGGCGTCGAGCTGCTGCCCGTACCACTCGACGAGCTCAGCGTCGCCGAGCTCGACGGCGTGCAGGTACAGCTCGGGCGTGACGACGGCGCTCACTGAGTCATCTCGAGGTGCTGCCCGACACGGATGACGGCGCTCGCGACGGCGTTCTCGGCGAGGGTGACGTCGGCGAGCCCCTGTCGGTACCCGCTCTCGTATGCGCCCGTGAGGTTGGTCGCGCGGGCGTCGGCGATCGCGGCGGCGAGGTGCTCGAGCTGCCAGGGGGCGGCGTCGAGACAGCAGCGGTCGGCGACGCGCTTCGCGGCGGCGTGATCCTCAGGGGTCGGGGTGGTGCTCACGGCATGTTCTCCCAGGGGTGCGTATCGTGCGGCGGCGACGGGCTCGGCGGTCGCCGCCTCGGGTGCAGCGCGGTCGGGCGGGGAAGGTTCGCCGCGTGTGGCGTGTCGGGGCAGGCGACCGGCGAGCCCTGACTACTTCCCTGCTCGCTCATTCGGTTCGGATGAGATGCCCCCCCTCGTGGCCGGCGGCGAGCTCACACCGCGCGCCGCCCCGTACGTCGCCGCACTGCCGGGTTCCGGCGGCAGTGCGGTCGGGGGTCGAGTGCACGGCGTCGGCGACGCCGCGGGCGTACTCGTCGGCGGCGTACTCGTGCCAGTTCTGCACGACCTCGCGCACCGTGTTAGGCGAGTAGGCGATGCGCCGCGCGCCCTCGGTGCCCGCCACCCCGAGCACCGCCGCGGCGACGGCGAGCCACAGATGTGCTCGGCCGCCGTCGAGGATGCCGTACCCGACGAGCAGCGCCACGACGACGACGACGACGGGGTACAGCGCGAGCCGCACGGGCGACAGCTCGGCCCATCGCTCGACGAGGGTCGGGCTCGGCTCGCTGTGCTCAGCCACGTCGTGCCGCCTTCCTGAGTGCCTGTCCCACCGATGCGGGCGGGGTTGGGGTGTCGGGTGCGAGTGGTGCGGCTTGCCTGCGAGCTGCTCGTCGCGCCTCGACATCGAGCCATTCGGCGGGGTCGGGCGACATCGGGGGCGGGGGCCCGAGCGCCTCGACCCGGCGACGGATGTCGCCCGCGTCGCTGCCGAGTGCCACGGCGAGCAGTACCCCTTGATCCCATGCGCGGTGTAGCGCGTCGAGCCGTTCGCGGGCGAGCTCGCGGCGCTGCCCCTCGTCGAACGCGGTCTCGAGGCGGGTTATCCACCTCTCGACCGATCCGTCGAGGGTTGCGACCGCTTGCGGGCGGCGCAGCAGCACCACGAGCACGAGTACGAACGTGCCGCCGTTGGTCGCCGCGTTCATCACATCGGCGATGGACACCTCAGGCAAAGCGCTCGCCCCCGTGGTCGGTCACCCTGTGAGTGTGCAGGGTGACCGACCGTCACCGCATGTGCCGCGCGGTTACTTCGCCCACGCGGGAACGTCCGCGGCGGCAGCGGCGGGCGCCTGCTCGTCGGGGCGATCCGCCATGAACCGCACCGCGCGCTCGGTCTGCTCGGGCGTCGCGGGGTCGAACTTCCACGGGTAGTTGCCCTTGATCTTTTCGGTGCCCTGCGTGATGACGCCGAGCACCGTGCGCCCGATCTTGCGCTTGAGTGAGTTGTAGATGAACTTGCCGTAGATCGCGGCGCTCGGGAACACCTCGCCCGGGTTCGGGCCCTCGATCACGGTCACGTCGCCCTCGATGTAGTCGCTCGGGCCCCAATCCATTTCGGACGTGCCGGTGCCCGTGACGCGCACAGCGACAAGGGCGCCCTTGAGCGTCTCGAGGTCGAGCGACGGCGAGCGGTCGTCGGGGGTGTCGAACATGGGGTGAACCTTCTTTCTCAGGGGTGGGGCGTTCGGTAGCTGTGCGAAGTAGCTCACAGCGGGTGCCCGGTGCGTCGCCGAGCGTATCCCGGCGGGGCGACAGTTCCGAGCGGTTCGGCGTGTCGGGGCGTGTCGTGTTCTGTCGCGGCTCAGGTCATGCCGCCCCCTCGGTGAGCTCGCGGGCTCGGCGGGTGGCGAGCTCGTCGTGCTCGTCGGTCCACACCTCGCGGTACTGCTGCCATAGCTCGAGCATCTCGGCGGGTGTGGCGGCGGTCGCGAGTGCGACGGCGAGGGCAGCGTGCGGTCGCTCGAGGCGCTGCTGCTCGTCGAGCTCGGTACGGCGGGCGGCGGCGAGCTCGTCGTGCTCGGGGGCCCATGCCTCGCGGTGCTGCTGCCACAGCAGCACGAGCTCGCGCGGTGCGACCGCTCGGGCGATGCCGGCGGCGATCGGGTCGAGCTCGACGGGCTCGAGGTCGACCGCTCCGGGCGGGTAGGCGCTCGCGGGCAGCTCGGGCAGCGGGTCACCCGGCACCGCCTCGAGCTCGGGCAGCGGCTCGACGACCCGCTCGCTCGCCACGGTGAGCCGCTCAGTGATGTCGACGAGCTCGTCACCCGGCGCCGGGGTGGCAGGCGCCCGTTCCTCGACGAGTGCCGGGCGGATGATCGCCTCGGCCTTCACCGCCCGCCACTCGCGCACGGGTATCGCGAGCTCGACGCACCGCCGACCGTGCTCGAGGTTGAGCCAATATAGCCCGGGCGGCTCGGTGCCGTCGCTCTTGATGTGCGCGATGAGCCCCCACCGACGGTTCACCTCGAGGGGGCGCCGCTCACCCGTCTCGGGGTCGTACAGGTCGCTCGAGGCGTACACGTAGAGCTGCCCGCTCATCGCGGCGGGGTAGTCGATGCGCCCCGACTTGAGGTCGATCACCCGACGATCGTCGACCACGCCGTCGGGGTCGGGCAGCGAGCAGAATCCGAACGCGTCGGGCGTGCCGGCGGCGCCGAGCTCGTCGTGCACGGTGTGCACCTCGCGGTACTCGAGGCGCAGGGGTGCCGTGATCCGCTGCCACGCCTCGACGAGCTCGCGGAACGCCTCGGGCACGTACTCGACAAGCTCGCCCCGGTCGATCCGCTCGGTGAACGCGTGCAGCGCCGTGCCGACGGCAGCCGCCGACGATCCCGACGCCTCGATGCACCGCTCGGCAAGTTCCTCGACGGCGGCGCGGTCGTGATCCTCGGTCGTGAGCGAGGCGGCGAGCAGTTGCAGGTCGGGGCGCTGCCCGAGCCCCACGACTGCCCGGCGCACCTTCCACCCGTACAGCGCGTGAGCTTCCTCGAGTGCCTTGACGAGCGTCGTGACGCGCGTGTAGTAGCGCCCCGCCTGTTTGCGCCCGCCCGGGGTGCGCCATACCTCCCCCGGGGGCGGGAAGATTTTCGGCGCCTGCGTCTTGCCGTGACGGGTCCAGTCGGCGCCGGGGCGCTCGAGGGTGAACGGCTCAGGGATCATTGTGGCGGTACTCCCAGGGGTGTGCGAAACGAGTCGTCGCACTGTGTCACGGGGCAGTGACAACGCCGCCCGCGCGAGGGCACGAGCGGCGTTTCGTCACGGTGACAGAACGGGCGTCGCGGGGTGGTCGACCTGCCTCACGTAGTCGCACGACGGACACGCGTACAGCAGCGATAGCTCGCCGCCGAGGCGCACCGCCGAGACGACGACGAACGCGAGGGGCCCATGCCCGTCGGGGCACGACGGCGCCTCGGGAGTGAGTCCGATGTGCGCGAGGCACGTCGGGCGCCCCTCGAGCGGCGTCGCCCGGCAGCCGAACCCGATGCACAGGCTCATCGCCACCACCTCGACCCGCGGTCGTCTCGGTTGCTGCGCTCGGGGCGCAGCCCGCGGCCGAGCGCGAGCGCCGACGGGCCCGTCATCGACAGCCACCCGGCGGCGAACGCGACGTGCCGAACGATGAGCGGGAGGTGACGTAGCCACGCGATCACGACGACGCCCCGAGGGCGCGGCGTGCCGGCGGGCGCATGAGGTAGTTCGCCGCCCGCACGAGCAGCCCGGGGTCGTCGGCGAGATGCCCGAGCAAGCGGTTACAGGGGTCGCAGAGCGCCCCGCGCACGCACTCGCGGCACCCGTACCGCCCGGCGCAGTGCTCGTGGTCGTGGTCGACCGCTAGGCGGCGCTCGGCAGCCCGTCGGCGAGCGCCGCCGCACACCCCGCACCCGCCCCCCTGTACCTCGACGATCGCGTCGTACTCGTCGGCACCGATGCCGAACCCGCGAGCGAGGTCGCGCGTACGGCGGCGCGCCTTGCTCGCCTTCACCGCGGCGCGGTGATCGGTCGCGCATCGCGGGCCCGGGTGTGGCGCCGGGCGGGTGAGCGGGCGCCCCGCGGCAGCACAGTCGATGCACGGGCGGGCGCTCATGCTGCCGCCTCGTCATCGGCAGCGAGCTCGATGCCCGCCACCTCGGCGACGATCGCCCGGGCGAGCGGCGGGGGCACGGCGTTGCCGACCTGCTGCGCCTGCGAGCCCCTGAGCCCCTGCCACGGGTAGTCGGCGCGGAACCCTTGCAGCACGCCCGCCTCGGCGACGGCGAGGCGCAGGATGCCGTCGGCGGGCGGGTCGCCGAGCCACCGACCCGCCTCGAGCTCGCGGTGCACGATGCGGCGAGCACCCGACCCGCCGAGCATCGCGGGGTCGGTACCGCCACCCCCGCCCGTGCCGACGGCGATCGTCGGATAAGGGCGGTGCGTCATGCCCCACCCGAGCGCGTCGCTCATGCTGCGCCACGGCAGCACGCCGTCGTCGAGGCGCTCGGGTGCGTGCGGGTGGAACCGCGAGTGCGTCGGCGACGGCAGCCTCGCGGGCCCGAGCTCGGCAGTGAGCGCCGCCGACCGGGCGACGAGCACCGCGCGACGGCGCGCCTGCGCGACGCCGAACTGCTCAGCGTGCACGAGTCCGGTCGCGACCGAGTACCCGAGCCCGCGCAGGATGCGGGCGCAGGCTTCCCACAGCGGCAGCACGGGCGGCACCTGCTCCCACGCGAGCCACTCGGGGTCGAGCGCGAGCGCCCATCGCAGCGGCTCGAGCGCGAGCAGCGAGCGATCGTCGGTCATCGTGTGCTCGAGCTCGGCGATCGCCGCGGCGAGCTCGGTGTGCGTGTCGACCCGCTCGAGCCGTTCGAGCAGCAGCAGCGAGTCGGCTCGCCCGGTCGCGTTGCGGGTCGCCTTGCTGAACCCGGGGCACGGCGGCGAGCCGATGCCCCCGAACTGCCGCCCCCACGGCATGAGCACGCTCGTCGGGTTCATGAGCTTGACGTTCCCGAGGTGGCGAAAGTGGCCGGCGGCGCGGCCCGTGTCACACGCGTCGGCGTCGAGCTCGATGCCGCGAGGCGTCAACCCGAGGGGGCGTACGCCCTCATCCCACCCGCCCGGGCCCGCGAATAGGTCGAACACGGGTCGGCTGTCGACGAGCCGCTGCGCGAGCCCGCGCAGCATCGCGAGGTCGCTCACGCCCACACCGCCGACCGGGCGTCGTGGCTGCCCTTGTGCCCGATCGGGCCCGCGCAGCGGTTCGACCCGCCCTCGTCGTCGTCGTGCCCGAGGAAGATCGGGCACCGATCGAGGGTGTCGACCTCGAGCTGCTGCCGCTGTGCCTTCGCCGCCTGCTCGGTGAGCTCAGCGGCGAACTGCTCACTCGGGGTGCGGTCGGGCTCGGGCACCTCTCGCGCGATGCTCACCTCGTATGAGATGCCGCCGACGGTCGCGCTCGCGCTCGCGTGAGTGCTCGAGGCGTAGTGGCTCGCCTGCCACTCCGGGGCGAGGGCCCGGGCGATCCCGGCAGCCCGCTCGTCGCGGTCGGCGCCGTGCACGTACCACGAGACGGGCAGCGAGCCGCCCACCGAGAACGGCACGGGCACGGCGCCCTCGGCGATGAGGTCGGCGAGGCGGTGCAGCTCGGCGGCGAACGCGTCGACCCGCTCGTCGGGTGTAGGTGCGGTGGTCATCGTTCGGCGTCTCCTGTCGTCTCGGGGGTCGCGAGGCGCTTGCCTGCCGGGTGGCGGCGAGCGGTGGCGGTGCGGGGCGAATGCCGCCCGCTGCCCGCGTGGCGGTCGAGGGCGCGGCGTACGGCGGCGATCACGACTCGCCCTCGGCGTCCTCGACGAGCAGCTCAGCAACGCCCTCGGGGTGCAAGGTGCGCTCGACGACGCGCCACCCGTCGCCCCACGGCTGCCGCCCGGCGACGACGATGCGGTCGCGGTCGCTACTCACGGCGGCGACGTGCACGATCGCCGAGGCGCGGTTCGTGATGCCCCGAACACTCACGATGTCGCCGACGGTGATGTTGCGAGCGGGGATCGACCGCCACGGCGAGGCGCTCATCGGGTCGCCTCGGCGGTGTCGTCGGCGGGCCCGCACTCGAGCGAGCCGTCGTGGCGGATCGCGATGACGACCTGCGTCGGGTCGTCGCAGCGGGCGCCGCCGATGTGTTCCTCGGGAAGCTGCTGCGCGACGCACCGCTCGCCGTCGTATTCCTCGCCCGCGGCGCACGTCGGCTCGGTGGCGACCTCGACGACGGGTGCGGGCGCCACGACCGGCGCAGGAGCCGCGGGTGCCGGGGCGACCCTCGGGCGCTGCGCGGCGCTCGAGGTGGCAGGCGCCACCTGAGCGGCGCGGTCGGCGCGGTCTGCGAGGTCGTCGTCGATGCTGCCGTCGGCGGGCTCGGTGATGAGCCCGGCATCGGTGCCGGTCTGCTGCTCGGGGTGTGTCGATGGTGCGAGCTCGGTCGCCGAGCTGTCGGCGGTCGGCGCCTGCCACGCGAGCGACTGCGCGGCGGCGACGGCGCCGTACAGCAGCCCGGCGGCGAGTACGGCGACCGAGCTCGCGGTGATGGTCTTGCGGTTCATGACGTTCCTTCCCAGGGGTGAGCGGTTGTCAGTGCTGAGCGGTTGCAGGCACGCCGCGCAGCAGCGCGTCGACCTCGGTCGCGTCGAACTTGCGGTGCCCGCGAGGCGTCGGTCGGCGAGCGGCGATGAGCCCGTCGGCGACGTAGCGGTCGAGCTGTCGCACCGAGACGCCGAGGCGGTCGGCAGCTTCCTTCGCGGTGAGCATGGTCATCGGGTGTTCTCCTGTCGTGACGCCGCGCGCCCGGGTTCAGGGGGCGCGCGGCGGGTCGGCGTGTGGGGGGCGGTGAAGGTTCAGGCGGTAACCGAGGCGAACAAGGCGGCGACCTCGGCAGCGGTGCGCGCCTCGGCGTTCAGCACCTCGACCTCGGGCTCGTCCTCGCGCCAGACGATCACGGTCGCGGCGCCGTCGCGATTGGTGTCGAGCTCGCGCTGCCCGTCGTCGATGGTGAGCCCGAGCCCGTTGTCGAGGTCGAGCACGCCGTACACGTTGCCGCCGAGGTGCTCGACCTCGACGTGCGAGACGCTCAGGGGGCGGGCGTCGTTGATGAGCTCGGCGACCTCGGCGAGCGTGAACTGCGCCGCCGCGATCGAGGCGTCGACCGCGGCGCGCTCGGCGTCGGTGACGCTCGGCGAGCCGTCGCCGAGACGGCACCACGAGGCGTGCCCGCGGGTGTACCGGCAGTCGGTGCACTCGGCGAGCTCGAACGCCTGCGCTGCGATCTTGAGCTGCCGACCCGTGCCGTGCACGGTCGCGGCGATCGCGCCGCCGTCGAGCTCGGTGACAGTCGCGCGCAGGTCGACCTCGGTCGAGCGGCAGAACGCGGCGCGCAGGCGAACGGTGTCGCCGACGGTGAACGGGGCGGCGGGGGCGGTGCTCGTCGTGGTCATAGGGGAATCATGACGTACCCCGACATCTCACGTCAACGACCGACACGCCGACACGCCGCGACGCCCCCCGGTCGAGTGAGACAGCGGGGGGCGTCGGGTTGTCATGCGGTGCTCGAGCTCAGGCGGCTCGCTCGCTCGGGTCGAGGCGGCGCCCGACCTTGACGCCGATCGGCACGGCACACTCGCCGACCTTCGCGATGAGCTTGCTCATCGTCGCCTCAGGCACGTACGCGACGCCGCTGATGCCGTACGACGGACCCCACGAGTTGAGCCACCAGAACCCGGGCCCGTGCCCGAGGTAGTCGGTCTGCCACCCGATCACGGCGAGACAGTGCCCGCCGACCTGCTGCCCGCTCACGCGCACCACGCCGTCGGGCTCGGTGTCGTACATGCCGCCGAACCACGGCACCCCGAGCACGAGGGGCCCGAGCTGCACGGCGTCACGCATCTCGGCGACCGAGCGCGTCCATCGCCACTCGTCCCACCATCCGAACTGCCGCCCGACCTTCATCGCGGCGTTAACGCTCGTGCCCGTGTAGTTCTCCCCGGGCCACTCGTCGAGGCGCTGCGCGATCTTGTACCACTGCACCGCGAGCGAGTGCGAGATGCGGCGGTACTTGAGCGGCTGTGCACCGAGCGCGCCGACGGCGGCGTGCCCCGTACACGAGCCCTCGGCGCCCTGGTCGAGCACCTTGCCGGGGCGCCACAGCACGTCGTGCACGACCGGGCCCGCCACGACCTCGGCGGCGAGGTAGCGCATCGAGGCGGGGTCGTGGTTCGGTTCCCAATCGAGCACCCGCCGCGGGTGTGCCGCCCTGCGTAGCGAGCTCACGAGCTGCGCCCGACGACCTGCGCCTCGGTGAGCACCTCGAGACCGAGCCGCTCGAGCTCGGCGAGCACAGCCGTCTCGTCGAGCGCGAACGGGCTGCCGGCGGCGCTCAGGCGGCTATTCCACCCGGGCTCGTATACGTCGAGCGCCCACGCGACGTAGTTACTCTCACGGTCGAGCTTGGCGGGTAGTGCAGCCATGCCGAACGCGGTCGCGAGGGTGAGGTACGCGAGGCTCGGAACGCCCCACACCCGCCCCGGGGCGGCGAGATACATCGCCCCTGTTTCGCTGTCCCGAACGATGTCGAACTTCGCCACGTCGTCGCCTTCCTGCGGTTGGGGGGCGGCGCCCCCGCGGGTGATCTGCTCGGGGTGTGCGAGGTAGTACGCGACGGTCGCCCGTAGCGCGGCGATGTCGAGCCCGCTCGTGTCCGTCTTTCGCCCGACGGGCAGCGCGTAGTCGCCATGCCGGGGGGTCCACTCGGCGCCGCGCCCCGTCTCGAGCAGGATCGAGGCGACGAGGCGGGGGTACGCGTCGATCTGCTCGGGGGTCCAACCGCGCCCGTCACTCTCGGCCTCGATTCCGGCGAGGTGCCCGTTCCCGTCGGTGATGCCACCAAAGCTGCCGGCGCCCGCGTGCCACGACAGTCGCTCGCTGATGAGGTACACCGTGCCCGAGCGCCCGAGCCCGTACATGCACAACGAGTTGATGAGCCCGGGGCGACCGTCGCGCACGACGCGCAGGGTCGGGTAATCACCCGGCGCGGTGGCATCGCTGCCCGTGTGATGTAGCAGGGGGGCGACGACGGTACCCATCGCGCCGAGGTCGTGACTCGACCACGCCTCGACGACCGGCAACCCCGTGCGGGCAGCGACCCGACGCACCGTGTCGCGGGTCCACCCGGCACCCGAGGCGCCGAACCGCGAACGCTCGTCGAGCTCGATGCGCTCGACGAGCGGGGTGGTGTTCGCCGCGATCCACGCGTCGTTGACGAGCTCGCTCGGGTCGATGTCGGCACCCCGCCACCCCTCGAGCGGCTGCGCTGCCCCGGTGGCCGGCGCGAGCTCGCTCGGGTCGATCGGGGTCGGCGAGGTCACGTCGACACCCGGTACTGCGCGGTGAATGCGGCGGCGTCGTATGCCATCGCGCCGCCGTAGCCGAACCGCACTACATAGTCGCCGACGCCGACGCGCGTCGTGTACTCCTCGCCCCACCCCGTGAGGTCGTGCGCGATGTAGGCGCCCGCGTCGTCGCTGAGAACCTCGGGCGCCTCGTCGAGCTCGAGCAGCTCGGCGACCTCGGCGGCGTTCTCGCCGTCGAACCGAACCGCTCGCACCGTCGGGGGGCGCTGCTCGTACAGGTTGATCGTCACGCCGTGCCTTCTCTCGTTACCCGATGCGCGCCGCGCTGAGCGCGACCCGACCCAAACCGTGCGAGCCGCCGATGCCCGAGATGCGGGCCCGGAGCTCGAGCTGCCCCCCCGCGGCGAGGGTGACCGGACCCTGCACGACGTGCGAGCGTGAGGCGGTGCCGATGTTGGCGCCGTAGGCGGTGAACCCGTCGTAGAACCGCTCGGTCGACTCGCCGACCACGAACACGCCGATGTCGACGGTTCGCTCGGCGCCGAGGCTCAGCGCGAACGAGCTCGAGGCGCTCACGTCGTATGTACCGGCGGGCACCGTCACCCGGGCAGGTATCGCGGGCGTGAGCCACGCGTTCGCGACGGTGAACGTGCCGCCCCCGGTGGTGGAGACCGAGTACGTGGGCCCGACGACGACCTTCCATGAGCCGTTGGCCTGCGCCGCCTCGATGACCTGCTCGTCGCGGAGGAAGGTCAACCACCCCTCCTGAGGGGCGGGAATCTCGGCGGCTCGCGCAGCGCGGCTCGCGTAGCTCATCACGGTCTGATCCATGAGGAAGTTCTGCACGTCGGCGCTAGTCAGTACCTCACGCGTGAATACCTTGCGGCCCACGATTCTTTCCTCACTCTCGGTACGTGATCGGCCTCAGGGTGTCACACCTCGGGCGGGGGCGGGGGGAGGTGCTCAGAACGGGGCGAGCAGGTCGCCGCCGTCGAGCGTCGACACGTTGAGCAGGAACCATCCGGTCGAACTCTCGCCCGGCTCGGGTGCCCACGCCGTCGCCCATCGGGTCGCCCACCCGTCGGGGGTGATGTCGTGTTCGATGCGCAGCACCCCGACCGCCTGCCGGATCGCGCTACCGATCTGCGGGTGCAGGCGGAAGTACCACCGGTCGCCGACATCGGTGAGTGCGACCGCCCGCCACGCCTCGGGGGCGCTCCAAGGGGTCGGGGTCACTGCGTCGACCCGCACCCGCGGCTCGGTGTATCCGAGGATGAGGGACGTCGCCCACGCCTCGAGCTGCTCGTCGGTCTCGAGCTCGAGGTCGGTGGCGCGCATAGTGGCTCGCTCGTATCGCGACTGTGATGCGAGGTCGTGTCGCTCGACGACCATCTCGCCGCCCTGTCTACCGGCGATGACGGCGTTCACGAGCTGATCGGGGCTGTAGCGCACCGACGGGTCGGCGTAGCAGCAGTGCACACCACCGTCGCCGATCGCCTCGCCGTGCCAATCTGACAGCGTGCCGCGGATCGGGCCCGCGAGCGCAGCCCCGCGCGCGCGCACGGCGAGGCGGTTGCCCACGGTCGCCCACACTTGTCCCTGCTCGGCCTCGACCGCGGCGTCGAGCACCTGGCCGGCGGCGCTCATGTCGGTCGGGGCGAGGGTCGCTGTGTACGTCGAGTCGGGGGCGAGCGCGAGTCCGTCGTCGATGCCCATCTGATCGAGCACCCGCTGCACGCGGTCGAGCAGGTCGTCGCCCGCGCCCGTGCCGGGGTCGGGCAGCGCCACGCCTTCCCATCGGTGCAGTGAGGCGATCACGTCCGAGGCGGTGACGGACACTGCGGGCGGCTCGGTCTGCGAGTAGGTGACACTGATCCCGTCGCCGTTGATGCGCCCCGTGAACAACACCGCCGACCACTCGGGCGCCGACGGGTCGACCCCCGCCCACGCGCGCACCCGGAGCGGCGTGCCCGGGTGAATCGCGTCGGCGTTGACGGTCGGGTCGAACCGCCGCTCGGTGTCGATGAGCCCGACGGTGCACGACCCCGCCTCGGCGCGGTACAGGGGCCCAAGCGCGGTCGTCATGCCCCGGGCGATATGCACCGAGCTCACATCACAGACCACATTGAGCCACTCGTCGGCACCCGACCCCCATCCGAGCAGCGCGAACCCGTCGAGCTCGCTCGTGTCGAGCACGAACGTCCCCTCACCACCCGTGGTCGGCAGCACATCGATTGCGAGGTTCGGCGCCCAATCGGTCGCGATGCTCGTCTGCGGATCGTCGCTCACGGCCACCGGGGCGGCGTTGAGGTTGTCGAGCAGTGCGGGGGCGGGGGTCACCCCGTCGTCGTCACCCGGGTCGGCGAGCTCGATGAGCCCGGCGCTCAGCACGAGGCGCATCGCGTCGAGCGGGATCGAGGTCGACAGCATCGCGCGGTCGGTCCACACAATGCCGTTCGGCGAGGTCGACCATATGACTGCCCCGGGCTCGTGCCGGATCGCGAGCCACCGATGCGCCGCCGGGTCGAACGGCGCCGACCACCCGGTCGTCTGCGTCTGCTCGATGTAGCGGACGGCGGCGAGGGTACCGTGCGTGACGGTCCACGCGAGAAACTCGGCGCTGCTGTCGGTATTTGTGAGTGTGACGGAAACCCGCGAGCGCACCGAGGTAGGCACGGTGACGAGCTCGACGACTAGCTGCGAGGCAGTGAGGTCGAGCTGCTCGACGGACTGCACAGCCCCCGTGAATGCGGCGCTCAGCGCGAGCGAGAGGCGTCCCCCGTTGCGGGTCGCCGCGGAACCGTAGGCGAGCGCCGGGTTCGCGGCGTCGAACGTGTCGACGAGCTCGTGCACCTTCACCGCGCCCGCCACCCCGTGCCGTTCTCGCGCTCGTATGCCCTGATGTCGTGGATTGCCGCCCGACCCCGCTGCGCGCTCGACAGCTTCGCTCGGTCGACCGAGCCCGTGAGCTCGAGGTCGAGGGTCACCGAGCCGACCGAGAGGCGGCTGCCGGCGGCAGTCGCGAGCGAGGGCCCGGCGGCGCCGAGCTCGAGCCCGCTGCCCCGGGCAGACAACCCGCTGCCCCGCTGCGCGTCGATGATCGCCGTGCGGGTCGACGAGAGGCGGTCGAGGTACTCGGCGACCGCCGGGCCCCCACGCGTCTCGACTCGGATGATCGCGAGCCGCTCGTGCGCGAGGCTGTCGATGTAGCTGTCGACCGCCGGGCCCCCGCGTGACTCGACGCGGATGATCGCGAGGCGGTCGGCGACGGCGAGCTCGCCGAGGTACGCCTGCACCGCGGGCCCGCCCCGAGACTCGACGCGCACGAGCGCGAGCCGCTGAGCGTTCGCGATGCCGTCGAGGTAGGTATCGACCGCCGGGCCCCCGCGCGACTCGACGTTGACTTGCGTGTCCCGATCCTTGGTCGCCTCGTCGACCTCGGCGCTCGCCTTCTCGGCGCCCGTGAGGGTGACGAGGGCGTTCACGTCGCCCTTATCCTGCGCCTTTACAAGCTGGTCGATGAGCCCCTGTAGATCCGCCTTCGCCGACTCGGTGAGCCCGGGCGTGTTCAGCTTGGCGCGTAGGTTCGCGACCATCGCGTCGGCGCGCACGTTCGCCTCGGTGAGCGGGTCGAGCACCGTGCCCGCCTGCCTCGCAGCGTCGACCGCGGCGTCGGCAGCAGCCGAGGCGGCGTCGAGCGCGGCAGCCTTGAGCTTGGTGTGCGCCTGCGCCACCTCGTCGACCGATGTTTTCTCGTCGTCCTGCGCATCCTTCACGGCGTCGAGGGCGTCGAGGAACCCGTACTCAGCATCCTCGGCGGCGAGCCGCGCCGAGATGAGGTCGTACGTCGTCTGCACCGCGCCGCGGGTGGTCGCGTTGTAGGCGTCGATCGCCGCCTTCGCGGTGTCGCTCGTCGCCGCCTGCGAGTTCTGCGCGTCGGCCGCTTCCTTCACAGCCTCGGCGAACTTGTGCCCGTCGGTGGTGCCGGCGGCGATGAGGTCGCTCAGTGATTTGGTCGCGGTCTGCGCGACCTCGCCCTGCGCGCCGAACGCGCCGAGCTCCTTGCGCGCTTCCTCGATCGACAGCTCGAATCCCTTAGCGGTATCGGCGGTGTCGCCGAATCCCATTGTGAGCCGCTGAAACGGGCCCGTGAGCCACGTCATCGACTTACCGAATCCGCTCAGGTCGGACTCGTACCCCTTGACGTACGCGGCGGATCGTTCCCAATACCCCGCGTGTTCCTCGAGGTCGTTCGCGGTTTTTCGGGTGGCGATCTGCACGGCGTCATTGCTGCCGGTCATCTTCTCGAGCTCGAGCGCGGCGTCGTGCGCGTGATCCTTGAGCTCGTCCGACCCCTTGCTCGCGAAGTGGAACGCCGCCCCCGCGGCGATGAGCGCGACGCCGAGCGGGCCCCCCATGAACGCGAGCGCCTTGCTCACCATGCCGCCCGCGACCGCCATAGCGCCCATGCCGGCGGTGGCGACCGCGGCGCCGATGCCGACCTCGGTCGTGACGAAACGGAACCGAATGAGCGCGTCGGTCGCGACAGTCGTCATCGCGGTGAGCCGCCCGCCCGCGAGCGCGAGCGGGTCGAACCCCGTGCGCCCGAGCACGATCGCCGCAACGGTCGCGATGCCGAGCGGTGCGGGTACCGAGGTCACGACCTGCACGAACGCGTCGAGCAGGTCGGCGCCGTTGCTGAGCAGCGGCAGCAGCTCGCGCCCGAGGGTGCGTTCGAGGTTGCCCGTCGTGATGCCGAACTTTCGCATCGCGGCGTCGTACTCCTGTGCCGCGGCGATGTCGGCGTCGGTGAACGGCGTGCCGATCTGCTCGAGGGCGTCTTTCAGGTCGACGCCGCTGAGCAGCAGCCGCGAGAGTTGCTTGTACCCCTCTTCGCCGAACAGGGTGAAACCGAGTTGGTTGCGGCGGGTTGCGTCGGGAATCTGCTGCAAGTTGGCTAGGGCGTCCTCGATGGTGAGAACCCAGTTCGTCGTACCGTCGGCATTCGTCTGCACCGCGGCGCCGAAGCTGCCGAGCAGGTCGCGGTTCGCCGCCACCTTCTGCGCGAACTCCGCTTGGATCTCGATAAGGTCATTGAGGTCGAGCCCGAGTGTCTGCACGAGCCCGAGGAACTGCCCCGCCTGCGCGGTCGTGCCGTTCATCGACAATGCGAGCTGCCCCGCCTGCCGGGCACTCTCGACGAACTTTCGAGGTAGCTCGGTGAGGTACTCCATGAGCCCCATGCCCATGAACGCCGCGGCGCCCGCGATGAGCCCCTTCATCGCGCCTGTGGCACCCTCGGTGCTGCGCGCCGTCCGCTCGTGTGCGTCGCCCGCCCCCACAGTCACGCGGGTCGCCTCAGCCGTCTCGCGGGTGAGGGTGTTCGTCGCGATCGCGTGCTGCCGCTGCGCGGTGGCGACCCGTTCCTCGGCAGCGGCGATCTGCGACGCCTTCGCGGTGCCCGACGCGAGCAGCTCGTCGAGGCGCGCCTGCGCAACCGACACCCTGCCGGCGGCGTCGGCTTCCTTCGCCCGGGCGAGTGCCACCCGGTCGGCGGCGGTCGCGACGGCGCTACCCGTCGTCGTCGCCGAGACGGCGGTTTTCTCAGCCTCGCCCGTCAGGCGGCGGAACCCCGCCTCAGCCTTCTCCGTCGTCGCATCGACGATGAGCTGCAACCGCTCAGCGAGGGCGCCCGCCACCTCGTCACCTCTCGCTCAGTCGTCGTGCTCCGTCATGCACTGCCTGTAGATCGCCGATGCGCTGCCGCCGTGTGCTGTCGGGGGGCCACCCGAGGCGCAGCGCCGCCCACGTCACCCAATCGCGGACGTAGGCGCCGAGCTCGGGGGGTCGGGTACCTCGTCGGGCGTGGCCGGCGGGGGCCCGTCGGTGCCCGGGTCGAACGTGAACGAGCTGTGCAGCGCGCGGAGTGGCATCTTCCCGAGGCGGGCGATCGCCGCATCTTCCGACTCGCCCGCCCGCATCGCGAGCACGACAAACAGTGCCTTAGCGATCTTGACGCTCGACAGCGGGTTGAGCAGCGAGTACGGCACGCCGCTCACGGTCTCGACGACCTCGACCTCGTCGAGCGTGAGGTCGTTCGTCGAGACGGGCGCGTAGCCGTCGAGGTGCACGATCCACGCGCGCTCGCGGCGGGTGGTCGGGGTTGCGGTGGTCATGAGGTCGTCGTCTCCCAGAGGTTCAGCCGAGGTGGTTACGGGTGGCGGTCGCGAACACGAGCAGCCCGGCGCGACCCGCCTCGTCGGCATGGTCGCGGAACGCGTTGCGAACGGGGCGCTTACCCCGGGTGCCGGGGTGGTGGGCGTTCATGCGGTAGCCGACGCCCGGAATCTTGAGCACGCGAGCGCCGCCCCGGGCCCGGCGGCGTCGTGCGGTGCCGCCCCCCGCGAGCTGCTCGCCCGCGGTCGCGTACCGGCGGCGACCGCCCGAGCCGCCCGCGCCCGAGTAGCCGAACGGTGAGCGGTGCGCTCGCGTCCGATCCTCGACGAGCATCACGGGCCCGGTCGGGTTGACGACTGCCCGCGAGCGCGAGCCGCTGCCGAGCAGCTTGAGCTCGAGGCGGACGGTCGCGCCCTTGCCCGAGCGCACCCGCGACAGCCGCATGTCGCCGCCGGTCGCCGCGAGCAGGTTCACCCGCGCCGCCGACTCGAGCACCTCGCCGCCCTGCCGCACCGCCCGAGGGGTCGCCTCGACGAGCACAGCGGGCAGCGTTGCCGCCCGCTGTGCCCAATCGCCGACGGTGCGGGTCACGAGGTCAGGCGGGCGTGTCGGTGGCGACGCGCGTGCCCGTGACGAGCCGCGAGCTCGCCGCGGTGCCGTACAGGCGGTCAGGCTTGCGCTTGCAGTCGAACGACACGGTGTCGGTGAGGTTCGCCCGCGGGGCGCCACCGAACCCAGCGTCGTGCAGGTTGATACGACCGATCGCCCGCGGCGGGTCGGTGCCCTCGTTCAGCGACAGCAGGAAGAACGCTTCCTCGGTGTCGTGCTCGGCGAGGAACGCCGACAGCCCGTCGCGCACCGTCACGTCCTGCAAGAACTCGAGGTCGAGGGTGTACGTCGTCTCCTGCGCGACGGCGGTACTGCCGGCGGGGGCGCAGAACGTCGCGGGGCGGTCGACGGTCGCCGACTGCTTGCTCGCGGTGAGCTTGCCGCTCGTGATCTGGCACCCGAAGTTGGTCGCGGGATCGTAGTCGGCGAGGGTGACGGTAAGCGCCGTCTTACCGGCGGGCGCCTGCCACGCGTCGGTGTAGCCGACGGCAGCGCGGTCGACCGGGGCGAGTGCGACCTGACCGTTCTCGATCTGGAACACGACGGGGGCAGTCATGACGGGGTGTCTCCTGTCGGGGTGTCGTCGCTCGCTGTGAGCGCGCTAGGGCAGAGCGTACGGGCTGCGATGCTCACCTGAGCGGAGAACACGACAGCACGAGTGGTGAACCCGCCGAGGTCAACGTCGTCGGGCCCGGCGGTGAGCAGGTCGACGAGTGAACCGTTAGGCAGGCGGGTCGAGGTGAGCAGTTCCCACGTCGCCGCCTGCACGGCGTCGAGGCGCTTGAGCTGCCCGCGGTCGGTGCCGTCGACCGCGACGACGACCGGGAACGTCGCGATGAGCCCGTGCCCCTGCCGCGAGATGGTCGCGGCATCGACCCACCCCATCGGGGCGGCGATCGTCGCGGGTGAGTACGGCTGCGCCCGCTCGGGCGACCACCCGCACCGCTCGAACGCCTTGACGAGCGCGCCGTGCAGCGCCTCGCGGGCGTCGGCGATCGCGTTGCTCGGCGGCTCGGTCGGGTCGGTCACGCGAGCCCCCACCCCTCGCGGTGCGGGGCGAGCAGCGAGTCGACGCCCGCGAGCTGGTCGCGCGAGATGCGCAGCGGCTCACCCGACGGTGACCACGCGTTGAGCACCCCGAACGCGGCATCCTTGCGGCGGTACAGCTCGACCGAGAGTTGCACCGCTGCCTCGAGGATGTCGGCGGGCGCGTCGCCGTCGGCGTAGGAGACGACCGCGACACCCCCCTGCACGTAAGCGACCCGACCCGCGAGCGCGAGCAGGTCGAGGTCGCGGTCGATCGCCGAGCACGCCGCGAGCGCCTTGCTCGCGACGCGCTCGGCGTCGATGTCGTTGCTCGCGAGCCGTAGCTGCGCGAGCGCCGCCGAGGCGATCGCGGGCGCCTGCTCGTGCCAGGAACCCGCGACCGCCTCAGGCACGACGAGGGTCGGCGAGGTCACTCGTCGCCCTTCTCGTCGTCGTGCCGGCGACCCTGCGACCGCTTACCCGAGCGGCGGGCGGGCGCCGTGCGCGGCGCCTGCCCGCCCTCGGGTGCATCGGGCAGCGCCTCGCCGTCGGCGTCCGTGGGGGTCGCGACGAGCTCGGTCGTGAGCTCGTCGCGACCCGCCTCGACCTCGCCGTCGGCAGGACGCGCCACCCCGACCACGGGCGGCGCGGCAGGCGCTTCCCACAGCTCGGGCGGGTATGACGTGTCGTATCCGAACGGGTCGGTCATGACTCAGCCCGCGGCGGGGGCGATGATGACGGCGCCGTTGCCGTCGCCGCCACCCGACTCGGTGGCGGGGCGGTAGAACGCGAGCTCGCTCGCGACCGCGATCTGCCGACCGAGCACCGACGGCTCGACCGCCTCGAGGATCGGGTACGCGTACTCGTACACCTCGAGCCCGGCGGCGTTGCCGACGATCATCTCGGGCCCGTCGATCGCGTGCGTGACGACCGTGCGCAGCCCGGCGGGCCCGCCCGGGATCGAGAACGAGGTCGCGTCGGCGGAACCCATCGCGTTGACGGCGGCGCCGACGCCCGGGAACAGCGGGCGCCCCGCCTTGTCGAGCAGCGAGCCCGTGCGCTGCCACGCGTCCGGGCCCATCGCGATGAACTGCGGCAGCTCACCCGTCTCGGCGTACACCTTGGCGGCGGCGGCCCACACGGCCCGCCACACGTTCTCGCCGTCGGTCTCGTCGGCGCCCGGCACGAGCGCGAGGTCGACGCCCGAGGTCGAGCCCATGATCTCGCTGATCGCGCGACGCTCGGTCTTGATCGCGCGCCGCTTCGCGAGCTGGTTGAGAATGATGTTCAGGCTCGGGATCGGCAGCGCGAGCAGCTTCTGCGAGATGTTCAGGTACTCGCCGATCGTCTCGCTGTCGATGTTGTCGAGCTTGATGTCGAACGCCCGAGAGACGAGCTCGGCCTTCTCCTTCGCCTGCGTGGCCGGCGCCGCGCCGTACTCGGCGTTGCCCTTCGTGGTCACGGGGTCCTCGATGCGCGGGCGGGAGAACCCGAGCGGGGTGTCGAGCCCGATGACGCCGAGCGCGGTGAGGAACGGGCGACCGCCGGGGGTCGTGTCGATGACGGGACCGACGACCGGGCGCACGACGAGGGCGCCGAGTCCGCCCGCGACGGGCACCGTGTTCGCGGCGCTCGTGCCCATGTGCTGAGCGGCGCGGGTCATCTCGGTCTCGAGCCGCTGCCGCGACTCGCGGTTGCTGAGGTGCAGCAGGTCGTACAGCGCCTCACCCGCGGAGCGGTACGCGCTCGGGGTGCCCGTGCGCTCGACGCCGTTCGTCGACAGCGCACGAGCGGTCGCCTCGCTCATGTTGAGGTCGACGCTCAGGCGCTCGGTGTGCTTGTCGAGCTCGGCGATGCGGCCCTGCGCGCGGGTCATCGTGTCGTGGTCCTGCTCGCTGAGGTCGCGGTCTGCCTCGAACGCGGCGCGGGTGACACCTTCGATGAGGTTGACGAGCGACTCACGCTCGGCGACGTACTTGTCGAGCAGCTTGGAACGGCTCACGGGGGGCACTCCTACGGGGTGACGGGTTGAGGGTCACGCTCGCGGGGTGTCCGCTCATCGCTGAGGGTGGCGGGGGTGTCGCACTGCGTCACGGGCGAGGGTAGGGCATTACCCCCCGTGAACGCGACAGCGCCACGACCCCCGGGCGGGTCGTGGCGCTGTGCTGCCTTGCGGCGGTGGCTACCCCTGGGACGGTTCGCCTGTGCCGATGCTACGGGCAGCATCGCGTTCCGTCACGATGTACGCGGCGTATCCGCGGCGGAACGTACTCGTGCGGGTTACTCTCCGCTGTCGCCCGAGGTCGCTCATCGTGCCGGTCGAGCTGCCGCCGGTCCACCCCGTCACCTCGGCGAGCTCGAGCGCGGTGAGCCCGCGTTCGCCCTGCTCGGTGATGAGCTGCACCGCGCGAGCACGCTTGCTCATCGCGACCGGCGGCTCGACCGCCGGGCGCTCGTCGACCTGCTCGGCGGCGCGCTTCGCCTCTCGAGCGGCGCGCCGCTCAGTGAGGTCGATCACGCCCGCGACCTCGAGGTCGTGCTGCACCGTTCCGAGGCTCACGCCGAGGTGTTCGGCGACCTGAGCGCGGGTGCGGCCGTCGAGGGTGAGCGCGGCGGCGAGGCGCACCCGGTCGGGGCGCTCGAGCTTGATGCCCGCCACCTCGCCAAAGTGCGCCGCGGTGTACGTCTCCCACGAGTCGAACCCGAGCGCCTCGTGCGCCCGCCCCTCGTACGCCTGCACGAGCAGCCGCGAGGCGCGGTCGAGCGCCTTGCCGATCTTCTCAGTGAGCAGCTCAGCGCCGCGGCGGGTGAGGATGGTCGGCGCCTTCTCGAGTGCGCTCATCGGGGCTGCCTCTCTCGGGGGGTGATGACGATGACGGGTCGGTGACGGCGCGAGTCACACGGCGCGCAGCGCCCGTACACCCGGTCGCCGTCGCCGACGAGGTGCAGCCCGGCGGCGCAGCGCGTGCCGGTCGGGGCGACGAGCGCGGGGCGGTCGGCGTTCATGCCGCGCCGACGATCGCGCGCAGCTCGGCGGCGAGCTCGCGGTTCACGACGACAGCGGCGCGCCCGGCGGTGCCGTGCTCGGCGATGAGCTCGGCGGCGCGCCCGGGGGCGATGAGCACGATGAGCGAGCCGTCGTCGGCGCCGAGCTCGGCGCCGTCGATCGTCTCGAACACCTCGAGGCGGGCGCGGTACACCGCGGGCCCGACGAGTCGGTCGGCGAGGTCGAGTACGACCGTGCCGGCGAGGCGGGTCGCCGCGGCAGCGATCGCCGCGGCGCTGATCCTGGGGAGTGACGGGGAAGCCATGCAGGGAGTATCGACCACGACACCGCCCGACTAAAGCCGACACGACGCGACATCTTCACTTTCACCCCTCAGGGTGAGCCGTTTTCAGAACTGAAAACGCGACCGCGGTGCGATCGAGGGGGGCGAGCCTACGCGCAGCGGTCGCGGATGTACGCGGCAGCGGCGAGGCGGGCGTCGAGCATCGAGGCGTCGAGCTCGGCAATGAGCACCCCCGCGAGGTGATCGACGACCATCGCCGACTGCTCGCCGCACATGTGCCGCCCCTCGCGCCACGCCCGCTCGAGCAGGGGGGCGAACGGCGTGCTCGAGCTCGCGACGGCGGTACTCGGGGGCGCCGCCGTCGGGCCCGGGGTCACGGAACCCGACGGGGCGCCCGTGCAGGCTGTCACGACGAACGCCGAGAACGCGAGCCCCTTGCCGGCGGCGACCACCACGAGCGTCCGGCGCAGCCTCATGCGACCGCGTGCCCATGCTCGGCGAGGTAGTCGACCTGCGCCGGGGTGAGCTCGCGCCCCTGGGCGCGCAGGAACAGCAGCGAGTCGACGAACCGCGCCCGCCGAACCGCCTGCACCTCGCGCTCAGCCTCGAGCTCGGCGTCGCGAGCGCGCAGCGCGAGCACCCGGGCGTCGGTGTACGCGGGGTTGTCCGTCGAGGCGACCGAGATGAGGTGTGCCGCGGTGCGGGTGACGAGCTCGCCGTCGGCGATCGGGGCACCGTGCCGGGGGGCGATCGAGCGGAACGTGACGCTCATGCCCTTGTGTGTCGTCTCGAGCAGCTCGATCGAGCGGTCGCGGTCGGCGCGCATGAGCTGCCACACCATCACGGCGCCCTCGCTGCTGTCGCGCAGCTCCATCCCGTGCCCCATGCGGTCGGGCATGAGGTGGCTGTGCGTGTAGGTGAGCGCGACCCGATGCGGCGCCGCCTTCGCCCGGTCGAACGAGCCGCGAGCGAACTGCTCGCGGTACTCGACGATCCGCCCGTTATTCGGCTCGATGATGTCGGCGGGGGTCATCCACGGAACGATGAGCGCCTCGACGATGCCGTCGCGGGCGTTGATGTCACGCAGCGCGTCGGGAATCGTCCGAACGTGCTCGTCGAGCAGTGGCATCTCGGGGGCGATGGTCACGGGGGCGACTCCTGTCGTCACTGCGTTACCGCCGATCCGGCGGTCGTTTTCGCGGTCGCGGTCTGCGCGAGCTGGTCGGGGGTGAGCGGCGGCAGCCCCTCGAGCGCCCGCCACTCGTCGAGGGTGAGCGCGCCCGCCTCGTGCATCGCCTTGTAGCTATTCGTCCGCTCAGTGAGGGGCGGCTGCACGTAGTCGCCCGCGTTGAGGTGCAGCTTCCGACGCCGCGGCAGTAGCCACGAGCTGAGCGGCTCGGTGATCTTGCGCCCGGTCGGGCGCAACATCCCGCGGTGATGGAAGTCGAACAGGCTCGTCGCGTTCGCGTAGGTGAGCCCCTGCGGCTGCTCGAGCCCGATGAGGTACGGCGGCACCCCGAGAACGGCGGCGATGCGCTGCTCGTCGAACACGCGCAGGTCGAGCAGCGCCATGTCGCGCGGGCTGAGCGTGAGCGTCTTGAGCTCGAGCCCGCTGCCGAGCACCGCGGGGGCGCCGCGCCGCGACTGCTGCGCCTCGATCCACTGCTGCTGCGCGAGCGCCGCCTGTCGGCGGGTGATGCGCTGGTCGCTCGTGAGCACGCCCCACGTCACGCCGCCCTGCTCGGCGAGCCCGGCGCCGTACGCCTCGAGCGCCGCGGCGCTGCGGATCGAGCCCGCGGCACCCTGTAGCGGCGAGATCCCGGTCGGATAACCCGCGATCGTCATGTACCGGACGTGTCGCAGCTCCCACGGCATCACGGGGGCGCCGCCGATCCAATACTCGCGCACCCCCTCGGCGTCGAACTGGCACGTCACCTGCGAGGGGTCGACGACCATGAACCGAGTCGGCAACAGTGTGTCGTAATCCCAATCGGTCGCGTGCACGTACAGGTCGCCGCCCGTGAGCAGCGAGGCGACCGCTTGCGTCATGAACTCGCCCCACCCCGCGTACAGCCGCGGCTCAGGGTTCTCGATCCACCCGTACTCGTCGGGGTCGACCGGGCGCCCATCCTCGGTGATCGTGACCGGCATCGAGGCGAGGGCGCGGGCGTTGAGGTCGACGCACGAGAACACCGTCGACACCTTGCCGCCGAGCGCGCCGCCCATCCCGGCGCCGCCGTTGTTCCACGCGGGCTGCCACTGCGACGGGAAACCCGCCCACGTCTGCGGAGCGAGCGAGGGTCCGGGGTACGCGGCGCTCATCGCGTCGCCGTCAACGATCACGGGCTCGGCGGCGCTGTAGGTGGTCGGCGGCGAGTCGGGCCCGACGGTGCTCGGGTCGCCGTTGCTCGGCTCGACGTATGACGGGTCGCGCGGGAACGCTCGCGACGACGACCGGCGGTCGACGATGACGAGCTCGCCGCGCTGCTCGACGCTCACTCGAACGCCTCGCCGTCGGCGGTGCGGTGCACGGTGCCGTCGTGGCCGGCGGGCAGCGAGCACTCGAGCCACCCCGCGCGGTCGCGACCGCGCACAGCGCCGAGCTCGAGCGCGCGGAACGGGCACGGAATCGGCACCTCGAGCGCCCTCGAGCTCGCGAGCTGCTCGGGCGGCACGTCGAGCGCCGACCGCACGAGGCAATCCTTCGCCTCGAGCATCTTGCGCAGCCCGGTCGTGAGCTCGGGCCCGTCGGGCAGTAGGTCGACGAGCTCGTGCGCGAGGTCGCCGATCGGCTTGCTCACCGCCTGTAGGTGCGGCGGGAGGTGCCCGTACTCGAAATACCTGAGCAGACCCGTCGTGCTCGGGTGCCTGTCGGCCACTCGATCGCCCCTCATGCCCGGTCGCGGTGTGCCCGCTGCGTGACCCATGCGAGGCAGCGCAGCAGCGCGGGCAACTCACCCGCTGTGAGCAGGATGCCACTACCACCCGCACCCGTGCGAACACGAGCGGTAACGACTGCGCGTGTCGCATCTTCGCCGCCGTCGTGCGCGATCCGCCCGAACCGCACGAGCTCGCGCAGCAGCGGCAGCGCGACGCCCGTCTCGACGCGCCCCGCGGGCTCGACCGGCACCTCGACGCCCTCGAGCTCGGCGTCGTCGATGAGCGAGGCGCCGACGAGCATGAGCGCGTCGTCGCTCGTGGCGGCGATGTCGTCGGCCCAATCGACCGCCTCGCGCCTCGAAGCGAACCGATGCCCCCCGATAACGACCCGACCGTCGCGGGCGAGCGCCGCGGCAGCCGCGACGGCGCCCGAGCCCCCGTCATCCTCGACCGCGACGAACAGGGGCGCGTCGGCGTCGGGTGCCGCGGCGGGGTCGAGGCACTCGGGCCACTCCCCCTCGGCGGTGTACGGCTCGTCTTTCGGCGCCTTCGCGGGCACCGCGACATCGGGCCACCGATTGAGCCACTGAGCATCGAACGACGCGATCGGGTCGGGTTCCTCGGGGTCGACCGAGACGCCCGCGAGCACCTTGCGATACGCCCGCGCGACGACCTTCTCGCGCGCCGCCGACCAGTGCGGCGAGGCTGCCCGCCACCCCGCGCGGTCGCCGCGGTCGATGTCTGCCGGCGTCGACCAATCGAGCAGCAGAATGTCGACCGGCTCGAGAACCTGAGCGAGCGCGAGCCCGCGCCGGTCGAGCATGAGCCCGGTCGCCTTGCGGTGCGCCGTCGAGAACAAACCGAGCTGCGGCGACTCCTGCTCGACCATCGCGGGCACGATCCCGTCGTCGACCACCGCGCCGCCTACATCCCACCCCTCATCGACGAGCCCGGCGGTCGGGCTCTTGCCGTACACGGCATCCTTCGCGAGCAGCAGCCACCGCGAACCCGTCTCCATCGACGACCCCGTGCCGATGCCCTCGCGCCCGTTGTTGCGCGAGACTGTCAACCCGTTCGCCTCGGCCCACGCGAGCGCCGGTCGAGCGACCTCGAGAACGACCGCCTTATCGCGACCCGTGTGCGTCACGAGCTGCTCGCCCCACAGCTCGGGCCCGCGCTTGATCCGCCACAGCGCGAGCGCCCTCATGAGCCACGACTTACCGACCTGCCGGGCGAGCGTCACGAGGTACTCGGGCCACACGAGCACGCCGTCGGCGTCGTGCTCGAGGATGCGGTACACCGCGAGCCGCTGCCACCACCTCAGCGGGCGCCCGTTGCTGATCGCCGCGTGAATCGCCTCGACCTCGGGCCCGTACGTGCCGACCGCTCGGGGGTGTGGCAGCGTCATGTACCTCGGCCACACGCCCTCGGGGGGCACTTCGCGCAGCTCATCGAGCCACGGGGCGGAATCCCACACGGGATCGTCGGGCCCGGGGGTGTTGCGCAGCGTGAACCGCAACGGGGCGTCGATCGCGGGGCGGTCACTGTCGGCGTCGTCGGGGCGGCGAAGTTCAGTAGGGGTGTCGGTGCCCGCTCGCCCCTGACCTGCGGTTTTGCGTTGATGATCTTGGGAGAGAGAGAGGTTTTTCATTGCGGGGTCAAGCTCACGCACCCCCCCCAAAGAAACAAGATCGTTACGCTGAGTGAGCGAAGCGACGATCATGCGAGCCACCTCGAGCGCGGAACGCTCGTCTGCCGTGATGCGCCCCGAGTCGCTGTCGCTGTGCGGCTTGCACTCTGCTCGCAGGTTGCCGCGACGGTCGCAACCGCCGAGCCGTCGAGCGAGCACGTGCCCGAGCACCGACGCTCGCCCCTGGCACCGTCCGTCGGGCGAGGTCGGGTCGTCGATCTGGCAGCGCCACCCGGCGCCGCCGAGCACCTCGGCTCGAGCTCGTCGCCACCGCCCCGGGTCGGTGTCGATGAGGTGCCTCGTCACAGGGGGGTGGGGTACGTCGCACCCGCACCCGCGCACGAGCCCGTCGGCGCCGAGCCCTAGGTGCTCGAGCAGCTCGGCGACCGGGATAGGGGTCGGGGGTGCGGTGCCGGCGGGGGCGGGGGTGGGGGTCGGGGTCACGGCGAGTACGTGCCTCTCGTATCGGCAGGGGCGGGGGTGGCTCAGAACGGGGGCGCGTCGGTGCCGGGTACCCCTCCCTCATCGTCACGGTCTGTACGGCCAGAACGACGGGGGGTAGGCGCGACACGCTCGCAGTCGTGCGCCGCGTGCACCGCCTGCCGAGGCTGTGAGCCCGCGGGTCGGGCCCGGATCGTCTTGCCGTTGCGGTGCGCGATCGCGTCGGCCCATGTGTGCCGGGTGTAGGTGACACCGCCCGCCACCGTCACCGCGAGCTCGCCGAGGGTGTCGAGCTCGGTCGGGTCGAGCTCGACATCGAACCCGGCGGTGCTGAGCCCGGCGATGATCCCTCGACCGCATCGCTTGCAGCGGCGTCGCTCGGTGCTCATCTGAGTCGGGCCACCCGTTCCGCCCCCCTATATAGGGGGGGGCGGAAACGTGAGTGGTGGGGCGTGTGAGTGCCGTGAGTGGTTCCGTGACTGCCCCGACCTGCGGTTATCCCTCGGGGTGTGAGGTCATCGTGAGTGCGTGCGTGCCTGTGGACAACTACCCCGCGTGAGTGCCCCGTGAGTGGTTCCGTGACCCCGTGAGTGCATGGTTTTCCACAGGTTCGCGCACACCCTGTGAGCAGCCCGTGACGCGCCCCCGAGGGCGTGCCGGCGGGGGCGGTCACGACCCCACTCACGCCCTCGACGACAGCGTGAGTGGGCCCGTGCGAGCGCAGCGGGTGACGGCGCGCCCTCATGCTGCGACCGGGGCGTCGGGGTCGGCAGCGGCGAGCTCGCGGCGACGGGCGACCCCGAGCGTGCCGCCCGTCTCCATGTTGCAGGGTGCGCAGGCGGGTCGGATGTTCCCGCGGACGTAGCGACCGCCGAGGCAGCCCGGCACGATGCGGTCGACGGTGAGCGCCTGCCCGGGTGCGGTCGGATCGTCGTGCTCGAGCAGCGGCACGTCGCAGCGGTAGCAGCAGGCGATGCCCGTGCCGTCGGGCAGCCGCCACCCGAACGTGTCGACGAGCCACTGCCGGCGGCGTCGTCGATCCTCGCTCGAGCCGGTCGCGTTGCCGTTGCTCGTGCCCCTCACGGCGACCGCTCGAGCTCGTCGGCTTGCGTGTTCATGCGGTCGGCGCGACGGCGCAGGTCGGCGACCTCAGCCTCGAGCCGGTCGGCTTCCCGTTGCAGTGTGTCCGCGATGCGACGGCGGGTCGCGACGCGGCGGGCGAGGTGCGCGGCGCTGCCCCTCACCGCTGCACCGTCATCTCGGTCGCGCGGTGCACCGTGCCGCGCTCACCCGTGCACCACCGCCTCGCCGTGCCCCGCTCGCCCTCACGGTCGGCCCGGCGCCCGCACTCGCTACACGTCCACCACCCGGGCGGCAGCGGCACCCCGAGGGCGTGTGCGATGTCGTCGGCGGTGATCGTCATGCCCCACCGAGTACGGGCCCGCTCGAGCGCGGTCACCCCTGCGCCCACGCGAGCTCGAGGTCGGTCGGCTCGGGCTCGTCGGGCCACAGCCACCCGTCGGGCCACGGCACGACCGTCGTCGGTGAGGGCGTCGTCTCGGCGTTGCACGCGTGCTCGTCGAGGTGCACCCGTAGCGGCGCCTCGAGGTCGAGCGTCGCGTCGACATCGACGACGACCCGCGTCGTCGTCATCGCTGAGGCGCGCAGGTTGTCGAGGCTCGCGAGGTCGTACCGCGTGTCGTGCTCGAGGCGGTAGACGACAGGGATCGAGAACCGTTCGCCGCACCCGCGCACGCTGCACTCGAGGTTGACGACCGTCGGCATGACCCTCATCGCTCGACCATCCGGTGCACGCTCAGGCGCCCCTCGGCGAGCTTGACGACCGTCACGCCCTCGGCGTCGGCGTCGATCGAGACGACGGTCGCGGGGTCGAGCCCGAGCACCTCGCACAGTCGCTCGAGCGTGCCGGGCGCGAGCGGGGTGAGCTCATCGACGCGCCTCATCGCCGAGCCCCCGAGGTGGCCGGCGGTCGTGGCTTGTGCCCGTGCGGCACGAGACGCCGCCCCGCGACCTCGATGCATCCCGAGGTCACGGCGTTCGGGTTGCGCTGCGCCCACGCTCGCGCGCTGTCGTCGCGAGGCTGCGCCCACCACCCGCCGGGCGCTCGCTCGAACACGAACCAGCGCCCCGGGATCGCGGGCGCTTCCTTCGCCGCGAGGATCGCGACCACCGAGCCGCGGCGCGGTGTCCACCCCTCGGGCACGAGCAGCTCGGCGCGGGCGCTCATGCTGCCCGCCCGAGCGCCTCGAGGGCGCCGCGATGGTCGACGCCGCACTCGCACAGCAGCTCGAGCCCGAGGTCGGCGAGCACGACGACAGCGGCAGCGGCGTCACGGATCGCGTGCAGCAGGCGCACGGGTATCGCGGTGAGCATCACGCGCCTCGCAGCAGGTCGTCGAGGTCGGGCACGCCGACCGGGCGCCACGAGACGCCCGCGGCGACGAACCGCGCCGCGGTGACGCCCGTGCGAACCGCCTCGTCGTGCTCGGCGAAGTACCCGACGAGCTCGTCGCCGTCGATGAGCACCGCCCGCCACGGCGTCGGGTCGGGCCCGTCGCGACGGACGCGCACGACGGCGCTCACAGCTCGAGCCCGATGCGTCGAGCCTCGGCGTCGCTGAGCACACGCACCTCGACCGTGCCGTCGCCGAGCTCGATCCACCCCGAGGGGTCGGCGAGCACCGCGGCGAGCTCGTCGCCGTCGATGTCGCCGACGAGCTCGCAGCCGCACGGGCCCGAGCAGGGTCGGCTCGCGGGTGCCGGCGGGCGTGAGTGCCGGGCGCGTAGGGCGTTGAGCGAGCGCGTGAGGCGCTCGCGGGTGGTGGTCGTTCTCACTGTGTGTTCCTCCCAGGGTGCAGCGTGTGACGGGTACAGGGTGCACGAAAGCACCGACGGTCGTCGACCGTCGGTGCTGCCGCGATTACAGGGTGTCGGGCTCGGTGAGGTCGGGCGGGATGTGCGCGAGCTCGGTGAGGGTGTGCGGGTGGTATCGGGTCGCGCTCGAGCCGTCAACGCCGCCCGAGCGCCCGGGCGCCGCGTAGGCGAGCCCCTTGCGCACGAGCGCCTCGAGCTGCCGTCGAGCCTTCTCGACCTGCGCCCGTGACGGCTTCTCGGTGTCGTACAGCCGTTGAGCCGCTGAGTGCGCGGTCTGCACGCTCGTCACGGCGAGCAGCTCGAGCAGGTCGACGCGGTTGTGCACCGCAGAGCGCCCGACGGCGTGGTCGTGCGACAGCCACACGGGCCCCCACGGCTCGCGCGGTTGCTTGAGGTGGTGCGCCTGCACGAGCGGGTCACCCGACTCGCCGACGAGCACGAGCACCGAGCCCGCGCCCGCGGTGAGCCACGCCGAGCCGTACACGTCGGCGAGCGAGCTCGGCGGCTTGCCGTCGGCGCCGCGCT
>Ga0308175_100000388_pt1 | contig 30574 bp, 21 predicted proteins | sample PhyCR1_3_FD_203893 | JGI IMG/M metagenome (GOLD analysis project Ga0308175, IMG submission 203893) | Soil microbial communities from UC Gill Tract Community Farm, Albany, California, United States - DLSLS.C.R1 | ecosystem: Environmental > Terrestrial > Soil > Agricultural land | place: USA...
GTCGATGGACGGTTGCGAATCCGGCAAGTCCAGCAGCTTCACCAGCATGTCGATCACTGCGCGCTCCGGCGATGGGCAAGCCCGGTCGGGGGCGAATCGGCGTCAATGCGCGGCTATTTCGGCAGCGCTTCCTTCCACCCGGCGTGGAGCGTCTTCGACAGCTCGGCGGCCTTGTCCTTCATCTCCGGCTGTTCGGCAAGGTTCACGTTCTCCTCGGGATCTTTTTCGTGATCATAGAGTTCCCGACCAACCACTTCCTGGCCCCAGGCCGTCGGCCACCCCGCCTGGACCTTCCGCCCGTCCTTCGGGCCCTTCACCCATTCGGTGTAGCGGTAGCGCTCCGTGCGCATGGTGTAGCCCATCACGCCGCCGGCGCGGGGGTATTGGCTGAAGGCGGCGGTTTTCCAGGAGCGGCTGGGTTGCTCGATCAATGGCGCGAAGCTGGTGCCCTCTAAACCCGGCGGCGTGGGCAGGCCGCACAGCTCGGCGAGGGAGGGATAGATGTCCACGAATTCCACCAGCGCGTCACTGTGCGAGCCGGCGGTCTTCTGCCCCGGCACGTTGATGATCAGCGGGACGTGCGTGGCGGATTCGAAGTTTGTGTGCTTGCACCAGAGGCCGTGGTCGCCGAGGTGCCAGCCGTGGTCGCCCCACAGGATGATGATGGTGCTGTCGCGCAGGCCGAGGCGGTCGAGCTCGGCCAGCACCTTGCCGACCTGCGCGTCCATGAAGCTGACGGCGGCGTAGTAGCCGTGGATCATCTTCATCGCCTGCGCGTCGCTCAGCGGGCCGGCGGCGGGGATGCCCTCGTAGGCGCGCAGCTCGCCGAAGGTGGTCATCGCGACGGCGGGTACGTCCTTCGGAGGGAACGGATTGGGCGCGAGCTTCAGGTCGGCCTCGTTGTACAGGTCCCAGTATTTCTTCGGCGAGATGAACGGCAGGTGCGGCTTGAGGAAACCGCAGGCGAGGAAGAACGGCGTGTTCTTGTCCTTGGCGCGCTCGCGGAGCACTTCGATTGCATGGGCCGCTGTGCGGCCGTCGGGGTATTCCTCCTCGGGCGCGTCGAAATCCTCCCAGGCCGGGCCGCGGACGTCCTGGCTGACGGTGCGCGCCTTCTTGCCTTTGCCCTTCGCTTTCGGCCGCTCGTCCCCGGCGGCGGCTTCGGCGCGGCGCTGGCGGAGGCGGGTGACTGTGTCGGGGTCGTGCCATTCGGAGCCGCCGGGCTGGCGCGGGAACCACGAGGGCTCGCTCCACGACGGCGGGTCGTCATAGCCGCCGTGGTAGATTTTGCTCAGCGACTGCGTGTGATAGCCGTTGTTTTTGAAACACTGCGGCAACGTGACCACGTCCGGCAGGCCGGCGTTTCGGAAATGGGTCTGGAGGTCGTACACGCCGGTGGAATCGGGACGGTGGCCGGTGAGGAGGGAGGTGCGTGTGGGGCTGCACACGGCCTGCTGGCAGTAGGCGCGGTTGAACGCCAGTCCGCGCGCGGCAATGGAGTCGATGTTCGGCGACTTCACGCCGGCGGCGCCGTAGCAGCCGAGCAGCGGCTTGAGGTCGTCAACGGCGATGAACAGGACGTTGTATTTCTTCGCCTCGGCGGCGGAGCACGCGCCGGCCATCGCCAAGGCCACCACCGCACCGAACAACCATCGCTCGTTTGATAACATGAAATTCCTCCGCTGGTGTCTCTCCTCAATAGCATCGGTTTGTGACGGTGTTGAGCGGCGGTGTTACGATACCCGGCGATGAGGTCCTTTCCCCTCATCCTCCTGGGCACGGCCATCGTGGCGCTGCTCACGTCCTGGGTGCTCTGGAGGGATCTCCTCGGCCCGACGGCGCTGGGGCCGGCGAAGCCTCCCGCACGATTGCACGCGTCGTACGCCGGGGAAGAGGGCGCGGCCGCGCCGGCCGTCCTCAAACGCCGTCTGCCGAAAGCCATGGTCGTCCGCGGTCCATTTCGCGAGGTCATCGACCTCGTGCGCCAAAGCGGCAACGTGTTCGTCAACTGGCGCGCCCTCAACGCCGCGGCGGTCAACGGCGGCGCCCTGGTTTCCGCCGACCTGTCCGAGCTGACGCTGGCCGACGCGCTGGACCGCATCCTCCCGCAGGTCTCCACCGAGCCCGCGCTCGCATACGACGTGGACGAAGACGTGATCACGATTTCGACGGCCGAAGACCTGAATCGGAACGTCGCCACGCGCGTGTACGATGCCCGCGACCTGCTGCCGGCGGGTGCGTCGGCGAAGGGCCCTGCGAACGGCGGAGCGAACGCCGCCGCCGGTGATTCGCTCGTCGCCCGCCTCACCGCCGCCGCGGCGCCGGGCACCTGGCGAGTGGGCACGCTCAATCGCGCACCGCCCGGCAAGCCCGGCTCGGTGCGGCTCCTCTCGGGGCAGCTCATCGTCACGCAGACGCCGTCGAACCAGCGGCAGGTGGTGTACCGCCTGGCGGTGTTCCGCTGGCAACGCGGCCTGCTCCGCTTCGGCTGGCGGGCCATGGCCGTCTTCGCCGCCCTTTTTGCGCCTGCCTCGCTGTTGTTGTTGCCGGCCCTGCGCCGCCGCCGGCGGATCGCGCGGGGACTGTGCCCGAAATGTGCGTACGACCTGCGCGCCAGCGAGGGAAAGTGCCCCGAATGTGGCACCGCAATCGTCCGCGCACCGGCGTTGCCGCCCACCCGCCGCAACTCCGCCGTCCTCTCCTTCCCGGCGGTGCTGGCGCTCGTTGCCGTCGCCGCCGGCTCGCTCGTTGCGTCATGGTTCCTGTGGAAGGACGTCCTCGGCCCGGAGCCCTTCGGGCCGAAAAAGCCCATGGTGCCGCGGGCCGTCATCGCCACGACCCAGCCGGCCATCGGGCTCGACCCCCTGTTAATGGTGAAGCTCCCCAAACCCTGTGATGCCGAAGGCTCGCTGGCGGTGGTCGTGGATTTCCTGCGCGACCGCACAAGCCTCAACATCTTCGTCGATTGGCCCGACTTGCAGGACGGCGGCGTATCGCGGACGACCGAGATTTCGGCAGACCTGTCCGGCTTAACGCTCGCCGAGGCCCTGGACCGCGTCCTCACGCAGGCCGGCGGCAACGTTACCCTGGCTTACACGGTCGAAGACGGCGAAATCGACATTGCGACGCTCGCTGGCCTCACCACGAACGACCACACCCGCGGGTACGACGTCCGCGACCTGGTGGATCCCAACCAGCAGCCCGCGGCGCACGCCGGGGAATTGTCGCGGCTGATGGAAGAGGTGAAAGCACGCGTGGACCCGTACTCCTGGGCGTCGGCCGGCGGGAGTCCGCTGCCATCGGCGAGTGTAAACCGATCGCGGGGCCGAAACTCCGCGACCATTCACCCCGGCCATCAGTACGCTCTGGCCGAGATCTTGCCCGGCCCGCGTGCCGGCCAGTTCACCGTCACCCAAACGGCCTCGAACCTTCGCGAGATCGGTCACCAGCTCGAGCAAATGAGATGGGGGCGCCGCGCCGCCGCCTTCGCACGGCGTGCGTCGTTACTTTTGATTGCGGCGGTGGGCCTCGCCGCGGCCGTCCTGCTCCTATCCCCCTTGCGCCGGCGGCGGCGTGCGGCACGCGGCCTCTGCGGAGAATGCGGTTACGACCTGCGCGCCAGCACGGACCGGTGCCCCGAATGCGGCAGCCCCGCCACGGCCGGGTGAGTGATCGCGGTTCCGGCGCGGCCGCGCCTTACGTCAGCCGCGCGTTCGCCCAGTCGGCGTTGTCCCACCAGAATATGTCCCCGCCGTCGGTCACCTCGACCGTGAGTTGCCGGCGGCCGGCCACGTTGACGTTGACCCCGCGCGTCGCGGACCAGTTGAACATCACGCCGCTGTCGTAGAGCAGCGCGCCGTCCGCCCAGACGCGGAATTCCACCGAGCCGGAGTTGCCCATCGCGTCGTCGATTCCGATGTCCGAGGAGAAGGTGTTGTACGCGCCGTTGAGGTTGTAGGTAATCGCCGAGTAAGAGTTGGTCCCGAGCCCCTTGGCGTACCTCACGCCGTTGAGGGTGATCGGCGTGCCGTCGCCGAGCCCGGGGCCGCCGACGCTCGTGTCGCGCTCGACCGGGCCCCAGCCGTTGGTGGCGGCGACGGCGCCCATGTCGCTCAGGTACGTCGCGACCGGCGTGCTCGTGGCGGCGGTGAGCCGGGCGTTGGCCCAGTCGGCGTTGTCCCACCAGAAGGTATCCCCGCCGTCGGTCGCCTCGATCGTGAGCTGCTGCCGCCCCGCCACGTTGACGTTGATCGCCTGCGTGGCGGACCAGTTGAACATGACGCCGCTGTCGTACAGCAGGACGCCGTCCGCCCAGACGCGGAAATCGACCGAGCCGCTATTGCCCATGGCGTCGTCGATGCCGACGTCGGCCGAGAACGTGCCGTACGCGCCGTGCAGGTCGTAGGTCAGGGCGGCGTAGGAGTTCATTCCCAGGCCCTTGGCGTATCGCACGCCGTTGAGCGTGATCGGCGTGCCGTCGCCGAGCCCGGGGCCGCCGACGCTCGTGTCGCGCTCGACCGGCCCCCAACCGTTGGTGCCCCCGATCGCTGCGATGTCGCTCAGGTACGTTACCGGCGGCGGCGGGGCCGGCGCCGCGGTCAGCCGGGCGTTGGCCCAATCGGCGTTGTCCCACCAGAAATTATCGCCGGCATCGGTCACCTCGATCGTGAGCTGCTGCCGCCCCGCCACGTTGACGTTGATCGCCTGCGTGGCCGACCAGTTGAACATGACGCCGCTGTCGTACAGCAGGGCGCCGTCCGCCCAGACGCGGAAATCGACCGAGCCGGAATTGCCCATGGCGTCGTCGATGCCCACGTCCGAGGAGAACGTGCTATACGCCCCGTTCAGGTTGTAGGTGAGGAAGGCGTACGAATTCATCCCCAGCCCCTTGGCATACCTCACGCCGTTGAGGGTGATTGGCGTGCCATCGCCGAGCCCGGGGCCGCCGACGCTCATGTCGCGCTCGACCGGGCCCCAGCCGTTGCTGCCGGCGATCGCGTTGATGTCGCTGAGGTAAGTCACCTGGCCTGCCGGCGGCGGTGGGGGCGGCGGCGGGGGGAGCAGCCGGGCGATCGTGTTGTTCGCGTTCAACCGCCCGCCGGAGACGGTCTTGCCCGCCAGCGTGGGCACCGGGTCTGCGCCGCCGAGGATGGCGTCCTTCACCTGCTGGACGCTGGCATTGGGTGCGACCGACCATGCCAGTGCCGCGACGCCGGTTACGTGCGGGGTCGCCATGGAGGTGCCGCTGAGCAGGCCGTACGTGTCGCCGGGCAGCGTGCTGTAGATGTTCACGCCAGGGGCGCCCAGGTCCACGCTGGTGGCGCCGTAGTTGGAAAAGCCGGCGAGGCGGTCGTTCGCGTCGGTCGCGGCGACGGCGATGATGTTGCTCGACGTGAAATTCGCGGGGTAGGTGGGCACCGAATCGTTGTTCGCCCCGTCGTTTCCCGCGGCGGCGACGAAGAGGATGCCGTTGTTGCCCGCGTTGTTGATCGCCGTCTGGAGGCTGCTGACGAACTGGTTGGCGCCCCAGCTCGCGTTGAGCACGCGGACGTTCACCCCCCGCTGCTTCATCGAGATGGCGTAGTTGATGGCGGAAATTGCGTCGGAGAGCAGGCCGGTGCCGTCGGAGCCGAGGAACTTGAGCGCCATGAGCCTGGCGTTCCACGCGACGCCGGTGACGCCGGTGCCGTTATTCCCCACCGCGGCGATGGTGCCGGCGACGTGCGTGCCGTGGTCGGCGTCGTCCATGGGATCGCCGTCGCCGGTGATGAAGTTGGCCCCGTACACGTCGTCCACGATGCCGTTGCCGTCGTCGTCGATCCCGTTGTCGGGGATCTCGAAGGGGTTGTGCCACATGTTGGCCTGAAGGTCGGCGTGGTTGTAGTCGATGCCGCTGTCGATGACGCCGACGACCACGGCGGGATCACCGGTGGTGTTGTTCCAGGCCTCGGGGGCGTCGATGTCGGCGTCGGGTGTTCCGCCGGTCTGGCCGGTGTTGTTCAGGTCCCACTGCCGCGAGGCAAAAGACGGGTCGTTGGGTGTGCGTGTGGAGGTGATCGCCACGTTGGGTTCGATTGAAACGAACCCCGGAACCTTCTTCAGCGAGCCCAGCAGCTGCGAGTAGCTCAGGCCGGCGGGCGTCTGGAGTTCAAGCAGCGCGTCCGGCCCGTCGCCGGCATCGAGGACCTTCGTCACGTGTACGTTGGCGGCGACGCCGGAGACCAATGCGTCCAGGGCGGAGGCGTCTGCTGTTGATCCAGTCCCCTGAAAGTCCAGCACCCATTGGCCCCTGGCGGCGAAGCTCTTATGGCCGGCCCAGCTCACCTTGGCGAAGCCGTCCGCAGTCAGTTGCTGGGCCATCGCGTTGCTGACGCCGCTGGCGCTCAAGAGCATCCGGCCTTCGAGCGGCTCGATCGGCGGCGCGGAGCGCACATAGAACACCGAGCATTTCCTGCGATTTGATTTCATGGGTGTACGTCCAAGCCAGAGAGGCCCAGCAGATCTCTCGCTCCCCTCAATTACTTCTTCAAAATGACCGTTTAATGAGAAAACTTCGCCCACAATACCCAAATTCCACATCTTTACGGCAGGAAAAAGGCGCAGTTCGTTTGGCAGGAGCGGTGGAATGCATTTGGTTCTCGTTGAGTGGGCCGGGTTACTTCGCGTTGGGCCCGCCGATGCGCCGTGCCGCCATCTCGCCCTGGCGGGCGTAGTCGATGGACTCGGCGAGGATGCGCGCCGTCTCCTGCGAGGCGTGGAAGCCCATCGAGTTCTCGGCGGCGACGAAGTCCAGGCGCCACTGGGCTTTGCGCTGAAGTTCCAGCGCGTCATGGAGTTGGTCGGGGGTAGCGCCGCCCTTTTTGGCCGACACGACGGCGTCGATCAGGTCCATCAGCGCCTTGCCGCTGCGCTGGAGCAACGCGAAGTTGCGGCCCTGGATTGCCTCGACCCGGTCCTTGATTTCGCTCTCGGGGAAGCGGTGGCAGGTCTGGCAGGCGCGGTTGATGTTCAGCAGCGGCGAGCGCACCCAGTGGTCTGACACCTTTTGCGCACCCACCCGCTGGTAGGGCATGTGGCAGTCGGCACACGCCACGCCCGACCGCGCGTGGATTCCCTGACTCCACAGTTCGAATTCCGGATGCTGCGCCTTGAGCACCTCCGCCCCGGTCTCGGCGTGCTGGTAGTCGTAGAACCGGTGGCCGTCCGGAAACTTATAGTTGTCGTAATACGCCTCGATCTGCTCCACCTTCAGCCCATTGTTCCACGGGAAAAACAGCGTCACCTTCGGCCCGCAGTAGTACTCTACATGGCACTGCCCGCAGACGAACGATCTCATTTCCTGACGTGTCGCGTCGGTATTCGGGTCGTACGGCTTCTTCTTCCCCCCATCCCGCCACCGCTGGATCGAGGGAATGTGCGGCACCGGCTCCGAGGAGTCGGCCAGCGCCTGAATGCCGTTCATGAAGCCCGGGCGGGTGACGCGGAGCTGCATCGTTTCGGGGTTGTGGCAGTCGATGCACGCCACAGGGTGCGCCTCGCCGACGTGCGCGGCCAGCGCTTCCCTGGTCGTAGGCGCGCCCTTCGGCAGGCCATCCGCGTTCGCCGGCGTCTTGGCCGTCACACTGGAACCACCCGGCCCCGGCGTCGTCTCCTCGGGACTGCCGTCCGGCGTCTTCAGCAACTCGGCGTGCGCTTCGGTGTAGGTCATGGCCGACATCTTCTTGAAGCCGGCCATGACGTGCGGCCAGTCGAAGCCCGACGGGGCATCGGAGAGCGTCTTTCCCTCGGCTTCAAGTCCGACGCGCCGCCAGGTCGGCGCGGCAGACGCGTGACAATGGATGCACGCCCCCGGCTGCGGCTTTTTCGTCACGCGCTCCGTGCGCTCCTGGTCGTAAAGCATGTACGCGTGCCCGCGCCGGTCGCGGTAGTCGATCGAGAACGCGTAGCCGGCGAACATCCGCTTCAGCCACGGGTCCCGGTCGATCTTCTCCTGCGGCAGCGCCTCGGACCCGCCGCTCCCCCCGAACTTCGTGTGGGTGACGTCCGCCGTGCGCTGGTACGAGTCGAACTCCATCGGCCAGTTCTTCCCCCACACCGCCGGGTCGGTCGTGACCTCGTCCACGTTCACCACGCGCACGAACGGGTTGCGCGCCTCGCGCTTGCGCTCGCTGATGTTGAGCAGGAGGGCGACGATGCCGACGATCGCGAGTGCGACGACGACCACGATCCCCGCGAAGAGCCCGACCCGCTTGATCCGCGTCCTGTCTGCCATGTCCGACCTCTGCTACTGACCGTGTCCGACACCCCTGTGGCAATGCACGCACGACACCGCGTCCTTGTCCGTCGTCACGCCGGCCACCAACTGGTGCACCATCGCCTCGTGACACGCCAGGCAGTTCTCCTGGAGGATCGCCCCGTTGTGCGGCTTGATCATGATCGGCTCGTGGAAGTTCTGGAGCGTGAACCCCTTGGAATGGTTCCAGCCGTTCTCCGCCTTGGCCATGTATTTCGGAATCAGCGAGTGCGGCAGGTGGCAGTCAATGCACTTGGCGGCGGTGTGATGGCTCGCCTTCTGCCACGAGTCGTACTCGTCACGCATGATGTGGCAGTTCACGCAAGCCGCCGGGTCGGTGCTGAAGTAGGACAGCCCCTCGGCGTACCCAAAGGTGAACAACCCCACGCCCGCAAGGATGCCGACGAGGACCGCGACGAGGAGCGTGTACCAATTCAACAACCGCAACATTCACGCACCACGTTAGAACGTAAATGCCACGGCCGCATAAAAGAAGTCAATATCCTCATTGAATCCGCCCGTCCCCGCGGTGTCGTCGATGAAGTCCCCCGCGAAAAAGTGGCTGTAGCCGACATAGGCGGCGGTGTGCCGGTCGATCTGCCAGTTGAGCAGCAGGTCGAGCTCGCTCCCGACGTACGACGAATTGCTCCCCCCCGCCGCCCGCTGCACCCCCGCCACCGGCGGCGCCGTGGCAATCCCTGCCGCCACGTTGTACAGCGCGTCGTCGGTGCTCTCCCGCCAGAACAGGTGGTATTCCGACCGCAGCGTCAGCTTCTTCACCATCGTGAAATTCTGGGCGAGCGTCAGTTCCACGCCGGGGTGCAGGTCGATGATGTTCTGCCGGCCCACGACGTCGATGTACCCCAGGTACGCGTGCCCGAGCGGGGCGAGCTGGTTGAACGTCTGGAGGTCCGGATTGGCCGGATCACGGTCCCCACTGGCGATATCGAAACCGAGGAACAAGCGAGGCGCAAACGGTGCTTGGGCCAGCGTGTAACCTCCCTCGGCCGCGAACGCCCAGGCCGAGATGTCGCCGCGGCCGAACTGGCCGAACTGGTAGTCGCCTTCGAGGTCGAAATCGAAGGGCTTGGGGTTGCCGGAGAGGCGGATGCCGAGGGTGTAGCGGTCTTCGTCAGCGGTGGGGGTAGCGGCTGCGGCGTTCTGGGCGAAGCGGGCGTTGGTGCGGTTGAGGGCAAGGCCGTAGAGGTCGAGTTTTGAGTTGTCGTCTTTGGCGACGAGGCCGGGGATGGCGAGCACGTCGTAGATGCCGGCGAAGCTGGTGTTGGGGTCGCCGTTGTTGAATTCCTCGCGTTCGACGTCCACGAGCCTGACCCAGAAGAGGTCCAGTGTGTTAGGGCCGGTGGTGAGCGAGGTCTTGAAGCCTTCGAAGGTGCGGCGGGTGTTGGTCCAATCGAGCGGCGAGATGAGGCGCTGGGCGCCGTAGAGCAGGTCCTGGCGGCCGAAGCGAAGGAGAAGCGAATTCTTGTCGCCGAGGGGCAGGGTGAGGTCGGCGAAGGCCTGCTGGACGTCGAGTTCGTCGGCGTCGATGGGTCGGGGGTCCCCGCCGGGGCCGATGCCGCCGTCTTCGATGAGGCTGCTCTTGCCCTGGACGAAAAGGCGGACGTTGGGGCCGAGGTGCAGGTCGGCGTGGGCCAGGAAGCGCAAGAGATGGTAGCCGTCCGCGTCCTGGGTGCCGGCGCCGAAGTTGGCGTTGTTGAAGTATTCGTAGCGGTAGCGGGCCTGGCCGCCGAGGGAGAGGTAGAAGTCGCCGGAGTCGTTCAGCGGGATGTACTTGATTGGGTCGAGGAAGTCGGTGCGCAGGTTTGGGTCGTTGAGGTAGGAATAGTCCTCGTTCCAGCGGACGACCGAATACGGAGGGGGCGGCCCGGGGCCGCTGCCCGGCTTGGGGCCGGGGGCGGTGGTCTGGGCCGGGGTGATGGGTGCCAAGCCGATCAGGAGCACGGCGAATTGGAAGAACCGGTTTTTTCGCGACATAACAGCCGTTCCGTGGGCGACGACGAAAACAAGACAAGTATGTCCTGTTTATAGCGGGAGAATTTCACGGATCAAGCTGCCCGGGCCCGGTCTGCGCGGTATCAGTCGCGCGGCCGTCTGACGAGGCCGAGCGCCTCTTGGACGCCAGCGTCCCCCGAATCATGAAGGGTGTTGATCGCGACTTCCATCTCCACCGGCTGGTCGCGCAGGAACTTGAACCAGATGATGTACTCCTTGCCGCCGTCGAGGCGGGCGGGCCAGGATTGCATCATGATCGTGCTGCGCGGCGGGGCTTCGACGCCCTTCCACTGGTCGGCCTGGCCTGACGCGAAGTCGAAATGCTCGGGCATGTCCATTTGCCCCTCGACGGGCAGGACGAACCAGGCGGTCACGCCCCTGGGAGGCGATATGAAGGCCCAGGTCATTTCGCGGGGCTCACCCGGCGGGACGGTGAAGCGAATGGCATCGAGTTTCTTGCCGGCGCGATTGAGGACGAGCTTTTGCCACTTGCAGGTGCCCATCGTCGTGCCGACCGAGACCTTCGGGTAGGACGGCCGCAGGTCCCGCAGGGTTTTGTCGAACAGGCCGCGCTGGATCTCGAGGTCCATCGATGCGGCGCGCTCCAGAGCCGCGGCGGTGGCCGGATCGACCGGTGGCGCGGTGGCGGGTGATTTTGCGCCGGGTTGGGCGGGTTGGGCGCTGGCAACTAATGGGCCGCCGTGAAGTGCGTAACGGGTCAACTGGGAGTTGCCGCCCTTGACCCAGAAGCCGCCGGAGTCGTCGAAGAAGGCGTCGGCGATCTCGGCCAGTGGTGATGGCCAGGTCCACCGGCCGGTCTGGCGGGCGGTGAGTTTTCCGTTGTCCTGAAGCGTCTCGACGCGCAACAGGGCGTTTGCGTGGACGAGCCAGTTCTTTCCGTCGGGCGAAGTCAGCCAGCGAAGGGCCCCGGCGACGTTTTCAAGCGGGAGGCGTGCGCCGTGTTCGCCCGGTTTGGGGATGCCGCGCGTGACTTCCAGGGCTTTACCCATGTCCACGACGCGCCAGAGGTTCCCGGCCGCGTCGTAGCCGAGCGGGGAACCTTGGCCCGCCATGGAGCGCTGGAGCTTGCCCGTTGCGAAGCGGTGGACTTCGCCGCCGAGGGCGGTGGAGAGGAGCACCTCGCCGGTCGGGGCGTGGACGGCTTTGCGGATGAATTTGCCGAACGTATGGCCGGGGTTTCGGCGCAGCGTCGTGACTTTGATCGTGCCGGCGTCGAGCTGGAGGAACCAGAGGTTGCCGAAGTTGTCCTGGATAATGACGCCTGTACCCCGCCCGAGGGCCGGCGCGGTATCGGCACCGGCGGTGGCGACGACGAAGATGCCGCGCGGCCGCTGCCCCTGTTTGACCATCTCCGGTTCGACGTCGTGCCAGGCGCGGCCGTCGAAGCAGGACAATTGGGCCGTGCCGGTGAGCCAGATGTTTCCGCCGGCGTCGGCGGCGATTAGGTCGGGGCCTTCGCCGGCGAAATCATCGGGGCCGATTCGGCGGAGCAGATCGTGCTCCTTCTCGATCAGTTGCTTGAGGTCCACCGCGGCGCGCCAGGTGGCGCGGCCGTCGCAGGCGGCGGCGTGGTTGTCGCCGCGCGAGAACAGCACGAGCATGCCGCCGTCTTTCAGCGGGAGGAGCGATTCTCCGCGACCTTCGGGGGCGGCGGGGGCTTTTTCCCATTTTCCGGCGGAGAACCGCTGGAGGGCGTCGTTGCCTTCGAGCCACGCCCAGGCCGAGCCGTCCGTCGCGCCGGCGGCGGCGTAACGGTACTGCCAGGTTTGGCCGACGGGTGTTCCACCGTCTTCGGCCGCCGCGGCGCCTGGAGTGGCTTGTGTCGCCGCGGCAGAGGCGCCCGCGGGCGGCGGCGCGGCGGGCGGTGGGGTTCCGTCGACCGCGATAAAGCCGACGTTTTTGCCCGCCAGGTACACGCGGCCGTCGGCGTCCTGGCCGACGACGTGGTGGTATTCAAGCTCGTCCCGGACCGCCTTGATGACGGTGCCGTCTTTTTCGATGCGGTAGGGCGGCTTGACCCAGAGGCGGTCGGAGCGGTCCTCGTACGCCTCGCCCGAGTCAGGGGTGAGCTTCTTCACGTCCCACTTGGCCGGATCGACGGGCACGGCCGACCAGGATGTGTCGGCGTTGATGGTGACGACGGCCTGGTCGTAGGCGACGCCGGTGGTGCGGTCCTGGAAATCGAATGCGGCGAGGATCGCGCGGCCGGACTGGTCGCGGCAGAGCGGGTGGCACTCGCCCAGCGCGTAACGGCCGCCGAGGTAGGTGATCTGCGCGGGGTGCTGGCCGGACCCGGCGTCGCCGCCGGGGCGCTTTTCGCGTCCGGCGGGGGCGCCCTTCAGCAGGGCGGCGGCGCGCAGCCGTACTTCCGGCGAGCCGGTTTTCTGCGCCGCGTCGTGGATGACCTGGTCCCATTTACCCACGAGCAGGCGCAGCTCGCGGGTCGCTTCGTCGCGCTCGCGCTCCAGCCCGCTGCCGAGCTTTTCGACCAGCGCGGCGACGTCCTCGGCGGTCAGGGCGCGGTCGAGCCAGAGCCGATCGCCTTCGCAGACGGTACCGATCGATCCGTCGGCCAACGGCAGGACGAAGCGCACGCGGTGGCGCGTGCAGACGCGCGTCGTGATCGGCTGCCACGCCGCCGCCCCGTCAGGCGCTGCGTCGAGCCGGTAGAAAACGGCGCCGCTGTCGGTGGCGGCGAGCCCGGATCCGCTGCGGTCGCAGAGCACGATAGTCCCGTCGCGCTGCTCGACGAATGCAGGGCCCTTCTCGTCGCGGAAGAGGTCCAGGTCATTGGAGGCCGATTCTGGTAGGGGTTTGATTTCCCATTTGCCGCCCGGCGAGAGGCGATGGGATTCGAAGCCTTCGGTGGGCTTTCCGGCGATGAACCACACGTTGCGGGCCGAGTCCTCCCAGCCGCGGTGGAAGAAGCTGCCTTTGGTCGGCGGGTGCTCGACCCAGTTCTTGCCGTCGTAGCACACGACCGTGCGGCTGTCGGGCCAGGAGTCGCATTGCACCCAGAATCGACCGGCCGAGTCGATGAGGAGCCAGCGCCCGCCGCGGAGGGTGCGGGTCTTGCCGGCCCAGGCGTCCTCGACGGACTTGCGGAACTCGAGACGCGTTTCCTGGTCGCCGCCGGTCCAGAACCACGCCTTGGCGGAGGGGTCGATGTACACATCGCGGACCCATCGCGGCAGCACCGACGAGCGCCCGGGCGCGACGGCCAGGGCCAGCTGGAGCTCGGCGTCCTGAGCCGGCCATTTCGCGGCGGAGCGCTGGACGCGGGCGTCGATCGCTCCCTGGGCGGCGGCCTTGCGGGCGGCGGCGGCACGTTGCTGCTCCTGTGTTTGTTTCTGGGAATCGCGCGACGATTGGGCCGCGGACTTGGCGGCCGAAAACAGAACGGTCGATCCCGCGACGATGGCGACAAGGACCAATGTCGTGCGGGCGATGGCCGCCCCCGTTTTGCCCACGCGCCGCGATAGCTGTTCGCCCACAGCCGCCTCCCGCGTACGAGGTTCGCGTATCCAAACCGCTGGTTGTATTTCCGTGGATGAAGTGTATCGCGCGGGCGACCTCTAGACAGCCCCCTGCGTGCGGTTGGCTCAGCGGCAGCGCGAGTGCGCTAGAATTCTTTGCGCTGGCGGGCGGTGGGGATGTTGAGGATTTTGCGATATTTCGCGACGGTGCGGCGGGCGAGGTCGATGCCCTGCTCCTTGAGCTTGTCGACGATCTCGTCGTCGTTGAGAGGGTTGTGCTTGTCCTCGTTCTCGATGATGGCCTTGAGCTTCTCCTTCACCGCGTCCCAGGACATGTCCTCGCCTTCGGCGTTGGTGGTGCCGCCGGAGAAGAAGCGTCGCAGGGGGAAGACGCCGCGGGGGGTTTGGATCCACTTTTCGCTGACGGCGCGGCTGACGGTGGCGACGTGGATGCCGAGCTGGTCGGCCACCTGGATCATCGGCAGGGGCTTGAGGAACTCGGGGCCCTTGTCGAAGAAGTCCTTCTGCGCGTCCACGACCTGGCGGATGACGCGGTGGATCGTGCTCTTACGCTGCTCGATGCTCTCGATCAGCCAGCGGGCGTTGCGTACGCTGTTGGTGAGGAACTCCCGCGTTTTCTTGTCGCACAGCCGCTCCTTGAGCCAGCGGCGGTATAGGCCGTTGATCGAGAGATTTTCGGACGGGTCATTGGCCATTTCGATTTCGTAGCGGCCGGTCTCCTCGTCGAAATAAATCAGGGCGTCGGGGACGATGGAGGGGGCGTCGTCGCCGCCGACCTGCTTGCCGGGGTGCGGGTGCAGGCGCGAGAGGCGCTTGACGGCGGCCTTAATCTCTTCGATGTCGCGGCCGAGCTTGCGGCTGATCTGCGGGTAACGGTTCATCTCCAGGTCTTTGAGATGATCCGTCACCAGCTTGCGTTCGAGCTCGAAATCGTGGCCTTCGACTTCGGTGTCGTTTTCCAGCGTGTCGAGCTGAAGGAGGAGACATTCCTGGAGGTTGCGCGCCCCCACCCCGGCGGGATCGAGCGTCTGCACGAGCTTGACCGCGGCGTTGAGGTCTTCCAGCGTCAGCGGCTTCTTGGAATCCTTCTGGATCTCTTCCAGAGGCGTGCGGAGGTAGCCTTCGTCGTCGATGTAATTGATGATCGCCTCGCCGGCGGCGCGGACGCCGGGGGGGCACTCGACGAAAGCCCACTGGCCGAGCAGATGCTCGGCCAGGGTGATCGCGCGGGCGGCGGTGTTGTTCATCGCGTCGAGCTTTTTGTCGCGCTCGCCGTCGTAGCTGCTGACGCGGAAGTTGCTGCCGGCGCTGGAGGCCCAGTCCTCGTTTTCGAGGTACTCGCCGATCTTGGTGAGGCGGTCGAAGTCGGCGGCGCCGTCGCCGTCCTCCTTGACCACCAGCGCGCGTTCGTCCTCGGAGTACTCCTCGGCGTGCTTGGGCTCTTCGGCCTCGATGACGGGGGCTTCGCCGTCGCCTTCGGCCTGGCCTTGCTCCAGGACGGGGTTGTTCTGTAACTCCTGCTCGATGCGCTCTTCCAGCGCGGCCAGCGGCAACTGGAGGATTTCCATCGACTGGATCATCCGCGGCGTGAGGAGCTGCCGCATCTCCTGCCGCATTGTGGCTGATTGTGTTAACTGCATACGAAACGCCCACTTACGAGTACCTATCCCACATAGGCACGCGCTTTGCTAATCTTCTCATCGGAACTATACGACCCCCCTCTTCAGGCGACAAGTGGCATTTTCGCAGGCGGGGAATTTGGTCCAAAGAACACGCCCGTTTCGACGTCAGATCGCGCAAAAAAGAGGCGCCGGAACACCTTCCGCGTTCCGGCGCGCTCGGAATGTCGCACGAATTGATCGGCCTATTTCCCCGCCAACTGTTTTTTGCGCTCGTCCCAATCCTTTTTCGGCGAAGCCTCCCAGACTTTCACGTTGCGGAACGACACGCCTTCGCCGGAGGCGGGGAAGCCGAAGTTGGTCTTGGGGACGTTGACGGCAGGATTGGAGCCGAAGGCCAGGTGCTCCTTGCCCTTGCCGCCGTCGAGGGAGGCCAGCATTTCGTTGCCGACGACTTCGACGAGCATGGTGTGCCACTCGCCGGGCTTGATGTCCACCTTGCGGCTGGCAAGCATCACGCCCTTGGTGCCGGCCTTCTTGTCGGCGTCCTTCATTAGGGTGAAGCCGTCGGGCTTGATGACGACGCGGCAGACGTGGCCTTTTTCGTTATTCAGGCTGAAGGAGGTCTGTTTGCCGCCGTCGAATTTGAAGGAGAACTGGGCGATGAGGTCCTTGGCGTTAAGGTCGCGCCGAATGACGGCGGGGTGATTGTCGGATTTCAGTTCGACGCCCTTGAGGGCGCCGTCGGTGAGCTCCCATTTGCCCTTGAGCTTCTTCCAGGCGGGGTCGAGCGACGAGCCGGTGAAGTCGTCGTTGACGAGCAGCTTGCCCTTCTCGCCCATGACGGCTTCCAGCTCGGCGGCGGCGTCGTGCTGTTTTTCCACTTGTTTGAGGTGTTCGGCGTGCTCGCCCTTCTTGTCCGCCGCAGCGGCCACGCCGACGCCGAGGCCCAGGGCCAGGGCGGCGACTCCGAGCTTTTGAAGTTTGTGAATTCCAATGTTTCCAATGCGCATGACGACACCTCCGTAATCCTTGAATTGAATGGGTCAGACCGAACCGTGACAATACCGCCCCACGATTAGATAAACGCCCGAAACGGCGGAATGTTGTTACCGGCAGTGTGTCACCCGATTCATGCTCGGTGTAGACACCTGGTCTCCTGACACGGCTGCTGTTCCCCCTTACAATTTCGCTGTGCCCGCCGCGCCGCTCGTCGCCATCTCCCACCTGGACTTCGCCTACGGCGAGCAGCTCGTACTCAAGCACATCGACCTGGCCGTCGATGCGGGTACGACGCTGGGCGTGATCGGGCCGAACGGGGCGGGGAAGACGACGCTTATTCGCCTGCTGCTGGGGCTGCTGGAGCCGACGCGCGGCTCGATTCGCATCGGCGGGCTGCGGCCGCGGGAGGCGGTGAGGCGCGGGGACTTGATCGGGTATTTGCCGCAGCGGCCGCACGTGCCGGCGCATTTTCCGCTGAGCGCGCGGGAGCTCGTGCGCCTCGGATTGGCGGGGAAGACGGGGATCCTGCGGTCGTACGCGCGGGACGACCTTGCCTTCGTCGAGCAACTGCTCGATTCCACCGGCGTGGCGCCGTACGCGGACCAGGCGGTCGGCACGCTGTCCGGCGGGCAGATCCAGCGCGCGTTCATCGCGCGGGCGCTGGCGGCGCGGCCTAAGCTTTTGCTGCTCGACGAGCCGACCACCGGGATCGACCGCTCCGGCCAGCAGCACTTCATCGACTTCCTGACGGCGCTCAAATCCCAACTCAACCTGACGCTCGTTTTTGTCTCGCACGACCTGCGTGCCGTTTCGTCGATCTCCGACCGCATCGCGTGCCTGAACGTCACGCTCCACTACCACGACGTGCCGCAGCACCTGCCGGCGGACCTGGTGTACGAGCTCTTCTCCTGCGACCTGGAGGCGATGGGGATCGGGAAGGACGGTCAGCTTTGCACGCACGATCACGGGGTTACGCCCGCCGCACGCGCGTCGGAATTGAATCAGGTGCACCCATGAGAAGCCCCGCGGGTTGCGCCGCCGTGCTCGTTTTCGTTGTCCTGCTCCCCTCCTGCACCTGCGTCTCGCGCGACGCCACCGGCGATCCCGCCGGCCTCGGCGGGTTCGAGCGCGACGTCCTGTATGAACTGCGACAACCCGTTCGGCTTTTCTTCCGGAAGGAGCCGGAAACGGCCAACCTGCCGCGCTACGTGATGGTCCCGCCGATCGGTGCTTCGGCCGACGAGCGCCAGCCTCGGGATTTGGAGACCTATACGCAGGGCGCCGTCGAGATTGCGACGATCCCCGGCGGTACGCGGCTGCGGGTTTCGTCGGTCCGCCTGTACGCGTGTCCGGATTTTAAGGAGACGGTGCTGTACGGGCGGCTGGTGGAGGGGCCGTACAAGGACAAGCTCGCGAGCCTGAACCCGCTATCCACGCCGATTACGGACCACGTGTCGGACGTGACCGCGCGAAATCCGGACCCGCGTTACATCCGGCTGGTCAATTCGCCGGGTGAATCGACCCGCTGATACCAAAGTTCGCATGCTCCCCGCCTACGTTACCGCCGTGTCCCTCGCCACCGCGTGCGCACTGCTCTCGGTCGTGGTCGTCCTGCGCCGGTGGGCGTTTATTGGCGAAGGCATCTCGCACGCCGGGTTCGGCGGGATCGGGACGGCGTGGCTGCTCTCCCTGGCGCTTCCCGGGTTGACCGGGGACGGCGCGACGTACGCCGTCGCCGTCGCGTTCTGCCTCAGCGTCGCAATGGCGATCGCCTACGTCTCGCGATCGCACGGGGGCGCCGCGCGCTCGCCGGGCGACGAGGCGATCGCCGGCGACGCGGCGATCGGCATCTTCCTGGTCGCTTCGGTGGCCTGGGGGTTTCTGGCACTGGGCATCTATTCACATTTCCGCCGCGCCACGGTGGCGGACTGGGAGCGGTACCTCGTCGGCGACCTCGCCGGCACCACCGGGCCCCGGGCCGTCGCGGCGCTCTGCCTCTGCGGGACCGTCGTCCTCTGCCTGGCGGCCTTGCGGAAGGAGATCCTCTTCTACACGCTCGATCCACTGCTGGCGCAGGTCTCGGGCGTCCGCGCCGGGCTGGTCCACTACCTCCTGCTGCTGCTGCTGGCGGCGGTGATCGTGCTGGGCATGCGCCTCGTCGGCAACTTCCTTGTCCCGGCCCTGCTGGTACTCCCCGGATCGACGGCCTTGCTGCTGTCGCGGCGGCTGCCGGTCGTCACGCTCATTTCATTGGCGAGCAGCGTGGTGGGGACGTTCGCGGGGTTGATCGTCGCGCGGCGCTACGCCTTTCCGCCGGGCCCGCCGATCGTACTGGCGCTGTTCCTGGGATTCGTCGCGGCCTTTGCGGTCAGCCGCGTCCGCCGCGCGTGACGGCTACTCGCGCCCGTACGCCTCCCTCTCGAAAGGATTGTCCTCGTAAGCGCTGCCGCCGCGCGCTACGGCCATCACGCTGCCGACCAGGTACGCGGGAAGGAAAAACGGTCCCCAGCGCTCGCACTGGCGGACGTGTACGCGTTCGTGTGATCGCGTCATATCGAGCAACAGCTCGTCGCGCCCGAGGACGACGTGGCCGAGCGTCATCGCCGAGGCGCCGCCCTTAAGCAGCGTGCAGCGGCGGAGGAAGACGGAGACCCATCCGCCCCACACTTCCAGCACGCCGTCCACAACGCGCGCCTTACCTCCGCTGGCCAGCGCAATCGGCACGAACAGGAAGCCGACAGCCGTTGTCGGGAGGGCCCAGAAGTATTTCGCGATCGCTTGCGGCGACATTGCCGCATGGTACCCGCGCGGCGTCCGACAACACCCCCGGTGCAAACGCCGTGGAAAACCTGCCCCTCGGCGTCGGGTGCCGGTTGTCTGACCGGCGTGTGGGTGACAGGCCGCACGCTATCCCCCCGCACCTTGTCGCCAACCACCAAGGTTGCGCGGCGGGGCGCGCCACGGGCACCAACAGGTTACCCACATGCTCAGTCCCATAATAGCTTCTGTAAGCTGCTGACCTGCTTGCATTTGTCCGCCGTGCGTCAAAGTTATCCACATCGAGCGCGGCATTCCTACTACGACTACTTCCTTTGAAGTTCCATCCTCAGACCAGTACAGTTACAGTACCCCGCCCGCCGTTGCGCGGCCTGTCCCAGGAGAGCCAATCTCATGAAAGTCATCTGTAACCGGGGCGCCCTGCTGGAAGCCCTCACCGTGACCGGCACCGTCGTGGCCGGGCGCACGCCCAAGCCCGTCCTGCAATGCGTCAAGCTCACCGCGGCAGACGACCGGCTGACGCTCGCCGCCACAGACCTCGAAGTCGCCATCCGCTACGGCGACAACCAGGTGCAGATCGAGCAGCCCGGCGAGACGCTCGTCCCGGCGGACACGTTCCGCGACATCGTCCGCGAGTCGCTGGACGACACGCTCTCGATCGAGCAGACGGCCGACACCGCGTCGATCCGCGGGCAGGATTCGCACTTCAAGATCCCGACGCAGAAGGCTTCGGAGTTCCCGCCCGTGCCGGATTTCGAGGGCGAGCCAGACCTCCAGATCGCCGGAGGGCACCTCAAGCAGCTCATTAACCAGACCTTGTTTGCCGCCGCGCGCGAGTCCACGCGCTACGCGTTCAACGGCGTGCTCGTTGTTGCGTCCAAGGGGAAGAAGATTTCGCTGGTTTCGACCGACGGCCGGCGGCTGGCCAAAGCGAACGGCGACCTCGTCTCCTCGTCGCCGCGCATCGACAAGGACGGCGCCAAGGCGATCGTTCCGGCCAAGGCGCTGACGCTGATCGACAAGCTCATCGACGACCCGGAAGAGGCCGTCGGCGTGCAGGTCAAGGAGAACCAGGTCATCTTCCACACGACCGACGCGACGCTCACGTCCTCTCTGGTCGAGGGGCAGTTCCCGCCGTACGAAGACGTGATCCCCAAGGACACGGACAAGAAAATGACCGCGGCCACGGCTGACTTTCTCAGCGCCATCCGTCGTGCCGCGTTGCTCACGACCGAGGAATCGCGCGGCGTTCGGATGAGCTTTTCCAAAAAGGGGCTGGTGCTTACCAGCCGCTCGCCGGAGTCCGGCGAGGCGACGATCAACTTCCCGTGCAAGTACGAAGGGGCCGACGTCGAAATCGGCTTCAACCCGCAGTTTCTCGTCGAAGCGCTGCGCGTGGTGGACAGCGACGAAATCAGCCTCGAGATGACCGCCCCCAACCGGCCGGGGCTGCTCAAGTCCGGGCCGAATTTCCTGTACGTCATCATGCCGGTGAATTTGCAGTGATGCGCCTGACGCTGCGGCCCATTTTTTCCAGCTCCGACGGCCAGCATGATCACCGCGGGGCGGTTGGTGCACGGTTCGGCGACACGGCATTTCGTTGATCGCGAGTAGCTTCCCAAACGAAGTTTTCGCCAACGATCGTGGCTGGGATTTCCTCAGCCGATTCAACTTCACCCGACTCAATGCGAATGGCTGCACCAAGGCGGCTATAGGCGTCCCGGCGCGCAATATTCATCGCTTCCGCCTTTGATGCCGCGCCATCTGTTGCGAATTGACGTGCCGCGTCGATTTTCCAGCGCCCATCCACGCGGATGAAGTACGTCGTATCGAGCGCACTGCCTGCGTCGCGCGGGATGAGTACCGCGGCTTCACCCTCCTGGACGACACGCGCCGCGGCCGCGGCAGCTTGGAGTGAGGCTCGGGTCTTGGCGGGGTCACCGCCAGGGACGTGCGGCGCTGCTTTGTCGCCAAACTTCGCGACGGCCGACCGGCGAAGTTCTTGGTTGGCGGCCGCCAGGCGCACGATTTCTTCGAGCAGGGCAGCGTCCTTGGGATCAGCGAAGTGATAATCCTCACGCACCGTACCATCTGCGGCACTCAAACCCGCGAAGACGCTGACGGCCAGTGCCTTTGGCTCTAATGCCTGTTGATCCCGGCCCTGACGTGGGCGGCGAGCCGCGAGGGGCGGCGCCGAGGCCGGCCGCAGGGTAGCTTGCTGCAACGCCTTGAGGTGGGCGAGGCGCTGGGCATTCGGCGGCGGGGGAGCGACGGCCGGGGCGCCGCGCTGCTCCAGCAATTGCAATATGCGCCGATCGTACCTCTCATCTTCGGCAGCCTTGGAACGTGCCGCGGCAAGGGGGGTATGGCCCGCGTGGTCTACGGCGCGGGCGTCGGCGCCGCGCTCAAGGAGAAACGCGACCATCTCGCGTTGATTGAAGTAGACTGCATTGTGCAGCGGGGTGCCCCCGTGACGAGTGGCGGCGTTGATGTTAGCGCCGGCGCCAAGCAATGCCTCAGCCATTGCACGCTTGCCAAAGCGGGCGGCCTCACCAAGTGGGGTGTAGTCTGTGACGCCGAGCGCCAGGTCGGGGACGGCTTTTCGCTCGAGCAGAAGGCGCACGGTGGGGAAATTATCGTTGCGTTCGACCTCGGTGATAACCGCAAGGAGCACCGGCGATGCTCCGCTCTTGCTCGTGGCCTTGATGTCCGCACCCCGGTCGAGCAGAAGGCGGACGATTTCCGGACGGGCGGCTTGGGCGGCGCTATGGAGCGCGGTCTGGCCCAGAGCGTCCGGGGCGTCTATGGCAAGACCGCTGTCGAGCAGGAAAGTGACGAGTTCGATCGAGTCGCTGGAGGCGGCGTGGTAAAGCGCGTCCCGACCGAGAAGATCGCGCGCCTTGAGGGCCGCGCCGTGGCTGAGCAAGAGTTTGACCGCATGTAATGAGCCGGCGCCGGCCGCAAGCAGCAGAGGGGTTTCTTTCGCGTGATTCCGCGCATCAACGGCAACCTTTCGGTCCAGGAGCAACTGGATCACTCCGACGTTGCCGGACTCACCTGCGCTGTGCAGCGGCTGGACGTCGAGGAAGCGCGATGCGGCATTCGGGTCCGCGCCGCGGTCCAGCAGCAGCTGAACCATCTCGGGCTGACCCAGTCGGGCTGCAACGTGCAAAGGCGTTTGGTCTTCGTTGTTCGTCGCGGTGATGACGCCGGGCCTGTCGTCCAGGAGGCGGCGCAGCCGGACAACATCCTTTGAACGGACCACCTCGAAAACCTCCTGAGCGTGGGTAGGCTCGGCGTTGAACGTGATGGCACAGGCAAACGCGGCCGCGAAGGTGAAGAGAAAAACGGGGACGTTCTGTTTCATTTTCGTCAGCACGATTGTTTTAGGCGAGAAGTTTGATCGTCGTGACGAACAGCGTTAATCTTAACCCTTCGCTTAGGCTCCTACCATGCCCCCTCACCGCGACCAACTCGCCCTCGCCGCGCTCGCCCGCCTCCACCGGGTCAAGCAAGCGCCGCCGCCCGAGGCCGACCCCCTCGGCCCGGAGTTCGTCAGTTTCTTCAAATCCACCGTCCAGAAGCGCCATACGAAGTTCGCCGCTATTGCCGAGTGTTGGGAAACGCTCGTCCCCGCGACGCTCACCGCCCACTGTGCGCTCGAGTCCTACGCGCGCGGCACGCTCACGGTCCTGGTCGATAGCTCCTCGCACCTGTACGAGCTGAAGCAACTCCTGCTCGCCGGCCTCCAGCAGCAACTGCTCCTGGCCTGCCGCGCGGCGGGGCTCCGCAAGATCACGCTCCGTCCCGGCCGCTGGTATGATGCGCCGCCGGGCGCCGATGCGCCGGCCGACCGGAAGGTCACCTTCGATCGCTGAGCTTCGGCGAGCGCTGTTGCCCCTCTTCGACGCTCCCGCTCACGAAAGGAGGCGTGCCGGGGCGCCCCTGCCCGAGCCGGCAGCAGAACCTGTTCCGCCGCCGGCATTTCCACGCCTTCGGGGCGGGGACGCGGGTGTCTCATTTTTGAACTAGACGTTGGCGGCCCCAGCCTGTCTACACTAGCCCGGCGGCGGTCGGTCGGCTACGGTTGCCTTGCGGCGCGATGCCAGCGTTTGTGACTCCGCAACGCCTTTGCCTGTCGGCCGCTATGTAAGAACGTTCCCTGCGGCCTCGGCGGTGGTACAAACACATCACCTTGGGCCCCGCCGGAAGACCGCGTTGCGGCCACGCGCCGTGCGGTGACATGCTGTGATCGGAGTTTGGGGATGAGCGCCTTGTCGAGCAGTGCACGAACGCGTCAATACTTCCGACGCCTGCTGTCGTACGCCATGGCGTACAAGGGCCTGCTCCTGCTCACGGTCATCACCGGGGTGATCGGCTTTGCCGTCACTTTCGTTTACCCCCGCCTGATCGGGCTGCTCATCGACCACGTCATCGCCCCGCGCCCGGAGAACGGCTCGTTCCCCGACTACAAGACCCGCCTGCACTATCTCAAGCAGCTGACCGCCGCCGGCGTCGCGACGGCAATCCTATTCGCCCTCTCCGGCTACGGCCGCGGTCACTTCAACTTCAAGCTCGCTCACCGCATCGTCGCGCACATGCGCCGCGACCTGTTCGACCACCTCCAGCGCCTCAGCCTTCACTTCTACGCCCACCAGCGCACCGGCACGATCGTCTGGCGTCTGATCCACGAAGTCCACGGCGTCGCCAGCATCATCCACGCCGGCATCATCCTCGTTTTTCTCGACCTGGCGACGCTGGTGCTCGCGGTCACGCTGCTGTTCACGATCTCTTGGAAACTCACCCTCGCGGTGCTCGTGGTCCTGCCGCTCTACGTGCTCACGTTCAAGCTGCTCAACCCGGCCGTGCGGCGGGCGTCGGAAACGGTTTCGATCCACTTCGGCAAGATTTCCGGCAACGTGCAGGAGCAGCTCGCCGGCATGGCGCTGATCAAGACCTATGCCGCCGAGGAGCGCGAATCCACGCGCTTCCGCAACGACAACGAGGAGCACTACTGGTACGTGGTCCACCAGTCGCACCTCGGCCACCTCGTCGGCGCCGCCTCGGAGATGCTCATTCACCTCGGCACGACCATCATCATCGGCTTCGGCGGGTACCTCGCTTTGCAGGAGGTCACCTCGCCGGGCATCCCCAAACTGACCGCCGGCGACATCGCCGCGTTCCTCGGCTACGTCGGCATCCTTTACGGCCCGGTGAAGCGCTTCTCCGACCTCAACATGGTGTATCAGAATTCGGTGTCGTCGATGCGCCGCGTGTTCCGCGTGTTCGATATCCAGCCGAAGATCGTTGACGCGCCCGATGCCGTCCGGACGCCGCCGCCGCGGGGGGAGGTCCAGTACGACAACGTGTTTTTCCGGTACCAGGACGAGAGCGACGAGTCGCGAATCCGGCTGGAAGAGGAATCCGCCGACGAGCATCCCACGTCCCAGGCCCAACCTTGCGGCCCCCCGCCGCGGTGGGTGTTGGAAGGCGTCTCGTTCACCATCGGCGCCGGCGAGCGCATCGCGCTGGTCGGCCCGTCGGGGTCCGGGAAAACGACGCTGGCGTCGCTGCTGCCGCGTCTCTATGACGTGCAGCAGGGGCACATCTCGATCGACGGCGTTGACATCCGAAAGTACGCGCTTCGCGCGCTTCGCCAGGCGATCGGCATCGTGCAGCAGGACTCGTTCCTCTTCTCCGGTTCCATTCGCGAAAACCTGATCTACGGCAAGCCCGACGCGAAGGACGCCGAGGTGATGGAGGCCGCCAAGGCCGCTAACGCCCACGCATTCATCATGGAGTTGCCTCAGGGCTACAACACCGTGCTCGGCGAGCGCGGCGTCAACCTCTCCGGCGGCCAGCGGCAGCGCCTCTCCATCGCCCGCGCCATCCTGAAAGACCCCAAGATCCTCATCCTCGACGAGGCGACCAGCGCGCTCGACAGCGAGTCCGAATCGCTCGTGCAGGAGGCGCTGGACCGGCTGATGAGGGACCGCACCTGCCTGATCATCGCGCACCGGCTTTCGACGATCCGCAACGCCGACCGGATCCTCTGCCTGCGCGATGGGAAGATCGTCGAGTCCGGCGCCCACGACGAGCTGGTCGCGCGCAACGGGCTGTACGCACGCCTCGTCCGCCAGCAGTTCGGCCGCGACGCCGAACCCCAGCCCCCGCCGCCGGTGCTTCAGGCCGTTTAACTTCAGGATTGAACCTGCCTTAGCCGCACCGCCCGTCGGATTTACGAAGATCCCGCCGGGCTGAACGCGTGATCACATCCGTCGCCCGCGAGCTTACAATGGCGGGATGATCCTGCGGCAGGTATTCGGCCCGCGAGGAAAGCATTCCGTCCGAAATCGCATTGCCGCGCACCTGGGCGGCGATCTCGCCAACGCGCAGACGTTCACACACAAGGTCAAGACGGTGGACCGGGTCAACCTGCACCTGGTGCTCGACCGCTGGCTCGAACGGGACCGGCCGACCTCCGCCTTGATCGGCTTCAGCGGGGACAATTACCGGCGCGTCGGTTTGGCCGACATTGCCGTGAATAACGCGTTAACGGTCGCCCCGATCCAGCGCGAGCCGCTGGAGCGTGCCCCCGGGGAAACGCTGCACTGCGTGACGCACGGGGTGTACCTCCTCCGTCACGGCGGGCGCCCCATCGCCGTCATGCTGTACGAGGAGCAACTGCCCGTCACCACGCGATGGCTGGACGTGATGGCCGTGGACGCCGAGGTCGCGCGGGCGGCGTTCCAGCAACTGCTCGACGATTCGCAGCGCGACAACGTGTACAAGGGGAAGGTGATTTCGCTGGCTGCCGGCGGCCGTTGCGGCGAGCCGGAGATCGCCATCCAGTTCCACGAGCTGCCAGCCGCGGCGCGCGGTCAGGTCGTCCTGCCCGCCGACGTGATGACCGTGTTGGAGCGCAACGTCCTCGGATTGTTGCATCACGCCGACGCGCTGCGACGCAGCGGGCGCTCGACGCGGCACGGCGTGCTGCTGCACGGGCCGCCGGGGACGGGCAAGACGCTGGCCGTCCGCTACCTTGCGTCGGCGGCGCGCGGGCACACGGTGATTCTCCTTTCCGGCCGCCAGCTCGGGCTGATCCGCGAGTCCTGCCAGATCGCCCGGCTGCTTGCCCCCAGCATTGTGGTGCTCGAAGACGTGGACCTGATCGCCTTGCATCGCGAGGAGAACGAGCACACCGTGGTCCTCCACGAGCTGATGGACGAGATGGACGGACTCGGGGCGAAGACGGCGTGCATTTTTCTGCTCACCACCAACCGGCCGGAGGTGATCGAGCCCGCGCTGTCCGGCCGGCCCGGGCGGATCGACCAGGCAATTGCCTTTCCGCTGCCGGACGCGGACTGCCGCCGGCGGCTGTTCGACCTCTACGGCACGGGTATCAATCTCTCCGACGTCAACCTGGATCGCTGGGTCGTGCAGACCGACGGCGTCAGCCCCGCATTCATCGAAGAGCTGCTGCGAAAGGCGGCCCTCTTTGCCGCCGAGCGCCATGAAACGTCGCCGCAGGCGAACGGTCAACCGCTTCCACTAGAGCTGCGGGACGAAGACCTCGCCAATGCCGTCAGAGAACTCGTCTTCTTCGGCGGCGAGGTGACGCAGCGATTGTTGGGGTACAAGCACGACACCCTCGCGTAGTGCGTATTCGCACGCACTGCGGTAGCCGTCACCGGTATCGCGTCTTCGCCTCGCTTTCCCACATGTCGGAATTCGCGCCGAACCGCCGTTTCAGGTCGTCCGTCGCGGCCGAAAGTTCGGCGATCACCTCTTTGCCCAGCCTTACGCCGGCGCCGCGGACGTTTTGCTCCACTTGGCGCTGGTTGCGCATGCCGGCCAGCACGGATACCACGCCCTCCTGTGCCAGCAGCCACGCGAGCGAAACGTCGCTCATCGGCTGGCCGATGCGTTGCGCGATTTTTCGCACGCGATCGATCGCGGAGAAGGTCTCGGCCTCCTGACCCTCCTCGCCGTGGCGGGTCTGGGTGCGGCGCCTGGAGAAGTGCCGCGTCCGCGCCCGGCCGTCCGCCACGTCGTCGGGCGTGGCGAATTTGCCCGTGAGCAGGCCCTGGGCCAGCGGGCTGTAGGGGAGGATGCCGATCTGGTTTTCCGCGCACTTCTGCCGGATGCCGAATTCGATGGAGCGCCAGAGGAGACTGTAAGGCAACTGGTTGGTGACCGCGTGCGTGCCGAAGTGGTGCGACAGCAGGTCCCCCAGGTCGCCGAGTCCGAAGTTGCACACGCCGTAGAGGCGCACCTTTCCCTCGACGTGCAGTTCCTGCAGCGTGTCCATGACCTCGTCCAGCGGCAGGTCGCGGTTGCGCCAGTGGACCTGGTACAGGTCGATGTAATCGCTGTTCAATCGCGCGAGGCTCGCCTCGCACGCTTTGCGGATGTCCTCGCCGGAGCCGCGATTGTGGTTGAATTTGCTGGCGATGACGGCGCCCCTTCGGCGGCCGTCGGAGAGCGCTTTACCAAGGAGTGTTTCGGAATAGCCGTCGCCGTACGCTTCGGCCGTGTCGAAGAGCGTGACGCCGGCGCCCAGCGCGGCGTGAATCGTGTGGATGGATTCGGCCTCTTCCTGCGGGCCCCAGGTGCTGTCGCCGACGATGGCCCAGCAGCCCATCGCGACCACCGAGACCGAGACGTCGGACTTGCCGAGCTTGCGAAATTCCATGGCCCGCTCCTCGTTTTCGCGGCAGAAGAACAACGCCCCCGGCCGCGGGAGGTATATCAGCCGTCACGCGTTTTCGATAGGCTGTTCGCCGCGATGAGAGGTCCGACCCGCCGACAATTCCTCGCCACCGCCGCGGTCGCCGCGCTGGCACCGCGAATCGCCCGCGCGGCCGCTGCGCCCGCGGTCATCACGTTCGGCTTCAGCCTCTACGGCATGCGAACGCTGCCCCTGGACACCGCCTTGGAGAGGTGCGCAACCATTGGCTACGCCGCCGTCGAGTTGGCCGTCATGCCGGATTGGCCAGCGGACCCAAAGCGGCTGTCCCCCGACGAACGCCGGCGACTGCGCGATCGGTTGAACTCCCTCGGCCTGTCGCTCCCGGCCCTGATGGAAAACACGCCCATCGACGGCGACGACGCCACCCACCGCCGGCAGCTCGACCGCCTCAAGGCCGCCGCGCAGCTCGGCCATGATCTCTCGCCCGATTCCCCGCCGCTGATTGAAACGATCCTCGGCGGGAAAACCGATCAGTGGGAGCAGCTCAAGAGGCGATTCGCCGACCGCCTGCGCGACTGGGCCGCCGTCGCCGAGCAGGGGGGTACGGTCATCGCGATCAAGGCCCACCGCGACGCGGCCCTGGACACGCCGGACAAGGCCGTCTGGCTCCTGCGCCAGGTCAACAGCCCGCGCGTCGTGCTCGACTACGACTACAGCCACTTCCAGCACCGCGACATGCCGATGGCCGAGACGCTCAAGCTGCTGTTGCCCTTCACGCGGTTCATCCACATGAAGGACACGGTGATCGAGAACGGCAAGGCCCGCTTCGTGTTGCCCGGCGAAGGCGGCATCGACTACCCTGCACTTTTGAAGCAGGTCAAAGAATCCGGCTACCGCGGCTGCTGCTGCGTCGAGGTCAGCGCGCAGGTCCAGAAGCAAAAAGACTACGATCCTGTCGCCGCCGCCCGGCGTAGTTACAGCAACCTCATTCCCGCATTCGAGGCCGCCGGCATACGACGCCGGTCCTGACGACAAAAAGGAACCCATGACCCCCACCAACAAAGTCCTCATCATCGTCGGCGACGCCACCGAGACCGTGGACACCCTTTACCCCTACTACCGCCTGATCGAAGCCGGCTTCCAACCCGTCGTCGCCGGCCCCGAAAAACGCCGCTTCCAGATGGTCCTGCACGAGGTGAAGCCCGGCTGGACGATCACCAAGGAATGGGAGGGGTACACGATCGAGGCCGACGTCGCGTTCAAGGACATCGACCCCGACGAGTACCTGGGCATCTTCTTCTCCGGCGGCCGCGCCCCCGAGTACATCCGCGACAACCCGGACCTGATCCGCATCACCCGCCGCTTCTTCGAGCGCAACGCCCCGATCGCCAGCGTCTGCCACGGCGTCGAGATCCCCGCCCGCGCCGGCTGCGTCAAGGGCCGCCGCATGGCAACCGTGCCCAAATGTCAGTTCGACCTCGAAGTCTGCGGAGGCACGTTCGTCAACGCCCCCTGCGTCGTGGACGGCAACCTCGTCAGCGGCCGGACCTATCACGACCACGGTCAATACGTCGGCAAGTGGATCGCCATGCTGGAACAGGCGCTGGCCAAGGCGGGCGAGGCGAAAAGCGCGAAGCAACTGCAACCCGCCTAGCTTACTTGTCGGGGTTGCCACTCCCGTCAGAATCAACGAGAGCCGGGCCGTCCCCGGGCCGGTCTTCCCGCCGTCCGCGCGTCCCGCGCCGCATGAGCACGGGGATTGCCCCAACCCCTACCAGCGCCATCACTATCATCGGCGTCTTCCACCTCGTCCCCCGCTGATCGGTCGCCGTCTCGCTCAGGAACGCCCTCACATACTCGTCATGCCCCGGCAGCACGCCGTCGCCCTTCCAAGTCCACACGTTGTGGTGCGTCTTCCCCGGCGCGATCACCAGCCGCTTGAGCCGGTCCGGCGACGCGCAGCCGGCGAGGATCGCCCGCTGGTCCGCCGGCGGGAAGCAATCCCGCTCGCCGCTCATGATCCACACGCGCAGGTCCGAGCGCTTGGCCACGTCCCGCACGATGTCCACCTTCGCCAGCGTCTCCCGGTAATCCGGCGGCATCAGGTGCTCGCCGAGCCACGTCGCGTGCTTGGACGCCATCATCTCCTCGGCCCCGACCAGCGCGTTGCGGAACGGCGAGACGGCCAGCACGCCGGTGATTCGCGGGTCGTCCGAGGCCTCGCGCAGCGCGGTGGCCGCGCCCATGCTCACGCCGTACGCGGCGAACGGCCGCGCGCTACCGCGTTTTTCCGCCCAGTCGATCACCGCCCGCAGGTCCCACGCCTCGTAATACCCCAGCGTGCTCGGCGGCCAGGGGTTGCTCGATTCGCCGTGCCGGCGGAAGTCGAACATGACCACGTCCCAGCCGAGCTTGTCGCGGATCCACTCCCATCCGGCCAGGCCTTCCTTGCTCTGGTTGTACCCGTGGCAGATGAACAGCGTCCCGTGCGGCTTGCCGCCACTGGCCGGCTTTGCCGGGAGATACCACCCCACGATCCGCGCCTGCGGCACGTCCGGCCCGCCGCCGGTCAACACCTCGAACCGCTCGAACGGACCCGAAGGCGTTCGCGCGGAGCAGACGCCCGCCCACAACGCCAGGACCAGAACCGCCAGCGACC
>Ga0308175_100000390_pt1 | contig 30554 bp, 30 predicted proteins | sample PhyCR1_3_FD_203893 | JGI IMG/M metagenome (GOLD analysis project Ga0308175, IMG submission 203893) | Soil microbial communities from UC Gill Tract Community Farm, Albany, California, United States - DLSLS.C.R1 | ecosystem: Environmental > Terrestrial > Soil > Agricultural land | place: USA...
AGCGCCGGGCGATCCTCGAGCAGGCCTCCGGCTACCGCGGTCAGCGTTCGCGCCTGTACCGCAAGGCCAAGGAGCAGGTCACCCACTCGCTGGTCTACAACTACAACGACCGCAAGAAGCGCAAGGGCGACTTCCGTCAGCTGTGGATCCAGCGCATCAACGCCGCTGCCCGCGCCAACGGGATGACCTACAACCGCTTCATCCAGGGTCTGAAGGCCGCGAACGTCGAGGTCGACCGCAAGATCCTGGCCGAGCTGGCCGTCCACGACGCCAACGCGTTCGCCGCGCTGGTCGAGGTCGCCCAGAAGGCTCTGCCGAGCGACGTCAACGCGCCCAAGGCTGCGTGACGCCGCGCCGGCTCCAGGCCGGCTAATGGACCCGCAAGCTGTTGTGGCTTGCGGGTCCTGCTGTTGGGGTCGTCGGTCGTCGGTCGGCTGCGAGTGCGTCGTGGCTGGTCGCGCGGTTCCCCGCGCCCCTTCGGGGGCGCTGCAGTACCGCAGTCCAGGAAGCGCTGCGCATTCGAGACTCTCCTGAAGGTGAAGAAGAGCATGCCCCCCGTCAGCCCCGAGTTGATCTCGTCCCGGTCCGGTCGTGTCGCCGCTGCCCGGCGGCTCGGCAAGCGGAACTTCCGGGGGAAGGACCGGCTGTTCCTGGCGGAGGGGCCGCAGGCCGTCCGGGAGGCCGCCGGGCATCGGGGGGACGGGACGCCCACGCTCGTCGAGCTGTTCGCCACGGTCGAGGCCGCGGAGCGGTACGCCGACATCGTCGGGGCGGCGCACGAGGCCGGGGCCCGGGTGCACCTCGCCTCCGAGGACGTCATCGCCGACATCTCCACCACCGTCACCCCGCAGGGCCTGGTCGGCGTCTGCCGGTTCCTGGACACCCCCTTCGAGGACGTCCTCGCCGCCCGGCCCCGGCTGGTCGCCGTGCTCGCCCACGTGCGCGACCCCGGCAACGCCGGAACCGTGCTGCGCTGCGCCGACGCTGCCGGCGCCGAGGCCGTCGTACTCACCGACGCCTCCGTCGACCTGTACAACCCCAAGGCCGTACGCGCCTCCGTCGGCTCCCTCTTCCACCTGCCCGTCGCCGTCGGCGTGCCCGTCGAGCGGGCCGTCGAGGGGCTGAGGGCCGCCGGAGTGCGCGTCCTCGCCGCCGACGGAGCGGGCGACCGCGACCTGGACGAGGAACTGGACAAGGGCACCATGGGCGGGCCCACCGCCTGGGTGTTCGGCAACGAGGCCTGGGGGCTTCCCGAGGAGACCCGCGCGCTGGCCGACGCCGTCGTGCGCGTCCCCATCCACGGGAAGGCCGAGAGCCTGAACCTCGCCACCGCCGCCGCCGTATGTCTCTACGCGTCGGCGCGTGCCCAGCGCGCCTCCGGAGGGTGCCGCTCCGTCACCCAGAGCTAGTAGGGTGGCCAGCTCGGGGCCCTGCGCCGTCTGAGAGGTGGGGTACGGGGATGAGGGTGGTCGGCAGCAGCACCGCGCCGGACGGGCGGGACGTGCGCCGCACCCCCGCGCCCCGGCACACCGACCGCGTCGGCATCGACCCCGACGAGCTGCCCGACGGCCTGGTGACCGCCGACGAACACGGTCGCGTGACCTGCTTCAACGCCGCCGCCGAACGCATCACCGCCATCCGCGCCGAGGACGCCCTCGGCCGGCACCTGGAGAAGGCGCTGCCCCTGGAGGACCTCGAGGGGCGGCGCTGGTGGCAGCTCACCGACCCGTACGGCGGCCTCGCCATCCGGGTGCGGCAGCCCGAGCGCAACCTGCTGCTGCCCGGTGGACGGGAGGTGCTGGTCTCCGCGCGGTACGTGCGCGCCGAACCCCTCGGGCCCGTGCGCGGGGTGGTCGTCTCCCTGCGGGACACCGAGGCCCGCCACCGCACCGAGCGCAGCCACGCCGAGTTGATAGCGACGGTCGCCCACGAGCTGCGCTCCCCGCTCACCTCCGTGAAGGGCTTCACCGCCACGCTCCTCGCCAAGTGGGAACGCTTCACCGACGACCAGAAGCGGCTGATGCTGGAGACCGTCGACGCCGACGCCGACCGCGTCACCCGCCTCATCGCCGAGCTGCTGGACATCTCCAGGATCGACAGCGGGCGGCTCGAGGTGCGCCGGCAGCCCGTCGACATCGGCGCGGCCGTCGGCCGGCACATCCAGGCCTACGTCGCCGCCGGCCAGCGGGCCGACCGCTTCCTGCTGCGCGTCGAGCAGCCGCTGCCCGCCCTGTGGGCCGACCCCGACAAGGTCGACCAGGTGCTGAGCAACCTGCTGGAAAATGCGGTGCGGCACGGCGAGGGAACCGTCACCATTGACATCACGCCCGCGCCGTCCCCGCGCGAGGGCGAGGAAACGGCCACGTCGGTCACGGTGAGCGACGAGGGGCCCGGCATCCCGGAGGAGTCCATGAACCGCGTCTTCACCCGCTTCTGGCGGGGCAGCAAGCGCGGCGGGACGGGCCTCGGGCTGTACATCGTCAAGGGCATCGTCGAGGCCCACGGCGGCACCATCACGGTCGGCCGCGCCCCCGGCGGCGGCGCCGAGTTCCGATTTACGTTGCCCGTGTGCACGCCGGCGTATCTCGCCTAGCGGCCCACGGGCCATTCGCCCACCCCCACCCCGTTAGACTCGGCCTTTGGCACCTTTGTGTCCTGCACACGGCCCGCAGAGAGCCACAGCCGGCTCGAAGTCGGTGACGGGGACCGTCCGCCAGCCAATCGGAAGCACGGGAAGAGATGTCGGCACCGAATAAGTCGTACGACCCTGTCGAGGTCGAGGCGTTGAAACCGGAAGAGATCGAGCGCATGCGGGACGGGGCGCTCGCCGCCTTCGCCGCCGCGGACTCCCTCGACGCGCTCCACGAGGCGAAGGTCGCCCACACCGGCCCAGCCTCCCCGCTGGCCCTCGCCAACCGCGAGATCGGCGCCCTGCCCCCGCACGCCAAGGCCGACGCCGGCAAGCGCGTCGGCATGGCCCGCGGCGCCGTGAACAAGGCCCTCGCCGGCCGCCAGACCGAGCTCGAGGCCGAGCGGGACGCCCGCGTACTGGTCGAGGAGGACGTCGACGTCACGCTGCCCCACGACCGCGTCCCGGCGGGTGCCCGGCACCCGCTGACCACGCTCTCGGAGCGCATCGAGGACGTCTTCGTCGCCATGGGCTACGAGGTCGCCGAGGGGCCCGAGGTCGAGGCCGAGTGGTTCAACTTCGACGCCCTCAACATCGGCCCGGACCACCCGGCCCGCGGCGAGGCGGACACCTTCTTCGTGACAGGCCCGGACGGCACCGCCGACTCCGGCGTCGTGCTGCGCACCCACACCTCGCCCGTGCAGATCCGCTCACTGCTCAGCCGTGAGCTGCCGGTCTACGTGATCTGCCCCGGCCGCGTGTACCGCACCGACGAGCTGGACGCCACCCACACCCCGGTCTTCCACCAGGTCGAGCTGCTCGCCGTCGACGAGGGCCTGACCATGGCCGACCTCAAGGGCACCCTGGACCACATGGTCCAGTCGCTGTTCGGCGAGGGCATGAAGACCCGGCTGCGGCCGAACTTCTTCCCGTTCACCGAGCCGTCCGCCGAGATGGACATGGTGTGCTACGTCTGCCGCGGCGAGTCCGTCGGCAACCCCGACCGGCCCTGCCGCACCTGCTCCAGCGAGGGCTGGATCGAGCTGGGCGGCTGCGGCATGGTCAACCCCAAGGTGCTGGCCGCCTGCGGCGTCGACCCGGAGAAGTACAGCGGGTTCGCCTTCGGTTTCGGTATCGAGCGGATGCTGATGTTCCGCCACAACGTCGAGGACATGCGAGACATGGTCGAGGGTGACGTCCGGTTCACCCGGCCGTTCGGGATGGAGATCTGATGCGGGTCCCGCTTTCTTGGCTGCGGGAGTACGTCGACCTGCCGGCGACCGAAACCGGCCGTGACGTCCAGGCCAAGCTCATCTCGGCCGGCCTCGAGGTCGAGACCGTCGAGCAGCTCGGCGCCGACCTCAAGGGGCCGCTGGTCGTCGGCCAGGTGCTGACCATCGAGGAGCTGGAGGGCTTCAAGAAGCCGATCCGCTTCTGCACCGTCGACGTCGGCCGGGCCAACGGCACCGGCGAGCCCCAGGAGATCGTCTGCGGCGCCCGCAACTTCGCGGCCGGCGACAAGGTCGTCGTGGTGCTGCCCGGCGCCACGCTGCCCGGCGGCTTCTCCATCGCCGCCCGCAAGACCTACGGCAGGACGTCCCACGGCATGATCTGCTCCAGCGACGAGCTGGGCATGGGCGACGACGGCACCCACGGCATCATCGTGCTGCCGCCGGAGACCGAGGTCGGCAAGGACGCCATCGAGCTGCTCCAGCTCGTCGACGAGGTGCTGGACATCGCCGTCACCGCCAACCGCGGCGACTGCCTGTCCATCCGCGGCGTCGCCCGCGAGACCGCCATCGCCTACGGCCTGCCGCTGCGCGACCCGGCGCTGCTCGACGTGCCCGCCCCGAACGCCTTCGGCTACCCGGTGCGGGTCGCGGAGCCGGTCGGCTGCGACCGCTTCACCGCCCGCACGGTCACCGGCCTGAGCCCCGAGGCACGCTCCCCGATCTGGCTGCGGCGCCGGCTGCAGAAGGTCGGCATGCGCCCGATCTCGCTCGCCGTCGACGTCACGAACTACGTGATGATGGAGCTGGGCCAGCCGCTGCACGCCTACGACCGGAACCTGGTCCAGGGCACGATCGGCGTGCGCCGGGCCGAGGAGGGCGAGAAGCTCGTCACCCTCGACGGCACCGAGCGGAAGCTGCACTCCGAGGACCTGGTCATCACCGACGAGCGCGGCCCGATCGGCCTGGCCGGCGTCATGGGCGGCGCCAACACGGAGATCGCCGACCACGACGACGTGGAGAACGCCTCGGCCGACGTGGTCATCGAGGCGGCCCACTTCGACGCCGTCTCGATCGCCCGTACGGCCCGCCGTCACAAGCTGTCCTCCGAGGCCTCCCGCCGCTTCGAGCGGGGCGTCGACCCGCGGGCCGCCGCGGCCGCCGCGCAGCGCACCGTGGACCTGCTGGTGCTGCTCGCGGGCGGCACGGCCGAGGCCGGCGTCACCGAGGTCGTCGCGCCCTCCGCCCCGCGGACCATCACGATCCCCGCCAACCACCCGGACAGGGTCGCGGGCGTGGACTACGGCCGCGAGACCGTGGTGCGCCGGCTGCAGGAGATCGGCTGCGACGTCTACGGCCAGGACGAGCTGGTCGTCACGGTGCCGTCCTGGCGGCCCGACCTCACCGAGGCCAACGACCTGGCCGAGGAGGTCATCCGCCTCGAGGGCTACGAGAACCTGCCCTCCACGCTGCCGAAGCCGCCCTCCGGCCGTGGCCTCACCCACCGCCAGCGGCTGCACCGCCGGGTCGGCCGCGCGCTGGCCGGCGCCGGCTACGTCGAGGCGCCCAACTACCCCTTCGTCGGCGAGCAGGTCTTCGACCAGCTCGGCCTGGAGTCCGGCGACCCGGCCCGCCGCGTGGTGAAGCTGGTCAACCCGCTGAACGACGAGGAGCCCGCGCTCCGTACGACGCTGCTGCCCGGCCTGCTGGGCGCACTGCGGCGCAACGACGGCCGCGGCTCGCACGACCTGGCCCTGTTCGAGACCGGACTGGTGTTCCAGCCGCGCGAGGAGCAGCGTGCCGGCGTGCACCTGATCGTCGACCGCCGCCCGACCGACGAGGAGATCGCGTCGCTGGACGGCGCGCTGCCCGAGCAGCCCCGGCACGTCGCCGTGGTGCTCGCGGGCGCTCGCGAGCGGGCCGGCTGGTGGGGCAAGGGCCGCCCGGCGGACTGGGCCGACGCGATCGAGGCCGGCCGCGCCGTAGCCCGGGAGGCCGGCGCCGACCTGATCGTGCGCAAGGGCCAGTACGGCCCCTGGCACCCCGGCCGCTGCGCGGAGCTGGTCGTCGTCGCCGACGGCACGGCGCAGGTCGTGGGCCACGCGGGCGAACTGCACCCGCGGGTCCTCAAGGCGCTCGGCCTGCCCGAGCGCACCTGCGCGATGGAGCTGGACCTGGACGCCTTGGAGGCGGTCGGCGACGGCGTTCCGCAGGCGCCGAGCATCTCCACGTTCCCGGTGGCCACGCAGGACGTCGCCCTCGTGGTCGACAGGCCGGTCCCCGCCGCGGAGGTCGAGGCCGCGCTCCGTGAGGGCGCGGGCGAACTGCTCGAGTCCATCCGGCTGTTCGACGTGTACGAGAACGCGGAGCAGCTGGGCGAGGGCCGCAAGTCCCTGGCCTACGCGCTGCGCTTCCGCGCGAGTGACCGGACGCTGACCGTGGACGAGGCGTCCGCGGCCCGGGACGCGGCGGTCGCCCTGGCGGGTGAGCGGACCGGAGCCGTGCTGCGCGGCTGATCCGCGTCAACGCGGCCCGCTGATCCGGGCCCGTGCCTGTCGGCAGAAACGGACCGGCCCCCCGGGGCCGGTCCGTTCGCTTTGCCCACCGCCCGAGTCGCCGGAGGTCGACCCGGCCAAGCCACCGCTTTTCGAGGGGGAGCCGGCGGCTTGGCCGGGCAACCAGTCAACCGGCAGCAGCACGCTCCGCGACAGTGCGCGCACAGCCCGGATGCGGGCACTCCGTTCACACCCCGTGTGAAGGCCGAGCCACTACGCTGACGGACACCAGGCCATTCGGGGGGCATTCATGCAGCCCAACACTCTGCTCGACGCGATCCTGGACGAGGCGGGGATCTCGCACGCCGGTCTCGCCGCCCATGTGAACCAGGCCGGCCGCGGACGGGGCCTCGCGCTCCGCTACGAACACACGGCCGTGGCACGGTGGTTGAAGGGCCAGCGGCCACGCGGCCAGGTGCCCGACCTGATCTGCGAGGTGCTCGCCGGACGGCTGCACCGGCCGGTCACCCTGGACGACATCGGCCTCGGCGTGCCCGGCGAGCCCAGCACCCCGCACACCGGCTCGCTGTCCGGCTTCGTGGAGCGGGCCACCGCGCTGTGGCGCTCGGACGAACAGCAGCGCCCGCACGTGCTCGGCGCGCCCGCGGTGACCGGCACCCCCGCCGTCATGCCGGTGTGGGAGTGGGAGAACCCGCCCGAGGACGTGGACGTCTCCCGCGGCGGCCGGCACCGGGTCACCGCCTCCGACCTCGAACTGCTGCGCGCCGCCCGCACCCACTACGAGCAGATGTACCGGAAGGCCGGCGGCGTCGCGACCCGGTCGCGGATCGTCGGCTTCCTCAACGCCGAGGCGGCCCCGCTGCTGCGCGGCAGCTACACCGACGCCACCGGGCGCCAACTGCACCGGGCCACGGGCGGGTTGGTGGCGATCGCCGGTATCTGCGCCTACGACTCCGACGCGCACGGCCTGGCCCAGCGCTACTTCCACCAGGCGCTCCGGCTGGCAAAGGCCAGCGGGGCCCGGGGACTTGGCGCCTACGTGATCGCGCTGCTGGTCAACCAGGCGCTGTTCATGCGGGAGTACCGGCAGGCCGTGGCGTTCGCCGAGGCGGCCCTGCGCGCGGCCGGCAAGCACATCACCCCGGCCCTCGCCTCCGACCTGTACGCGATGCAGGCGAAGGCGTACGCCCACCTCGGCGATTCCGGCAGCGCGCTGTCCTGCATCCGCCGGGCCGAGACGGCCGCCGACCGCATCCGGCGGGGGTACGAGCCCGACGAGACCGGCTACGTACAGCCCGGCCTGGTCAACGTCCAGGTGGCCGAGGCGCTGCTGAGCCTCGGCGAGCTGGCCGCCGCCCGGGAGCACGCGGCGGCCGCGGTGGACAACCCCGCGCACGACCGTGGCCGGGTGCACCGGCTCGCCATGCTCAGCACCATCGAGCTGCGGCAGGGCAACGCCGACAACGCGGTGGCCACGGCCGTGCAGATGGCCGAGCAGGCGCGCGGGATGGAGTCCCAGCGACTGCGCGACAGACTCCGCGCGGTGCGCGAGCACCTGGTGCGCTGCGGCTCGGCCGGGACCGCCGAAGCCGCCGAACTCATCGACGGCGCACTGCGCGTACCGCTGTAGGCGCACTGTAGGTACACAGCCCCTGCTGCGATATTGCCCCTTACTCGGCGGAAGGTGGCAGCACCGTGCAGTGGACGAAACAGAACGAACAAACTGTGTATGAAAACCGCTGGTTCAGCGTCAATCTCGCAGATGTGGAGCTGCCGGACGGCCGGCATCTCGACCACTTCCTGATCCGGCTGCGGCCGGTCGCCGTCGCCACGGTCGTCAACGAGGCCAACGAGGTCCTGCTGCTGTGGCGGCACCGCTTCATCACCGACAGCTGGGGCTGGGAACTGGCCGCGGGCGTGGTGGAGGACGGCGAGGACATCGCGAGCGCGGCCGCCAGGGAACTGGAGGAGGAGACCGGCTGGCGGCCGGGACCGCTGCACCACCTGATGAGCGTGGAGCCGTCCAACGGCCTCACCGACGCCCGGCACCACATCTACTGGTCCGACCACGGCGAGTACGTCGGACACCCCGTGGACGACTTCGAGTCGGACCGGCGGGAGTGGGTCCCGCTCAAGGTCGTCCCCGACCTCGTCGCCCGGGGGGAGGTCCCGGCCGCCAACATGGCGGCCGCGTTACTCCTGCTGCACCACATGAGGCTCGCCGACGACAGGGTCGCCTAACGGGCCAGTGCCTGCCAGACCGTCACGACGAGTGCTCCGAGGGCGGTGAGGACGGCCAGCGAGGGCAGGGGCCAGCGCGCGTGCTCCAGCGAGGTCATGCGCGTGTGCAGGTCGTCCACCTCCTTGGCGGTCTCCTCCGCGCGGTGACTGAGCAGGGCGAGTCCTCCCTCGACCCGGGCGTACGCCACGTCGAGGCGGCGCCGTAACTCTGCGAGTTCTCCATGGACCACGGGATGCTCCGGTTCGGCGCTCACGGGTCCACTCCTTTCCGTAGTCGGACGTGATGGTTCCGCACCCTTTGCATGCGCATGCAGAGTCAACTCGGCTGGTAGGCGCGTGGGGAGCGTGTGTGACGGGCATATGCGGGCCCGGCGCGCACACGGTGTGTGAAACAGATGGGCCCGGCACCGAAACCGGTGCCGGGCCCACGGGAGTAGCGGACGGTAATCAGTAGCTGTAGAAGCCCGACCCCGTCTTGCGGCCGAGCCGGCCTGCCTCGACCATGCGCTGGAGCAGCGGGGGAGCGGCGTACAGCGGCTCCTTGTACTCGGCGTACATGGAGTTGGCGATGGAGACGATGGTGTCCAGGCCGATCAGGTCGGACAGCTTCAGCGGGCCCATCGGGTGGGCGCAGCCCATCTCCATGCCGTTGTCGATGTCCTCGCGGCTGGCGATGCCGGACTCGAACATGCGGATCGCGGACAGCAGGTAGGGCACCAGCAGCGCGTTGACCACGAACCCGGAGCGGTCCTGGGCGCGGATCGCGTGCTTGCCGAGCAGCTTCTCGGCGAAGGCCTGGGCCCGGCTGAGGGTGCCCTCGGAGGTGGTGAGCGCCGGGATCAGCTCCACCAGCTTCTGCACCGGGGCCGGGTTGAAGAAGTGGACGCCGACGACGTGGTCGGGCCGCGAGGTGGAGACCGCCAGCTTCACCAGCGGGATGGAGGAGGTGTTGGAGGCGAGGATGGCGTCCGGGCGGGTCACCACCTGGTCGAGCACCTGGAAGATCTCCGTCTTCACCTGCTCGTTCTCCACCACGGCCTCGATCACCAGGTCGCGGTCGGCGAACTCGCCGAGGTCCGTGGTGAAGCTCAGCCGCGCCTGCGTGGCGTCCCGCTCCTCCTCGGAGATCTTGCCGCGCTCGGCGGCCTTGGCCAGGGAGTTGAGCAGCCGGGTGCGGCCGATCTCCAGGGCCTCGCCGGTGGTCTCGGCGACCTTCACGTCCAGTCCCGCGCGGGCGCACACCTCGGCGATGCCCGCGCCCATCTGGCCGCAGCCCACGATTCCGACGCGCTCGATGTCGGTCACATCGTCCCCTTCGCTGGTTCTCCGGCTTTGTCCGGGTGTGGCAGGACTCCGGGTCGGCGCCTGCTCCGATCGTGCACGTTACCGCCAAGTATCGATGATCGATCGCGTGGGTGGGGGCATCCTGGGGCGCGGAACGATCCGTGAGGGCGCGGATCCGGAGCGTATGGGGGTGCGGGAATGGGGCGGATCTCACGGCGGGCGTTCGCTGCGGCGGCGCTGTCGACACTGGCGGCGGCCCAGGCGGCCGGGGCCCAGGACGCGGTGGCGGCACCCGGCCGACGGGGCGCCGACGCCGGGCGGGGCGCGACGGGCGGGCACCGCGCGGCCGCCGAGATGCGGGGTGTGTGGCTCGCGACCGTGGCCAACCGCGACTGGCCCTCGAAGCCCGGCCTCACCGCCGCCGAGCAGCGCGCCGAGCTGGTCGCCCATCTGGACCGGGCGGTCCGGGACCGGCTCAACACGGTGATCCTCCAGGTGCGCCCGACGGCGGACGCCCTGTGGCCCTCGCCGTACGAGCCCTGGTCCCAGTCCCTCACCGGCACCCAGGGCCAGGACCCCGGCTGGGACCCGCTGGGCACCGCCGTGCGCGAGGCCCACGCCCGCGGCCTGGAACTGCACGCCTGGTTCAACCCGTACCGCGTCGCCAACCACACCGACATCGGTCTCCTGGCCGCGTCGCACCCGGCCCGGCTGCACCCGGACTGGGTGGTGACCTACGGCGGCAAGCTCTACTACGACCCGGGCCTGCCCGAGGTCCGCGCCTTCGTGCAGCGGGCCATGCTGGACGCGGTCGCCAGGTACCCGGTCGACGCCGTCCACTTCGACGACTACTTCTACCCCTACCCGGTCGCCGGGCAGACCTTCGACGACGACGCCTCCTACGACCGGTACGGCGGCGACTTCGCCGCCCGGGCGGACTGGCGCCGGGACAACATCGACCGACTGGTGCGGGAGATGGCGGCCGGCGTCCGGCGGGTCCGGCCCGGCACCCGGTTCGGGATCAGCCCCTTCGGGGTGTGGCGCAACGCCACGACCGACCCGCTCGGCTCGGACACCCGGGCGGGCGTACAGACGTACGACGACCTGCACGCGGACACCCGCGCATGGGTGCGCGACCACTGGATCGACTACATCGTGCCGCAGCTCTACTGGAACATCGGCTTCGCCGCCGCCGACTACGCGACCCTGGTCGACTGGTGGGCCGAGGTGGCCCGGGGCACCGGCACCCGGCTGTACATCGGGGAGGCGCTGTACAAGGCGGGGGCGGCGGGGCAGCCCTCGCAGTGGCAGGACCCCGTCGAGCTGTCCCGGCACCTCACGCTCGCCGCCCGGTACCCGCAGGTGCGCGGGCACGTCTTCTTCGCCGCCAAGGAGGTGGCGGCGGACCCGATCGGGGCGATGGCACGGGTGGTCGCCGACCACTATCGGCAGCCGGCGAGGACCCCGCGCTGAGCAGCTACAGCTGCTGTTCGTTCTCCTTGTGCTTGATCTGGCAGTCCGGGCCGGGGGACATCACGGCCTCGTGTCCGTCCGGGAAGCGGACGCGGTAGGGCGGGTTGCCCTCCGTGCCCATCACCTCGACGACTACGGACACATGGTCGTGCTGGCCGACCACCCTGCCGTGCTGGACAAGCTGGTCTCCCACGGATGCATGCATTGGCAGGCCCTCCTCACGTCACGACCGCTGGGTGACGGCGATGCACACGAGCACGGCGGCGGCGGTCAGGGGAGCGGCCGCCGTGAGGTTCTCGCCCAGCAGCAGCGCCGACCACACCAGTGTGAGCAGCGGCTGGGCCAACTGCAACTGGCTGGCCTTCGGGATGCCGATGACCGCCATGCCCCGGTACCAGACCACCAGCCCGAGGAACTGCGAGCCCAGCGCCACCCACAGCAGACCGGTCACCCCGTGCGCGGTCAGCCGCACCGGCTCGTACGACAGCGCCAGCGCGGCGGCCGGGACGCTCAGCGGCAGGCACAGCACCAGCGCCCAGCCGATGACCTGCCAGCCGGGCATCACCCGGGCCAGCCGGCCGCCCTCGGTGTACCCGGCCGCGCACACCAGCAGCGCGCCGAACAGATAGCCGTCGGCGACGGTGAGCGCGCCGCCGCTCTGGCCGACGGTGAAGGCGACCACGGCCGCCGCGCCCGCCAGCGCCGCCAGCCAGAACCGCCGTGCGGGGCGGTGGCCCGTGCGCAGGGCCGAGCAGACGGCGGTGGTCAGCGGCAGCAGACCCACCACCACGGCGGCGTGCGCGGTGGTGGAGGTCTGCAGGGCGAGCGTGGTCAGCAGCGGGAAGCCGAACACCACGCCGGCGGCGACGACCGCGAGACCCGCCAGATGCCGGCGCTCGGGCAGCGGCACGCGCAGGGCCAGCAGGCAGCCGCCGGCCACGAGCGCCGCGAGCACGCTGCGGACGGCCACCAGCGTCCAGGGGCCGAAGCCCTCCAGGCCCCAGGCGGTGGCCGGAAAGGTGAGGGAGAAGGCGAGGACGCCGAGCGCGGCCTGACCGGTACCGAAGCCCCGGCGCTCAATGGCGGGGGCGGTGACTGCTATCGGGGTGGTGGCAGTAGCGCTACTCTGTGCTCTCATGGAGCAGAGTAGCAGTGTGGGTGAACTGGCAGAACAACTGCGCCGGGAACTGGACCGCTACTCACCCGGTGGGAAACTCCCGTCCAGCCGGGCCCTGGTCGAGCGGTTCCGGGTGAGCCCGGTGACCGTCTCCCGGGCCCTGGGCCGGCTCGCCGCCGAGGGGCTGGTGGTGACCCGGCCCGGCGCCGGTGCCTTCCGCGCCGGCCCGCGCGCCGCCTCCGCGCCCGCCGGGGACACCTCCTGGCAGGAGGTCGCCCTGAGCGCCGACGGCGCCGAGCTGGTCCCGCGCACCGTGGACGCCTCCGGGGTCACGGTCTCGCTGGCCGCACCGCCGCCGGGCGTCCTGGAGTTCAACGGCGGCTATCCGCACCCCTCCCTGCAGCCCGAGCGGGCCATGGCCGCCGCCCTGGCCCGGGCCGGGCGGCGGCCCGGCGCCTGGGGCAGGCCTCCACTGGAGGGGCTGCCGGAGCTGCGGGAATGGTTCGCGCGCGGCATCGGCGGGGCCGTCACCGCCGCCGAGGTGCTCATCGCCGCCGGCGGCCAGTCCGCGCTGGCCACCGCCCTGCGGGCGCTCGCCCCGCCCGGCGCCCCGGTGCTCGTCGAGTCCCCCACCTACCCGGGCATGCTCGCCCTGGCCCGCGCCGCCGGACTGCGCCCGGTCCCGGTGCCGGTCGACCCCGACGGGGTCCGCCCCGACCTGCTCGCCGACGCGTTCCGGGCCACCGGTGCCCGGGTCTTCGTCTGCCAGCCGCTCTTCCAGAACCCCACCGGCGCCGTCCTCGCCCCCGGCCGCCGCGCCGAGGTGCTGCGCATCGCCCGGTCGGCGGCCGCGTTCGTGGTCGAGGACGACTTCGTACGCCGCCTGGTGCACGCGGACGCCGGGCCGCTGCCCCGCCCGCTGGCCGCCGACGACCCCGACGGAGTGGTCGTCCACGTCGGCTCCCTGACCAAGGCGACCTCGCCCAGCTTCCGGGTGAGCGCGCTGGCCGCCCGGGGGCCGGTGCTGGAACGGCTGCGCGCCATCCAGGTGGTGGACAGCTTCTTCGTGCCCCGGCCGCTGCAGGAGGCCGCGCTGGAACTCGTCGGCTCCCCGGCCTGGCCCCGCCATCTGCGGACCCTGTCGGCCGAGCTGAAGGACCGCCGCGACACCATGACCGCGGAGCTCGCCCGCCATCTGCCCGAACTCGCCCTGCCCCACATCCCGTCCGGCGGCTACCACCTCTGGGTACGCCTTCCCGACGGCACGGTGGGCACCGGCGGCTCGGGCCCCGAGGCGGAGTCCGCCCTTACCGCCGCCGCCCTGCGCGCGGGCGTCGCCGTCACCCCCGGCCGCCCCTACTTCAGCGCCGAGCCCCCCGCCGGCCACCTCCGGCTGAGCTTCGCGGCGGTCGCGGGCACGGGGGAGATCACGGAGGGGGTGCGCCGGCTCCGGGCCGCCTGCGACGAGGTGTTCCGGGCTGGGCGCCGCTGACCGGACGCCGTGGCCCGAGCGTCCCTGTCCGACCGGGGAAATGGAGTCGACGCCGGCTGCGGCGGGCTGTGAGGATTTCCGGCATGAGCGACGCACCCGAGCTGCCCGAAGGCTACGAGTTCTCCGCCGACACCGGCCGCGTGGACGTGGGCCGCGTCCACGGCTGGCTCTCGTCCGACGCCTACTGGGCGATCGGCCGGCCCCGCGAGAAGCACGAGCGCGCGATGGCGGAGTCGATCAACTTCGGGGTGTACGACGTGGCCTCGGGGGAGCAGGTGGCGTACGCGCGGGTGGTGACCGACCTGGCGCTGTTCGCCTGGCTCGCCGACGTGTACGTCGACCCCGCCGTGCGCGGCAAGGGGGTCGGTACGGCGTTCGTCGGCCGGATCCGCGAGCACCTGCGGCCGTACGGGCTGCGCCGCGTCCTGCTGGCCACCGAGGACGCGCAGGGGGTGTACGCCAGGCTCGGCTTCCGGGCGGTCGACCACCCGGAACGGTGGATGGTGCACACCTTCGAGTGAGCGTTTCCTTACCCTCGGTAACCAACGACCGGCGCCTCTTGACCTGAGTACCCCCGGGGCCCACCATCACCGCATGCCACTTCGGGTGACGTTCGTCGCCGCCGCGCGCAGTTCCCCGCTGCTCGCGGAGCGCTTCGAGGACGACCGGCCGCTGGACCAGGCCGGCTGGGACGAGGTGCAGCGCGCCGCCGGGGACCTGCTGCCGCTGTCGGCGGCCGAACTGCGCTACTGCTCACCGACCCCGCGCAGCCGTGCCACCGGCGACGCCCTCGGCTACGCCCCGCTGGTCCAGCTCGCCCTGCGCGACTGCGGCATGGGCCGCTGGCGCGGGCTGACACTGGGCGAGGCGATGGCCCGCGAGCCGCAGTCCGTGGACGCCTGGCTCTCCGACCCGCGCTCCACCCCGCACGGCGGCGAGTCGCTGCTCGCCTTCATCTCCCGGGTCGGCGGCTGGCTCGACACGCGCCCCGCCGACGACGGCGGCCGGATCGTCGCGGTCGCGGAGCCCTCCGTGATCCGCGCGGCCCTGGTGTACGCCCTGAAGGCACCGCCCGCCGCGTACTGGAACATCGACGTCCGCCCGCTGTCGGTGACCACCGTGACGGGCCGCTCGGGCCGCTGGAACCTCCGTCTCGACGGCGTCCTCGCTCAGCCCTCGCGCACGTAGTCCGTGGTGAGCACCAGATCCTTGGCCGGTCCGCCCACGTGCCACACCGTGCGCCAGTGGTCGGCGTCGGTCACGGTGAACTCGCCCCGGTAGAAGTCGGCCGCGCATGGGTGGGCGGCGACATAGCGCCCCGAGGTCAGGTCCAGCTCGTGGAAGGGCCGGCCGTCCGCGAACCGCACGTCCGCCGTGCCCGGCTCCCGCCCCGGCAGGAACCGCAGCGTCCGCGTCGCGGGCCGTGTCACGCCCCGCCAGGTGAACTCCCCGGACTCCTCGTGCAGCAGCCCGCCACCGTCGAGCGGGCCGAAGACGGTGACTCCCGCGAAGTGCCCCTCGTCCCCGCCCGCCAGATCCCGCACGCTCCGCTCCACCCGCCAGCGCCCGGCCAGATGGGCCAGCACATCGGGCACGGGCCGGACCCCGCTCACCGCCGGCCCTTCCGGGACCCCGGGCGCGGACCGTCCGGCGACCCGGTGGGCGACCTGCGCTCGGCCTGGGTCCGGATCTCGTGGTGCGAGGCGTGGCTCGTCGCCCGGAAGGCCTCCTCGCAGGCGGCCAGTGCCGCGCCCACACCGCCGCCGGCCGAGCCGCGACGCCGGATCGCACGCGCGGGCCTCATCAGGACCAGCGACACCACGGCCAGGGAGCCGAGCACGATCAGATACGGCGTCAGCGCATGCATGCCCCCGAGTCTACGAGCGGCCCCCTCAAGCGGAAGTAGCCCCAGACGCGGGCTGCTGTCCCACCGGCAGCAGCCCGCGCTCGGCGAAGACCTTCTTCGCGGCGAACGTGGCGTTCAGCGCCTTCGGCATGCCGCAGTAGACGGCGGAGTGCAGCAGCGCCTCCGTGATCTCCTCCGGGGTGAGGCCCACGTTCAGGGCCGCGCCCACGTGCACGTCGAGCTGGGCCTCGCAGCCGCCGAGCGCGGTGAGCACGCCCAGCGTGACCAGCTGACGGTCGCGCGGCGCCAGTCCGGGCCGGTCGTAGATCTCCCCGAAGGCCCAGGAGACGACCTGGTGGCCCAGCTCGGGGCTGATGTCCGCGAGCGAGTCGACGACCCGCTGCCCGGCCTCGCCGTCGACCTTCCGCAGGACGGCCAGGCCGTGGGCGAAACGCTCGTCACGGGTGGTGCTCTCGCTCATGTCGGTACATCCCTTCCGGGCCGCCGCTCGACGCGGCCGCCGTTCGCCGTTGCCAGAACGTTAGGAGTTGGAGCGCACTCCAGGTCAAGGGCGGCCCCGGTGGCCCCCATCGCCGTCCGCGAGGTCGATTCACCTTGAAAACACCTTCATGAAATCCGGTGTTTCCCTGGCCGCCGAGAAATTCACAACGTGTTTGACCTATTCGGAGCGAGAGTCATCACTTTTCGGTGAGCGCACAACCATCCGGAAATCCGCCCCGTCTAATCCGGCGAAATCGAGAAAATGAATTCGCTGGGGGCCTGCCGATCAATGGACCGCTCGACCCGGCCCCCTGGGCCCCGCACCACGGCACGCGCCGCCCTGCTCGCCGCGGCCGTCACCGTCACCGCCTTCTGCGCCGCCGACATCCTCGCGCGCAGCTACCCGTTCGGGCCCCGCACCCGTGGCGTCAACGACCTGGGCAACCAGTACGTACCGTTCCACGCCCACCTGTGGGACCTGCTGCACGGCAGGGCCGACGGCGGCCTCCTCGTCAACTGGCAGTCCGGATACGGCTCCAGCTTCCTGCCCGACCTCGGCACCTACCTGGGCAGCCCGTTCGCCCTGCTCGTCGCCGTCTTCCCCCGGGACGAGGCCGACCTCGCGGTGTACGTGATCACCGCGCTGAAGACCGCGTCGGCCGGTGCCGCCATGGCCTGGCTGCTGCTGTCCCTCAGGCCCGGACGCTGGTGGGCGGCCGGCCTGCTGGGCGCCTCCTACGCCCTGTGCGGCTGGAGCCTGGCCGACGCCTCGTACAACCCCATGTGGCTGGACGGTCTCATCGCCCTGCCCCTGCTCTGCCTGGCCGGCGAATGGGCCCTCGCCGGACGGCACCGCGTACTCGGCGTCCTCGTCGTGGCCCTCGCCTGGACCGCCAACTTCTACACCGCCTACATGGCCACCCTCGGCGCCGGCCTGGTCCTGCTGCTCCGCCTGCTGCTCGCGGACCTGCCCCGCCGGCCGGCGCTCGCCGCAGCCGGCCGAGCCGCCCTCACCGCCGCCCTCGGCGTGGGCCTCGCCGCCCCGCTGGTCACGGTCGTCTACTTCGGCACCCGGCACGCCTACCCGGGCCGGATCCGCGAGTTCGCCCCGGTGCCCGGCGAGGACCTGCTGGCCCGGCTGCTGCCGACCACCTACGGCTTCGGCTCCCCGGCCCTCTACGTCGGCCTGACCGCCCTGCTGCTCGCCCTCGCCCTGCCGTTCCACCGCGTGGTCCCCGCCCGGGTGCGCACCGGCTGGACCCTGCTCGTGCTCGCGGTGACCCTGTCGCTGCAGTGGGCGCCCACCCATCTCGTCTGGCACGCCTTCGCCACCCCGCAGGGCAGCCCCTACCGGCAGGCCTTCGTGCTGTGCGGACTGCTGGTCATCGCCGCCTGGCACACCCTGTCGTACGGCCCGCCGCCCCCACGCGTCCTGGCCGCGGCCGCCGGGCTGCTCGCCCTGATCGCGGGTCTCGCGAGCCGCAGCGACCTGATCCGCCCGTACACCTGGCCGGTGCTGCTGCTCGCCACCGCGGGCACCCTCGGCGGCCTCACCCTGCTGCGCCGCGCGGACACCGGACGGCGCGCGCGGACCCTGGCCGGCCTGGCCGCCGTGCTCCTGCTCGGCGCACAACTCGGCGAGAGCGCCGCCACCTGCGCCGTGGCCACCCGGATGCGCCTCGCCCACCTGGACGACTACGCGCCCTGGGGGCAGCGGCAGCAGCGGCAGGCGGCGGCGATCGCCCGGGCCGACGGCTGGCCCCGGTACCGCACCGACCCCGGCCGCGAGCAGACCGTCGCCAACGACCCGATGCTGGTCGGCGGCCAGGGCGCCCAGTACTACAGCAGCCTGACCTCCGACGTGCTCAGCCGTACCCTCACCGCGCTCGGCGGCGGCTGGACCTCGCGCGGCCGGAGCGTGCAGAGCCTGGACAACCCCGTCACCGACGTCGTCTTCTCCATCGGCGCCCGGGTGCACTCCCCGCCGGACCCGCACCGGTCGAAGCCGCCGCACGACGGTGACGGCGGCCCGGTGGCCGTCACCCGGCGGGACGTGCCGCCCCTGGTGACCGTACGCGGCGCCCCCGAACGGGCCGGCTTCGGGCCGTCGCCCTACCGCAACCAGGAACTGCTGCTCGGCAGCCGTGTCTACACCGTGCCCCGGACCGCCGTGCACGATGACGCCGGGCGGCCCGCCCGGGGCGGCCGGGTCGGCGTCGGGAACGCCCTGGTCCGTCCGACGGTCACGGCCGTCTGCCCGGCCGGCAGCCAGGTGTACCTGTGGGCCCCGCACTTCTCGGGCACGGCGCGCCTGGACGGCGCCCGCGCCGACGCGCGCTTCCGGTTCGCCCACCCGCGCAACCGCGCCGCCATGGAGCCGCTCGGACCGGCCCCGGCGTCCGGGCGGCTGCGCGTCACGCTGACCCCGGACCGGCCCGGCCACGTCCCCGGCGGCGCCATCGGCTGCCTGGACACCGGGCGCCTGCGCGCCGCGGCCGCCCGCCTGAAGGCCACCGGCGCCGCGAGGGTCACCGTCTCCGACGGCACCCTGCACGCCGAACTGCCCGCACGCAGCAAGGGGATCGCCGTCGTGGCGGCACCGCGGATCGCCGGCTGGCGGTGCGCCGCGGGTGGCGGCCGGCTACGGCCCGCCGAGTCGTACCACGGGCTGATCGCGGTGCCTCTGGACGGCACCGCCACCTCACTCACCTGCACCTTCCACCCGCCCGGCCTGCGCCTGGGTACGGCCGTCGGGGCCGCCTCGCTCCTGACGCTCGCCCTGCTCGGCGCGCTCGGGGCCGTGCGCCGCCGGCGCGTCCCGGCACCGCACCCGACCACACCGCCACGCGAGCGCGTGACCACCGCGTTCCGAACGCGTCCTGGGGGAGATCCGCCATGCTGATATCGATCGTCGCGCCCTGCTACAACGAGGAAGCCGTCCTCGAGCGCTTCCACGCGGAGGTCCAGCGGATCGCCGACGAACTGCTGCCGCTCGGGCACGACATGGAGTTCGTCTACGTCGACGACGGCAGCCGCGACCGCACCCTCGCCGTGCTGAAGCACCTCGCCGGGCGCGACTCCCGGGTGCGGTACATCTCCTTCAGCCGCAACTTCGGCAAGGAGGCGGCCCTGCTCGCCGGTCTCCGGCACGCCTCCGGTGACTCGGTCGTCGTGATGGACGCCGACCTCCAGCACCCGCCCGAGCTGATCGAGCGCATGGTCCGGCTGCGCGAGCAGGGCCACGACCAGGTCATCGCCCGGCGCACCCGCACCGGCGACCGCCTCACCCGTACCCTCACCGCCCGCCTGTACTACGGGCTCGTCAACCGCCTGGTCGACGTCGAACTGGTCGACGGCGTGGGCGACTTCCGCCTGATGTCGCGCCGGGTGGTGGACGCGGTGCTGGCCCTCACCGAGTACAACCGCTTCTCCAAGGGCCTGTTCGCCTGGGTCGGCTTCCCGAGCACCACCTTCGAGTACGAGAACGCGACGCGCGAGGCGGGCCGCAGTTCCTGGAACCTGCGCAGCCTGCTCAACTACGGCCTCGACGGCCTGCTGTCCTTCAACAACCGGCCGCTGCGCGCCGCCATCTGGCTCGGCACCGGCCTGCTGCTGTGCGCGGGCCTGTACACCGCCTGGATCGTGGGGGCCGCACTCGTCCACGGCGTCGACGCCCCCGGCTATGTGACCATCATCACCGCGGTCACCGCCCTCGCCGGCGTGCAGATGGTCATGCTGGGAGTCATCGGGGAGTACACCGGCCGCATCTACTACGAGGTGAAGGGGCGTCCGCACTTCCTGGTGAAGGCGACCAACGTGGAACGAACGAAAGACCTCATACCCTGATGCCGAGAGAGACAGTGATCCCGAGACAGGCCGTGATCCCGAGACAGATCGTCACCTTCGCCGTGGTCGGTGTCGTCAACACGGCCGTGTACTACGGCCTCTATCTTCTGTTCCTGCACTGGCTTCCCTATCTCGGCGCGCACGTTCTGGCGTTTCTGCTCAGCATGGTCGGATCCTTTTTCCTCAACGCGCGTTTCACCTACCGGACGCGGCCCACCTGGCGGAAATTCCTGCTGTTCCCGCTGACGAACATCACCAATTTCCTCGTCACCACCGCGGGTGTGTACGTGATCGTGGACGTCCTCCACGCCGGAAACCGCTTCGCCCCCCTGCTCGCCTCCGCGGCCGCGATCCCGGTGACCTTCGTCGTGTCCCGCCGCATCATGCTGCCCGGCGGCAGAGACGTCCGGGACCGGCCGCACATGCCCGCGTGACGTCGTAATCCGGTTGAGACGCCGGCCCGAGGTACGCCAGGGTCCGCGGCATGGAGTTCTTCTGCCACCACCGCGACCGGCCCGGCTCCGAGGCACTGCGCGACGAACTGCTGGAGGAGCACTGGTCCTACATGGACCGGTACGCGAAGGAACTGATCGCGCGCGGCCCGACCTTCGCCGCCGACGGCGACACGCCCACCGGCAGCGTGCACATCGTCGACCTGCCCGATCCCGCCGCCGCCCGCGCGTTCGCCTTCGACGAGCCGAACCACCAGGCCGGCGTGTACCGGGACGTACTGCTGCGCCGGTGGCGCAACCTGCTGGGGCGCACCATGTGGGACTTCCCCGGTGGCCCGGCCGGCGGCGACCGGTACCTGGTGCTCGGCCTCGGCGTCGAGCGGGCCGCCGAGCCCGCACTGCCACCCGGCCGCGACGACCTGATCGCGTTCGGGCCGCTGCTGTCCGACGACGGTGCCACCTGGCTGGGTACGGCGGCACTGGTCCGGGCCCCGGACCCGGACGCCGCCCGTGCCGTCCTGGCCCCGGATGAGTACGCCGCCGTCGAGGTCCACGACTGGGAGCCCGGCGGGCGGCGGTGAGGAACCCGCGGGGCCCGGGTCCGACCCGGGCCCCGTGGCCGGCCGCGTCCGGTTGGCCCGTCCGGTGTACGCGGGCCGCCCGGCGGAGCGGGTTCGTCGAACCGCCCGCTGCCGCCGCCTAGCATGCTCACCGCTCAGGGGTTCCGGACAGGACGGGGTCGGCGACATGCCCTTCGCGGAGTCCGCCGGCTGCGGTGAGCCCGGCGCCCCCGGCCCGGCCCCGGCGGCCGCGCCGCGCTCCACGGCACCGCTGCTGGCCGTGTGCGCCGGATACTTCATGGTCATCCTGGACGTCACGATCATCAACGTGGCCGTGCCCGTGGTGGGCCGGGAACTGCACGCCTCGCTGACCGGCATCCAGTGGATCACGGACGGGTACACCATGGTCTTCGCCGGGTTCCTGATGACCGGGGGCGCGCTGGGCGACCGGCTGGGCAACCGGCGCGTCTTCTGCGCGGGCGTCGGGGTGTTCACGGTGGCCTCGGCGGCGTGCGCGTTCGCGCCGGGCGCCCCCTTCCTGGTCGCGGCCCGGCTGCTTGAGGGGCTCGGCGCGGCCCTGATCGTGCCCGGCTCCCTCGCCCTGCTCCAGGAGGCCTATCCGGTGCCGGCGGCCCGCTCACGCGCCTTCGGGCTCTGGGGATCGATGGCCGGCATCGCGGCCTCCGCCGGGCCGCTGCTGGGCGGGCTGCTGGTGTCCACGGTGGGCTGGCGCTGGGTCTTCCTGATCAACCTGCCGGTCGGCGTGGTCTGCCTGATGCTGACGTCACGGTTCGTCGCGCCCTCACCGCGCCACCCGGACCGTGCCCTGGACTGGCCGGCGCAGTGCGCCGTGGTGGCGGCGGTGGCCCTGCTCACCGCCGCGCTGAACGAGGCGGGACGGCGCGGCTGGAGCGACCCCGCCGTGCTCGCCGGTCTGGCCCTGGCCGTGCTCGCCGTCGCGGCGTTCGCGGTGCGCGAGCGGCTCGCCCGGTCTCCCGCCCTGCCGCTGGGGCTGCTGCGCTCCCGGGCGATGAGCGGTGGGGCCGTCGTCGGGCTGCTGTTCAACTTCGGCTTCTACGGCATGGTCTTCACCGCCAGCCTGTACTTCCAGCACCAGCGCGGCTTCAGCGCCCTCAGGACCGGGCTGGCCCTCTTCCCCGCGGTGGCGATGACGATGTTCGCCTCCGTGCTGTCCGGCCGGCTGACCCGCCGCACCGGCGACCGCCCGCTGGTGGTCGCCGGCATGCTCCTGGGCGCCCTGGGGCTGGCCGGCTGGGCCGCGGCCGGACCCGACCCCGCGTACCCACTGCTGGTGGCCCCGATGATGGCCACCGGGTTCGGCACGTCCTTCGCGCTCACCGGCTCGACCGCCACCGTGATGGGCGCCGCGCCCCCGGCCTACGCGGGCGCCGCCTCCGCCCTGTTCAACACCACCCGCCAGATCGGCAGCGCCACCGGTGTCGCCCTGGGCGGCAGCCTGCTGGCCACCGGCACCGACTACGGCACCGGACTGCGCACCTCCATGGCGGTCGGCGCCCTCGCCTACCTGTCCGCCGCGGCCCTCGCCTGGCGGTGCGTCCCGGCCCGGGCGGCCCCACGAGGCCGGTGATCGTCCTGTGTGACACACGGAAGCCATTGCATAAACGTGCAGCGATACGTATAGTCATGCCATCCAGAGGAGGGTGGACATGGCGGTACGTGCGGCGGTGGCCGGAGCGAGCGGATACGCGGGCGGTGAGGTCCTGCGGCTGCTCCTCGCGCACCCCGAGGTCGAGATCGGTGCCCTGACCGGAAGCTCCAACGCCGGCCGGCGGCTCGGCGCGCTCCAGCCGCACCTGCTGCCGCTGGCCGGCCGGGTGCTGGCCGAGACCACGCCGGAGAACCTCGCCGGGCACGACGTCGTCTTCCTGGCACTGCCCCACGGGCAGTCCGCCACCGTCGCCGAGCGGCTCGGCCCGGACGTCCTCGTGGTCGACATGGGCGCCGACTTCCGGCTGGAGGACCCGGCCGACTGGGAGCGGTTCTACGGCTCCCCGCACGCCGGCACCTGGCCCTACGGCCTCCCCGAACTGCCTGGTGCCCGTGCCGCGCTGGAGGGGTCCAAGCGCATCGCGGTACCCGGTTGCTACCCGACCGCCGTCTCCCTCGCCCTGTACCCGGCCTACGCGGCCCACCTCGCCGAGCCCGAGGCGGTGGTCGTCGCCGCGTCCGGCACCTCCGGCGCGGGCAAGGCGCCCAAGCCGCACCTGCTCGGCAGCGAGGTCATGGGCTCCATGACGCCGTACGGCGTCGGCGGCGGTCACCGGCACACCCCCGAGATGATCCAGAACCTCAGCGGGGTGGCGGGGGAGCGGATCTCGGTCTCCTTCACCCCCACCCTCGCGCCGATGCCGCGCGGCATCCTCGCCACGTGCAGCGCCAGGGCCGTCGGCGGGGTCACGGCGGAGTCCGTCCGCGCCGCCTACGAGAAGGCCTACGCCGACGAGCCCTTCGTCCACCTGCTCCCCGAGGGGCAGTGGCCGGCCACGGCGTCCGTGTACGGCTCCAACGCGGTGCAGGTGCAGGTCGCGTACGACGCCGCCGCGGGCCGCGTCATCGCGATCAGCGCCATCGACAACCTGACCAAGGGCACCGCGGGCGGTGCCCTGCAGAGCATGAACATCGCCCTGGGTCTCCCCGAGACCACGGGACTTTCCACGATCGGAGTCGCACCGTGAGCGTCACGGCAGCCAAGGGATTCACGGCGGCTGGCATCGCCGCCGGGATCAAGGAGAACGGCAACCCGGACCTGGCCCTCGTGGTCAACGAGGGGCCCCGCCGTGCCGCCGCCGGCGTCTTCACCTCCAACCGCGTGAAGGCCGCCCCGGTGCTGTGGTCCGAGCAGGTCCTCAAGAGTGGCCAGGTGTCGGCCGTGGTGCTGAACTCCGGCGGAGCCAACGCCTGTACGGGCCCCAAGGGCTTCCAGGACACCCACGCCACCGCCGAGAAGGCGGCCGAGGTGCTCGGCCGGGGCGCCATCGAGGTCGCCGTCTGCTCCACCGGGCTCATCGGCGTGCCGCTTCCGATGGACAGGCTCCTGAAAGGAGTGGAGGCGGCCGCCGGCGCCCTGAGCGAGCACGGCGGCGAGAAGGCCGCCATCGCCATCAAGACCACCGACACCGTTCACAAGACGTCGGTGGTCACCAGGGAAGGCTGGACCGTCGGCGGCATGGCCAAGGGCGCGGGCATGCTCGCGCCGGGCCTCGCCACCATGCTGGTCGTCCTCACCACCGACGCCGACCTCGGCAGCGAGGTGCTGGACAAGGCCCTGCGCGCCGCGACCCGGGTCACCTTCGACCGTGTCGACTCCGACGGCTGCATGTCCACCAACGACACCGTGCTGCTGCTCGCCTCCGGCTCCTCCGGCCTCACCCCCGGGTACGAAGAGTTCGCCGAGGCCGTCCGGCAGGTCTGCGACGACCTCGGCCGGCAGCTCATCGGCGACGCCGAGGGCGCGAGCAAGGACATCAAGATCGAGGTGGTGGGCGCCGCGACGGAGGACGACGCCGTCGAGGTCGGCCGCTCCATCGCCCGCAACAACCTCCTCAAGTGCGCCCTCCACGGCGAGGACCCCAACTGGGGCCGCGTCCTGTCCGCCATCGGCACCACGAAGGCCGCCTTCGAGCCCGACCGGCTGAACGTCGCCATCAACGGCGTCTGGGTCTGCGAGAACGGTTCCGTGGGCGAGGACCGCGAGCTGGTCGACATGCGCTACCGCGAGGTGCACATCGTCGCCGACCTCGCCGCCGGCGGCGAGACCGCGACCATCTGGACCAACGACCTGACCGCCGACTACGTCCACGAGAACAGCGCCTACTCCTCATGACCACGACGCGGAAACACACGGCACTGCCCAAGGCCCAGATCCTCATCGAGGCGCTGCCCTGGCTGACCCGGCACCACGGCAGGACCGTCGTCATCAAGTTCGGCGGCAACGCCATGGTGGACGAGGACCTGAAGGCCGCCTTCGCCCAGGACGTGGTCTTCCTGCGGCACGCCGGCCTCAAGCCGGTCGTGGTGCACGGCGGCGGTCCGCAGATCAGCGCCGCCCTCGACCGGCACGGCATCGTCAGCGAGTTCAAGGCCGGCCTCCGGGTCACCACCGAGGACGCCATGGACGTCGTACGGATGGTGCTCGCCGGGCAGGTGCAGCGCGAGCTGGTCGGCCTGCTCAACCAGCACGGCCCGCTCGCCGTCGGCCTGACCGGCGAGGACGCCCACACCATCACCGCCACCAAGCACCAGCCCGAGATCGACGGCGAGCTGGTCGACATCGGGCGGGTCGGCGAGATCACCCAGATCGACACCGGCGCCATCGAGGCACTGCTCGCCGACGGCCGCATCCCGGTCGTGTCCTCGATCGCCAGGTCACAGGATGACGGACATGTCTACAACGTCAATGCTGATACGGCGGCTGCGGCACTCGCTGCGGCACTGGGGGCCGAGACCCTCATGGTCCTCACGGACGTCGAGGGCCTCTATGAGGACTGGCCGAACTCCGACGAGGTGATCAGCCGCCTCACCGCCTCCCAGCTGGAGAAGCTGCTGCCGGACCTGTCCGCCGGCATGGTCCCGAAGATGGAGGGCTGCCTGCACGCCGTGCGGGGCGGCGTGCGCACCGCCCGCGTCATCGACGGCCGGGTGCAGCACTCGATCCTGCTGGAGATCTTCACCGACGAGGGCATCGGCACGATGGTCGTGCCCGACGATACCCAGGGGGAGCAGTCATGACGGGCAACCAGGAGCTGACCGCGCGGTGGCAGGGCGCGCTCATGAACAACTACGGCACCCCCCGGCTGCCCCTCGTACGCGGTGCGGGCGCCCGGCTGTGGGACGCCGACGGCAAGGAGTACCTCGACTTCGTCGGCGGCATCGCGGTCAACGCGCTCGGTCACGCCCACCCGGCCGTGGTGGAGGCCGTCAGCCGGCAGATCGGCTCCCTCGGCCATGTCTCCAACCTGTTCGTTGCCGAGCCGCCGGTCGCCCTCGCCGAGCGCCTGCTGCAGCTCTTCGGCCGGGACGGCAAGGTCTACTTCTGCAACTCGGGGGCCGAGGCCAACGAGGGCGCCTTCAAGATCGGCCGGCTCACCGGGCGGACCCACATGGTCGCCACCCAGGGCGGCTTCCACGGACGGACGATGGGCGCACTCGCGCTCACCGGCCAGCCCGGCAAGCAGGAGCCGTTCCTGCCGTTGCCCGGCGACGTCACCCACGTCCCGTACGGCGACGCGCAGGCGCTGGCCGCGGCGGTGACGGAGGAGACGGCCCTCGTCGTCATCGAGCCGGTCCAGGGCGAGAACGGGGTCGTGGTGCCCCCGGCCGGCTACCTCAAGGCGGCCCGCGCCATCACCGCCGCCACCGGCGCCCTGCTGGTGCTGGACGAGGTGCAGACCGGCGTCGGCCGGACCGGCAACTGGTTCGAGTACCAGGCCCACGAAGGCGTCCTGCCGGACGTCGTCACGCTCGCCAAGGGGCTCGGCGGCGGGCTGCCGCTCGGCGCCACCGTGGCCTTCGGGCGCGCCGCCGAGCTGCTCCAGCCCGGTCAGCACGGCACCACCTTCGGCGGCAACCCGGTCGCCTGCGCCGCCGGACTCGCCGTCCTGGACACCATCGCGGACGAGGGACTGCTGGAGAACGTCAAGCGGCAGAGCGAGAGGCTGCGCGACGGAATCGAGGCGCTGGGCCACCCGTTGATCGATTATGTCCGGGGTGCGGGCCTGCTCCTGGGTATCGTGCTCACCGGGCCGCACGCGCCACAGGTGCAGCAGGCGGCCCAGGAGGCCGGGTTCCTGGTGAACGCGCCCGCTCCCGACGTCGTACGGCTCATGCCGCCGCTGAACCTGCGCGACGACGAGACGGGCGCCTTGCTGCGGGCACTGCCCGGCATCCTCGACGCAGCCGACGGGGACGGACGATCCGGGGAATGAGACGACGATGAGCCAGGCGCAGGACCACGAGCAGGCGGCGGGTGCCGGACCCGCCGTCCCGCAGACCCGCACCGCACGCCACCGCCGGATCGTGGACATCCTCAACCGGCAGCCGGTGCGGTCCCAGAGCCAGCTCGCGAAGCTGCTCGCCGACGACGGGCTGAGCGTCACCCAGGCGACGCTCTCCCGGGACCTCGACGAGCTGAACGCGGTGAAGATCCGCAACAACGACGGCGACCTGATCTACGCGGTGCCCAGCGAGGGCGGATTCCGCACCCCGCGAGCCCCGCTGGGGGAGTCGGCGAAGGAGGAGCGGATGCGGCGGCTCTCCCAGGAGCTGCTGATCTCCGCCGAGGCCTCCGCCAACCTCGTGGTGCTGCGCACCCCGCCGGGCGCGGCCCAGTTCCTCGCCTCCGCGATCGACCAGGCCGAGCTGCACGACATCCTCGGCACCATCGCGGGCGACGACACACTGCTGCTGATCAGCCGGAATCCGGACGGCGGGCAGGCGCTCGCGGACCATTTGCTGCGGCTGGCGCAGAACGGGCAGTGACCCGCGTGCGGGTCCCGGCCGACCGGCGGACAATGGCCGTGTGATCTTCCGGAGCCGGGGCGCAATCCCCAGGCGTCGGCCGACCGTATACAGAGGTGTGTCGGGTTACGGGACACCGGTGGACCGCCTTCCGGACGAGGCTCTGCTGTCCGGGCTGTCCACCGGTGACCAGGAACTCGCCGTCGCCTTCGTACGGAGGTTCCAGCACAGGGTCTTCGGTGTCGCTATGGCCGTCACCGGTGATCCGCAGCTCGCCGAGGACATCGCCCAGCAGACGTTCGAGCGCGCGTGGCGTCATGCGCAGATCTACGACTCGCGCCGCGGGTCGGTCACGACCTGGCTGACGACCATCGCGCACAACCTCGCCATCGACGCCGTCCGCGCCCGGCGGACGCAGGCGCTGGCGCCCGAGGATCTCGAGGCGCTTCTGGGAGTCGTCACCGAGACCCCCGAGCGGTGGGCGCTGGCCGACGAGGCCTCGTCCCAGCTCCGGGCCGCTCTGGCGCGGCTGCCGCGGGAACAGGCGCGTGCCCTGGTGATGGCGGGTGTCTACGGAATGACGGCCCAGCAGATCGCCGACTGGGAGAAGATCCCGCTGGGCACCGCCAAGACGCGGATCAGGGCGGCCATGGGCAAACTGCGGACCACCCTCGCGGCTCCGAAGCGAGGCAACCATGTCCAGTGAGGTGACCTGCGGGAGACTGCGGGAGTTCGGCGCCGAGCTGGCGCTGGGCGTGCTCGACGGCCGCGAGCGCGCCGCGGCCGTGGCGCACCTGGACCGCTGCGCGGAGTGCCGCGAGTACGTCGAGCACCTGACCCTCCTGGGCGACCGGCTGATCGAGCTGCTGCCGGACCGCGAGCCGCCGCTCGGCTTCGAGATCCGGGTGGCGCGCGCCCTGACCCAGGACGCGACGGCGTACGAGCGGCGCCCGCACACACGTGCGCCCCTTCGTGAGGGGCTGCGCGGCCGCGCCCGGCGGGTCCGGCTCCGGTTCGCCTCGGTGGCGGTCGCGTTCGCCGTCGCCTTCGGGTTCGCCGGCTGGGGGATCGGCACCGCCATCGAGGAGGTCACGGCCTCGCCCGCGGCGCCCGCCGGGACCGAGACCATGCTGGTCGGCGATCTGACCTCGGCCGGGTCCCGGCCCGCCGGCGAGGTCTACGCCCACCCCGGGAGCCCCGGCTGGGTGTTCATGTCCGTCGACCTGACGGGCCCCGGCACCGCGTACGACGGCAAGGTCACCTGTCTCCTGGAGCGCCCCGACGGCACGACGGTCCGGCTCGGCGAGTTCCCGATGCACGAGGGGCGCGGCGCCTGGGGTGTGTCGGCTTCCGTCGATGCCGCCGCGGTGTCGGGCGCCCGCCTGACCTCCCCGGACGGCACCGTCCTCGCCAAGGCCCCGCTGCAGACCGGCCAGGTCCGCACCGGAGAGGCTTGAACGAGGGCGCCCGTTCGCGTATCAGCCGCGCCGGCGCCGGGTGCTGGGCCGGACCGAACCGAGGGCGGCGGCCAGTTCGGTGAGCGTGGGCCGGGCCGGTGGTGCGGAGCGCAGGCAGGCGTCGACGGCGGCGGCGAGGGCGGCCGGCAGGCGCCGGCGGGAGGCGACCGGTGGGGCGCTCTCCTGCGACCGGGGGAACCGGTCGCCCGTTTCGGTGCACGGCTCGTGGTCGCCGGAGGGCAGCTCGCCGCAGGCGACCTCGAACAGGGTGATGCCTATGCCCCACACGTCGGCGGCGGCCGTGAGCGGTTCGCCGCGGGCCTGTTCCGGCGAGAGGTAGCAGCAGGTGCCGATCCCGGTGGGCGCGGGGCCGGGCGGCCGCGCGAGGCTCAGGTCCAGCACCTTCGTGTGCCCGCGCTCGACCACCACATTGGACGGTTTGATGTCCAGGTGCAGCAGGCCCTGCCGGTGCAGATAGTGCACCGCGGAGCACAGCTGGGTGCCGAGCAGCGCCACGTCGGTGGCGGCCGGCCGGCGCCGCAGCCGGTGCACGAGGTGGTCCAGCGTCTCGCCGGTCAGGGTCTCCAGGACGACCAGCGGTTCGGGCGCCTCGAAGGTCTCGTAGCCGCGCACCAGGTGCGGATGGGTGAAGCGGCTCAGCCACCTGCCCTCCCGCAGCAGCCGCTCGGCCGGTCCCTCCTCGCCCCGGTGGTCCGGACGCAGCGCCTTGACCACACAGCGGCAGGCCCGTTCCTCGCTCCAGGCGTCGTACACGTCGAGCCAGCCGGTGCGCGCCAGATGCGCCAGCACCTCGTAGCCCGGGGCCGGTACCGTGCCCGGCGCGAAGGGGGGTGCCTCGGCGGTGGAGACGGTCACGACAGCACCTGCCTTTCGGCCGGAGGCCCGGGCGCCGCGCTGAGCCGGTACTGGCGGGCGTACGCCCCGTCGCGCCCGACCAGTTCGTCGTGGGAGCCGTCCTCCACGACCCGGCCGTGGTCGAGCACCACGATGCGGGTGGCGTCGCGGACGGTCAGCAGGTTGTGGGAGATGACGATGGTCGTCCGTCCGGCCATGAGCCGGCGCAGCGGGTCCATGATCCGCCGCCCGGACCGGGCGTCGAGCCCGGTGGTCGGCTCGTCCAGCAGCAGTACCGGCGCGTCCCTGATCATGGCGCGGGCGATCGCCAGCCGCTGGCACTGTCCGCCGGACAGCGTCCGGCCGCGCTGACCGACCAGCGTGTCGTAGCCCTCCGGGAGCCGTTCGACGAACTCGTGGGCCTGCGCGGCACGCGCCGCGTCGACGATGTCCGCCTCCGAGGCGTCCGGCCGGCCATAGGCGATGTTCTCCCGCACGGTGCCGTGGAAGACGAGGGTCTCCTGCAGCACCACCGACACGCTCTCGCGCACGTCGGCC
>Ga0308175_100000392_pt1 | contig 30490 bp, 22 predicted proteins | sample PhyCR1_3_FD_203893 | JGI IMG/M metagenome (GOLD analysis project Ga0308175, IMG submission 203893) | Soil microbial communities from UC Gill Tract Community Farm, Albany, California, United States - DLSLS.C.R1 | ecosystem: Environmental > Terrestrial > Soil > Agricultural land | place: USA...
AACCCCACGGACATGCCGGCGCGGGTGCAGAACAAGGAGACGGCGAAGGAGCTGGTGCAGGAGGCGGAGAAGGCGGAGGCGGACGGGCGGTACGCGCACGCGCTGGAGCTGTATCAGTACCTGCGCGGATTCCCGAAGGACAGCCGGCCTGGGGATATTGACGAGCGCGTGAAGCGGGTGGAGCAGAGGATGCAGGGGGGGACGCGGTGAAGTGGTTGCGCGTGAGGGGGTTTGCCGACCGCTGGAGCGCTCAGCCGGTTGACCTGGGATTATCGAGCGAAAGCTCGACCACGCGGCGGTTGTCGATGCGCAATACTTTGCCGGCGGCGCGGTCTTCGTAGTGGAGGGGGCCGCGGCACTTGGCGCAGACGAAGGCGCGGCGGGTGAGGCGGCGGCGCTCGACGGACCAGCCGCAGGCGCGGCAGCCGAAACGGTAGCGGGCCGCCTTGCGCGGGGGGGAGACGACGGCGTCGTCGCTGTAGCAGCGGACGGGGCGGGCGCCGATGCGGCGGCAGGCGGCGCGCCAGAGGCGGCCGTGGCCGTCGCCTGGGCTGAGGGCGTGGGCGATTTCGTGCAGGAGTGTGTCGCGGACTTCGGACTCGTCGTTGAGAATGACCAGGGAGCGGGAGAGGGTGATGAGCTTGCGGCCTGCGCGGCAGGAGCCGAAGCGGCGGCGGGCGTGGTCGAAGCGGAAGTGCCAGTCGGAGAGGCCGTGGAGGTGGAGCAGAGAGAGGGCGAGTTGTTGGGCGGCGTAGGGGTGCATGAGGGGGCGCTGGTGAAGCGGGGGCGACAGTATTGTACAGAGAGGGTCCGGGTCAAACTCGGGGGGGTTGTCCGCGCGCTAAACGCGGAGCCGTGGAAACGCGGTGGAGAACTACGTGGAAAAGCTGCCGCGCCGTACACGCGTTAATCTAATCTTTACGTGTTCGCATGAGATGGGAGCCGATGAAGGCATTCAGTTTTCGCCCGGTCAGCGTGAACGTTTCAGACGTTCAACGCCTGCTGAGAGAATCGCACCGAAGGGAGGTCACGGACGTTGAAGTCGTCCTCTGGCTGAGGGACGTTGGATTCGTCCCCTTCTCCGACGGCGCATGGGTGGCAGACGATTGCGCCCTCACGGCGGTTGAATCGCTCCGCGCCGGCGGGGCACCGTCGCGTAATGCGCCGCGGGCCCGTTAAACGTCTCGCGGCTTCGGGGGCGCGTGTGACTGGGCCGAAAGGCGTTCGGGAGTGTGAAAGCGTCGGAGGGAAGCACCTGCCCCGCCACGATTTGAACGTGGATCGCCCGGTTCAAAGCCGGGTGTGCTACCGGTTGCACCACGGGGCAAGGGAGACGGTGCAGCCTGGGAAAGACTGCACCAAAACTTTTTGCTCATCGAGCTGCCCTGCCACGATTCGGACGTGGATTTCCTGATCCAGAGTCAGGCGTGCTACCGGTTACACCACAGGGCAAAAGAAAAACCCCGAAGCCGGGGCTTCGGGGTCTGGGGTTTATTGATGGTCAGACCTTTTACCCGGCGCGCAGGAGCTCGTCTTGGCCTTGTTGGGGCTGGGCGAGCGATGAGGATGCACGAGGGATGAAGGTCATTTCTCCTTGGATTATATTCGCGATTTAGGGGAGTGGCAAAACGCGAAACACGGGCGGCCGCCCGTGCCACGGGGGAATGCTCAGGCTCGGACGAGTTTCGCCAGGCGCGGGGGGAGTTCGGCGCGAGGGACCCATTCGGCGCCGTTGTCGCTTAACACGTAGGCGCCGGCATTGGGGCCTTCGACCATGTCTAAGGTGTTGGCGACGAGGTAGTCGGCGCGGCTCGATTGGCGGCTGGATTGGCCGATGCGGAGGAGGTGTTCCTTCGAGATGCCTACTTCGAGTTTGAATTTGACGAGGAGGCCTTGATAGTTCCATTCGGTGCGGAAGAGGTCGATGAGTTTTTCGGTGGGGTGGGCGAGGATGGCGATTTGGGGGTGGGTGCTGGGGACTTTGGGGGACTGGATGTTGCGGACTTGCCAGAGTTCGCCGTCGGGGGCGGGGGTGCGGTGAAGGACTTCGTAGACGCCGGCGGGTTTGTAGTCGGCGACGGCGGCGGTCATGAAGACGGCGGCGTAGGCTTCGCGGGCCATCAGGGCGGCGAGGGCGCCGCGGAGCTCCTGATGGGTGGTGAAAGGGGTGGGGCGGATGGGGTGGGGCGTGGGTTGGGCGGCGGAGAGCTCGGCGAGGTGTTGGCGGTTGCTGGTGAGCAGGTCCACCGGGCCGATGGCGGCGAGGGCCTTGGCGATGGCCAGGCCGGTGTTGCCGGTGAAAATGTTGCCCCAGTCGCGGACGGAGTCGATTTTTTCGCGGGTGTTGCCGGCGGTGACGAGGAATTTGGGAGGGGGGGACGACATTTTCCGTTCGATGGACGCGGCGAGCCACGGGTGGCAATCTTACGTACAATTGATGCCCGCAACGGCGACAACGCCATGGCAGGCGATCTGTAACAAAGGATGGCACGGAACTAAGTTCAGGATGATACGGATGATGCGTCAGGCAACCAGCCCCGGCGGTGGTTTGTTGTTCGCGCTGCTCGCGGCCATGGTGTCGGCGTGCGCGGTTCGGGCGGAGGATGCGCCGGCGCCGCCGAAGGCGGGGGCGGTGCAGTTCAGCCGGGACGTGCTGCCGATTTTGTCCGACAACTGTTTTAAGTGTCACGGGCCGGACGAGAAGGCGCGCAAGGCGAAGCTGCGGCTGGATGTGAAGGAGGGGGCGTTTCGGGTGAAGGATGGGGTGGCGGTGATTGTGCCGGGGAAGCCGGGGCAGAGCGAGCTGATCAAGCGGATTACGAGCAAGGATCCGGACGAGATGATGCCGCCGCCGGACTCGAACCGGAAGCTGACGGCGCACCAGATTGAATTACTCACGCGATGGGTAGAGGAGGGGGCGGCGTGGGGGCAGCACTGGGCTTTTGTGAAGCCGGTGCGGCCGGCGGTGCCGGTGGTGAAGGAGAAGGGGTGGGTGCGGAATCCGATCGATGCTTTCGTGCTGGAGCGGCTGGAGAAGGAGGGGATCGAGCATTCGCCGGAGGCTTCGAAAGAGACGCTGATCCGGCGGGTGACGCTGGATTTGACGGGACTGCCGCCGACGCCGGGGGAGGTGGATGCGTTTTTGGCGGATTCGTCGCCGGATGCATACGAGAAGGTCGTCGATCAATTGCTGGCCAGCCCGCGATACGGGGAGCGGATGGTATGGGCGTGGCTGGACGCGGCGCGGTACGCGGATACGAACGGGTATCAGGGCGACAACACGCGGACGATGTGGCCGTGGCGCGACTGGGCCGTGAAGGCGATGAACGAGAACATGCGGTTCGACCGGTTCACGGTGTGGCAGATCGCGGGGGATTTGCTGCCGAACGCGACGGCGGAGCAGAAGATCGCGACGGGGTTTTGCCGCAACCACATGATCAACGGCGAGGGGGGGCGGATTCCGGAGGAGAACCGCGTTGACTACGTGATGGACCAGACCGAGACGGTGGGGACGGTATGGATGGGGGTGACGATCGGGTGCTGCCGGTGTCATGACCACAAGTTCGATCCGTTCCTGCAGAAGGAGTACTACGAGCTTTTCGCGTTCTTCAACAACACGCCGGTGACTGGGGCCGGGGGGAACGGGCAGACGGCGCCGGTGGTGGACATGGCGACGCCGGAGCAGAAGGCGAAACAGGTCGAATACCAGAGGGCGGTGAAGAAGGTCGCGGTTGAAGTCGATGTGATGGAGCGGGAGCTGTTTCCGCGGGGGCCGAAGGAGCTGCCGGCGGTGTCGCCGAAGGCGGCGGGGTTGTCGGGGAACATCATCGCCGACCTGAAGAAGGCGACGGAGCGGCGAAGTCCCGACGGGCTGCGGGAAATGGTCAACTATTTCAAGGAACGTGAGCCGGCGTATTCGGAATCGCTGGCGAAGCTACGGCACGCGATCGAGGAGCGGGACGCGTTTAACGCGTCGATGGCTCGGGTGATGGTGATGGAGGAGATGCCTAAGCCGCGGGATACGTTCGTACTGGTGAAGGGGGCGTATGACAAGCTTGCGGAGAAGGTGGAACCGGGGATACCGCGGATCTTCGAGCAGTCCGCGTCGGGCGTCGAAGCTTCCAAGAGAAGGTTGAATCGGTTGGACCTGGCGAAGTGGCTGGTGAGTCCGGAGAACCCGCTCACGGCGCGCGTGACGGTGAATCGTTATTGGCAGCAGTTTTTTGGCGTGGGGATCGTGAAGACCGTCGAGGATTTTGGAATTCAGGGCGAGCGGCCGGTGAATCCGCAGTTGCTCGACTGGCTGGCGACGGAGTTCGTGAACAGCGGGTGGGACGTGAAAGCGATGCACCGGCTGATCGTGACGTCGGCGGCGTATCGGCAGTCGTCGAAGGTGACGGCGGAGATGGCGGAGCGCGACCCGGAGAACCGGCTGCTGGCGCGGGGGCCGCGGTTCCGGCTGCCGGCGTTCATGATCCGCGACCAGGCGCTGGCGGCGAGCGGGCTGCTGGTCGAGAAGCTGGGTGGGCCGCCGGTGAAGCCGTACCAGCCGGCGGGGATTTGGGAGGAGGCGACGTTCGGGAAGGTGGCATACAAACAGGACCACGGGTGTGCGCTGTACCGGCGGAGCTTGTACACGTTCTGGCGGCGGATCGTGGGGCCGACGGAGTTCTTTGATTCGGCAGCGCGGCAGACGTGCACGGTGCGGGCGACGCGGACGAATACGCCACTCCAGGCGCTGACGCTGCTCGATGACACGACGTTTGTGGAGGCGGCGCGGGCGCTGGCGCAACGGGTGATGCTGGAGGGGGGGTCGACGGCGGAGTCGCGGATTGAACAGGCGTTTCGGTTGGTATTGGCGCGCCGGCCGACGGATCAGGAGAGATCGGTGCTGCTCGCGTCTTTGGAGCGGTTAAAGGCGGAATACGCGGCCGACCCTGCGGCCGCGGCGAAGCTGCTTTCTGTCGGCGAGTCGAAGCGTGACGACCGGCTCGATCCGATCGAGCATACGGCGTACACCGGCGTTTGCACGGCGATTTTCAATCTGGACGAGGCGGTGACCAAGGAGTGACGGCGATGAACCCGCTTACCGACAACCGGCGGCACATCACGCGGCGGGCGCTATTCGGGCGAATGGCGGCGGGGATCGGGACGGCGGCGCTGTGGTCGCTGCTCAAGGACGATTTGGCGTCGGCGGCGACCGTGGCGGGGCCGGTGCGGCCAGCGGGGGGGATGGCGCCGCTGGCGGGGTTTCCGCAGTTTGCGCCCAAGGCGAAGCGCGTGATTTACCTGTTCCAGAACGGGGCGCCGTCGCACGTCGATCTATTCGACTATAAGCCGAAGCTGCGGGAGTGGCACGGTAAGGAGATCCCGGCGGAGATCATCGGCAACAAGCGATTCAGCACGATGACCAGCGGCCAGACGTCCAAGCCGTGCCTGTCGGCGATCACGAATTTCTCCCGGCACGGGCGGAGCGGGGCGTGGGTGTCGGATTTCCTGCCGCACACGGCGTCGATCGCGGACGAGCTGTGTTTCGTGAAGTCGATGCACACCGGCGCCGTCAATCACGCGCCGGCGATCACGTTCTTTATGACGGGGGCGGAGCTCCCCGGGCGGCCGAGCATGGGGGCGTGGCTGACGTACGGGCTGGGGAGCACGTCGGCCGACCTGCCGGCGTTTGTGGTGATGACCAGCCGGGACAAGGAGGCGTCGTGCGGGCAGATTTTTTATGACTTTTACTGGGGGAGCGGGTTCCTGCCGAGCAAATACCAGGGGGTGAAGTTCCGCGGCAGCGGCGACCCAGTGCTGTACCTGTCGAATCCGGAAGGGATGAGCCGTCAGGTGCGGCGGGGGATTCTGGACGACGTCGCGAAGCTCAACGAGATCAAGCTGCACGACTTCGGCGATCCGGAAATCGCGACGCGCATTGCGCAGTACGAGATGGGGTACAAGATGCAGGCGTCGGTGCCGGAGCTGACGGATCTGTCGAAGGAGCCGGCGTCGGTGCTGGAGATGTACGGTCCCGACGTGAAGCGGCAGGGGAGCTACGCGTACAACTGCCTGATGGCCCGGCGGCTGGCCGAGCGCGGGGTGCGGTTCGTGCAGCTCATGCACGCGGGGTGGGATCAACATCGCAATCTGAACACGCAGCTCAAGATTCAGTGCCAGGATACGGACGGGCCATCGGCGGCGCTGGTGAAGGATCTGAAGATGCGGGGGCTGCTGGATGACACGCTGGTGATCTGGGGAGGGGAGTTTGGGAGGACGCCGTTCTTGCAGGGGAACATTGCGGAGAAGAGCCAGTGGGGGCGGGACCATCACCCGTACGCGTTTACGCTGTGGATGGCCGGCGGGGGGATTAAGCCGGGGATCAGTTACGGGGCATCCGACGAGTTCGGTCATAACGTGGCTGAGAACCCGATGGACGTGCACGATCTACAGGCGACGATGCTGCGCCTGCTGGGGGTCGATCACGAGCGGCTGACGTTTAAGTTCCAGGGGCGGTACTTCCGGCTGACGGACGTTTCGGGCAGGGTGGTTGAGGACATCCTTGCCTGAGCCGGTATCCCACCGTCCGATAACCATGCTGCTGAAGGCCGTGTCAAAAAATTTTTCAGAAATACGGCTTGTAATTCGGATAAATAGGTCTTAATATCCATTGAATGACAGGCATTGGATTGAAAAAGGAGCGACCTATGCGGCCTTCCACGTTTCGAGTTTCGATTGTTACGGCGATTGTCCTCTCGGGCGGCTTACTTCTGACCATGCGAAGCAGGAGTACGCAGGCGACGACCGGTATAGGCACGGCGGTGCCGGTGTCCGTAAAGGTTTCGGCGTCGCCGCAGCCGGAGAATCTGCTGGCCAGATTCGCACCGAAATCGACGCTGGAGGTGATCAAGGGGGAGAAAACGGTCGCGCCGGCGGTGCCGGCGCCGGTGACGCGGTCTCAGAACAAGATCGTTGAATACGACCTGACGGTCCGGGAGACCGCGGCCCAGATCGCGCCGAACCTCACGTATCAATCGCTGTGGACGTTCGACGGCGTAGTGCCGGGGCCGGTGATGCGTGTGAAGCTCGGGGACGTGATCCGGTTCACACTGCGGAACGACGCCAAGAGCGTGACAAACCACAACATCGACTTCCATTTCATCAGCGGCGCCTGCGGCGGCTGCGGTGACACCATGTGCAAACCGGGTGAGGCCAAGGTCATTGAGGTGCGGGCGCTGTACCCGGGACTGTTCATGTACCACTGCGCCTACAGCCAGGAAGGAAACATCCCCGCCGTTCACATCGCAAACGGCATGTACGGGTTTTTGATTGTGGACCCGGAGGTGCCGCTCCCGCCGGTGGCGCGCGAGTTCATGCTGGTGGAGAGCGAGTTTTACGTCGAAAAGGCCGGGAAGACGAGCGGGGTCTGCTCGTTCTCCGCCTTGACGTCCGAGACGCCGACGCACGTGTTCTTTAACGGCAAGCATGCGGAGCTGACGCCGCCGCTGACGGTGAACGTGAACGACCGCGTGCGCTTGTACGTCGGCAAGGGCGGGGTGAACGGGTGGTCGGCGTTCCACGTGATCGGGGCGATCTTCGATAAGGTGTACCAGGACGGCGGGACGCTGGATGCGCCGGCGGGCCACGGGATTCAGACGGTGAGCGTGCCGGTGGGTGGAGCCACGATCGTGGAGTTTGTGCCGCCGGTGCCGGGGACGCTGACGGCGGTGGATCACAACCTGTCGCGGGTGTTTTTCAAGGGGTTGGCGCAGGTGATCAAGGTGCAGGGGCCGAGGAACCCGGAGATTTACGAGGCCATCGGGCCGGCGCATGAGGAGGCGCATTAAGCTCGATCGGGGGAGAATTCGCACAGGCGTCGGCGAGGCGGCGGGAACGAGCGTTCCCGCCGCCTCGTTATATTCAAGGTGGTTGCGGATTCGATTCTTGACCCCCGGCGGTATGGCCCTGATAATCATCGAGTAATGGCGAGATTTCGCATCGACAGCATCGCCACCTTGGCTCGCCAGCTCACCTTCAGCCCGGCCGAGGCGCGACTCGTGCAACTCTCGGCGGCGGAAGAACTTCTGCACACCATCGATCCGGGCAAGGCGTACCCGCTGGATTTTGTGACGTTCCGCGTGACGGGATATCACCCGCGGGCGGCGCGGGGGCCGGCGGCCAAGCCGGTGGATGAGACGCTACTGACGGGGCTGGGGCTTCAGCACGATCTTGGGCTGCTGATCGAGAAGGTGTCGGATTCGCTGAACTTGCACACGCAAGCGCTGGCCGATCCGGTGCTTACGATCGAACAGGCTTGCGAGCGGTTTAACGTCACCAGCAAGACCATCCAGCGGTGGCGGCGCAAGGGGCTGCCGGGGCGGCGGTTTGTGTTCCCTGACGGCAAGCGGCGGGTGGGGTTCCTGGTTTCGAGCGTCGAGCGGTTTTTCGCCGGCCACCGGGACAGCGTGGTGCGCGGGGGGAACTTTTCGCAAGTCGGGGAGGGCGAAAGAGACGAGATCCTGCGGCGCGCGAGGCGGTTGGCGGGGCGAGGCGGGTGCTGTCGCAATGAAATCGCCCGACGTATCGCGCGGCGGCTGGATCGTTCGCCGCAGACGGTGCTGCACACGATTCGCAAGCACGATGAGGAGAATCCTGAGTCGGCGATCTTCCCACAGGCTTCCCCGGACATTACCGACCGCGAGCGGGCGCTCATTCTGAAGGGGTACAAGCGCGGGGTGGGGATCAAGTGCGTCGCGCGACGGGTGTGTCGGACGCGGTCGGCGGTGTATCGTGTTATCCTCGACGAGCGGATTGCGCGGCTGAATAAGCGGAAAGTAAAGGCAATTGACGATCCGCTGTATCACGAAGCGGAGTCGGAGCGGATCATCGACGAACTGGTGCGGCAGGAGACGCTGGAGGCGCCGGGGAATGCGGAACAGAATCGCGTTCCGGCGGATTTGCCGCCTTACTTGCAGGCGCTGTACCGGGAGCCGCTGCTGACGCCGTCACGCGAGCGGGCGCTGTTCCTCAAGTTCAACTTTCACAAATGGCAGTTCCTGACGGAGCGGCGGCGGCTGGACCCGCAGTTCGCGCGGGCGCGGGACATCGGGCGGATGGAGGGGTGCCTGCGGCTCGCCACGGACACGAAGAACGCGATCGTGAGGGCGAATTTGCGGCTGGTGGTGTCGATCGCGCGCAAGCACCTGCGGCCGGGGCTGAACCTGATGGAGCTGATCTCCGACGGGAACCTGACGCTGATGCGGGCGGTGGAGTCGTTCGACGTGCACAAGGGGAACCGCTTCAGCACGTACGCGACGCTGGCGCTGATGAAGGGGTTCGCGCGGTCGGTGCCGGTGATGCTGGCCGGGTCGCAGGCGAAACAGGCGGACGAGCAGTTGCTGGCGTCGGTGCCGGACCGGCGGCTGTCGGCGTCGCCGGAGCGGGCGCTGGAGCGGACGTTTGCGCGGGAGGACTTGCGGACGCTGATGGGGAGGCTTTCGGAGCGCGAGCGGCGGGTATTGCTGACGCATTACGGGATTGAGAGTGGTGGGGGGAGGATGGGGGAGGAGTCGCGCGCGGCGCCGCCGGCGACGTATGACCAGGTGGCGCGGCGACTGGGGTTGTCGAAGCAGCGCGTGCGGCAGATCGAGCAATCGGCGATGGCGAAGCTGAGGGCGGCGGTGGGGGCGGGGGAAGCCTGACCGGGGAGTCCGAGCGACAGTTTGGGATTTGCGAATTACTCTGGTTTGTCCGGCGAAGCCGCACCTGTAGAAGCGAACCGTCGCCTCCCCCGCGCCTTTTGTTGCCGGACGGTTCGGGGGGTTCTTGTCTCTCGGGTTCGTCGGGGTGGCGTCGGTCCTTTCCGTCTGTCGTCATAACTCGCACCAGGGCGCCCGAACTGGGGAGCATCACGGATGAGCGGTTTCCCTATTGAGCGGTGGAATGGGGGCTCGCTATTCGTCGCGGTTTTTCTTTCTGTTCTTGCCCTTCTTGGTCTTCTTGGCGCCGTCGTCGGCGGCTTCGCCGGCGCGTTGACCTTTTTGGGTGGCTTTTTCGACTTCGGGGGGACGGGCGTTGGTGAATTGGTCCAGCGCCCCTTGGAGCATGTTGGCGGTGTCGGAGGCTTCGCTTTTTAGTTCGCCTAGGCTGATGGGTTGTTTTTCGTGGGAGTCGTCTTCGATGTTGAAGAACTTGCCGGAGCGGTAGAGCTTGAACCGGGCGTTGGCGGCGAATTCGCCGACGAAATCGCCCCAGGGGGCGTACCAGCAGTACCACCACTGGCGGGGGTTGCCCTTTTCGCCGCGGCACTGGGGCCAGAAGCTGCGGCCGTCGAGCTTCATTTCGGTGGGGATGGAGATGCCGGCGGCGTCGCACATCGTTGGGAGGAAATCGGTGGCGTCTACGATGTGGTTGCAGACCTTCCCGGGGGCGACTTTGCCGGGGCGGTTGACGACAAGGGGGACGTGGGTGCCGTAGCCGGTGGTTTCGCCTTTGCCGCCGACGACGGTTTTGGAGCCCATCATGGAGACGGTGCCTTTGCCGGTGCCGTTGTCGCCGAGGAAGATGATGAGGGTGTTGTCGCGGATGCCGAGCTGGTCGAGCTTTGCGACGACGGTGCCCATGAGCTTGTCCATGTACTCGACCATGTCCTTGAAGTGCTCGGGTTTGTGGTTGACGCCTTCGCCGATGGCCTTGGGGTCCCAGTCCCTGCTGTCGGGGGTGGGCTGGTAGGGGGCGTGGGTGAGCATGGAGGTGTAGTAGAGGAGGAAGGGGGTGTCCTTGTGGCGCTGGATGAAGTCGAGGGCGTAGGAGTTGACGATGTCGGGGCCGTACTCGCCGTGGTTGTAGTCTTTTTCGACGCCGTTGATCTCGAGGCCGGGGTTGGCGTAGCGCGGGGGGCGGCGGAGGTGCTGCCAGAGGCAGTACTCGTCGAAGCCGTATTTCTTGGGGAGGTTGGGGTCGCGGCCGAGCTGCCACTTGCCGGTGATGGCGGTGGTGTAGCCGGCCTTTTTGAAGAGGTTGGCGAAGGTGACGGCGTTGGGGTCCATGTGGCCGAAGTTGGTGTAGTTGCGGACGTTGTACAGGCCGGTCATCAGCTCGACGCGGGTGGGGGTGCAGAGGGGCTGGACGTTGCAGTGGTCGAAGCGGATGCCGGTGGCGGCAAGCTTGTCGATGTTGGGGGTGCGGTAGGAGGTGCCGCCGTCGGCGCCGATGCATTCCCAGCCGAGGTCGTCGGCGAGGAAGAGGACGATGTTGGGTTTGGAGCGGTCGGCGGCGAATGCGGCGGGCGTTGTCAGCAGTGCAATAACAGCAATGGCAATGATGGCTCTTTTCACGTGACTCCTCCGTCTTGACGGGTCTCTCGTCACCCCTTGGACAGGCGCACCACGGTAAACGAACGGGCGGGAAGCTCAACCCCGTTCATATCGCAGGGGACGTTCCGCGCGGCGATGGTTTGCGGATTCTGCGGCGTGTTCAACGCCTCGGGGTCGCTGGAGGCGATTTGCCTCGCCGCCGCGGCGTTGAATTCAAAGCCCTTTACCTCCAGCCGCGCCTTGACGGGTTCCGTGTCGGCGTTTGCCAGGTAGACGGCCAGCACGCTCCCGTCGGCATTTTTCTTGGCGACGGCGTCGATGCCCTTTCGCTCGCTGCGGCTCTCCACCACGACCGGCAGCCACTCGTCGGCGAACATGCGGTCTACGTAGTAACTGGGTTGGAAGAAGATCTGGTCGGGGGTGAAGTGGATGCGGCCCTGGTCCCACATGAGGGCGAGGCCCCAGGCCTGGAAGGTGTTGGCGGTGCCGGCTCGCTCGAGGTAGGCGGGCATGCGGTTGAGGGCGATGAGGGCGCGGGCGTGGGCGAGGCCTCGGCGCCAGTTGCACTCGTCGCCGTTTTCTTCGAGGGGCCAGAGCTTGAGGTCGAAGCCCGGGAGGTCGCGTTCGACGGCGTCGTGGACGGCGGCGCCGACCGCGGACTCGACGCCGGGTTGATCGGCGCGGTAGTGGGAGTCCAGCACGAATTGCTTTTCCCGGCGTTGGCTTCGGACCCAGGCCGCCAGGTCGACCAGCCCCTTGGTGCCGGCGCGGACGTTGACGGAGGCGAGGGCGAGGGTGTCGGGGTTTTTGGCCCAGATGGCTGCGGCCAGGGTTTTGAAGCGGTTGACGTAATCGAGGTCGGCGCGGGCTTCGTTGCCGATTTCGACGGCCTTGAGGGCGTAGGGCTTGGGATGTCCGGATTCGATTCGGCGGCGTCCCCACGGCGACTCGGGGCCGGCGAGGCAGTAGTCGATGAAGTCAGCCATGTCGGCGGGGGTTTCCTCGTCGCTGAGGCCGACGACGGGGTAGATGGCGGCGGCTTCGCAGAAGTCGAGGAATTCGAAGATGGAGAAGCCGTGGGAGGCGTAGGGGTTGAACCAGCCGTGGTAGGGGCGGCGCTGGTCGCGCGGGGCGATCATGTCCTTCCAGCGGTAGGGGTCGGGGCAGCGGTTGACCATCGAGCCGTTGTAGCGGAGGGTTTTGACGCCCATGGAGAGGAGGGCTTCGGCGAATTCCTTTTTCACCGGGAGGCCGTGGAAGCGGCCCCAGTCGCCGGGTTGGAGGAAGGCGTAGTCGAGCTTCACCGTGCCCGGCCGCTTGAGGACGACGGCGAAGCGGGCACGGGGCGTGGATTGCGACGGGGTCAGCTCGAATTCAGCCGTCCCTGGCGCCGCAATTTTCATGGGCCGCTCGTCGAGGACTCGCCCGGTTTCGTCGCGTAGGGAGACGAACAATTCCTGCGCGCCGTCGCCGTCGAGCCGCAGCATTCCCTGATACGGCTTGCCGGCTTCGAGGCGGATGCCGCGGCGGAAGAGGCCGGCGTTGTCGAGGCCTAATTCGCCGTCGCCGGATTGGAATTCGATTACCTGGACCTGGGAGGATTGGCCGCGCGCCAGGTGGAAGGTTCCGCTGGCGGTGCCGGACTGGACCTTGGCCCAGTGGCGGCTGATCTGCTCGTCGCCGGTGAAGCGGCGGCGCAGCTCGTCGGCGATCGCGGGGGGCAGGTCCTGCGGGCGGGCGAGGCCGTCGGTGAAGGTGATGGGGCCGAGGGTGACCTTGCCGCGATCGCGGCCGCGGGGGTCGCGGGCGTCCCACCAGTTTCGGCCGGTGAAGTGACGGAGGAGGGGGCCGCCGTTTTCGTCGGCGCCGACCCAGATTTGGATGGCTTGGTGCTCGGGGAGGGCGAGCCAGTCTACGCCGATGTTTTCTTCGAAGCTTTCGCCGTGGAGGAGCTGGCTGTAGAGGCCGCCGTAGAGTTGCCAGTTGAGGTCTTCGATGTTGCCGCCGATGAGGCTGTGGGGACGTTCGGCGATGACTCTGTTTGCGTCCACTTCGATACGCACGTCCGCGGCCCGGGCGCGGGCCGGGGCGATGACGGCGAGGAGTACGACGATCCACTTACCGGTCATTGCTTGCTCACCACGAGTACCGTGAAGTCGTGCACCGTGAATTTCTCATAAGGAACGCCGCTGGTCTTCAACCATTGCTCGTAATCTTCTGGTTTGGCGCGCGGTTCGGAGGGGTGGAACAGGTAGGCGACGGGGCTGGCTTGCTCGAAGGCGCGGCGGTAGGGGGGGTAGCGGTCCTCGGCGCGGTCGAGGGGGACGACGAGCGGGTCTTCGGCGAAAAGGAAGGTGAGGCGGTAGGCGAGCCAATATTGGGCCGCGGCGCAGTGGACATTGCGGGCGCGGAGGGCGCTGGCGAGGTCGCGTTCCTCGCGGGCGGCGCCGCGCTGCGTAAGGACGGGCGTGGGGCCGTGGACGAAGGGGCCGTAGGCCATCCAGCCGCCGACGGCGGCGATAAGCAGGTACGGCGTCATCCAGAGGGCGAGCCGGCGCGGCTTGAGCAGCCACGCGAGGGGCGCCAGCGTGAACGGCAGCACCCAGACGAGCGGGGCCAGGTAGCGGGCCGACCAGACGTCGGCGGGCATGCCGCTGACGAGGAAGCCGGCGAGTGAGGTGGAGGTGACGAGCAGGCCGAGCATGCCGAGCCTGGCGACGTCGCGCGGGACGCGGCGGCCGAGCACGAGCAATCCGGCGAGGAGCACGGCGACGGCGAAGGCGATTACGCCGATGATTTGCACGGCGTGGTACCAAGGCGGTGCGTGCCACGGGTCGGGGTACAGGCCGGCGCCGGGGACGTACACGTCGTAGCCGAGCAGGAACGGCAGGCACGTGCAGAGCAGGGGCCAGTTCTCGCGGACGTTGTTCAAGGAAGCGGCGGCGACCGCGCCGGAGGCCAGAGAGCTGCGGTGCGAGAGCCAGACCAGCAGGGCGGCCGCGAGCGCGCCGGCGAGCGCGGGTGCGATTTGGCGTGTGGTGCGGCGCCATTCCCACTTTCCGGCCGCGGCGCAGGAGATTGCAAACACCGCGGCGCCGGCAAGGAACTGCGTGGCGAAGAGGTCGAGATAAAGCGAGATCACGGCGAGGAACGCGCCGGCTGCCAGCTTCCATGCGCTGCCCTTCCCGGCGGCGGCTCGGTCGGTGAGCCAGATCGCGGCGAAGACGAACGTGACGCTCCACTGCCGTGGCGGCCAGACGGAGACCATGTTGATCGGCTGCGGCGAGAGCGCGATCGCGAGCGTGGCAATGGTTGCCTTGGTTGGTCCGAGGCGGCGCGCCAGGATGTCGAAGGTGAAGAACAGCACGAGCAAGTATCCGACGAGGGGGCCGACCATCAGTGCGCGGGGGCCGGCACCGGTTGCCGCGAAGACGACGGCGGCGACGAGGGCGTCGAAGGAGGATTGATACCCCGCGCCCCAGAGGAACCAGGACCACTCGCCGCGGAGGATGTGCCGCGCCTGCAGGCCCACGACGGCGGCGTCGGAACTTAAGGCGCCGGCGTTGAGCAGCGGCGGCAGACGGAAAATAGCGGCGGCGATCACGAGCGCGGTAAGTAGCGCCCACGACGCCGGCCGCGGTCTGGAGTTTGATGCCCTATCACCCATGCGGTCCGGCGGGCAATTATCCCCAAACCCTTGTCGGCCGCTATTCGTAAGTTGAACGTAAGTTGAGGCGCCACGGAGGGAAACTTAAGATAGGCCAAAGGCCACGGATGCACCGCCCCAAGCGTTGGAACATTTCGCCGCCGGATCCCGCCGCCGCGGAGCTTGCGGCGCGGCTGAAGACGTCGGCGCTGGTCGCGCAGATGCTGCTGAACCGGGGGCTGCGGGAGGCGGGGGATTGCCAGGCGTTCCTGCGGCCGAGCCTGAAGTGCCTGCACTCGCCGGAGGGGCTGGTTAATCTGAATGAGGCGGCGGAGCGCATTGCGAAGGGGGTCCGGGACCGGCAGAAGATTGTTATTTATGGCGATTACGACGTGGACGGCATCACCGCCACGGCGATCCTCTGGCACGCCATTCACCTGCTCGGTGGGGACGTGCACTGTTACATCCCTCACCGGATCGACGAGGGATACGGGCTGAATGCCGAGGCGATCAAGGTGTTGTGCGACGAGGGGGCGAAGCTCATCGTGTCGGTGGATTGCGGCATCACGGCCGTCGAGCAGGCGAAGGTGGCGTGCGAGCGGGGGGTGGATTTGATCATTACGGATCATCACGAGTGGAGGGAGGAGGTAGGGGTCAGGGGTGAGGGGTCAGGGGTCAGCAGCGTCGTGCGTACGCCGGTGTTGCCGGAGTGCTTTACGGTGATCCATCCGCGATTGGGGCACGGTTCTGCCGCGTATCCGAATCCACATCTGTGCGGCGCGGGCGTGGCGTTCAAGCTGGCGTGGGGGATTGGGCTGGCGGTGAGCGGGGCGAGCCGGGTGTCGGAAGTTTTTCGGGAATTTCTGCTCGAGGCGACGGCGTTGGCGGCGCTGGGGACGATTGCCGACGTCGTGCCGCTGATCGGCGAGAACCGCATCCTGGCGCACTTCGGGCTGACGGGGTTGAAGAACTCGAAGATGAAGGGGCTCCAGGCGCTGATCTCCTCCGCCGGCCTCACGGGGGCGAAGCTCGACGCGTACCACGTCGGTTTCCTGCTGGCGCCGCGGCTCAATGCCTGCGGGCGGATGGGGCACGCGCGCGAGGCGGTGGAGATGCTCACCGTCGCCGACGCGGCGCGGTCGGCGGAGATCGCCACCTACCTCGAGCAGCAGAATCGGGCGCGGCAGGCGATTGAGAAGAAGATCCTCGACGAGGCGGTGGCGCAGGTGACGGAGAACTGCTTCGACTCCAACGACTGCCGCGGGATCGTGCTCGGATCGGACCACTGGCACCCTGGCGTGATTGGCATCGTCGCGTCGCGCATCGTGGAGAGATTCCACCGGCCGACGGTGATGGTGGCGCTGCCCAACGGCAGCGGCGCGACGCACGGGCAGGGGTCGGGGCGATCGATTTCGGGCTTTCACCTGGCCAAGGCGCTGGAAGCCTGCCGCGAGCACCTGGACACCTTCGGAGGGCACCAGATGGCGGCCGGGTTGAAGGTCCGGCCGGACAACTTCGAGGCGTTTCGCCATGCGTTCCGGGCGCACGCGAACAACGCGCTGCGGCCGGCGGACCTGACGCCGCAGCTTTCGCTGGAGGCGGCGGCGTCACTCAACGAGGTCACGGAGGCGCTGGTGCAGGAAATGCAGAGGCTGGGGCCGTTCGGCCACGGCAACCGCAAGCCGCTGCTATGCTGCCGGGGCGTGACGGTGGCGTGCCCGCCGCGCGTGGTGGGGAAAGGGGGAGAGCACCTTCAGGTCCTCGTGCGGCAGGGGGAGTTGATGATCAAGTGCATCGCATTCAACTTCGCCCAGTTGGCCGATTCGCTCGTGGCGGGGACGACGATCGACGTGGCGTTCGAGCCGGCGCTGAACGAGTACAACGGGAATACGACGGTGGAATTGGAACTGAAGGATGTGCAGTTCCCAGAATAGCGTTGATCACGCTCTAGCGGTGGTCCCGGCGAAGCCGCTGTTGATTTATGACGGCAAATGCGGCTTTTGCCGGCGGTGGATTGTGCGGTGGAAGGCGGTGACCGGGGATCGGATCGATTATGAGCCGTATCAGACGGCGGCCGACCGATTCCCCGAAATCCCGCGGGAGGCGTTCGGGCGGTCGGTGCAGCTCATCGAGCCGTCGGGCCGGCTCGCGTCGGCGGCGTACGCGGTGTTCCGGATGTTTGAACTGGCGGGGCGGCGCAAGTGGCTCGTGTGGTTGTACGAGGCACTGCCCGGCTTTGCCGCGGCGTCGGAGGCATCCTACAAGCTCATTGCGGGGCATCGAGAGTTCTTCGATTTCCTTGACGTGCGGCTGTTCGGCCGCGATCCCGCGCCGCCGACGTATGCGTTTTCGCGGTGGTTGTTCCTGCGCGCGTTGGCGTTGGTCTGCCTGATCGCGTTCGTCTCGCTGTGGGTGCAGATCGATGGGCTGGTGGGCTCGCGGGGGATTCTGCCGGCGAAACAGTTCCTGGATGCGGTGCGGGGCGCGGCCGGCGGTGTGCCGTTTCACCTGGTGCCGACGCTCTGCTGGTTCGACTCGTCGGATCGATTTCTGCACTTGCTGTGCGCGGGGGGCGTGGCGTGCTCGCTGCTCCTGCTGTTCAACGTGTTTCCCGCGCTGTGCCTCGCGCTCATCTACGTCGCGTACCTGTCGCTGGTGCACGCGTGCCAGGAATTCCTGGGTTTTCAGTGGGACATCCTGTTACTGGAGATGACGTTCCTGGCGATCTTCTTCGCGCCGGCGCACCCGTGGCCGCGGTTTTCGGCGTCGCCGCGCGGGGATGCGCCGCGGGTCCCACTGTTCCTGCTGCGGTGGCTGCTGTTCCGGCTGATGCTTCTCTCGGGGATCGTGAAGCTCGCCAGCGGCGATCCGACGTGGCACGGGTGGACGGCGTTGACCTTCCACTACCTCACGCAGCCATTGCCGCCGTGGACGGCGTGGTACATGCACCACTTGCCGCGGTGGTTTCAGATGCTCTCGTGCGGTGTGGTGTTCCTGGTGGAGTTGCCGGTTCCGCTGCTGATTTTCATGCCGCGCCAGCCGCGGCGCGTGGCGTTCTGGCTGCTGGCGTTTTTTCAAATCGGGCTGATCGCCACGGGAAACTACGGTTTTTTCAACCTGCTGACGATCGTGCTCTGCATTCCGCTGACCGACGACTTGTTCTGGCCGGCGCGCGTCCGGGCGGCGTTCGGCTTTGGGAAGGAAGCTCCCACCCGCCACCCTTCTCCGGTTGCGCACGTTTCATCCGTCATTCTGCATTGGCTCGTGCTCCTATTCCTCCTGCCGCTGACGCTGTCGCAGCTGATCCTCTCGACCGGCAGCCATCCCGGGCCGGTGGTGTGGATCTACCAGCGTTACCGGCCGACGGAGTCGTTCTTTCTGGCCAACACGTACGGCTTGTTCGCCAGCATGACGACCACGCGGCCGGAGATCATCGTCGAAGGGTCGGACGACGGGGTCGCGTGGAAGGCGTACGAGTTCAAGTACAAGCCCGGCGACGTCTCGCGGCGCCCGCCACTGATCACCGGGCACATGCCGCGGCTCGACTGGATGATGTGGTTCGCGGCGATCTACGGGGATTACCGGTCGAGCCCGTGGACGGTACGGTTCTTTCACCGATTGCTGGAGGATTCGCCGCCGGTGGTGGACCTGCTAGCGCGTAATCCGTTTCCGCATCGCCCGCCGAAGTACCTGCGGGCGATGATGTACGATTATCAGTTCACTACGGCGGCGGAGAAGGCGAAGACGGGGAACTGGTGGAAGCGGACGCCGTTGAACGCGTACTTTTGTCCGGTGATTACGCTGGAAAGTTTTGGGGGTAAACGGGACGGGAAAGCGCCCGGGTGAGAAATTGACTGGTTGATTCCGCGAAGCCGCAAGCGGCGGGGATGGCGCCGGGGATTCGATTCATCGCTGGGAACCGCCCAGCTTTTGGAAGGCCAGGTTCGTGACGGCGCGGGAGTCGGGGACGATGGGCTCGGGCTTCCAGGCGGTGTCGCCGCGGAGTTGCGGGAGCAGCTGCCGCACGCAGCCCTCGGCGAGCATCGGGACGTCCTGCACGCTGCACACGATCGGCAGGGGCAGCAGGTGCATCATGGGGATCTCGTCGAAGCTGCCGACGATCGGCGGGTTCTCGGCGTGCTCGATCGAGTCGATCAGGCCTTGCGCCAAAAAATTGTTGGTGCAGACCACCGCGTGCGGGGGCTGCGGCAGTTCCATGAACTTGATGAAGGCCTGGCGTCCGGTCTCCTTCTGGGCGGGTCCCTCGTGGGTCGAGACGATCCGGAAGCACTGGGAGGCGTATTCGGCGCGGCGGCGGTGGGTCACGACGTGCTGCGGGCCGGCGACGAGCGCGACCTCCTTCACGCCGACGCGCATGAGCGTGTCGCACAGGAGCTTGGACTGTTGGTCCTGGTCGCTGTACACGGTCGTGACGACGCCGGGGATCGGCCGATCGAGCACCACGACCGGGAGCTTGGCGGGGAACAGGTCGTAAAGGGCCTTTTTCGTGCGAACCAGCGGGACGACAATCAGGCCGTCGATTCCCTTCTGGGGGAGCAGACGGAGGTACTCGGCCTCGACCTCGGCGTCCTCGCCGCTGTTGCAGAGCATGAGCGAGTAGCCGTGTCGGTGCAGGTTCTGCTCGACGAGGCTTGCGATCTGGCCAAACCAGGGGTTGGCGATGTCGGACACGAGCAACGCGACGGTGTTGGAGCGGCGGGTGCGGAGGCTGCGGGCGAGTAGATTGGGGCGGTAACCGAGGCGGCGTGCGGCCTCGATCACCTTATCGCGTGTGGCGCGGCTGATGCGCTGCGCCGGGGCGCCGCCGGCGAGAACGCGGCTGACGGTGCTGACGCTGGTGCGCGTCTCGCGCGCGATGTCGATGAGTGTCGGGACCGTGGAAGCCGTCGCCCTGTCACGCACGAAGCACCGTCCTGGGACGCATAGATGACACGCATCGGCGGCGCGGCACCATCCCGGTCGGGTGGTAGGAGGCGCCCGTCGCGCGAGCCGCGTAAATGCGCGGTAATTGGGGGCGTAATCTATCCATTGCCCCCCACGGCGGTAAAGGCCGCCGCGCCGTGCCGACAGGCGTGCGCATGGGCGCCGCCGCCGGGCGCGCGAGCGGGCGCGAAGGGACCAGGGGGCCGGCGGGGGCGTTGGTGCGCGGGATTGATTTCAGCACACCGCGGTGGATTTGGGGCGGCCGGGCTGCGCGCGGTCGGAGTCGCCGCGGGCGGCGTCGGACCGGGCGGGCTCGGCGCGTCCGGGGGGCGCGGCGCGGCCGCCTTCGGCGCGGGTCGCGTCGTTGCGCGAGTCCTGCGGCGGGCGCGGGTCGCCGAGGTACTTTTTGAGGATCACCAGCAGCCGGGGGAAGGGCACGTCGCACTTGAACAGGTATTCCTTGGCGCCCAGCGACATCGCCTTGGTCATGCGCTTGGAATCGTGCACGCCGGTAACGATGAGAACGGGTACCGGCGAGAACCGCTGGTCCTTTCGGACGGCGTCGAGGAAGTCCACGCCGTCCATCCTCGGCATAATGAGATCCAGGAGGACCAGGTCCGGGACCGCCTTCTCCAGGGCGTCCAGCGCCTCCCGGCCGTCGCCGGCCACCATGGTTTCGAAGCCTTCGAGCTGGAGGAGCCGCGCCAGCGGAGTGCGGCAGCTGACCTCGTCGTCCACCACCAGAATTCTGGCCATACGTCGCCCTTTCTCTGGTTGAATCTGAAGGAATCGCGCTGTTATGGATCCGTACGCCGGATGATCCGATTCGACGTGCCCCGGCGTGTTAGCCCAGTCCATGCGCTACCCCGACCGCCGTGGAGCATAATCCAGTACGCGACGTGCCGCCAGTGGTTCGGACCGTGCCCAGCAAAATTTTGCGCCGCAAAATTTTGCCCTACGCCGCCCCCTGCAACGGCTCGCCGCGGACGTGCTGTCCGACGCGGCGCAGCAGGTCGTCCACCTGGAAGCGCGCCTTCACCAGCACGTCGCGCGCGCCAAGCTCCCTGGCCCGGGCGATCTGCTTGGCGTCCATCGCTCCGGTCAGGAGCACGATCGGCACGGCGGCCCAGGCGCCGCGGCCCTCGCGGCGCAGCTCTTCCAGAAATTGCACGCCGCTCATCTTGGGGAGCACGACGTCGAGTAGGACGAGGTCGGCCGGCGGGCGGCCGGACCGCGCCGACGCCAGGGCCGCCATCGCTTCGGCGGCAACCAGCGCCTCCAGCCCGTTGGCGGCGCAGGTCACCTCGTAGCCCTCAATGCGGAGCAGCCGCGCCAGCGACTCGCGTACGACGGCCTGGTCCTCGACGAGGAGAATTCTGCCCCTGCCGGCCGTGTTGACCGACTCGTGCGCCGCCCGATCGATGGTTTCGGTGGTCCCGCCGCTCATGTTCCCTCCGCGAATGACGTTACGCGAACAATCACATACGCCACGGCGGAGGTCAAACTGGGCAAAGTCAAGCGGGTGGGCGCCGGCTATTGATTGAAGGGACGTGAATTACTGTGGGTGATCGGGGGCGCCGGCCTTAGCGCGATCGATCAGGCGGCGCAGGCCGGTCGGGTCGGTCCATTGCTGGCGGGCGATGACGCGGCCGTTGCGCCCCACGAGGACGGCGCCGTTAGGAAAGCCGCCGAAGGCGGCTGCCGCCGCGTCGTCCATTGAGTCCAGCGCCAGCGGGATGGTCAGGCGCAGCGCCGCCTGTGCCTTTTTCGCAAGGGCGGCGCGGGCGGCCTGGTCGGCGGGCTGTTCGACGGCGATGCGCTGCTCGCGGTTGCGGGCGACCTCCCATGCGCCGGCCGGGTGCGCCTCCTTCGTATAAACGATCAGAAGCGCGAGATCCGAATTGCCGGCATAATCGGCCTTCAGTTGCTCCATGGCGGCGGCGTGCTGGCGGAAGGAGGGGCAGGAGTAGGAGCCGAACTCGATCAGCAGCAGCTTCCCGCGAAAGGCCGCGGGCGCAAAGCTCGTCCCGTCGAGGCGCTTGAGGGTTACGTCGGGGGCGGGTTGGCCGGGCGAGACGCCCGGGGCGTCGAGCAGGGGCTCGGGTGGGTTGGCGCGTGCGGGCTCGCCGGCCGGTCGTTCGCGGCCGGGGCGGCCCATCATTCCTCCCATGTCCTGGTCTTCCATGTTACGCGGCGGGCGGAAGCGCGGCGGAATCTCGGGCGAGGTGCGTTGTGGCCTTGCGGGGGAGGGAGACATCGCCGGACGACTCGCCGGGCGCGTCGCGGGCGTCGGCCCGTCGCGGTCGGCATACGCGGGCTTGCGCGGCGCATCCGCCTGGGCGAAGACGGTGGCACACGACGCGATCGTCAGCAGCAGGGCGGATCTGGAAAACGTTCGGTAGCATGCCATCGCAAATTCCTTGGGGGAAGCGGGCCCCGTCGGCAGGACGAAAACAGCAGGTGGATATTTTAACGCCTTTAACCGGTCCGATAAGCGCGCGTGAGGTCCGGACTGACGCCGGACTGTGCTAACTCGCGGCGGGGTTTGACGGTTGCGGCGAGGCGATGCTATGCTGCGCGCCCCGCGAAAGACAGTGCCTTTTCGCCCGACTTGGCGACCGGCTTATTGCCTATGACCCCCTTGGGAGTCCCACCCGTGAAGACACACCGGATGACACGCAAGCTGAGCCGTTGTGCCGCGCAGTTTTCCACGTCCCGGCGCTGGTGGGGGAGTTTGGCGGCGGCGGCGCTCGGGGCGGGGTTGCTGGTTGCGGGATGCAAGTCCGCGCCGAAAAAGGCGACGGAGGGGCCGATCGGGACGCTGTCGGCAGGCAGCTTCAAGGTCGGGTGGGCGGCGGTGCTGGACGTGGCCAACGATACGCCCGACCAGTTGTTCGTGTTCGACGATTCGCTGATCGCCTACACGCCGAACCACCTGGCGTTCAGCGTGAACCGCGCCAGCGGGCAGATCCGGCACGTGGACCGGGTGATGGAGCGTCAGAACGTGCTGCGGCCGCCGGTAGTGCTGACCGACAAGATCGTGTACCCGACGAACAACACGCTGGAGGTCTTTGACAAGGCCGGCAAGCGGATCCGGTCGATCCCCTTGGAAGGGACCAGCGGCGGCGGGGCGTCGGGGGCGGGCAACACGGTCTATTTCGGGATCGACGACCCGCACGGCGGGCGGCTGCTGGCGGTGGACGTGACCGCGCCGTACGGGACCGGGACCAAGTGGCGGCTCCAGACGTTCGGGCCGATCTCATCGGCGCCGGCGGTATTCCAGGGGGTCGTGTACGCCGGCAGCGAGGACGGGCGGATCTATGCCGTCAACGCCGAGACGCGGGACGCCGTGTGGTCGCTGGAAGGCGGCGTCTTCCTGACGGCCGGGCGGATCGTCGGCGCGGTGAAGGCGGACGAGTTCGGGGTGTTCTTCTCCTCCACCGACTCCAAACTGTATTGCGTGGACCGTTCCACCGGCAAGGTGAAGTGGCAGTACTTCGGCGGCGAGCCGCTGGACCAGGGCCCGGTGGTGACGGCCACCAGCGTGTACCAGTACGCGCCCGGCAAGGGAGTGGCGGCGATCGAGAAGAACAACAAGGCGCACGACGTGAAGCCGAAGTGGGTCGCGGCCGACTGCCGCCAGTTCCTCGCCGAGGACGACCGCAACGCGTACCTGCGGACCCGGAACAACGCGATCGTGGCGGTTGACAGGAATACGGGCGAGAGGAAGTTCACGTCGCAGCGCACGGACCTGAAGGTGTTCGGCACCAACCCCAAGGACGGCACGGTCTTCGTCATCGCCGAAGGCGGGCGGCTGATGGCGGTCACGCCGGTGCTCAAGGCGGGGCAGATGGGGGAGGTGGTGATGGTCGGGTTTGAGGAAACGGTGGTTGGGGAGGAATAGCGGCATGATCACTGCACGAGCGTGAAATCGAGCCGCGTACTGAAGCCGTCAATCGTCGTAGCTTCCCCTTTGTGAGGAAACCCCGTGACTACCGACCCGCCGACGCCCCGCACGTCCAAAGGCATGCTCTGGGCCGGCCGGATCATCAGCGCCATCCCCGTGCTGATGATGGGCGTGCTCCCCGTGGTCGTGTTCTTCGCCGCCCCCAAGATGGTTGCCGAAGGAATGACCAAGTACGGCTACCCCGCCGGCGTCGGCCGGCCGCTCCTGGTGGTTGAAATCGCCTGCGCGGTGCTCTACCTCATCCCGCAGACGGCGGTCCTCGGGGCGATCCTGCTCACCGGCTATCTCGGCGGCGCCGTCGCCACCCACGTGCGTGCGGCCGAGCCGTTCTGGTTTCCGATTCTGTTCGGAGTTCTGGTGTGGCTGGGGCTTTACCTCCGCGACGCGCGCGTTCGTGCGCTGCTTCCGTTGCGGCGGGGCTTACGCCTTTAGCACCGCCAATGCCCGCCCCTTCTTTGGAGGCACCTCGGCAACGAGGTCGTAGGCCTGGTAGTCGGTGACGTTGACGGTCGCGAATTCACCCGCGTGCAGGGGGCCGGCGGCGGAAACGTGCACTACCGAATCGATGTCGGGCGCTTGCGACTGGGTCCGGCCGACATAGCCGTCCTCCTGATCCCTTCCCGCCGCGCGGTCGATCAGCACCTCGAGCTGCCCGCCGACCATTGATCTGGCTCTGGCGAAGGCGACTTCCTGCTGGGCCAGCATCAGCTCCTCGACGCGGCGCTGTTTGACTTTGTCGGGGAGCTGGCCGTCCATCTTCGCCATCGGAGTGCCTGGCTCACGGCTGTAGGGGAAGACGCCGAGCATGTCGAAGCCGAAATCGCGGACGAAATCGACGAGCTCCTGGTGCTGCTGCTCCGTCTCACCGGGGGTGCCGGCGATGAACGTGGTGCGGATCGCGATGCCGGGCGCCCACTTGCGCAGTTTCTCCAAAAGCGCCTGGATCTGCTTGCGCGTCACCCGCCGGCGCATCTTCGCGAGGATCTCGTCATTGACGTGCTGGAGCGGCATGTCGATGTACTTCACGACCCGCTCGGCGTCGGCGATGGTGCGGATCATTTCATCGGTGAAGCAGGAGGGGTAGGCGTACATGAGCCGCAGCCAGCGCACGTCGCGCGGCAGGTCCTTGTCCAGCGTGCGGAGCAGGCCGGAGAGGCCGGCGGCGTATTGAATGTCCGTGCCGTAACTGGTCGTGTCCTGGCCGATGAGGTTCAGCTCGACGGCGCCGTCGGCCGCCAGCTCCCGCGCTTCGGCGATGATCTGCTCGACGGGCTTGGACCGCATCGGGCCGCGGATCGACGGAATGGTGCAGAACGTGCACCCTTGGTTGCAGCCTTCGCTCATCCGGAGGAAGGCGTAGTGTCGCGGCGTCAGGCGCAGCCGCGCGCGATCATCCTCAAACACCGGCAGCCGGCTTGTCTTGGTTTCTTTCGGTGCGGTTGCGGTCACGCCGGCGGCTTGCGCCAATTCGCGCGACAGGTCGTGATACTTCCCCAGGTAATGGCCGTGCCCTTGCCGGGGATTTTCCCGGCCGCGCACCGCGTCCACGATGTGCTCGCGGTCGAAGACTCCGACGAGCCGGTCGATCTCCGGCACTTCGCTCAGCAGCCGCGTCTTCTGCCGTTGCACGAGGCATCCCGCGACGATGACCCGGCGACAGGAGCCGGCCTTCTTCAGGGCCACCGCGTCGCGGATCTCCTTGAGGCTCTCGTCCTTCGACGCCTCGAGAAAGCCGCAGGTATTGATGACGATCGCATCAGCGCCGGCCGCGTCGGCCGTGATCGTCAGACCGTCTTGGGCGAGCAGGCCGAGCATCCGCTCGGAATCCACCAGGTTTTTAGGGCAGCCCAGGGACACGAATGCCACCGACCGGATCGCCTGCTGGCGGCGGGGGTTAGTGCTGGTCTGGGGATGAGCTTTACGGGGGTGAGACACGAATTCCTCAAGTACCTGCAAGATGCGTGGTATATTTGGTTTGAGAACGGCTCGTACAGTGAGGACGGTAAACGTAGCAGTTTGTTCGGCCGAGTAAAAGGGGCTCAAGATATGGAGAAATGGGCTGAGTCGAACACAAGTCCTTGCTGGATGGCTGTTGGCGGTGGAGGGCCGGGTGCAACTTTCATCGAGGTTGCGCGTATAAAGTATTGAGCAACACATCTGGCCGGCACCCTTCGGTGAATGTTCGGATGATGTTGGGCAGTGGGGCAGTCCGAGGCGACGATTACAAGAATTGCATCTGCCGATAGTTGTGCGGGATGTTTGAAACGGGGGACGGCCGCTGTTAGAATCTCAGATCTATGCCCACGCGAGCGAAAGCAAGACGTACCAGTCCACGGCGTCGAAGCCCCGTCGTGGCGAGCCGGCCGGTTCGCGCCGGCCGCAAGATCAAGCCCGGGCGGGCACATCCGGCCCACAAGCGCAAGGCCGCGCCGGCGGCGCGTGAATCGCACCGGAATCCGGACGCTGTAATCCCAACGCAAAGCAACGGTTATAGCAAGGCACTTCGCTTTCTCGCTCGCCTGACTGATTTTGAGCGGCTGCGCATCGTTCGCTACACAAGTCAAAACTTCGACTTGGATCGCATGAGGACGCTCCTGCGCCGCCTGGGCAACCCCCAGGAGCGATTCAAGTCTGTACACGTTGCCGGAACTAAGGGCAAGGGCAGCACTTGCGCGATGATCGCGTCGATGCTCCAGGCCTGCGGGTACAAGGTCGGCCTCTATACCAGCCCGCACCTGGTGGACATTCGCGAGCGCATCTGCATCAACGGGGAAACGATCTCGCAGGCCGATTTCGCCCGTTTGATGCGGCAGGTGGAGCCGATCGTCGGCCGGATGAGGCCGACGCCCACTTACTTCGACGTTCTGACGGCGATTGGGTTCAAGTACTTCGCCGAGAAGGGCGTGGACATTGCGGTGGTGGAGACGGGGCTGGGTGGGCGGCTCGACAGCACCAATGTCATTAAGCCCGAAGTGACGGCAATCACCAGCATCAGCATGGACCATATGGCCCAGCTCGGCAATACTCTGGCCAAGATCGCCGCAGAGAAGGCGGGCATTTTCAAGCACAATATCCCGGCGGTCAGCGTGGTGCAGGAGCCCGAGGCCGAGGCCGTGCTCAGGCTGGTGGCGGAAAGGGTCGGGACGACGCTCGACTTTACCGGCAAGACCATCGAGTTCAGCTACCGCTTCGAATCCAGCCGGATGACCGGGCCGCAAAACCGCATCTGCCTGACGACCGCTTGCAGCAAGTTCGAGCACCTGGCCGTCCCGCTACTCGGGGAGCACCAGGCCCTGAACTGCGGGGTGGCGCTGAGCGTGATCGACCGGCTCAAGGCGCGCGGCTTCGAAAAAATCACCGACACCAAGGCGATGGAAGGCCTGGCCAAGACGCACCTGCCCGGCCGGATGGAGATGATCAGCCAGAACCCGCGGATCATCGTGGACGGGGCACACAACGCGGCCAGCCTCGACGCGGCGATGAAGGCGATCGGGCAGCACGTGCCGTACGACTCGATGGTCGTGATCTTCGGGTGCTGCGCCGACAAGGACGTCTCGGGGATGCTCGAGCGGATCACGAGCGGGGCCGACAAGGTGATCTTCACACGAGTGGACAGCGTGCGCTCGGCGGACCCGAACGAGCTGGCCGCGCGGTACGTCGAGTTGTACGGGAAGATGGCCCAGGTCGCGCCGGACCTTCTCGAAGCCCTGGCCATCGCCAATCGGGCCGTGACCAAGGAAGATCTGATCTGCATCACCGGCAGCTTCTACCTCGTCGGCGAGGCGAAGAAGCTGCTTGCGGCGGGGAAGCTGCCGATGAAGGCGGTGTGACGATCTGCTGGCAACAATGAAGGGCGGCCTGTGAACGGTCGCCCTTTCTTCATGCGCGTAATGTATGAAAAAAATCGGCTTGCACGTGGCCGTCCTTTTACTGCTCGTTGGCGCGTCCGCCCGGGCGACGGCGCCGGAGGATGAGCTGCGGGTCGGCAGGGCGGGGCACGCATTCGATCATCTGGGCGCGATTGGCGATCAGGCGGAAACGGCCGCGGCAAGCGGGGCGACGGTAATTTACGCGAGCGGCTTGGGCGCGCTCGGCTACGGGGGCCTGCCGCCCGCCGGAGACCTGGCGGAGGTGCGCCGGGCCGTTGCCGCTTACAATGCGAAGGCGAGGGCGGCGGGGGTTCGGCTGATCATCGGGTACGCGTGCGCGACCTCGATCGTGAAGCTCGACACCTTTGACAAGAACTGGTCGGCGGAATTCCGGGCGCAGTTCGGGACGCCGCCCGCGGAGTGGCGGCAGCAGGGCCGTGACGGCAAGCCTCTCCGCTCGTGGTACGGCGGCTATTACGAGCCCGCCTGCATGAACAACTCCGATTGGCGCTGCTATGAACGGTTTATCGTCCGTCAGCAGCTCGAAACCGGCCACGACGGGATCTTTTTCGACAACCCGACGGTTCATCCACAAGGCTGCTATTGCCCGAACTGCATGAAAAAGTTCGCAGGGTTTCTCGCCGAACGGAAGCTCCTCCCGCCGAACATTCGGCCGGCGGAGTCGGCGTCGGTGGACCTCCTGCGCCGCTTCGCGGCGGATCACCCGGCGGATTTTCTCCGCTTCCGCTGCACGATCGCGGCGGATTTCCTTGCGGAGATGCGGCGGTTCGCGCGTACCGTTCGGCCGGCCGCGCTGGTTACGTGCAACAACAGCCTCAATTCCCCCGATCGCCTTTTCTCGCAGTGCCGCAAGCACGGTTACAACATCGAGGAACTCGCCCGGGTGGAGGATCTCGTTGTTGTGGAGGACCAGGTGAGCCAGCCGCGGGCGCTGCCCGGCGACCGCTTCGTCGAGTACGCGCCGACGTACAAGCAGCTCCTCGCGGTGGCGCACGGGAAGCCGGTGGTGGCGGTGACGCTGGCGGAGTCGGACTACCACACGCCGCCGGACCTGGTGTGTCTGGCGATGGCCGAGGCCGCGGCGGGCGGCGCGTCGTACCTTTGGTGGCCGACCTGGCCGGAGGGGCAGCGCCGGCGGATGACGGAGGCCGTCCGGCGGCAGGCCGATTTCCTGCGGCGGAACGAGGGGCTTTTGAACGATGCGCCCGTCCGCCGGGACGCGCTGCTGCTGCTTCCGTTCCGGCGGTGGGTGGAGACCGACCGGTGTGCAGCGTCTTCCATGGCGGCGGCGCTGAGCGGGGCAAACTTCCAGTACGAAGTCGTGGCGGACGAGGGCCTGGCTGGGGCGCTTGGCGCGCTCGGGCAGGGGAAAATGAAGCCGCCCGTCTTTATCGTCGAGTCGCTTTCCGCGCTCGATGCGGCGGAGCGGGCGCTGGTCCAAGACTTTCAACGAGGCGGCGGGAGGGTGGTCACGGCAGAGCAGCCGGACTGGCTCGCACGGGCCCGCTCGGCCCCGCAATCCGTCGCGGTCGAGGCGGCGCCGGGTGTCCGCGCGATCGTTTGCGACCAGCCGGGTCGAACGGTGGTGCACCTGCTCAATTTGAATGTGGAGCGACTCTCGTCGTTCGAAGACAAAGTCCACGCCGTTTCCGACGTCCGCTTGACGGTCAGGGTGCCGTTCGCCGAAGTACGGTCCGTCACGGCGCTGACCGCCGACGACGGCACGACCGCGGGCGCGCTGGTGTTCCGCGCCGGCCGTGAGGGCATGGGAACCGTGATAGAAACCGCCGTCCCGCGCTTGGAAATCTCGGCGATCCTTGTGATCGAGCGGTGAGCGTTCTTTGGTATGCTCGCCTGATGAGAGAGGGAGGCGTCCGCGGCGGCGGAGCGGCGATTACCTTATACCTGCCCCGGCTGGCCCAGGCCGCTGGCTTCGTAATCGATGGTGATCTTGTCCTGAAGGATTTCCTGGACGATCACCTCGAGCTCGGTCTGGCCTTCATGCCGCTCGACCAGCGGCCGAGCGCCGTCCATCAGTTCCAGCCATCGCTTCTGAATCAAGGCGGTGAGCTTGAAGCGGCCGCCGACTTTGTTCACGATTTCGTCGCTCTTGAGGGCTTCAATCATAGGTGCCGTGGCTCCCTTGTGTTCCTGAGTTCGGTGGTGCGTGCGGGGATTATATGCCGCCGGAGCGTTCGCGTTGAACGATTTTGACAATGTCCTCGACGGCGCGGTCCAGGTTGTCGTTGGTCACCATGTAGTCGAAGGCCCGGCTGCCCTTGGCCATGTGGACTTCGCGGCGGGCGATGCGGAATCGCTTGTCGATGTCTTCCGGCTCGTCGCGGCCGCGGTCGGTGAGCCGCTGGAGCAGGGTGTCCTTGTTGGGGGGCTCGATGAAGATGAGCAGGGCGTTGGGGTACTGGTAGCGGATCTGGAGGGCGCCCTGGACGTCGATTTCCAGCAGCACGTCGCGGCCCGCGGCGAGGTGATCGAGGGCGGGGCGCTTGGGGGTGCCGTAGTACTCGCCGTGGACCTGGGCGTACTCCAGGAACTCGTCGTTATCCAGCCGGCGGAAGAATTCCTGTTCCGTGATGTGGTCGTACTTCTTGCCCTCGTCCTCCTTGGGCAGGCGGGGGCGCGTGGTGGCCGAGACCGTGTAAACCACGTTGAGCCGCTCGGCCAGGCGGTGCGAGATCGTGCTCTTGCCGACCCCTGAAGGGCCGCAGAGGACGATCAACAT
>Ga0308175_100000393_pt1 | contig 30433 bp, 34 predicted proteins | sample PhyCR1_3_FD_203893 | JGI IMG/M metagenome (GOLD analysis project Ga0308175, IMG submission 203893) | Soil microbial communities from UC Gill Tract Community Farm, Albany, California, United States - DLSLS.C.R1 | ecosystem: Environmental > Terrestrial > Soil > Agricultural land | place: USA...
TCCTCCTTAATTAGCTTCATCTTCTGTTTTTATTAATATATGGCTCTGTTAAATTTGGTTGTTGATTTCCGCTCCAATCAACGGAGTATAAAAACAACAATGTCATTTAACAGAGCCTAATATATAAAAAAAGACCTGTCATCCAATTGGACGAAAGGTGCCTCTCATTGCTTTCATTCAAGTGATTATCCTTGAATTACGTCTGGTCTGTCAATAGTTAAATTAAATGAATCTTTTATTTTTTCTAAAAAGGTATGTTAACATCATGTTTGTTTATGCATGTCAACTGATGTTAACGATAGTGGAAACGGTGGGTTGGCTTGACTATTTATCTTCTTTCGGAGAAATTATTAGTAGAAATACTAAGCCTGTTCTCTATCAAGCAAAGCTTTAAGAGAAACTCAGGTCCATTCTGATGAGGTGTTAAGATGGTTAGCGGAAAATTGAGTGGGAAAAATATCGTGATTACAGGTGCTTCAGGAGGAATTGGTGCGGCAATTGCCAAGCAATGTGCAGCCAATGGTGCTAATCTTGTATTGCTGGCGCGGAGTGTCGATAAGCTTGAGGAGCTGCAGTCTGCATTGCAGCAAAATCACCAGGTACGAGTCGCAATCTTTCAACTGGATGTGTCCAATACAGAAAAAGTAAAAGAAGTCTTCGAAAAAATTTTTAGTGAAATCGGTGAAATTGATATTCTTGTAAATAATGCGGGCTTTGGGGTATTTCGTGAAGCGCATGAAGCAACGATGGATGAGATTAAGGGGATGTTTAATGTAAATGTCATTGGTTTGATGGCATGTACGAGTATGGTCTTGCCGAAGATGCGCGCACGGCGTTATGGACATATTATCAATATTGCTTCCCAAGCGGGGAAAATCGCTACACCAAAGTCTAGTGTCTATTCGGCCACGAAACATGCTGTCCTAGGCTATACCAATTCCCTAAGGATGGAACTGTCAGATTATCATGTACAAGTGACCTCCGTGAATCCGGGGCCGATCGCAACCAACTTTTTTAACATTGCTGATGAAAAGGGCACTTATGTTAAAAACGTGCAGCGCTTCATGCTCCAGCCTGAATTTGTTGCCCGCAAAGTCGTTGACAGTATGCTGACCAACACAAGGGAGATTAATCTGCCCCGCTGGATGAACATGGGGAGTGTCGTTTATGTACTCTTTCCACGGCTATTCGAGCGGCTCGGCAAAAGTGTATTTAATAAGAAATAGTTCGAATGATCACCAGCGCTTTGGTGATCTTCTATTTTTTAAAAGGATAATTTGCCGAAAATAAATGGTATAATGATTCATTATAGTTTATTTTATTTTCAAGTAAGCAGAAACTGTCTTCGGGAGGAGTCAGGATTTTGAATATCAAGTTAAATCAAAACATTATTAAAGAATTGTGCGGGACCGTCTCCTTTAAAAGGGGCCAGGACTTTTACCGTTCTAATAAAGTAACGATCAACCAATATGGTCCTAATCGTTGTGAAGCAATTGTATCGGGATCAGAGGATTTCCATATTGTGATTGAAAGCGGAAAACAGGAAAGTTTTCAAGCCAAGTGCAGCTGCCCTAAACTTGCATCCTTCCAAAAGGATTGTCAGCATATTGCTGCTGTTTTGCTGACAATTGACAATTTTCAGCGGGAAGGAACCAGTCCTTTTTCATCAGGATTGAAACAAAAGGACATGGCCGAAGGATTGTTGGAAATATTTACCGATATCCCTAAGAGGCGTTTGAGCGGTCATCAGCTTCATTTCGAAGAGAGGGAGGTGCTGCCTGTAGAGTTTAATATTAAACCGGTCATGACTCCACAAGGGCACTCCATGATGGGAATCCAGCTGTCAATCAAGCAGACGAAAGTAAAAAATCTCACCAGCTATCTAGAGGCAGTGAAACAAGGGAATTCCTATCTACTCTCTAAATCGTTCTTGTATCAACCTCATTTACATTGTTTTTTTAAAGAAGATGATGCAGTGATACAGCATCTCATTCACATAGTCCAAGACCATCAGAACACATTGCCAAACCTATTGGATTCTCCTGGTATCGAGCTGATTCTTATTCCACCATCTGCGTGGAAACCGCTGCAAGCGCTACTAGCAAGGGTGCCACTCGTGAAACTTGAATATGGGAGCCATACCTTTGACGGGTTGAATATATCAAATGAGTTGCCTCCGCTGCAGTTTGAATTTAGTGAGGATAAGGGGGGGAACTATTTATTAAAAGTAAAAGGGTTATCCCATTTGCTTGTCCTGGATTCCTATGATTCTGTTCTATCAGCTGGTAACTTCATTAACATGAAAGCAATAGATTGCCAGCGCTTGATTGAGCTCAAACAAATGCTGGATGCCTCGGAAACGAATGAGATGCATATTCCACAGGAACAAATTCATGGCTTTCTAGAACAGGTCGTTCCGGGGTTGAAAAAACTTGGGTCTGTCCAATTTTCCCGAGCCTTTGCTAATCAGTTTATGAAGACGCCGCTCTCTGCCAAGCTATACCTTGACCGAGTGAAGAATCGTTTACTTGCCGGCTTAGAATTCCACTATGAACATATTGTTATTAATCCGCTTGAAAACCAGAGCTTGATGGCGGGCTCCCGGATTATCAGGGATGAAGAAAAGGAAAAACAAATTCTTAAGATGATGGAAGAAAGCTCTTTTGTGAGGACGGAAGGCGGCTATTTTTTACACAATGAGGAACTAGAATATGAATTTCTTTACCATATTGTTCCAAACCTTCAAAAGCTGGTCCAGGTTTATGCCACTACGGCGGTAAGGAATCGAATTTCTAGAGTGAATCCCCCGCCGGCATTGAGGGTCAGGCTGAAAAAAGAACGGACTAATTGGCTCGAATTTACATTTAATTTAGATGGAATCGGTCAACAGCAAATCAAAGAGGTTTTACAGGCCCTTGAGGAAAAGCGGAAGTATTATCGTTTGCGAAACGGAAGTCTTATGTCGTTGGAGACAAGGGAGTTTGATGAAATCAGGCGTTTCCTACAGGAGATTCCCATCCAGAAAACAGACCTTGAAAACAGCTTTAAGGTATCTATTATGGACGGATTGCCACTACTTGATGTGCTTGATGACCATTCCGTGTATAGGGTGGAGGACACATTCCATCAGTTTCTTGAAAATCTCCGAAATCCGGCCAGCCTAAGGTTTGAGGTGCCCATGGGTCTAGAGGCGGTTTTGCGCGATTATCAAAAACAGGGGTTTAAGTGGATGAAGACACTTGCCCATTACGGGTTCGGCGGGATTCTTGCCGATGATATGGGGCTTGGTAAAACTGTGCAAAGTATTGCGTTTATGTTATCGGAGCTAGACGATATCCGTGAAAAGAAGCAGCCTGTTCTTATTGTCTGCCCTTCCTCGCTATTGTATAACTGGCTCAGTGAAATCATGAAATTTGCCCCGGAAATCCAGGTGGCCGTTGTTGATGGGCCTCTTCATGAACGGTACCGCCTTCAGAAGGAGGCCATGGAAATGGATGTAGTAATCACCTCTTATCCGTTGCTGCGCCGCGATATCCAATGGTATGAAAAGCAGACCTTCCATACCGTATTTTTTGATGAGGCTCAGGCCTTTAAAAACCCAATCACCCAAACCGCCAAGACGGTGAAAAAGCTTAGCGTCGGCAATCGTTTTGCGCTCACTGGTACACCGGTTGAGAACGCTTCAGAAGAATTGTGGTCTATTTTTCACGTCGTCTTTCCCCAACTTTTTAAGGGATTAAAAGAGTACAGTCACTTGACCCGCAAAAAAATTGCGCGAAGAGTCAGGCCTTTTTTGCTTCGCCGGTTAAAGGAAGATGTGGCTTCCGAACTTCCAAAAAAATTAGAATTAGTCGAATTGGCTGAACTGCTCCCGGACCAAAAGAAATTATATGCCGCCTATTTGGCAAAACTTCGCGAAGATACGTTGAAACATCTCGATAAAGAAACGATTCGAAAAAACAAAATCAAAATTCTTGCAGGTTTGACTCGTTTACGGCAGATTTGCTGTCATCCCGCCTTGTTTGTGGACGGTTATAAAGGCAGTTCGTCAAAATTGGAATTGTTAATGAGAATTGTTGAGGAGTCCAGGCTTTCAGGACGAAGAGTGTTGATTTTTTCCCAGTTTACGAAAATGCTTGAGTTAATTGGGAGCAATTTAGCGGAGCAGGGACTTTCTTTTTTCTACCTCGATGGACATACCCCTTCTGAAAAGCGATTGGAAACCTGCCAGCGTTTTAATGAAGGGGAGCGTGACTTTTTTCTCATTTCATTAAAGGCCGGGGGGACGGGCCTTAATTTGACTGGGGCGGATACCGTCATCTTGTATGACATTTGGTGGAATCCTGCAGTTGAGGAACAGGCTGCTGACCGAGCACACCGCATTGGTCAAAAAAATGTTGTACAAGTCATCAAGCTTGTTACCCGTGGTACCATAGAAGAGAAGATGGGCCAACTACAGGACAAAAAAAGACAGCTTATCGAAGAAATACTTGATTCCAAGGAAAATGGTACTTCCATATTAACGGTAGAAGATATCCAAGCAATCCTGTCTTAAACACCATGATAAAGCGGATTTCCCTAATCTCCTGGGACATCCGCTTTCTTTAGTTAGTCAAGAATTCATAGACTAAATCATTTACAACTTCATATAGGTCCGCTTGTGGCTCCTCTTTTTTAAATTGAAGAATCCGATGTGTCAACACTTCCAAATCTTGTTCGCTCACCGGAATTGAATCTCCTCCGTAATATTGTTTAAAGCAATTTTTAATCATCTTGACGACCAGTTTTTTCTCCATTAACGTACACCTCTCTCAACATTATATCGTTTTTTTTCATTGGAAACCCTGCGAAAAATTTCCATTGAACACGAACGCATATTCGCTTAAAATGTGAGTATACTGATAAGGAACAAACGTTCGATAATAAGTTGTGGAGGAACAGCCATGGTCGATTACAGTGCGTTGCCGAAAAATCAAATTTTGTGCGTGGACATGAAGAGTTTCTATGCGAGCTGCTCGGCTGTTATGGAAGGACTTGACCCGTTGGATTGCTATTTAGCCGTTGTAGGTGAAAAAAAACGGCAAGGAAGCATTGTGCTTGCGGCTTCACCACGGTTAAAAAAAGAATTTGGCATTAAAACAGGTTCGAGGATGTTTGAGATTCCAGATGACCCCCGGATTAAAGTCGTTGAGCCGAAAATGGCAACCTACTTACGAATTTCAACTGAAATCTCCCGTGTGTTTAACCGCTATGTTCCGAAAGAAGCTATTCATGTTTACAGTGTCGATGAAAGCTTCATTAAGGTGGACGGTGCCATCCATTTATGGGGTGATGCAAAGACCATCGCCCAAAAAATAAAAGATGATATTGAGCGGGAGTTTCAGCTGCCATGTGCAGTTGGAATCGGTCCTAACATGCTATTAGCAAAGCTTTGCCTTGATCTTGATGCCAAGAAAAAGGGAGTGGCTGAATGGTCGTATGACGATGTTCAAACAAAACTTTGGAATGTGTCGCCGCTCAGGGAAATGTGGGGGATTGGCAGGCAAGTTGAAAAAACATTGAATGGTATGGGTATTTTTATGGTAGGCCAGCTAGCCCGCTATGATTTAGAAAAACTGGAAAAGAAATTTGGGATTATGGGCAACCAACTCTACTATCATGCTTGGGGAGTGGACCTTTCCGATTTAGGGGCACCCCTTATCCAAGGACAAATTAGTTTTGGGAAGAGCCAAATTCTGTTAAGGGATTATAAAGAGGAAGAAGAAATTAAGGCCGTCATATTAGAAATTTGTGAGGAAGTGGCCCGAAGAGCGAGAACCCATCGAAAAGCGGGCAGAACGATAAGCCTTGGGGTCGGTTATAGCCAAGATGAATTTGGCGGTGGTTTTCACCGCTCCAGAACTATTGGACAGCCAACAAATGTAACCATGGAGTTATACCGTGTCTGTCTTGAATTATTTAGCGAGCACTATACGGGAAAGACGGTAAGGCAAATCTCAATTTCTATTAGCAATATTGTTGATGACCGCGAGCTGCAGCTGGATTTGTTTGATAGGGGGGCCGATAAGAGGCGGGAGCTTGGCTACGTAGTAGATTCTATCCGCAGGCGTTTTGGATCAGGTTCTTTGCTTCGCGCCGTTTCCTATACAGCCGCAGGGACTGCCAAACACCGGGCTACACTTGTTGGCGGGCATAAAAGGTAATAAAGAAAAGTCGAAGCGACTGCACAGATGCTGAAGGCTCGCCAGTTTTGAAATGAAAACTAAAAAATGATTGAATATGGGAAATAGGAGAGAGATAAAATGATTCGTGACCGAGGAAGAATCAAATGGACGGCGATGATGCTGCCTGAGCATGTAAAAATGCTTAGAGATTGGGTAAAGGAAGATGGGTACGAACAAAAGAGAGAAATGGATGAACAGCAGATGGAACTCATGAACGAAACCTTATCTGAGGCGATTGAGCTTGATCAATATGTGACGATAACTCATTATCGGGACCCAAACTATGAAATGGTGATTGGAAAAATTCATTACTGGGACGAAATGACACAGAAGCTTCATGTTATAGACCGCTTTGGAGAAGTGCACCGAATCTCGATGGAAGCAATAGCAGACATTAGGATAACAGATTTGTAAAAAGCGGCCCCATATGGATGGCCGCTTCCTTCTATTAATCTTCTTTTGGTACGCGAACTTGAGAGTTAAAATTCCCTTTATGCGAGCCATCGCAGAAAGGTTTGTTATTGGACAAGCCACAACGGCACAGGGAAAAAGAAGGTTTGGTTGTATAGACATTACCTTCACCGTCAAGCAATTCTACCTCACCCGTAATTCTAAGTGAGCCATTATCATTTACTTTAATTTGAACTTTCGACATAAGAACACCCCTTTACAATTGTTTGCTTTATATTGAGATTAACTGGAACTGGAGGAAAATGCAAACAAAAAGACAGACATCCAAAAGTGGAGTGCCTGTCTTTAACTAGGCAGTGCATGATCGACATATTTTTGAAGAAATTCATCAATTACCCGTTCATAATCTGCCCTGTTTTCATTATACGACTGGGCATGCCGGCCGTTCTCAGCCAGATAAAGCATTTTAGGGCCTTTTTTTTGCTCAAAAAGATCCTTTGTCATGGATGGGAGTATAAAATCATCCTTTTGACTGTGAATAAAAAGAACTGGATGCTTGATATTGTTAATCACAGAAATCGGAGAAACACTTCGAATGGAATATTTATCACGAAGGCGCAAGAAGGCATCTCCAATTGGGAGTAGAAGGCTTGGGATGAGTTTGAAGTCCTTTTTGATGAGATAGGCAAGCTGCTCCTTAAAATCGGAAAATGGGCAATCAGCAATATAAAAATCTGCGCCGTCCTCTATAAGTCCGGCATACAAAAGCATCGTAGCAGCTCCCATTGATTCGCCGTGAATTCCAAGTTCAAGTTCTGGCCCTATCTCTTTTTTTAACCAGTCCACAACCGTTTTTAAATCAAATTTTTCATAGTGCCCAAAACTGGTTGTTTTTCCACCTGATTCCCCGTGGCGGCGATGGTCGTATATCAAGGCATTAAACCCACGCTCTAAAAACAAATTCGCGTATTTAATGGAATTAATTTTCGTTTCTGTCACCCCATGGGCGATAATAATATATCGGTTCGTCGGGTGTGGTTCTACAATAACGGCTTTAATTAAATAACCAAAAGGGGATGGAATGTCAACCTCCCGCTTCGGTAATGATTCAAATACATCCGGATTGTATCGCCCTGATTCCATCTCCCGCTTTAAAATCAATTCTTCATCCTTCTTTTTCATATACATAAGTCGATTGGTAAAGTACAATGCAAGTGAAAACCAGAAAAATAGCAGGACAAATAGAGTTCGGAATGTCTTTTTCACTATTGGCACCCCTTCAGAAGTATGTAATATAGAATATGAAATACCCGTTAAATCGCCTATAAATTGACACTAATTATTTTAACATGAAAAAAGCCGCTGACACCAATGAGCGGCTTTAGCTGCTAATCGAAATGCAACTCTATTATTGAACATGTACCACTGCCTAGCTGTCTTTTTATTGCTCAGCGTTCTGTCTTTTTGTTGGATGGAGGGCTTTTTCAAGTTCCTCGGCCGCAATCATTCTTTTACCGCCACCGGCAGTATCTGCATAATTTTTCCCACTTTGGCTGTTACCTTTATCACGCTTCTGGCTCATTACGTTTCCTCCCTTCAAAATGATTTCAATTATTAAGATGGATTACAGGAAGAATGATTATTCACGAACAACGAAATCTAAACAGTTTGGGTATGAAGGCGATAATAACCGGTTTCAATCTTCCTTGAAAGGTAAGGGTGAACAACTTCGATCGCCACCATCAGTTTATCAAGATTGACCCCTGTATCAATTCCCATCCGATTGAGCATGTAAACAACATCCTCTGTAGCAACATTGCCTGATGCACCAGGTGCAAATGGGCAGCCTCCAAGTCCGCCGGCTGAGGTATCAAACCGTAAAATGCCTGCTTGAAGGGAGGCCAGAATATTTGCTAGGGCGATTTTGCGGGTGTCATGAAAATGAGCAGTTATCAGCGTATCCGTAAATATCGCACTTAATTTCGAAAATAAGGAATAAGCCTCATTCGGCGCAGCCATTCCTATGGTATCGGCAATACTTAATTCATCCACCCCTGCATTGACAAATTCTTGGCAGAGCTTCAACGTATCACTTTCAGTTATTTTCCCTTCATATGGACAGTAGAAAGCTGTTGAAATGCAAGCACGGACAAAATAATTCTTTTCTTTTAATTCTTTGATAATCGGTTTTAGTTCAGTGAGGCTGTCCTGCGTGGTTTTGTTAATATTCTTTAAATTAAAGCTGTTACTGACACCCACAAATAAGGCAACAGCATTGCAGTAGCTTGAATAAAGACGGTCAATCCCTTTACGATTTGGGGCAAGGACGAAGTTCCTGGTACTTTCATCGAGACAGTCTGCTGTAATCTCTGCCGCATCCCCCATTTGTGGTACCCATTTTGGCGATACAAATGATGTTAGTTCCAATTCCTGTAGTCCGGCATCTCGTAGTTTAGTGATAAATTGTTTCTTTATTTCAGTTGGAACAAAGGTCTTCTCATTTTGCAATCCATCACGCGGGCCAACCTCGATAATCGTCACTTTATTAGGTAAATTTAACATCATTTTCCCCCTCCAAGGTTCATACCTTCATTGTAGTGGAGTTATTTTTGAAAAGGCAAGAATAAACAGAATTTTAACAAAATTAGATGATGTTCTTCTGTCTCGAACTAAAATTAAAAGTAAAATGGGGAAAGGAAGAGTCAAAGATGAAGAAAATTAGTACATCCTTTCAGGATGCAGTGGCCGATATTCAGGATGGCGCAACATTAATGGTTGGTGGATTTGGCCTATGTGGCATTCCTGAAAACTTAATTTTGGCATTAGCAGAAAAAGGCGTGAAGGATTTAACGGTAATATCCAATAATTGCGGGATCGATGAATGGGGGCTTGGTCTCCTATTAAATAACAAACAAATCAAAAAAATGATTGGCTCTTACGTAGGAGAAAATAAAGAGTTTGAAAGACAGGTGTTAACAGGGGAGCTGGAAGTGGAATTAACACCGCAAGGCACGTTAGCTGAAAAAATTCGGGCAGGTGGTGCCGGAATACCGGCATTTTATACGCCTGCAGGAATAGGGACACCGATTGCTGATGGTAAGGAAACAAAGGTATTTAATGGACGTGAATATCTGCTAGAAGAGGCTCTGATAGCTGATTTTAGCCTTGTAAGGGCATGGAAGGGAGATAAGATGGGGAATCTAATCTACCATAAAACTGCACGAAACTTTAATCCAATGATAGCGGCCGCTGGGAGAGTCACGATTGCCGAGGTTGAAACGCTTTATGAGATTGGTGAACTAGATGCCAATTTTATTCATACACCAAGCATTTATGTTCAAACCATTATAGAAGGGAAACAGGAAAAGCGAATTGAGAGATTGACGATAAAAAAATAGTGTTTGGGGAAGGGAGACACAGCTTATGGCAAATGAAAAGGCAAATGTCAGAGAAAGAATTGCAATTAGAGCGGAGAAAGAAATAGAGAATGGCTTTTATGTTAACCTGGGCATAGGTATGCCCACTCTCGTTGCCAATTATATTTCATCCAATAAGCAAGTGGTTTTGCAGTCGGAAAATGGACTCCTAGGAATTGGTCCCTATCCACATGAGAAAGAGGTCGATCCTGATTTAATTAATGCGGGCAAAGAAACGGTAACAGCTATAAGTGGGGCAGCTTATTTCGATAGTGCAGAATCCTTTGCCATGATACGCGGCGGGCACGTCAATTTAGCAATTCTTGGTGGAATGGAAGTGTCTGAAACGGGGGATCTTGCCAATTGGATGATTCCAGGAAAGATGATTAAAGGAATGGGTGGAGCAATGGATCTCGTTCACGGTGCCCAGAAAATCATTGTCATAATGGAGCATGTGAATAGGAAGGGTGAATCGAAGATATTAAAACACTGCACCCTTCCATTAACAGGAAGAGGGGTAGTCAACCGGATTATCACAGAACGCGCTGTGATGGATGTTACCGATTCAGGTTTAAGACTACTGGAAGTGGCTAGAGGGTATAACGTAGAGGATGTTGTTAAATCAACGGAAGCCATCTTGCAAATTGCAGAAAATGTGAAATTGAACACCTTTTAATAGAAAACAGGCAGGCTGCCTAAATGACAGCCTGTTTTATACTGTTAGGAAAGTTCATTGTAATGGTATAATTGGAAAGAGATCTGAGTATGGAGGAGTTTGGATGAAAAAACAAAAAGGACAAAATAATCAATCTAAACCAAAAAAGGACGAAACAGCGGTAACCCTTAAAGATCTGATGAACCCAGAGCTAATAAAGCAATTAAAAGATCAACAGAATCAGCTAAAGGCTGAGGAAGAGAGAAAAAAAGAGGAAGAAGAACAAAGAAAACGAGAAGAGCGAAGACTAAAAGAGAAAAACAAGTCGTTTCAAGAGTTATTGAATGAGAGCGGGATGAACTGGAAGGAGTTCAAATAAGGAGAGCAATGGCTCTCCTTTTTAACGATGTTCTTTGTAAATGCTAGCCTTAGTCAATTCTTTTATTATCGCTGTTTCATGATCCGTCAGCAGCTTGCTTCTAATTGCCGCAGCATTCTTTCTAATTTGCTCCGGACTGCTTGCACCGGCAACGACTGAGGTAACGGCAGGGTTTGCTAAATTGTAGTGGAAGGCAATCTCTGTAAACGATCGGGAAGGTGCTGCTTTTTCTTTTAAAAGAGGCAAAACTTCCTGTAACTCTCTGTATGTGTAATCCAAGTAGCCCTTCTCACTAGCTTTTTCGAGCAGTGTATCACTTAAAATCCCCCTCGCCAGCGGCCCGCGGGTCACAACGCTTATGCCGTGTTCATGTAAGAGCGGCAGCATCTCTTCTTCAGGTCTTCGATCTAGAATACTGTATTGCATCATGACAGATACGATTTTAGACTTTTTCACATACTCTCTTATGACATTTGGCCGGATGGATGATAGGCCATAATAGCGTATAAAACCTTCTGCCTTCAACTCCTCAAAGGCGTCAATTGTCTCATCAATAGGGTCTTCTATCATGCCGCCATGTAATTGATAGAGATCGATATAGTCGGTCCCGAGCCGTTTGAGACTGTTTTTTACTTCTTCTTTTATGTAGGACTTTGAAGCGTCCCATGTCCAACCGGTTTTATCCTGGTTCCAGCGGTTTCCGACCTTTGTGGCAATGATTACCTTTTCGCGGACATCCTTTAGGGACTGCCCGACTATTTTTTCATTCACTCCAACGTCATATAAATCAGCCGTATCAAAATAATTTATTCCTTCCTCAAGAGCTGTCTCAATGATGTTCCTGGCAGTTTTTTCTTCTGTACCAATAGACATACAGCCAAGGCCTAATTCCGATACATATAAGTCGGAATGACCAAGTTTTCTTTTCTTCAAAGAATCACCCCTAGCTTTTTCTTACATTTTACAAAAGTTGGGGGCATACTACAAATATCAAGTTTTACCCTATAACGGGCTTGTGATAGTAAAAGGATTTTTTATTCTTGTGACACATCCTGAATCCAATCAAGTAAAGATTCGTAGTTCTTATTATATTCCTTAAGTTTTTGCACTATTTCTCAGCCTTTGCCGACAAGAATAATTCCCTTTTCATGTACACACAGCTTCATGCCATACCCCTCCATACATAGTATGGTAGAATGATACGTAAGTCTTGACGGAATAGAACAGGAGTTGACTATTAATGAACAACCTTGAAGAAAAAACCATCCGGAGTGAAGAGATATTTTCAGGAAAAGTAATTAGTCTGCACTTACAGGATGTAGAATTACCAAATGGAAAGCAGGCAAAGAGAGAAATTATTACACATCCTGGGGCTGTTGCGATTTTAGCGATAACTGATGACAACAAAGTGGTAATGGTCGAGCAGTATCGAAAAGCGTTAGGAAGAACAATTGTAGAAATACCTGCAGGAAAACTTGAAAAAGGAGAAGAACCTGCCCTCTGTGCGCGGAGAGAATTAGAAGAAGAGACAGGCTATGAGTGCCAAATTCTTGAATTATTAACCTCTTTCTATACATCTCCCGGATTTGCCGATGAACTGGTCCATGTCTATTTAGCCAAAGGTTTGACCAAAAAAGAAAATGCAGCCTCTTTAGACGAAGATGAATTTGTTCAATTAGAAGAGTTAACCCTTGCTGAAGCTGAACGCTATGTCAAAGAACAAAAAATTTATGATGCAAAGACCATCTATGCTGTTCAATATTTAGAGTTACAAGAGGCGCTGAAAAATAAATGAATCGCTACTATGTTGATTTACATATTCATATCGGCCGGACTTGGACAGGCAAACCGGTTAAAATTACGGGGGCAAAATCGCTGACATTTACCAATATTATCGAACATGCCCGTCATGAAAAAGGGCTCAACATGGTAGGAATTATTGACAGTCATTCTCCCGAAGTAATCTTGGAGATGGAAAGTCTCATAAACAGCGGGGATATTATCGAACATCCGGATGGCGGTTTAATCTTTGGCGACTTGACCGTGATCCCAGGTTCAGAATTGGAAATTTATGATGAACACTGCAACGGTCCGATTCATCTACTCTGTTATTTTCCCACTCTCACTGTCATGAAGGAGTTCTCTTCGTGGCTGTCGGGGAATTTAAAAAATATTCAATTGAGTTCCCAACGGGTTTATACGACAGGTCTTGTTTTGCAAAAAAAGGTAAAAGATTTAGGCGGGATATTTATTCCTGCCCATGTTTTCACACCGTTCAAAAGTTTATATGGCAAAGGGGTAGACAAGTCCCTGACCGAGGTGTTGGACCCGGATTTAATTGATGGGATTGAATTGGGTTTGAGTTCAGATACGAGCATGGCAGATCAATTAGGGGAATTGCATCGGTATACGTTTGTAACGAATTCAGATGCGCATTCGCTTGCAAAGATTGCGCGTGAATATCAAGTGATGGCGATGAAGGAACCCACATTTTTAGAACTGCAAAAGGCATTGAAGGGGGAAGAGGGGCGTAAAATCATCGCTAATTATGGTCTTGATCCATTACTGGGTAAATATCATAAAACTGTTTGTGCCGAATGTTTACACCCGGCATCTATTGGTGACCAACTATGCAGTCTTTGCGGCAATAAAAAAATAATTAAAGGGGTAGTGGACCGGATTCTCGAATTGAAGACCTCAGATGTAAGCCTCCCGGGAAGGCCGCCCTATGTCCATCAGGTTCCGCTGGAATTCATACCAGGCCTGGGACCCCGCATACTTGAAAAACTTGTCAATCATTTTGGCAATGAAATGGCCATCTTACATGAGGTTCCGATTGAGGCATTAAAAGATGTGGTACCCACTAAGATAGCCGATTTAATTATGAAGGCAAGGATTGGAGAAATTAACCTGACAGCCGGCGGCGGTGGAAAATATGGAAAGATTGCAGAAAACCCGAAAAGCTAAATGCTTTCGGGTTTTTTTACTAGTCGAAAATCTATTAAAATTAAAGTCATAGAAATACTAGACTGACATAGACTGTATTAACCGAGCCTTAGAATAGTAGGAGGATCTTGAGATGAAAAAACGATTGTACCAGTCCGATGCAGCTAGTTATTTCCGAGAGCATTCCTCGATTTTTTTATTTATTGTTGTTTTGTTCTTAATGGGGGTAATCTTTGGCGCGATTGTGGTAAATAGCATGAGTATTACGCAAAAAGAAGATTTATTCTATTATTTATCACAATTTTTTGGACAAGTCTCTGACAACAAAGTTGCTGACGACAATGATCTATTTTTGCAAAGCTTTTTCCATAACAGTAAGTTTATTGGTCTGATGTGGATTCTTGGAATTTCCATTATCGGTCTGCCAGTGATTCTTATCCTCTTGTTTATCAAGGGTATGGTTGTTGGGTTTACCGTTGGCTTTCTTGTCAGCCAAATGGGTTGGAAAGGTTTTATGCTGGCCTTTGTTTCGATTCTGCCGCAAAATTTGATTATCATTCCAGTATTTATTATGATGGCAGCATTCTCGGTAATCTTCTCTATAAGAATGATTAAGAGGCAATTTATGAAGAAATATGCACAACCGATCATGCCGCTGTTTAAAAGGTATATTATTACATTAGTTGCAGCTGTGATTTTTATTTCAGCCGCATCTTGCATTGAGGCTTATCTATCGCCATGGTTGATGAAAACAATCATATCCACTATCAGTTTAAAATAATTATTAAGTAATATAAATTTCATAAACTTATTTATAATAATTTTATTTTGAATCTCCATTGTCATCTGTTATAATGAGAGCTAATAGTGGCGAGGGAGGGCCTTCATGATGGAAACTAGACTAGAAAGAATAAAAAAGCAGTTGCATTCAGCTAGTTATAAATTAACACCACAGCGTGAAGCAACCGTTCGAGTTTTGCTTGAAAATGAAGAGGATCATTTGAGTGCAGAAGATGTGTACCTCCTCGTTAAAGAAAAATCGCCTGAAATTGGTTTAGCAACGGTTTATCGTACGTTGGAATTACTGACAGAATTAAAAATTGTCGATAAAATAAATTTTGGTGACGGCGTTTCACGTTATGACCTCCGCCAAGAAGGTGCCGCACATTTTCACCATCATCTGGTTTGTATTGAATGTGGTGCTGTTGATGAAATTCAGGAGGACCTGTTAGAAGATGTGGAAGCAGTGGTGGAACGGAGATGGAACTTTAAAATTAAGGACCATCGTCTTACCTTTCATGGCATCTGTCATCGGTGTCTGGGTGAAGAAAAGGAAGAAGAAAATGCAGAATAATCAACATTAGGCCTTTTTTGCAAAAGGGCTTTTTTCTTTTGTGGAAAAGAGACTCCAATAGGTATAAAACTCGTCCTTTTTGGCATACCATTTACTAGATAATGGTATTGGGGGAAGTAGGATGATTTCTTTTTTTAAAATAGCATGGCAAACCCTAAAGGTTTTTATTATATTCACCGGGTGCACAATACTTTTTTATTATGGTATCATGTGGGTATCTGAAGAATACCAGAATTATCATCGCTATGATGGACCGGAAGGGGCTGCGCTAAAGGTTTCAAACCAGGTAAATGAAGAAAATCCTTCCTTGGTAGATCGGCTGAAGTTGTTTTATTTAAATGGGGAGTAGTAGTATGGAGGAACAATTAATAGATTTTATGGAGTATTTGACTGTTGAAAAAGGGTTGGCAAAAAATACGATTGTGTCGTATGAACGGGACCTGAAAAGCTATCTTCACTATGTTAAAAATGTAGAAACGCTCTATTCACTAAATGATGTGCAGCGTTTGCATATCGTTCAATTTTTGAGTTTTTTAAAGGAACAAGGAAAATCCTCAAAAACTTTGGCTAGACATAGCGCATCTATTCGAGCTTTTCATCAATTCTTATTACGTAGCAAGGCAACCGATCAAGACCCCTCAGTACTTATCGAAACACCTAGGTTGGAAAGATCCATTCCAATGATTCTGAGTTTACAGGAAGTAGAGGTCCTTTTGGCTGCACCGAACCAGGATGATCATTTTGGGGTAAGGGACAAAGCCATGCTGGAGCTTCTTTATGCCACAGGTATCCGTGTGAGTGAATTAATCGGACTTGACATTGACCATGTACATATTAATATGGGGTTTATCCGATGCACGGGATCGGGGAACAAAGAGCGGATAATTCCTGTTGGCAGGGCTGCTTTAGAGGCTGTCAAGCATTATTTAGACAATGGCAGACCACGGTTCGTATCAACAAAACATCGGGAAACTGCGTTGTTTTTGAACCATCATGGACAAAGGCTAACAAGGCAAGGGTTTTGGAAGATACTAAAAAAATTAGCTAATGAAGCTGGAATAAACAAAGAGCTGACACCGCATACCCTGCGCCACTCTTTCGCAGCACACCTGATTGAAAACGGTGCCGATTTAAAGAGTGTTCAAGAAATGCTGGGGCATGCAGATATCTCAACTACACAAATATATACTAACCTTTCAAAAACAAGGATAAAGGATGTTTATAGTAAATTTCACCCCCGCGCATAATAGAATCGTAGACTTAGCGTGAATATTTCATAAGTGTTTAAAAGGCGCCGGGAGTTTTGGCGGCCTTTTTCTTGTTTTTTTATAAACTTTAAGTAAAATAAAGATGTCAGACTTCTGACGAATGAATTAAAATGTAGGAAATCATAATCTTATTTCTGAGAGGACAATATATGATTGTCTGATTTTATTTGAAACCGTTTTCTGAAAAAGGAGGAAAAATGGTATGACGGTAAATACATATAAACGTATTTTTATCATTGTTATGGATTCAGTGGGCATAGGAGAAGCACCGGATGCGGAGAAATTTGGGGATAAAGGTGCAGATACTTTTGGACATATTGCTGAAAAAATGGACGGATTACACATGCCAAATATGGCACAGTTAGGATTAAGCAATATACGTGAAATTAAAGGAATTCAAAAAGCCGAGAAGCCTTTAGCGTTCTATACAAAAATGATGGAGGCTTCAAACGGTAAAGATACAATGACTGGTCATTGGGAAATTATGGGCCTAAATATTCAAACTCCGTTTCGCGTTTTCCCTGACGGTTTTCCAGATGAGCTGGTCTCTGAATTAGAAAAGCGTACAGGAAGAAAAATTATTGGAAACAAACCTGCAAGTGGAACAGCCATACTTGATGAACTTGGTGAAGAGCACATGAAAACGGGTTCCTTAATTGTTTACACCTCAGCTGATTCCGTTCTTCAGATTGCAGCTCATGAGGAGATTGTCCCGCTTGATGAGCTTTATAACATTTGCAAAATTGCTCGTGAATTGACACTTGATGAAAAATACATGGTTGGCCGTGTTATTGCACGACCATTCTTAGGACAGCCCGGAAGCTTTAAACGTACACCAAACCGACATGATTATGCTTTAAAGCCATTTGACCGAACCGTAATGAGCGAGTTAAAAGATATGAATTTCGATGTGATAGCCATTGGGAAAATTTCAGATATTTATGATGGGGAAGGTGTTACAAAATCTCTTAGAACGGTTTCTAATATGGATGGTATGGATAAGCTTGTTGAAACCTTTGATATGGACTTCACTGGAATCAGCTTTTTGAATTTAGTAGATTTTGATGCGTTATTCGGCCATCGCCGTGACCCAAAAGGCTATGGAAATGCACTTGAAGAATATGATGCGCGCCTGCCTGAGGTATTTGCAAAGATGAAAGAAGACGATTTATTAATGATTACAGCTGATCATGGCAATGACCCAGTGGCTCCAGGTACTGATCATACTCGTGAATATGTCCCGTTACTTGTTTATTCCAAAAGGTTCAATGAAGGAAAGGCACTTCCATTACGAGAAACATTTGCTGATCTTGGGGCAACCGTAGCCGAAAACTTCAATGTAAAAATTCCAAAATACGGAAAAAGCTTTTTAAATGAATTGAAATAAGGAAGGGGTAGGAGGATGAATATCGATAAAATCCAAAATGCAGCTCGTTTTTTGAAGGAAAAAAGCCCCGAGACACCTAAAGTTGGTTTGATTTTGGGCTCTGGACTTGGTGTCTTGGCGGATGAAATTGAGGAGTCGGTAAAAGTGGCATACCAGTTGATTCCTGATTTTCCAATTTCTACAGTGGAAGGCCATGCCGGCCAACTCGTATTTGGAAAACTCAATGGAATTGAAGTTGTCGCCATGCAAGGACGATTCCATTTCTATGAGGGATACGCGATGGAAAAGGTGACTTTCCCAGTTCGTGTAATGAAAGAACTTGGTGTAGAGATGTTAATAGTTACCAATGCTGCAGGAGGGGTGAATGAAAGCTTCTCTGCAGGCGATTTAATGATTATTACGGATCATATAAATAATATGGGGACAAATCCGTTAATTGGGCCTAATGATTCCGAGCTTGGTGTCCGCTTCCCTGATATGTCAGAGGCGTATTCAAAAGAATTACGGACCATTGCTAAAGAAATTGCTGAGAGTTTAGGTATAAAGGTCAGAGAGGGAGTTTACTTTGGTAATCCTGGGCCGATTTATGAAACACCAGCCGAGATACGTTTGGTCCGAGTACTGGGCGGTGATGCTGTAGGAATGTCCACTGTTCCTGAGGTTATTGTTGCCAGGCATAGCGGGATGAAGGTTTTAGGTATATCCTGCATTTCCAATATGGCTGCTGGGATCCTTGATCAGCCATTAACTCATGATGAAGTGATTGAGACTACAGAAAGAGTTAAGGCAGAATTCCTTCGTTATATTAAAGGGATTGTTAAACGTATTGGTGAATAAAATAGTCACAATAATAAAAAGTGGTGAGACTTGATGAGAATGGTTGACTTAATAGAGAAAAAGAGAGACGGACACGAGCTATCAACCGATGAAATTAAATTTATTATTACTGGTTACACAGAAGGTACCATTCCTGATTATCAAGTGAGTGCCTTGACAATGGCCATCTATTTTAAAGGAATGACCGAAAAGGAAAGAGCCGATTTAACAATGGCCATGGTTGAATCTGGAGATCAAATAGATTTATCACAAATTGAAGGTGTTAAAGTAGACAAACATTCTACGGGGGGAGTAGGCGACACAACCACTTTAGTCCTTGGACCATTGGTTGCCGCACTCGGGGTTCCGATTGCGAAAATGTCTGGACGTGGATTGGGACATACCGGCGGGACAATTGATAAATTAGAAGCAATCGACGGCTTCCACGTTGAAATTGAAAATAAAGAGTTTATTGAATTGGTTAATAAAAATAAAATTGCTGTTATTGGACAAAGCGGCAACTTGACTCCCGCGGATAAGAAACTTTATGCACTAAGGGATGTAACAGCGACCGTCGAAAGTATCCCGCTTATTGCAAGTTCGATTATGAGTAAGAAGATCGCTGCTGGGGCAGATGCTATTGTGCTTGATGTTAAAACGGGCGCCGGCGCTTTCATGAAAACACTTGATGATTCAAGGGAATTAGCACGGGCGATGGTTCGAATTGGGAATAACATTGGGAGAAGGACAATGGCGGTTATTTCTGATATGAGTCAACCCCTAGGATATGCCATTGGAAATGCTCTTGAAGTTAAAGAAGCGATTGATACCTTAAGTGGTGAAGGGCCAAAAGATTTGACAGAGCTTTGTCTAACACTAGGCAGCCATATGGTTTATTTGGCTGGAAAAGCTAACTCTTTAATAGAGGCACGTACACTTCTTCAAAATGCCATAAACGATGGTTCTGCATTGGAAAAACTAAAGGTCTTCCTTAGCTCGCAAGGGGGAGACGCCTCCATCGTTGATGACCCAGCAAAGTTGCCGCAAGCAAAATATCTCTACGAATTAGAAGCAATGGAATCTGGCTATGTGGCAGAAATCATTGCAGATGAAGTTGGGACGGCAGCAATGCTTCTTGGAGCCGGTAGAGCGACAAAAGAATCAGTCATAGACCTTGCAGTAGGGCTTGTACTAAGAAAGAAAATCGGCGATCAAGTTATCAAAGGCGAATCATTAGTAACCATATATAGCAACTTTGAAAATGTTGATGAAGTAAAAGAAAAGCTGTATAAAAATATCAAAATCTCAACCTCCAAAGTAGAAGAACCAATTCTAATTCACGAAGAAATAACACACTAACAAACAGATGAGGTGTCAGGCACCATGTGAATATTTCACATGGTGCCTGACACCTTTTTTATCGTAATCATAGGAAATAATTGTATAAAGTTAGTTATTTTGGAAAAAATGGACTTTATAAAGAATGGAGGGTTATGCGAATGAAACGTTTTGTCTCTTTCATATTGACATCTTTTTTACTAGCAAGTTTATGGAGTCCAACTGCCCTTGCGGCTGAAGAAAAAAAGAGTACTGATATTGTTAGTAATGTAAAATCTGCTATATTAATTGAACGTGATACAGGAACAGTTCTTTATGAGAAAAATAGTAATCAAGAGCTGCCGCCTGCGAGTATGACCAAAATCATGACAATGCTTTTGATTATGGAAGCACTCGATAAAGGAAAACTGACCTGGAATGAAAAAATCAGGACAAGTGAATATGCAGCCTCAATGGGTGGTTCACAAATTTTCCTTGAGCCAGGCGAAGAGATGACAACTAAAGAAATGTTAAGAGGAATTGCAATTGGTTCAGGCAATGATGCATCTGTTGCGATGGCCGAGAGAATTGCAGGTTCAGAAGATGCTTTTGTAGATATGATGAACGCCAAAGCCAAAGAACTTGGCTTAAAGCACACCTTTTTTAAAAATACAACTGGGCTCCCAGTCGGGGGGCATTACAGTACTGCTTCTGATATGGCTGTCATGGCAAAAGAACTTTTAAAATACGAGGACATTACAAAATTTACCGGTCTGTATGAAGCATACCTTCGCGAAAATACAGACAAAAAATTCTGGTTGGTAAATACAAATAAACTCGTCCGGTTTTATCCTGGGGTGGACGGGTTAAAAACTGGATTTACGGCTGAAGCAAAATATTGCTTAACGGCAACAGCACAAAAAGATGGCATGCGTGTGATTGCAGTCGTTTTTGGGGCTCCGACTTCGAAGGAACGAAATGCACAAGTGACCAAAATGCTTAATTATGCATTTGCGCAATACCAGACACATCCAATGTTTAAACGAAATCAAACCATAGCCGAAGCCAAGGTAAGTAAAGGGAAAGAGAAATTTGTTGAAGCCGTAACAAGCGAACCCCTTTCATTACTGACAAAAAAGGGTGAAAAGACTACGGATGTAAAACAAAAGATTGTTCTAGAAAAAAACCTAAAAGCCCCGATATCAAAGGGTGACAAGGTAGGGACAATAAGGCTCATAAGAGACGGAAAAACGATTCTAGAAAGCCCATTAGTAGCAAACAAAGAGGTAAACGAAGCCGGTTGGTGGACCTTGTATAAACGGGCATTTGGAATGTTTACAAAGGCTGGAAAGTAGTAATACTCCAATAAACTGTTTTTCCATAGGGCTTCTACCTCTTTACGGGCAATGTCGAAACTTTAACGTACAATTCTAATTTTAGCGAATTACGACTAGTTTTGTATTAACAGAAGGATATTACCGTGGTAGAAGCGAATTCACTCACTATACCAGATTAAGGAGGTCGTGGATAGTGAGTCTTAACATTGATATGGAAACAAAACATGATGTTTTATGTATCCGCTTGAGTGGTGAGTTGGATCATCATACAGCGGACGAACTACGCGAACAAGCAACTGCCCTTATTGAAAAAAATAACATTCGTCATATTGTCTTAAATTTGGAGCATCTTTCCTTCATGGATAGCTCTGGATTAGGTGTTATTTTAGGAAGATACAAGCAAATAAAGCAGGTGCACGGCGAAATGGTGGTTTGTGCGATCTCCCCTGCAATACAAAGGTTATTCGATATGTCTGGTTTATTTAAAATAATCAAAATGGAACCGACAGAGGAATTTGCATTGCAAAGATTGGGGGTGGCCTGAGTGAAGAATGAAATGAATCTTCAATTCAGTGCTGTAAGTCAAAATGAATCGTTTGCCCGTGTAACGGTTGCAGCTTTTATTGCCCAACTAGATCCAACAATGGATGAGTTGACCGAAATTAAAACAGTGGTTTCAGAAGTCGTTACCAATGCAATCATTCATGGCTATGAGAATGATCCTAGCGGAATGGTGTATATAGCTGTTTCCATAGAGGATAGTCTGATTGATATGACCATTAAAGATAATGGTTTAGGAATAGCAGATGTGGAGGAAGCTCGTCAGCCATTATTCACAACGAAGCCGGATTTGGAACGCTCCGGTATGGGTTTCACCATCATGGAAAATTTCATGGATGAGGTAGAGGTTCATTCACAGCCAGGTCGAGGAACCGAGGTTAGATTACGGAAGCATTTAAAACTTAATAAAATGCTTTGCAATTAAGGAGACTTGCCGATGGATGTGGAGGTCAAGAACGATAAAAGTCAAACGTATTTAAAGGATCATGAAGTGAAAGAGCTCATACAAAAGAGCCAAGCAGGAGACCAAGAAGCTAGAGATTTAATAGTTGAAAAGAATATGCGTCTTGTCTGGTCAGTTGTCCAACGGTTTCTAAATAGGGGGTACGACCCCGATGATTTATTCCAAATTGGCTGTATCGGTCTATTGAAATCAGTTGATAAGTTTGACCTTTCCTACGATGTCAAGTTTTCTACCTATGCTGTACCGATGATTATTGGTGAAATCCAACGATTTATCCGCGATGATGGAACGGTGAAGGTTAGCCGATCACTTAAGGAAATGGGAAATAGAATCCGAAAAGCGAAGGATGAATTATCGAAAACACTTGGAAGAATCCCAACTGTCAATGAGATTTCTGCACATTTGGAGCTTTCACCTGAGGATGTCATCATGGCTCAAGAGGCAAGTAGGACACCATCATCGATACATGAGACAGTTTATGAAAATGACGGAGACCCAATTACTTTGTTAGATCAGATTGATGATGGAAATGAAGGAAAATGGTTTGATAAAATCGCTTTGAAAGAGGCCATCCGGGAATTGGATGAACGTGAAAGATTGATTGTGTACTTAAGGTATTATAAGGATCAAACCCAATCGGAGGTAGCATTAAGATTGGGGATTTCTCAGGTCCAAGTTTCTCGACTTGAAAAAAAGATTTTACAACAAATGAAAGACCGCATGGATCTCTGATTCATGCGGTCTTTCTTTGCTCAAATCCTAGTATGCAATAACATCAAGGACCCGGCTAAACTATCAGCAGTCTTAAGTTTTCTTTACCATACATGAAAGTAAGCAACATTATCCATACTATTCACGAGGAAATCATTGTGTGGGAAGTGATGTTTTGGAAAAAACAATCTACATCCGCATGCGGCACCGTGTTCACGTCCGACCGGAAAAGAGAATTTTGTTAAAAGATGTTGCCCAGATTATTGCCCCGGAAGCTGTCCTCACTGAATTACAATCATTATTGATCTACCAAGTAACTGAAAGTGATCGTAATTTGGTTGTGATTGATGTAATGGAGGTAATTAAAAAGATAATCTGTCATACAGAAGAAGTGGAAGTGCAATCGATTGGTCCAGCCCAAACAATTGTGGAAGTAATCTTTAACAAACAAAGGATCTCAATCCCTATTTTTATTTTAATTTGGTTTTTATTATTTTTTGGGTCAGCCATGACGATTATGAATTTCCATGATGATGTAAGTATGAAGAGTGTACAGGAAAAAATATATACAATCATTACAGAGAAAAAAGTCGAGAAACCATTACTTTTCCAAATTCCTTATTCCATAGGACTTGGATTAGGAATGATTTTATTTTTTAACCATGTTTTTAAGAAACGGCTGAATGAAGAACCCAGTCCACTTGAAGTGGAAATTTTTAATTATCAATTGGATTTAGATAACTATGTAGTCATCCACGAACATAAAGAAAGTGTGAAACAAGTTCATGACGATTAAAATTGTTGTCATAATTTTTTTAGGACTTGCAAGTGGATTGTCGGTTGGCGCTGGGTTTGTAGCGTTTCTTACTGTACTTGGGATTATCCCAAGATTGACACAACTGTCAAAATCAATAACGATGATCCATTATTATGAATGGGCGGTAGTCTGTGGTGCCATTGTTGGAGTGATGGCAAGCTTAAGGGATCCTGTATTACATATCTCCTCCTATTTTTTAATCCCTCTTGGTGTCAGCGGAGGAGTGTTTGTTGGTATGTTAGCGGCCGGTCTTACGGAGGTAGTAAATGTGTTCCCAATCCTAGCCAAAAGAATTGGGGTAGATGGCCAAATTATTATCTTAGTTATGGCGATTGTCTTAGGAAAAATATTTGGATCCATATTTCAATGGCTTTATTTTGTAAATTATTAAAGCTAAGGAAACAAAAAATTCTCAAATCTTTTTTATAACGAACGAAAATGCTCGAAGAAGTGTATTGAATCAAGGTGTTTACTCTTTTCTAATGAAGGGATATTTAAAATATGAGTATTCGGAGGCGTGTCATTTTAGTTACTGATGGTGATGAATATGCAAGAAGGGCTGTTGAACATGTCGCCAAGGAAATTGGCGGACGATGTATATCGAGCTCATATGGTAATCCATCAACCTTAACAGGTCCTGAGATTGTTAAATTAATAAAAAAAGCTTCACATGATCCTGTATTAGTTATGTTTGATGATAGTGGCATTGTTGGGGAAGGTGCTGGAGAGACTGCCTTGAAATATGTTGCCACTCATAAAGATATAGAAGTTTTAGGAGTCATAGCAGTCGCGGCAAGGTCTAGAGATGAAGAATGGACTAGGGTGGACGTTAGTATTGATCGTGATGGTGAATTAACACCATACGGTGTCGATAAGCATGGTATACCTGAACTTGAAATCGGGAGAATAAATGGGGATACCGTTTACTGTCTGGACGAATTAGATGTTCCCATCATTGTCGGGGTGGGTGATATCGGTAAAATGGCAAGACATGACTCTTATAAAATTGGTTCACCAATTACGAAGAAGGCTGTCGAACTAATATTAGAAAGGAGTGGATATGATGTCAAAAAGCAATGATCAAAAATGGCCAATTCCTGAATCAGTACATGAAATAGAAAATTACATGAAACAACGCGCAGGTCTTGGGATAAGCTTTGATTTAGGTGTTCGGAAGCTGAAAATCCTCAAAAAGGACATACAAATTTACTATTGTAACGGACTATGTGATACGCGTTTTATTATTGAATTAATTGAAGAATTAGTCCAGCTCAATGATCATGAAAAACAATCTTCGGATATTTATCAACTGGTGTATAACCGCCTCCTTAACCAATCAGTTCAACCTGTTCAAACACTGGATGAATTGGTTACCTTAGTATTGTCTGGACAGATTGTTGTTGTGATGGAAGGTCAACATATTGCCCTTGCCGTAGATGTAAGGAGTTATCCTGGAAGGACACCCCAAGAACCAGATACCGAAAAGGTAGTACGGGGAGCAAGAGACGGCTTTGTCGAGAATATCATTCTTAATACAGCTTTAACTCGAAGAAGAATCCGTGACGAACGCCTGCGTTTTGAGATGTTTAAAGTTGGCGAAAGGTCGAAAACAGATGTTGCATTAGGCTACCTAGAGGATGTAGCAGATCCTGATTTACTAAATATCTTAAGAAAAGAATTAAAGGCAATCCAAATTGACGGGATTCCAATGGCGGATAAAACGATTGAAGAATTCATCGTCAAACAGGGATGGAACCCGTTTCCCATAGTTAGATATACCGAAAGGGCAGATGTTGCAGCTGCACATATTCTAGAGGGTCATGTCATAATCTATTGTGATACTTCTCCTAGTGTCATTATTACACCTACAACCTATTTTCACCATGTTCAGCACGCTGAAGAATTTCGTGAATCGCCGGCCATGGGGACATTTGTCCGATGGACACGATTTTTAGGTGTTTTAGCGTCGATTGCCTTACTGCCCTTGTGGCTTCTATTTGTGTTAGAACCATCCCTCTTACCAGAAAAAGTCGCCTTTATTGGGCCAAACGAACAAACGAATATCCCGGTTATTCTTCAGATTTTATTGGCTGATTTTGGTATTGAATTTTTAAGGATTGCAGCTATACATACCCCCACGCCCTTATCAACTGCCATGGGTTTAATTGCCGCGGTTTTGATTGGCCAGATAGCTATTGATGTTGGTCTTTTTGTTCCAGAGGTTATTCTATATGTGGCAGTAGCTGCAATCGGAACGTTTACAACTCCAAGCTATGAGTTAAGTGTAGCAAATAAAATAGCCCGAATGATTTTAACGATATTGGTAGCTCTATTTCATACCCCAGGTTTTGTTATAGGCAGCACAATAATATTTCTTTTTGTAGTATCTATGCGAGCCCTTAACACTCCCTACTTTTGGCCGTTCCTTCCATTTGAGCCAAAAGGATTTTTACAAATCGTTATACGCCGGGCTATCCCTGGCTCCTTGCTAAGACCAAGTATCGTCCATCCACGAAACCGCTTCCGGCAGCCACCTGAAGCAAACGAGAAATAATTGCGGTTTTTATCAAGTTATGCTAAAGTTAATTAATTAAATAATAGGATAAAGAATTTAAAAAATAGGCAGTATCTTATGCGGATTCTGTCTATTTATCTTTAAGATTGGCTACATAGACTATAGTAGTGAGAACGGAGAGAGGGAAAGGGAATGTATTTTTACGGATCAACTGGCGTAAATAAAAACGGTCATTTAGAAATTGGTGGAGTGGATGCTATTGATTTAACAAGGCAATTTGGAACCCCCTTATATGTGTATGATGTTGCTTTAATGAGAGAAAGGGCACGAGGTTTTAAACAAACATTTGACGATTTACAGGTAACAGCGCAAGTTGCTTATGCCAGTAAGGCATTTTCTACAGTTGCGATGATTCAATTGGCAGAAGAGGAAGGATTATCGCTTGATGTCGTATCCGGCGGTGAATTATATACAGCATTCGTAGCTGGCTTCCCTGTTGAAAGGATTCATTTTCACGGAAATAATAAAAGCCGGGAAGAACTAGAAATGGCACTAGACCATAAAATTGGTTGTATTGTAGTCGATAATTTTACTGAATTGGAGCTTTTAAAAGCACTTTGCCAAGAGAAGAATACGACCGTTAGTATTTTATTAAGAGTTACCCCAGGAATTGAAGCCCATACCCATGATTACATCTTAACAGGGCAGGAAGACTCCAAGTTTGGTTTTGGTTTGGAAAATGGACAGGCGGAGGAAGCCCTAAAGGTAGCTCTGCAATCTAACTATTTTGATGTTCTTGGCCTCCACTGTCATATTGGCTCACAAATATTTGAGACAACTGGGTTCTTACTAGCAGCTCAGAAAATTGTGGACAAAATGGAACAATGGAAAAAGGAGCTATCCTTTGAGGCTAAGGTATTAAACCTAGGCGGGGGCTTCGGTATCCGTTACACGAAAGAGGATGAACCAATTCCGCCATCGCAATATGTTCGAGAAATTATCACTGAAGTTAAAAATCTAACAGAGAAATACTCCTTAAAAATGCCTGAGATTTGGATTGAGCCAGGCCGATCACTTGTTGGTGATGCGGGCATCACTCTATATCAGGTGGGATCTTCCAAAGAAGTACCGGGTATAAGGAAGTATTTGGCAGTTGATGGCGGAATGAGTGATAATATCCGCCCAGCATTATATCAAGCTAAATATGAAGCTGTCCTAGCGAAAAAACCGCTTGCAGAACCCAAAGAAACTGTATCGATTGCAGGGAAATGCTGCGAATCTGGTGATATGCTGATTTGGGACTTGCCACTTCCGGAAACCGATGAAGAAGATATTCTAGCCGTTTTCTGTACGGGTGCGTATGGCTATTCCATGGCTAACAACTACAATCGGATTCCACGTCCAGCAGTAGTCTTTGTTGAAAACGGGAAAGCTACTCTTGTTGTTAAAAGAGAGTCGTATGAAGATTTAGTAAAACTCGATTTACCATTAAAATGAGGTATGTAAAAAATAACAAAAAGCTGCCGCAAATGTGGCAGCTTTTATATTTTAAGAGAAAATAGATTTTATCGCATCAATTAGCCAAATAAAAAATTGTTTAAGTTTTTCAAGAAAACCTTGACCTTCATCAGATTGAAGAAATTTAGAAATGCGGTCTTGCGCTTTATTGAGCTGGTCACTTACTTGGTTCCAGTCTATATTTAAGCCCTTAAGCTTGTTAAATAGGCCAATTAACCGTTTCATTTCTTCATCCGTAAGTTGCACGTTTAATTCGTTTGCGGCTTGTTCAATAATAGTTTGCAGTTCCGCATCGTTTTTCGGTTTATTTTTAGCAATTTCTTCTTTTACTTTTGCGATTAAAGCAGCTGCATTTTTGTCACCAATGGAATCTCCCAGTTTAGCTGTCTCCACCATTTCTTGATTCGCAGCCTGCTTCACATCCTCTGGAATGGTTTTATCAGCTGAAATCTCATATGCTTTAAGAATCCCAGTGAGTGCAGCTGTCCCTGAAACAGATATCGGGGCCGTAATATAAATATTGGCATCTTTGACTCCTGCGGTAATCAAGGCATTGACAAACATTTCATCTGTAACCCAATTGATATTTTTTGTTTTTACTGTAATTCCCGCGCCATTAGGTGCAATCGTTATAGCTGAGGATGATATGGCCTTGGTCCCAATCAGAGATTTCGCCACATATTTCCCTAAATATTGATGTTCTTCTTGATTTGACACAGTAATAATTTGGACATCTTTCGGTGCATCCATATCGGCCAATAAATTATTCTTCTGTTCTTCTGTCAAATTTTCACCTAGTGTTACAATCATGTCCCCCTCTGCCAGATCTGCAAGGATTTGGATAGGATGTAAAAGCATTATCGATAATACGAGAAGAATTGTTATTTTTTTCATTTTTTCCTCCTTGAAGTTTACAAGTTAGCCAACCTAATTATAGCTCTTATACTTATTTAACCCAAACCATTTGTATAAACGTTAAAATTAATGAAGAAGTTTCATAGTTTTTAAAACAGTAAAGAGAAAATAGATTATTTTATGTTTATGGTGTAGAATGGTGGACAGGAAAGAACTCTTTTGGAGGAAAGCTTTACATGAATAGAAACTGGGTTTTATTTTATATCCTGATTGGCGTCTCCGTTATTTGGGGTTTAATCTATTGGATTTTTATTGTACCTAAATCGTAGTCATTTATTATTTATATTTGATGAAGAGCTATTATTTCTGTATGATTGTGTTTAGTGAAACATAATAAATATAACTACATATAATGAATAAAATGTTTATTATTTATTTTTTGGGAAAAAATATACTATTGTTAAACCTGAGACTAAGTTGGTTTATTTAATATAATGAGGGATTAAAATGTTAATTCGTTATAAGAAAACATTCGAAAAAATTGCCATGGGTTTAATGTCTTTTATGCCTACTGAGAAGGATCTTAAGAAGCTTCAGTTAACCATGAAGGAATATGAGTCAGAAGAAAATTGGCAGCTTTTTCTGTGGAAAGAAGAAGACATTATCGGCTTGTTGGGAGTTCTTTTTCAACATGATGCTAATACCATTGTGGTCCAACATATTTCTGTCAACCCTTCACATCGTTTTCAAGGTATCGGGAAAAAAATGGTGAAGGCTCTGAAGGAAATGTATGCGGATAAAGAAATTGTCTCTAACGAGAACACTGCTGCTTTTATCGAAAAATGTGAAGTATGCTAAAATGGATTGAAAAGGCAATGAATAAATTATTCTTTGCCTTTTCGCAATTTTAATGAATAAATTCTCTCTGCAATTACACTTGAGCGATCTCGCAGTGCATGGCGATGAATAAGGTTGTCATTGGAAATATCACTTTCTTTTCCCCATTGTAGCCCCGTTTGTTGACAATAATTATGACATCTCTCCATTAGTACTGGATCACCAATAGGCAGGTTAAAACTTGTATAGGGCCGACTATTTTTCATGAGAGATAAACGTTCTTCTAAGGAATCGAGGAAGAGCTGTCCGTTTAAGCCTAGCTTTGCTAAACAAGTAGTTTGTGATTTAAACATCTTTAACGCCTTTTCTAAAGTTCTTACTGCTCCGACAAAATTACTTCTCCGGTGATGATAAGTTGAAACAGCTAATAAAATAAGACCCACCCAAATGGAAGATTTGTTGTTGGAATCAGTTTGTTTCCAATATTCCTCAAGTATTTCATGGCACTCAAAGTAATCACGATCTCCATGAAAATGGGCTAGGAATTGGATATACTCGGTTGGGTACAAGCGGGTACCTCCTCATGTGATTTGTTTTTACATTTTATCATAATATGGTAAATATATTTAAACAATAGGATCTGTTA
>Ga0308175_100000395_pt1 | contig 30323 bp, 26 predicted proteins | sample PhyCR1_3_FD_203893 | JGI IMG/M metagenome (GOLD analysis project Ga0308175, IMG submission 203893) | Soil microbial communities from UC Gill Tract Community Farm, Albany, California, United States - DLSLS.C.R1 | ecosystem: Environmental > Terrestrial > Soil > Agricultural land | place: USA...
CAGCTGGTGTTCGCCACCGCGCAGGCCGCCGGCTTGCAGGTCCGCGCGCTCGCGGTGCGGCGCGAGAGCGTCGAGGCCGCGTTCCTGCGCGTGATCGGCGAACCGGCGCCCGGTCCCTCCGGGGCACCGGTGGGTGCGTTGCCCCGCGCGCACACCGATGCGGCGACGGCCGTGGCCGCGGGTGTGTTCGAGCGCGGAGGTGCGCGATGAGCGCCGGCCAGATCCACGACCTCGGGTACAAGCGCTACGTCGGCACCCGGCGCTCGATGGGCACCCGGTGGACCGTGATCATGCGCCACCAGATCGCGACCGCGTGGAAGGGCTGGTGGCGGTTCAAGCCATGGCTCATCGCGGGGCTGATCGCCACCGCGGTGGCCGGCGGCATCCTCTACTTCCTGAGCGGCAACCTGCTCCGGATGATCGGCGGGCTCGGCGGCCAGGTCATCAAGTTCGCCGACGGGATCTTGCCGATCTCGATGGCCTGGTACGCCCCGATCGGCTTCCTCGTCAGCCTGACGGTCTCTGCGACCGTCATCGCCGGCGACGTCCAGAGCGGCGCGCTCACGTTCTACTTCGCCCGCTCGGTGCGCCCGCGCGACTACGTGATCGGCAAGCTCGCCGGGCTCGGCGTCCTGCTGTCGCTGATCATGCTGGCCGGACCGCTCGCGCTGGCCGGCGTGCGGCTCGGGCTATCGGACGATCGCCACCAGCTGTTCGAGCTCCTGCCCGTCTTGTACAAGGCGCTCGCGATCGGCGTGCTGGGCACGTTGATCTACGCCGCGGTGCCGCTCGGGTTCTCGGCGCTGGTCCCGAACCGGCGCTACGCGATGGCCCTGTGGGCCGCGTACTACATCCTGCTCGGATCGATGGCCCAGGGCATCGGGCGCTTGACCTCGGCCACGGTCGGCGCGCTCGATCTCGCCTCCGCGCTGAAATCGCTCTCGCTGAGCCTGTTCGACGTCCACCTGAGCGGGCGCGAGCTTTCGATCCCGACCGGCGCCGCGCTGATCTCGATCCTCGGGCACGTGGCGATCGCGATCGGCCTGGTGGTCTGGCGGGTACGCAACGCGCAACAGACCGGCGTGGGAGGTTCGTCGTGAGCATCGTCGTCGCCGAAAACTGCAGCAAGTGGTACGGCCACGTCCTCGGCGTGTCCAACGTGAGCTGGAAGCTCACCGGGGGCATCGTCGGGCTGCTCGGCCCCAACGGCGCGGGCAAGTCGACCCTGATCAAGATGATGGGCGGCCTGCTCCGGCCGTCGCGCGGCTCGCTCACCGTGTACGGCCAGAGCCCGTTCCACGACGCCTCGGTCCGGCAGCGGATCGGCTACGCACCCGAGCACGAGGCCACGTGGGACGAGCTGTCGGCGCTCGAGCTGGTCACGGCGATGGCCCGACTCTCCGGGGTGCCGGCCGGCAAGGCGGACAAGGCCGCCAGGGACGCGCTCGCCCAGGTGGGCATGACCTCGGCGATGTATCGCCGGGTCCGCGGGTTCTCCAAGGGCATGCGCCAGCGTACCAAGCTGGCGACCGCGATCGTCCACGATCCCGACTTCCTCTTGCTCGACGAGCCGCTGACCGGCGTCGATCCGATCGCGCGGGTCGACATCGTCGAGCGGATCAAGCAGCTCGGCCAGGCCGGCAAGACGATCGTCATCTCGAGCCACGTGCTCTACGAGATCGAGGCGCTGACCTCGGACATCGTCGTGATCTACCGCGGCCAGGTGCTCGCCGAGGGCAACGTCTACGAGATCCGCACGCTGATCGATCGGCATCCCCACCGGATCCGCGTCGAGTGCGATCAACCGCGCGCGATCGCCACGGCGCTCGCCGCCGAGGACCACGTCGCGCGGCTCAACTTCGAGCGCGGCGGGCTGGTCATCGAGACCCGCGACCCCGACCGCTGCTACGATCAGATCGCGAAGGCGGTGCTCGCGAGCCACGTCACGGTCAGCGCGCTGTCGTCGCCCGACAATAACCTCGGCGCCGTCTTCGAGTACCTCACCGGCGATGGAGGTCGGCGATGAGCGAGCGGATCGTTCCGACCACGTCGTCGACGGTGTGGACGCTCGCCGCGGTGACGCTCAAGCGGCTCGGCCGCGGCAAGGCCCTGTGGATCGGCGCCCTGATCGCCGCGCTGCCCCCCATCTTTGCGGCCGTGTTCTCCGCGACCAGGCTCCACACCCGCCACGTCACCCCCGCCCCCGATGACCTGTTCAACATCTCGGTGAGCCTGCTGGTGATCTTGCCGGCGATGTTCGTCGGAGCCTCGATCGGCGAGGAGATCGAGGAGCGCACGAGCACGTACCTGTGGTCGCGGCCGATCGCGCGCGGGGCGGTGCTCGCCGGCAAGCTCTGCGCCCTGATGCCGATCGTGATCCTGCTGATCGTCGGCGGCTGGTACGCCGGGGTCTTCATCTGGGCGGAGGCCGCGCCGTCCCTGGCCAGCTGCATCGCGCTCGCGGCCGGGTGCGTCGCGACTTCCCTGGTCGCGGCCGGCATCGCCACCGTCGTGCCGAAGCACGGCATGGCGCTCACGATCGGCTACATGCTCGTCGATCTGTTCATCGGCGCGATGCCGTTCTCGCTGAACGAGCTGTCGGTCACGAACCAGACCCGCGAGCTGGCCAACCTGTTCGGTGGGCAGCCGGCGATCGCCACCCCGCTGATCGCGATGATCGCGGTGTCCGGGGTGTGGGCCGCGGTCGGCTTCGTGCGGATCCGCCGCCTCGAAGTCTGACCGTTCGCCCTGCGGGGCTCACAGCTCGAGCGTGGCGGCGACGTCGTAGTCGCTCGCCTGGGTGACACGCGCGCGGACCAGCGAGCCGGGCGCGACCTGACGGTCGGACAGGTACGTCACGCCGTCGATGCCGGGCGCCTGGCCGTACCAGCGGCCCTCCATCAGGTACTCCGACTCCGACGAGACGCCCTCGACCAGCACGTCGAGCTCGCGGCCGACCATCGCCTCGTGGTGCGCGCGGCTGATCTGGCGCTGGATCTCCATCAGCGTCTGCTGGCGCTCGGCGGCGACCTCGGCCTCCACGCGATGCGGCAGGATCGCCGAGACCGTGCCGGGCTCGACCGAGAACGTGAAGGCGCCGGCGCGATCGAACTTCGACTCGGCGACGAACGCGCACAGCTCGTCGAACTCGGCCGCGGTCTCGCCGGGGTGACCGACGATGAACGTCGTGCGCAGGACGAGGTCGTCGATCCGCGCCCGGAGCTTTTGCACCAGCTCGCGGGTGATCCGGCTCGAATGGCCGCGCCGCATCCGCTTCAGCATCGCGTCGCTGATGTGCTGCAGCGGGACGTCGATGTACTTGACGACCTTGGGCTCGCTGGCGATCACGTCGATCAGCTCGTCGTCGAACGCGCTCGGGAACGTGTAGTGCAGGCGGATCCACGACACGCCGTCGACCTTGCCGAGCGCCCGCAACAGCTGCGCGAGCGTCGCGCGAGCCTCGGGCGACGTGCCGGCGTCCCAGCCGTAGCGCGTCAGGTCCTGCGCGATCAGGTTGACCTCGACGACGCCATCGCGGCCCAGCGCCGCGACCTCGGCGACGATATCGTCGATCGCGCGGCTGCGCTGCGGCCCGCGCAGCTTGGGGATGATGCAGAACGCGCACGGCCGATCGCAGCCCTCGGCGATCTTGACGTAGGCGCTGTGAGGCGCGCCGATCCGCACGCGCGGCGTGTCGTGATCGTAGATGTACGTCGGCGTCTCCGCGACCTGGATCACCGGTAGCGCCTTGCCCTTGGCCCTGGCCTTGGCCTTGGCGTCGGCCGGGGCGGGACGCGCGGCCTCCAGCGCCTTGGCGATCGACGGAAAGTCCGACGAGCCCAGGATGTGATCGATCTCGGGGATGTCCTTGGCGAGCTCACCGGCGTAGCGCTGCGCGAGGCAGCCGGTCACCACGAGCTTCTGCGCGCCGCTCTGCTTGTGCTGCGCCATCTCGAGGATCGTATCGACGCTCTCCTCCTTGGCGGCGTCGATGAACGCGCAGGTGTTCACGACGATCACGTCGGCGCCCTCGGGCGCATCGACCAGCGAGTGGCCGGCTGCCTGGACCTGGCCGAGCATCAGCTCGGTGTCGACCTGGTTCTTCGGGCAACCGAGCGACACGAAATAGATGCGCTGACCGGGAGCGGCCTTCGGTGAACGATGGGTGGCCATCAGGGCGGGGCAGTCTGGGCCGGTCACCCGACGCTGTCAACGCGGCGGATCAACCGTGGCGGCAGGCTCGCCCCCGGGGCTCGTTTACGCGCACATAGCCTCAATGATTTCCAGCGCTTGATGCGGCCACTCAGGGAATCACTTTGACCGCCGGGGAGCAGGAGCCTCAGGACGAGGGGCGGGGAGCGCTCAAGCATCTGGAGGACCACCTGCCCTCCTGACCCGCCAGCTGGTCGTCAGCGACCACTCGCCAGCCTACCGAGCTCTTGCTGGTCATCGAGATCGCCGACTCCTCGCTTCGCATCGACCGCGAGACCAAGCGGACGATCTACGCCGAAGCCGGTGTCCCGGAGTACTGGATCGTGGATGTGAACGGTGTGACCGTCGATGTCCACACCGCCCCGATCAACGGTACCTACGCCCAACGTCCAAACCTCGAGCGATGGCGACGTGCTTCGCCCGACGCTCCTACCCGAGGTCTCGATTCGCGTCGCCGACATTCCACGGTGATATCCGCACTCCATGGCTCCGGGCAATATCTGGACAGACCCGCCGTCTTCGCGCTCCCAGATCACCCGATCCTGATGGTCCCAGCGGGGTGCTTTCCTCCGCGCCGCTTGGATGGTGAAACGTGATCGTCACTCGTAGGGGTCCTGGATTTGAGCCGCAAGCCACAGCTCATCGAACTTGGGACGCACGTACGGATGGAGATCATCGGAGAGGGTTGCCGGCGAATTCCTTGCAACCCATGGTTGCAGCATGCGCGGGACGCTCCATGGCTCAGCTCCTCGGGATGCAAGCGCCTTGCGCGCGCTGGTGTGGGCTGCCGAGTTTCGCGAGATTCCGGTGACGCTCGCGGTGCGCCCGGATCTGCGGGCGGCGATGCGCACGCGGCTCGCGCAGCACGAGCTCCCGGTGAAGGTGACCGAGGGCGGGAACCGAGACGCCGAGCGCAAGGCGATCCTCGGCGCGCTGTTCGAGGGGGCGCTGACGCTCGACGAGGCCGTCGCGCAGACCGAAGCGCGGCTCGCACGCGAGGGCTCGCCGCACCGCGCGAATCACCGCGTGTTCGCGAGCGGCTGGGCGAAGCGGCTGATCGACACGCACACGAGCGTGCTGTACACGTGGGCCGTGCTCGACGCGCTGCTCGCGGCCGGCGAGCAGCGGTGCTTCGTGGCGCACTCGTCGGCGGAGGCGCCCACCAGCACGTGCGCGCAGCTGCTCGCCGGCAAGCCGCACGACGCCGCCGTGCTGCGCGACCGCCTCATCCGGTGCTACGTAGCAAAGCAGCCGGTGCACGCGCCGCTCGTACCGAGCCACCCGCATTGCACGCACGTCGCATCACCGATCCCGGCAGCCCGCGGCGCGTGATCACAGATCGGTCGCTGGCCGCCGCGGGATCAGTGGTGGCCGGCACCGACACCCCCGGGAGGACATCGCCGCACGGGGCGAACGTGTCGCGGGCGCGCGTCGCCGCGGGTGCCCCGGGAGCTCGCGGCCGGCACGCGACGTGCTCGGAGATGCGGAATGCCCGACGTCTCGCCGCACCCCGACCGCTACAAGTGGATCGCGCTCAGCAACACGACGATCGGCGTGTTCATGGCGATGGTGAACTCGTCGATCGTCATCATCGCGATGCCGGCGATCTTCCGGGGCATCGAGCTCGACCCGCTGCAGCCGTCGAACGTTGGCTACCTCCTGTGGATGCTGATGGGCTACCTGCTGGTCAGCGCGGTGTTCGTCGTCCTGTTCGGCCGGCTCGGCGACATCTTCGGCCGCGTGCGCATGTACAACCTCGGCTTCGCCGTGTTCACGCTCGCGTCGCTGGTGCTCGGGTTCGTGCCCGGCAGCGGCGCGACCGGCGCGCTCGAGCTCATCGTGCTCCGCATCGTCCAGGGCATCGGTGGCGCGCTCCTCATGGCGAACTCCGCGGCGATCCTCACGGACGCGTTCCCGGAGAACCAGCGCGGCTTCGCGCTCGGGCTGAACCAGGTCGCCGCGCTCGCCGGCTCGTTCGTCGGGCTGATCGCCGGCGGACTGCTCGCCACATGGAGCTGGCGGATGGTGTTCTGGCTGAGCGTGCCGTTCGGGCTGTTCGGCACCGCTTGGTCTTACTGGAAGCTGCGTGAGGTCGGGGAGCGCACGCACGCGCGGATCGACGTGTGGGGCAGCATCACGTTCGCGGTCGGGCTCACCGCCGTGCTGATCGGCATCACGTACGCGATCCAGCCGTACGGCGACCGCGCGACCGCGTGGACGAGCCCCGCCGTGCTCGCGCTGCTCGCCGGGGGCGCCGTCGTGCTCGCCGGGTTCCTGTTGATCGAGCGGCGCGCGCAGGCGCCGATGCTGAACCTGCACCTGTTCCGCCGGCGCACGTTCGCCGCGGGCAACGCCGCCAATCTCCTCGCGTCGCTCGCGCGCGGCGGCCTGCAATTCATGCTGATCCTGTGGCTGCAGGGCGTGTGGCTGCCGCTGCACGGCTATGCATACGAGGACACGCCGCTGTGGGCCGGTATCTACATGCTGCCGCTGACCGGCGGGTTCCTGCTCGCGGGCCCGCTCTCGGGCTGGCTGTCGGATCGCTATGGGGCGCGCGGCTTCGCGACCGCGGGGCTCGTCATCGTCGCGGGGACGTTCGGCGGCCTGCTGGCGCTCCCGACGGACTTCCGCTACCTGTGGTTCGCCCTCTTGCTCGCGGCCAACGGCATCGGCTCGGGGCTGTTCGCGGCGCCGAACACCGCGTCGATCATGAACAGCGTCCCCGCGGCGGAGCGCGGCGCGGCGTCGGGGGTGCGCGCCACGTTCCAGAACACCGGGATGGTGCTGTCGATCGGGCTGTTCTTCTCGCTCCTCATCGTCGGGCTGGCGGGATCGCTGCCCTCGGCGCTCGCGCGCGGGCTCGCCGCCCACGGCGTCCCGCCCGCCGACGTGGCACGGATCGCCGCGCTGCCGCCGGTCGGCACGCTGTTCGCCGCGTTCCTCGGCGTGAACCCGATCGCGCAGCTGCTCGGGACCTCCCTCCTGGACCAGTTGCCGCCCGCGCAGGCCCACGTGCTCGCGGGCCGGCGGTTCTTCCCCTCGCTGATCTCCGCGCCGTTCCGCGAAGGCCTCGCGCTCGTATTCGGGATCGCGATCGGCCTGAGCATGCTCGCCGCGCTGGCCTCCTTGCTGCGATCGCGCCGCCGCCGGCCCCCGAGCACAGACCACGACGCCCGCCGGGGGATGACCCGCGCCGAGGGCGCCCAGGGGGTCGGTTGACCGTGGCGCAGACCGGGCCGGGATCTGCGTTGACAACGGAGGACATTCGCCAGCGTCACGCCCCTCCGGCGGTAGACTTCCCGCAGGCGGTGCCAGATGACCGCTCCAGACCAGCGGCAAGACGCACATGCGGTTTCGCCCTGCTTGATCGCATCCTCGATCGCGAGGGCGTGCAGAGGCTCGATCGTCCAACTCGGGTAGCTCGGCGGCACCGTGGTCGGAGCCGTCGACCGCTCACCCGATGCCGGCATCGGAAAGCTGTGCCGGCAGTGGTCGCCAGGATCTCGAAGGGCAAATGAAGTCCGCTGCCCGTGCTTCGCGGTCAGCCCGGTGTGCCTGCGAACACCGCGCCGAGGTTGATGAGGTGCACGCGGTGCCCGCGGTGCGCGCGGCGCGCGTGCGGCCAACGAGGCGGTCAACGAAGATGTCGACGGCGTCCGCCAGAGCACGATCGGCCAGCTCGACTACTGCCCTGCCCGCCACTCGACAGCCGGCCCTGCGTGATTATATTGTTGGCGGTGAGCGACGACCCGCTGCGGGATGCGATCGAGGAAACATTCGTGGTCGAGCGCACGGGCTGGGCAGGCGAGCGGGTGCGGCGGGCGACCGAGCGACTGCAGCTGGGTCTGCCGGAGGCGCAGCGGCTGGAGACGCTGGTGGTGTGGATGGACGATCACACCGCGTTCACTGCGCAGGGCCGGACGGTGTACATCAGCCGGCGGCTGCTCGAGCGGCTGCCCGACGACGACGCTGCGGCGTTCGTGATCGCCCACGAGCTGGCGCATCACCGCCTCGGGCATCTCCCGGCGCTGCCGGCGAGCTGGCTCGGCGTGGCGCGGCTGCTGCTGGTCCGGCTGGAAACCGCATGGGTCGCGACGCCGGCGCGCGAGACCGATGCGGATCTGCTGGCGATCGAGATGTGCATCGACGCGGGCTACGATCCCGAGCGATGTATCGGCGCGCTGGAGCATCTCGTGAATGTTTCGCTCGACTACGGCGACGTCGATGGTGTGCTCTCCGCGGAAGACCAGGCGTTGCGACGGTCGCATCCGGCGCTCGCCGGGCGGATCGCGGCGGTGCAGGCGCACGCGGCGGCGGCGCGGCGCGGGGTCCGGCAGCCGCTCGACGTAACGCTGCGTCGCGAGCGGCAGTGGCGGCGCAAGGCCCTGGTGGCGGCCGGCGCTGGGGCTGCGGCTGTGTGCGCACTGGTGATCCTGCGCCGCCCGCCGCGCTGGGCGATGTGATGCCGGCATCGTGAACCTGGGAGAGTTTGTCGAGCGCTGCGTATGCGGAGATTATTCTGAGCGACTCGCCCACATGGCATGCACGGCACACACGTCACCATCGCATGCAGCGTGACGACGTCCGCCACCCGGCTCGAGTCTTGCCGGATCGGCTTGCCGAACCCGAGAATCTTGCCGACGATCGGACCGACGATGCGCCAGTTCACCGCCTTTGTGCTCGGAGCTCTCGGAGCGTGTTTCGTGGCTGGATGCAGCCACGACGGTTCGATGGATCCCGGTGGCGGCAGCGCGACCAACCCGCAAGATGGGCCCGCGGCGGGGAACCCCGACGGCAAGTGCACCCCGCCTGCCGAGGCGCAGGCCGAGGACAGCTCGAGCCCGCGGACCGTGGTTGGCTCGGGGACCAGGGCGAGCTGCACCGGCGACGCGGTCGTCGCCGCGGTCGCCAAGGGAGGCGTCATCACGTTCAACTGCGGCCCCGATCCGGTCACGATCACGCTGACGGCCACGGCGAAGATCGTGAACAACACCGGCCCCAAGATCGTGATCGACGGCGGCGGCAAGGTCACGCTGAGCGGCGGCGGCAAGATCCGCATCCTGTACCAGAACACCTGCGACAAGGCGCAGGTCTGGACCTCGTCGGACTGCAATAACCAGGACACGCCGGCCCTCACGCTGCAGAACCTGACGTTTGTGGATGGCAACGCGACGGGGCTCGAGATGGGCAACAACGAGGGCGGCGGCGGCGCCGTCTATGTCCGCGGCGGGCGATTCAAGATCGTGAACTCGCGGTTCTTTGGCAACATCTGCGACGATCTGGGGTCCGACGTGGGAGGCGGCGGCGTCCGCGTGCTCGACTTTCCGACGGGCGGCAGCGTGAATCGCCCCGTCTACATCGTGAACAGCACGTTCGGCGGCAAGCCGGGGTTCGGGAACCACTGCGCCAACGGCGGCGCGATCAGCAGCATCGGCACGTCGTACACGGTCATCAACAGCCTGTTCACGGATAACCAGGCGGTCGGGCACGGGGCGAATAGCGGCCAGGGCGGCAACGGCGGCGCGGTGTACAACGACGGCAATACCTACGCGCTGTCGCTGTGCGGCGATCACTTCACGCAGAATCACGCCAATGAGGGCGGCAGCGCGATCTTCTACGTGAGCAACGACAAGACCGGCTCGTTCACCATCCAGGATTCGCTGCTGGAGAATAACCCCAAGGGCACGTTCGAGACCGCCGCGTATCCAGGCATCTACGTGATCGCCAAGCCCGGTAACCCGGTGGTGACCGGCTCGACGATCAAATAGAATGGTTCGCGCCGCTCAGAGGAAGCTCCCCACGCCGATTCCAACGTGAAAGAGGTTGGTCGCGGCGCCGATGTCCTGAGCGCCATTGCTCACCGTCTGCCCCCCGAACTGATAGCCAATGTCGACGCTGAAGAAGCTGAACTCACCGACAGGGAGGCTCACGACGCCCCCGAGGCCGTATGCGACGCCCGATGATGTGAAGCCGAGGAGGGAGATCCATGAGGGGCCCAGGGTACCGTAGGCGCGAATCGAGGCGCCATCACCGGCACGAGTCCCGATGGAAATACGCCCCAGCAAATCAAGCTGCGTAGCTGAGGACATCGCGCCTTCGCCCTGGAGTCCGAAGGTGTGGCGAGGGGCCAAACCGATCGATAGGTAAGGCGAGGGAAAATAATCGAAGTTAGCGCTGAGACCGTACGCAGTCACGCCGTCGAACAGCTGAGGGGTTCCAGTGACGTTGGTGCTGAACGAGGGCTTCGGAAGGAGGTCGGCGAATATCGCGAGTGCGCCCCGAGGCAACCTGGAGCGCGATCCGCCCCCAGCAGACTTCGGCTCTCCGGCGATGCCCAGATCCCTACAACCGTAGAGTCGTGCAACCTCGCTTTGCGTACTACCGTCCTGATAGTCCGAGAACCGCAAGTGCGACGCGCCGCGATCCGCCGCGGCCTTGCGGAGCTCTGCGCGGATCTGTGCGCGCCCGCGCGCGCCCGCAATCTCGGAGGATCTCGACTCTTGACCGAGGTACTCGCAATGAGCGATCACCGCGGCATCGGCGAGCTTGACGAGGGGTTCCGTCGGCGGCACCGAATCACCTGACGGAAGTACAGCGGCCGAGGTCACAGGGGCTGGCACCGTCGACGATGGCGAGCGTGTACTCGGTGGGGCCACAGGGAGGGTCGAAGGCTCCGCCGGCGAGGGCGTCGTGGCGTCTCCGGCCGATGAAGAAGTGGGCGACTCTTCCGCTCGTGCCGAGGCCACGAGACCTCCAAGCAGCACCGCCACGAGAAGCGAGAAGCGTAGTTGTCCGCGTAACATGAAGGCTCCATATAAAAATTGCTGTTTACTCAACGTATCCAGCGTGCGCCGTCGGCAAGAACGGTCCGCCGCAGCCAGCGCCCGCGATCGGGGTAAGGCCACGACGAGACCGAGACCAACGCGCGACCTGCACCGCGAGTCACAAGCCGATGCCGAAGCACCGGATGGCCATGTGAGCACGAAATCGAGCCCGACATGCGTCTCCCCATTCATTCCCCGTAGCCCCACCACGCGCGTTAGGCGACGCACGAGGCATCACCACGACATCTCTTGTGCGTATCCGGCGTCGAACCTGAGAACCGCCGCGAAATCGAGCAATTACCTGGATGTCCGAACGGCGTCCGTCAGTCGTACGCCGACCAGCTAGCGGGACCGGCGAGCAGGAGGATCGCCTCGGCGGCCTGGATCTGATCGATGTCCCGGCCGGACGCAAGGACGGCGAGCAGGTGCGGCAGGACCGGCCGGGGATCGAATGCGGGATCGAGCCGGCGAAGCGCGCGCGCGGCCCTCACGACCAGCATGGGCGACGCGAGCTGGTGCTCGAGGACCGGCCGGGCCGCCTCGTCCTTGAGCTCGGCGAGGGCGGCGGCGGCAAAGGCGTTGAAGTGCGCGTCGCCGAGCATGTCGCGCAGCGAGGGCGCGACGTCGGGGTGACCGGCGATGCCAAGCGCGATGGTCGCGCGGATCTTGTCGTCGGCGGCGGCCCTGGCATCGCCGCGGATCTGCTCCAGCACCTTGATCGCGTGCGGCTCGGCGAGGTGGGCGAGGTGCTCGGCGGCCCCGAGCCGGCGCTGGCTGACGGCGAGGACATCGGTGAGGTGAGGCACCCCGCGGCGATCACCGAGCAGGGTGAGCAGGCGGGCAGCCTCGTCGCGAACGTCGGCGCGTGGGGCCCCGAGGGCCGCGGCCAGCGTATCGCTGCCGCGCTTGTCCCCACCCCGGGCGAGGGCATACGCGAGCGCGAGCTTGGCGAGGTCGCTGGTCTCGGGCGGCCGCGCCGCGGAGCCGGTGTTCTGCGATGCGCCGCCGGACCCGGCGCCTGGCTCGCGGGGGGCTGCGAAGCCGAGCTCGGCCGCGAGCACGTCGCTCGCCGCGCGATCTTGGGTGCGAGCGAGCGCCGCGGCGGCGACGCGCGCCACCCGGGGCGAGGTCGACGTGAGGTTGGCCTGCAGGGTGGCACGCGCCTGCTCGACGGCCCCCGCGACATCGATCGCCGGGGCAGCATCGACGACCGGCGGCCGGACGGGTTCGGCGACGGTGAGCTGTGAGGCCTGGGCGGCAGGAACCGCGGGCGACGGCAGCACCTGGGGCGCCGCCGCGAGGTCGGACGTCACGAAGTACCGATAGGCGAGGAAGCCACCCACCGCGAGCAGGAGCAAGACCAGGAGCACGAGCGGCGCGCGGCTCTTGCGGGGAGGGGCGAGCTCGCCATCGGGTTCGTCTTCGGCACGCGCGCGCGCGCGCGCGATGCGGCTCCGTGCAGTCGCGTCGGTCGCAGGCGGATCGACGGGACCGCCGCGGCGGGCGCCCGATCGCTTGACCGGCCCCGAGCCCGGGTCGGAGGTCGTGCGAACCGCGCCGGATGGATCGGGCCCGGGGTCTGGCCCGGCGTCTTGATCGATGGCACCGACCGCGGTCGGCGCCTCTTCGGAGTGTTTGATCCGCGGCGCCGCGTGCTCGGGGCGCGCGGAGGTCACGACGCCCGACGCCGGCTCGTACTGGATCTCGATCACCGGCCCGCTATCGATGTTGATCGGCACCCCGGGTGCCGGCGTGATCGGCCGCGGGGGCCCGTCCGAGATGGCCGTGGCCGGCCGCGCGACCGCGGGAAGGCCGGCCGGCGGCGTCGGGATCCGCGCCGGGACGCCGGTGGAGACCCCCTCCGCGCCGGGGACCACCGTGGCGGCTGGCGCCCGCGAGGCCGGGCCCGCGCACGCGGCCGAGCAATAGGCAACGACCCGGCCGTCGAGCACCCCGGCAAACCGCGAGCGCAGCGGATCGACCGGCTTGTCGCACGTCGGACAGGTGGAGGTCATGGCAGGGCCAGCACCGCGGCTTCGCCGAGCTCGGCGATCAACCGATCAATGTATCCGATGAGGTGGTCGCGCCGCGCGATCATCGCGCGGATCTCGACGGGGGTGAGCAGCGGGCCGAGCAAGTCGTCGTCGCCCCCGAGCGCCGCCTGGATCGCCTCGACGGTGAGCGCCCGGAGCTTGCCGACCAGCGCCCGTGGAAACACCTGGATCCGGTACAGCTTCGACAGGTTGTTCTCGTGGCCCAGCGTGAACGGCGAGAACGCCAGCGTGTTGTCCATGAAGTAGAGGACGCGATTGTCGGGGGAGCCCTGCGTGTTGTTCCCGCTCCAGCGGTCCGAGTTGTCGATCAGGACGTCGAACAGGATCACGGTGGAGATCTGCACGAGCATCGGCGAGAGCTCGACGGGCCGCGCCGCCCCGGCCTGCAGGTACCCGGCCCACAGCGCCTCCCCGGAGGCCTCGTCGATGAGCTGGCCGCTGATGCGGACCGCCTTGATCTCGGGGATCCACCACGACACCTCGCCGACCAGCTTGCCGTGCCTGGGGATCGCCTCGTCGACGATCCGCGACGCGCCGTGCGCTCGCCCCGACGGCTCCATCGCCGCGACGAGATCGTCGATCGCGAACGCGGCGCTCTTGGCGGGCGCCACGTGGCCGATGCCGAGCAGGCGATCGATGCGGTACGCGGCGATCTCGCGACGCGGATCGGACTGCGGGTGGATCTGGAGCGGCTTGAACGCCCCGCGTGCGCCGGATGCGAAGTCGAGCCGCAACGACAGCGAGGAGCCGCCGTGGTTCAGCTTGACCTTGGAGACCGGGGTCGCCGCGACGGGGGCGAGCAGCTCCCGATCGGGCGCGCCGAACACGGTGTCCGGTGCGGGCGGCGTGGCCGGCGGCGTGATCGACAGCCTTGCGCGCTCGAGCGGAACCAGCGTCGCCGCGGGCGCGAACGGCACCGTGGCCGCGGCGGCCTCGCGACCTTGAAAGTACCCACGGGCGAGCTCGGCGCCTCGCGACGCCGAGAACCACACGCCAGCAGCGGCGCCGGCCGCGACGGCAAGCTCGAGCGCGATGCACGTCCCGAGTCGCACGGGCCGAAAGCTATCACGCCGCATCCCGCGGCGGCAAAACGGATGTTGGGCCGCCGCTAGTTCCCTTCGCCCGCGGGCTCCACGCGGTCTTCGATCACGTATGCGGGGTTGCGGTGGCGGGCCGTCGGCACGTGCTTTTCCCAGCACGCGACCGAGCAAAACCGCAGCTTCATGCGACCGGTATTGCACGACGCGACCGTGCACCGGACCGCCAACGCGCCCGGTGGGATCAACTTGCGGCACGTGGCGCAGGCCAGGCTGGCCATGCCCTCGTGGTAGCACGACGCGGTCGCCGCGCACCATGCGACCGCACTTCGATAACTACTTCGACAACCGGTCCCGCGCGCCGATCCGCCGTGACGCACCTGCGATGCGGCTTCGCTGCGAGCCGGGATCGCTCGACGCGGAGGCTCAGTCGGACATGCGGACCGCGTCGACGCTCGCGGCGAGATCGCTGCCGGTGCCGCGCACCACCTCACGCACGACCCCGCGGCGATCGATGATGACGGTGTGGGGGATCGACGTCACGCCGTAGCGCTGGCTGACGTCGCCGTCGTCGGCGAGCAGCTTCATCGTGTAGCCGCGCTCGTTGAACAGCGCGCGCGCGCGCGCCGGATCGTCGAGGTTTACCGTGAGGACCGCGACATCGGGGTGGCTGCGCGCGAGCTTCTCGAGCCGCGGCATCGACGCCAGGCAAGGCGTGCACCAGGTCGCCCAGAAGTCGAGCACCGTGACCTTGCCGCGGGTGTCGGCGAGCGTGAGGCGGTCGCCGAGCGCACCGGTCGGTCCGATCTGCGCGAGCGAGAGCACGGGGGCCTGGTCGCCGGTCGTCATCGGCTTGACCAGCTCGAGGTTCCTGGCGATCCACACCGCCTGGGTGACGATGCCAAGCGCGATGACGGCCGCGACGACCCAGCCGATCCGGCGCGCCCGCGTGACGATCTGGTCGGGCGGCGCCGGGACCCGCCCGGGGGCGATCCGTGCCGGCCGGATCGCGAGCGCGATCAGGGTTCCCATCCAGCCGTAGGACAGCCCCGACAGCAGCACCCCCACGGCCCCAGGCACGTTGGCGATGCCGGCGGCGCGCACCACGACGGTCGCGCCCAGGTCGACGAACAGCAGCGGGAGCGCCGCGACGCAGGCGAGATCGAACGCGCGCCCGAGGTTGCGCCGGGCACCGGCGAGCGCGAACACGACGAGCGCGCCGAACACGAGGAGGCAAAGATCGACCGTGAGCGCGCTGGCGCCTTCTTCTCGCCCGCCGGTCAACACCCGCAGCGCGGCGCGCATCCCCAGGCCGAGATCGACGGAGCCGCCGAGCCAGACGGCCGTCGCGAGGCCCCGCAGCTGGGTGGCCACCAGCAAGAGGAAGATCGCCGCGATCAGATCGGATCCCGAGCGCCCGGCGTGGTTGCGATCGGCCGCGACCGCCAGCGCCCAGCGCGGGTGCGCGATCGCCAGGCCGAGCCGCGCGAACAACCTCGGCGCGTCGGGCCGTGGCGCCCGCAGCTGCTGCTCGACCACCGCCGTGCCGCCCCCCGCGCTCCCGGCATCGCCGGCGCCGGTCACGTCGCCTGCCCGCTCGGCCGCGGCGGTCGCGCCCGCCTGGGTTCCGTTCACGCTGCCATCGTTCGCCATGGGCTCGCCGGCACTCACATTACGCTCGGTCATCCCTTGCCGCCTCGCTGGGCGATCAACTTGCGAGCCTGCGCCGTCACCGCGGACGGCACGCCCCTCGACTTGCTGAGGTTCGCAAGATCCTTCTGGCGCAAGAACGGCAGGAGCCGCGTGGTCTCGGAGAGGGGCGCCTTGGGGTTGTGACATAGCGAGACTTTCACGCCGTACAGCTTGGTCCAGTTGCGGTTGCCGGCAATGTACCGGACTACGTCTTCTGCGAGGGTCTGGTTACGGGCGTAGCGGGCGGCTTCGACATCGGTCACACCGGGCGACTTGATCGCCGCCATCGCGACCAGCTTGAGCGGGTCGCGGATCGCCGCGGCCCGAATGAAGGCGTCTCCGAGGGTCGCGGCGCGAATCTTGCTTCGGATCGGCAGATCGCGAAACGGGATCGGCGTGAGCACCACGCGAACGCCGTCGATCATCACGGGCTGATTCAAGGCGAGCGGGGTGCGCTCGTTCGTCCGGGCCAGGACGATCGTCGCGCGCGAATCCTCCAGCTCGACCACCAGCCACTGCGGCGGCACGTCCGCCAGCTTCGCATCGGCGGCGGCGGCAGACCCGATCGCCATCCGCGTCCGCCGGAGCGGCACGCGCACCATCGGGCCGGGCGGCCGGGTGACGTGCAGTTCGACCAGCCGCGTGCTGGCCTTGGCCTCCACCGGCTCGCCGTCGTCGGGCGGTGCCTGCTCGGCGTCACCGGTGGTCAGCACGCTGTCATCGCGCGCCCCGAGCACCGCCTCGAACAGCGGATCGTCGCTCGGGCTCGGCGCCGTGCTCTCGCCGGTCAGCGCGCGCGCGACCTCGTCCCAGGCGGCCAGCCCCGGGACCCGCACGTTGTTGCGCACCGCGAGCTCCACGACGCGGTCGATCGTCGACATCCGCGCGCGCCGGTTCATGTACATCGCCGCGATGATCTCGGGGTGACGCAGCAGGCGCTGCTCGTTCTGCGCGAGCTGGTCGACCTCGCGCGATCCGGCGCGCCCGGCGAGCGTCGCGATGGTCTCGTCGGCGGCCGCCGGGTTGCCCGCGATCGCGTCGAACACCGCGGGCTTGTCGGCGATCAGCTGCGCGAAGAAGTCGAGCACCCGGGGATCGATCGTGGGCTGGGCCAGCGTGCCGGCGAGCAGCTTCTCGGGCATCGCCGCCGCCGTGGCGCGCGCCGACTGCGCGAGGCTCGACTCGGGCCCGGGCCCGGAATCGAGCGCCAGCTGGTAGAGCACCGCGACCTGATCCGCGGGAGGCAGCGGCACCAGGCCACGCGCCGCCATCATCCGGCCGGGCCCCGGCCCCAGGGCGCGCTGGGCCGCCGCCGACAGCCGGCTCGAGTCGAGGGGGCTATGCGGGATCATGCGTTGCGCTGGTACAAGAGCTTCAGGCCCTTGAGGGTGAGGAGCTCATCGGTCGCCTCGATCGTCCTGGTTTCTGTCGCGATCAGCGGGGCCAGGCCGCCGGTCGCGATGCAGCGCGCCGTGAAGTCGACCTCGCCGCGGATCCGCTCGACCAGCGCGTCGACCATGCCGGCGTAGCCGTACACCAGGCCCGCCTGCATCGACGCAATTGTGTTGCGCGCGACGACCTTGCCGGGCCGCGCCAGCTCGACGCGCGGCAGCTTGGCCGCGTGCTCGTAGAGCGCCTCGCTGCTGATCGTGATCCCCGGCGCGATCACCCCACCCAGGTACTCGCCCCTGGGCGAGACGACGTCCCAGGTGGTCGCCGTCCCGAAATCGACGACGATGCAGCCGGCCTGGAGCTCGTCGTAGGCGGCGACCGCGTTGACGATCCGATCGGCGCCGACCTCGCGCGGGTTCTCGTACAGGATCGGCATGCCGCTCTTGATCCCCGCGCCGACCACCAGCGCCGGGCCCCCGCAGTGGCGCTTGAAGAACTGCTGCAGGCCGAACAGCGTGGGCGGCACGACCGACGAGATGATCCCGGCGTTGATCGAACGCCACGGGAAGCCCTCCATGTCGAGCAGGGTCTTGAGCAGCACGGCGTACTCGTCCGCGGTTCGCTCCGCCACCGTCTGGATCCGCCAGTGGGCGGCCAGCTCGCCCTCGCGAAACACCCCGAGCACGGTGTTCGTATTCCCGACATCGACGGCCAAGAGCGTGGTCATCGCCCGGAATGGTAGCTCGCCGTTGGCGACCGTAGTAGGCTGCCTTCCAATCTATGCGCTCACCCTCGAAGATCTTTGCGATTGCTGTGCTAGCCGTCGTTGTAGGACTCGGTGCATGCGGCGGTGGTGCCTCGGACTCGCCTCCCGGCCCGCTGGGCAACCACTTCGATGACATGTACATCGCCAGGATCGCGCCGGCCGACAAGCCGGATGTCGGGAAGACCGAGCAGGACTGGGCGCTCGCGCGCTCGGAGAACGCCAAGTCGGACGCCGATCTCAACGAGGTCAACACCCAGCTCACCGTCGTGCGCAACGAGCAGAAGGCGGCCAAGCTCGGGGTCGACTCCGCGGTGACGAACAAGAAGTCGGCCGATGCCTCGGCAGACACCAACCGGATCAACCAGGCGACCAAGGACCTCCACACCGCCGAAGATCTGGCGAAGGCCGCCGACGCGCGCGTGAAGTACTACGAGGCCTATCGCGACTTCATGCAGCGCCAGCTCCGCTACACGCAGGAGGTCATGTACTGGCGCGAGGCCCAGTACGAGCTCGCCAAGGCGCAGACCGCGCAGAAGAACAGCATCGCCCCCAAGGGGGTCTCGTACGATACGTTCCCCAAGCAGGAGCAAGAGCGCAGCAAGCGAGCGACGGCGGCCAAGGAGCGGCTCGACCTCGAGAAGCAGCGCGCGATGAGCGCCCGCGACAACTGGCTGAAGGCACAGGAGATCGCCGATCGCGAGAACGGCCACCCGTCGAACCTCCCCGACCCGCTGGCGCCGAAGTCGGAGGCTGCGACCGCGGGATCGACTGGCTCTTCGCAGTGATCGACGCGCCCGCCCCGGACGGGACCAGCGCGAGTCCAGCGAGCACGGCGGCGGACCCCAACGACGCGGCGCGGATCCTCGTGGTCGACGACGAGCGGGTGATCCGTGAGATCCTCGCGGAGTTCCTCACGCTCGAGGGCTTCTCGGTCAACATCGTCGAGGACGGTGAGAAGGCGCTGACCGAGCTGCGCCTGCACCCCTACGACCTCCTGATCACCGACCTCAAGATGCCGCGGCTCTCGGGGCTCCAGCTGCTCGAGAAGGTCGAGGCGGAGCGGCTCGGCGTGCTCACCGTGCTGATGACCGGGTTCGGCACGGTCGAGACGGCGATCGAGGCGATGAAGAAGGGCGCCTACGACTACCTCCTGAAGCCGTTCAAGGTCGAGGAGGTCATCCACGTCGTCCGGCGCGCGCTGCACCGCCAGCGCCTCCAGGCCGAGAACATCCGGCTGCGCGAGGCGCTGACGATCTACAAGGTCTCCGAGGCGATCGCGCTGTCGCACGACATCGAGAAGATCTTCGACGTCATCCTGCGCGCGGCGCTCGACGAGGCCAAGGCCGACGTCGCGACGCTCCACCTGCTCGATCCGCGCACCGGCGAGTACGCCGAGCGCGTGAAGCTGATCGCCACCGACAGCTCCGCCCCCGGCCTGCCCTCGCCCGCGTTCCCCATCCTGAACGAGCAGTTCGCGCACGGCACCCCGATCCTCGCGCACGGGGGCAAGGCCGGGCGATTCTTCACCGAGCAGCGCGCGCCCGCCGAGCTGTCGTCGTTCGTCGCGGTCCCCTTGCAGGTGCGCGGCACCATGGTCGGCGTGCTCAACGTGTTCTCGTTCACCTCGAGCAAGAAGTTCGACGAGGGCCACCGCAAGATGCTCTCGGTGCTCGCGTCGCGCGCGGCGAGCGCGATCGACAGCGCGCGGCTGTTCGGGGAGCTGCGCGCGTCGAACGACAGCCTGACCCGCGCCAACCTGTCACTCGAGGAGATGTTCCAGCAGACCGTCGCGGGCTTCGCGCAGGCGCTCGAGGAGAGCGACCTCTACACGCGCGGCCACTCCGAGCGCGTCGCGGTGTACTCGGAGATCCTGGCGCGCGGCCTGTCGCTGTCCGATGGCGAGATCCGCCGCATCGTGCAGGCCGGCGTGATGCACGACGTCGGCAAGATCGGCGTGCGCTACGACATGCTCAACAAGCCCGGCAAGCTGACGCCCGAAGAGGTCTCGGTGTTTCGCCAGCACCCCGAGAAGGGCAAGCGCATCCTCGAGCCGGTGCCGTGCCTGCACGGCCTGATCGACGGCTGCTGGTGCCACCACGAGTGGTTCGACGGCGGCGGGTATCCCCGCGGCCTCAGCGGCCACGCCATCCCGCTCGTCGGCCGGGTCGTCGCGATCGCCGACGCCTACGACGCGATGACGTCGGACCGCGCGTACCGCCGCGCGCTGCCCCACGAGGTCGCGATCGGCGAGATCGAGCGCTGCGCCGGGACCCAGTTCGATCCCGAGCTCGCCGAGGCGTTCGTGCGGTTCGTCGAGACCTGGCGGCACGGCATGATCGAGCGCGGCCAGGGCTCGCTGATCCCGCGGTAGCGGGCCCCCACGACTTCACGGCGCGGGGAAAGCCTCCTATACTGCGAGCCCCTGATGAGCTTTGGGGTTTCGGGGAAATACCGCCTCGAGCGGCGGCTGGGCGCTGGCGGCATGGCCGAGGTGTTCGTGGGATCCACCCGGGGCGCCGAGGGTTTCTCGCGCAAGGTGGCGATCAAGCGGGTGCTGCCCGGGTTCTCCGAGAACGCCGGGTTCGCGCAGCTCTTCGTGGCGGAGGCGCAGATCAGCGCGCGGCTGGTCCACCCCAACATCGTCTCGGTCGTCGACTTCGATCGCGACGAGGAGGACCGCCTGTTCCTCGTGATGGAGCTCATCGACGGCAAGGATCTCGACGCGTTGATCCGCTCGGGGCTGCTGCCGTGGCCGGTTGTGATCTTCGTCATCGGCGAGGTCCTGCGCGGCCTGGGCTTCGCGCACGACTTGCCGGACGGCAGCGACCTGCGCGGCATCGTCCATCGCGACATCTCGCCCCACAACGTGCTCCTGTCGTGGGAGGGGGCGGTCAAGGTCTCCGACTTCGGCATCGCCAAGGCGCGCGCCGCCAGCGACGCGACCGCCTCCGCCTTCATCAAGGGTAAGCCTGCGTACATGAGCCCCGAGCAGGCCAACGGGGAGCGCCTGGACGGCAGGAGCGACCTGTTCGCGGTCGGCGTGATGCTGTGGGAGATGCTGGTCGGGCAGCGCTTGTTCGTCGCCCCGGATCTCCGCGCGATCCTCGCCGCCGTGCTGTTCGGCAAGATCCCGCGGCCGCGGACACTACGCCCCGACATCCCCAAGGATCTCGAGCGCGTGACCATGAAGCTGCTCGAGCGCGATCGCGCCGAGCGCTACGCGACCGCCGAAGCAGCGATCGCCGACCTGATGAACTGCGTCGATGCGCCGCGCAGCGGTCGCGAGGCGCTGAGCGCGATCCTGGCGGAGCGGTTTCCCGACAGCGCCCCCGTGCGCCAGAGCGTCGCCCGCGCCCGCGCACGCGGGGTCCCTCCCACGCCCCTGCCGGGAGCGCATCCGCCGTACACCGGCCCGTACGACGACACGGGTCAACCGGTCTCGGCGCCGGCGTTCACACCGCCCGGCCTCGGTACCCTGATGTCCGCCCCCACGGAGTCCCTCCCGGCGCCGCCCCGCCGATGGCTCGCCCAGGTCCTGATCGTCCTTGCCGTGACAATCGTCAGTGGTGTCGTAGGTTTCTCCATCGTGTCGGCGGTCAAACACAAACCTGCGACCGCCCCGCACGGCGGCCCAGGCCTCGGATCGGCGACGATACAGCTGCCCGGTAGCTTGCCACACTCGCTGTCATCCGAGCCGGCGCGCCGGCGCACGATGCAGCGCTTCCGGAGCCCGGGATTGCCATCCAGGTTGATGCCGGACACCCTGCCGCTCCCAAACGTGGTGCAATCATCATGCAATCGACCCGCCTGCGGCCAAACTACGGTTCGGCTCGCTACGGACGGCCCCTGGCCAGCGGTACGGTGACACGCCGCTCACGAATCAGGTTGAGCTCGGAAAATTTCGCGGACGGCTCCAGAATGTCAAAACCAGCGCAACGAAGTCCTGCCCGATGTGATCATCTCCGAAAATCGGACACCCCCATCGATCGGATGCCCACCATGACCACTACCCAATGGACGTGCTGAGATGCGCACCGCAATCACGCTGGCCCTCCTGATCGCGCTCGGCTCGCCGGCGCATGCTGGGGGGGACGTCGGCGTCATCGTGACCGCTGAAGGCGCCATGCAGCCCCAGCTCGTGGCCCAGATCGAAGGCTGGCTGAGCCAGCACGGCCACACCCTGGTGGCGTCCCCGCTGCCGGCCGATGCGATCCCTCTGTTGATCGACTGCATCGCGATGGAGGACAAGAGCTGCGCGCGCAACATCGTCGACCAGCGCGCCACGACGCCCAGCATGGTCTACGCGCGCCTGGACACCAAGAACAACGCGACCAGCGGCGCGCGCGACGTGACCTTGACCGCGTACTGGCTCGACAAGGGTCACGACGCGATCCGCGAGCGCAAGACCTGCGAGCACTGCACCGACCAGTCGCTGCGCAATACCGCCGATGAGGTCATGAAGAAGCTCCTCGCCGGTGACATCGGCCACGTGAAGTTCAAGTCGACCCCGCCCGGTGCAAAGATCACGATCGACGGCCAGCCGATCGGCGTCACCCCGCTCGACTGGGACCTGCCCCCCGGCAAGCACACGATCCAGATGGACAAGGCGGGCCTCCAGCCGCAGTCGCGCGACCTCGTCGTCGCCAGCAACAAGACCGAGTTGTTCGCCATGAAGCTCACCCAAACCGGCGACGACGACCAAGGCGGCAGCTCGCGCCTCCTCCCGATCGGCCTCATGGCCATCGGAGGTGCGGCCCTGGTCACCGGCGGCGTGATGATCGCGACCAATGGTCCAGATCCCAATCAGCGTTATTACCGCTCACCCAGTCCCCTCGGCACAGGGCTCGCCATCGGCGGCGCCATTGCCGGTGGAATCGGGGCTTACTTGCTGTGGTTTCGATCCCCCTCGACCACCTCGACCCCCGTCGCTACGATCACAAGTGACACCGCTTACATCGGGTGGCTCGGACGCTTCTAAACGTGGCTTCGATCATATCGCAATCGTTCCTTATCCTGGAGGATTCTCCCCATGCTTCGTCTAGCTCTCGTGGTGGTCCCGCTCATCGCGTTCGCTGGCTGCCAAAAAGAAAACCCAGCGTACTGCATGGATAACCCTGGTAAGCAGGGTTGTCCCCCGGATGCGCCGAGCGGTGGGCCGTGCATGAGCAACCCTGACTGCACGAATACGCCTGGGTTTCCAGTCTGCGACGCAATGGACAACGGAGGCACCTGCGTTCTGTGCACGGCGAACGATCATGCGCTTTGCACTGGGACTACCCCCGTATGCGACAATCATAGCTGTGTCGCATGTACTCGCAACGACGACTGCGGCACTGGCGGCCTGTGTCTACCAAGCGGTGCATGTGCGAGTTCCGACAATATCATCCACGCGGTCTCGACCGCCGCCGGGATGGATGTTCCTGGGTGCGGCAACCCCGGTACCGAATGCAAGCTCGAGCGAGCGCTCACCGAGGTCACTGCCTCGAAGAATGTCATCAAGCTCGATGATGCAGGCCCCTACACACCAGACACGAACAATTTCGTCGTGAATGTCAATGTCACGATCGATGCGCGTGGCGCGGTGCTGCATCACAAAGCAGATAACAGTCCGGTACTGATGATCAACAGCGACAAGAGCGTGACGCTGTTTGGCGGAACTATCGAACTCGCGCACGGAACCAACGGTGATGGCATCCAGTGCGCAGCTAACGCCACCCTCACCGTCGATACAACCACCCTGCAATTTAACGATGAGTCCGGGATCGACGCTTCCAGTTGCACCTTGACTGTGACGAATGCCAATATTCATGACAACAGCAAGGCAGTCGGCACTACCTTCTTTGCCGGAATCGAGGCTTTAAAGGGAACTCTCACCATTTCACGATCCAAGCTTGTCTCCAACAAAGGCGGTGGCATCACCGTTACGAACGGAACATTCGTAGTCGTCGGGAATATGTTCTTGAGCAATGGGGACCCGATGGCAAACGCCGGCGGCGTTTCGTTCACTAACTCACCTCCTGGGAATCGGCTAGAGTTCAATACCTTCGCGAACAACAAATCCACGACAGGAATTGCCCCGGGCATTCAATGCCTGGTAGCAGGATTCAAGGCACAGAACAACATTGTCTGGAGCAACACTGGCAACAATCCGACCGGTGTGCAAGTCGGTGGAACCTGCGTGCAATCCTACTCCGATATCGGGCCCCCTGCCATACCCAGCATCCTCGGAATCGATGATGGCACCAACATCAGCTCGAATCCGATGTTGATAGACCCTACCATGGACCTCCACGTGAAAGCAGGGAGTCCCGTCCAGGGGAAGGCGCACGCTACTCCCGCCGACCTCATGGGTATCGCTTCGCAGGACATCGAAGGTCACCCGCGCGTCGTGCCTGCAGACCTGGGTGCCTACGTAGTTCCAGCACAGTAGCATGAATCCGTTGCTCCGCTCCGCTGCTCTTCGATATTGGCTGTCGATAGTCGCGATCTCGATGGAATAACGTGCTACGAGCTGGCATTGTCACTGACCGACATCTTTCCGATCTGACCGGAGCGGAGATCTTCCATCGGATGATGACCCGCCCGGTCGTGGATCCTCGTTACTACAATCCGACGATCACGGAGGGGTTCGCCAGGGCGATGCTGATGGCGCTGGAGGTAGATCCTGCCCGGCGATCGATCACCGCGCGGGCGCTCGCGCTGATGCTGGCCGAGAGCACCCCCGGCGACGGTTTTCAGCCGAGCGGGCTCGAACTGCTGAAGACCCACGCCGACGAGTTACTCGATGGCGACCCAAGGCTCGCAACCCTACGGCTGTCCGTGCCCTCGATCGCCCCCTCGCCGGGTGCGCACCCGCCGGGTCAGTCGCCAATGGCGCAGCCGCCGCCAGTGACGCAGCTGCCGCCAGTGTCAGTGCCGGCCCGCCCGATCGGGTATGGCTCGGGCGCCCAGCCACAGCAGGTCGCGGCGCCAGTCGTGGTGCCTCCACCGCCGATGAGCACGCTCGGGGCGATGGCGAGCCAGGCGCTTCCCGTTCAGCGGCCTGTTCGATCGCGAAGACCATGGCTCGCCGCAGGTATCGGCGTCGTTGCGGCTGCCGTGATTGGCATCGTAATGGTCGCCAGGCAGCAGGCATCGACGACACTGCCACAGCGCGAAGCGCGGCTTGCGTCGACCGATATAACGCCCGCGACCGTTCACGTGCCCATGCCCATGCCCACGCCTACCGAGCCCGACGCCCATGCCGTGCGTGTAGCGGAGGCCGGGGCGCCCGCGGCTCCCCGGATGCCCGCGACCACAGAGGCTCCGGCGGATGCCAGACCGATCGACGCTCCCCCACTCGCGGTCGAACTGTACGACGCAGCGATACCCGACAGTCCCCAGGTGGCCGCGGTCCCGACGAGCACAAAAGGTGCCGGGCCGATCGACGCCCCCGCGCTCGCAGCCCATCCGCAGACTGCGGGGTTACCCAGCGCCGACAGCAAGGCCGCGCGTCCGGATCCGGTCGCGACCGGCACCCTCAAGGTGGTGATCCTGCCGTGGGCGGAGGTCTGGGTAGACGGCAAGCCGCTGGGACAAACGCCGGTGCGCACCAAAGTGGCGGTGGGTCCGCATCGCGTACGGCTCAAGAACGATGCGACTGAAAAGACGGTCACCGTGACCGTGACGGCCGCCAAGCCCGCTGTGATCGACGAGGCCTGGTAAACCGTCGGCGTCGGTCAGACGTCGATTTCCAATCACGGCGGATGCTGCGGTCCACTGCGGTTGCGATCTGCAGTTCCCATGGATTGGGTACGATCTGCGAGCATCAGCACCGTGATCTAGACGATGCTTCCATGCAGCATCGATACTTGAGCTCGGGCGATGCTCTCATCTCTCTCTGGTGAAAGCATCGGCGCTCGGTTACCAACGATGCTGCTATCAGCGCCAGGATCCTTCCGCACAGACGAGCAACGTTCTGACCGTTAATGTTAGCTTCCGCGCGAACGATGATCGCAATGGCAGGTAACAGGTGACCGATGCACGATCGGGACGCAAGGCGGAACGGATATCAGGCACCGAACACGGTGGCGTCCAGCACCAGGAGATCGGTGTCGGAAAGCGGACGCTCATCGACGCAACGTTCGCCCCGCGGGTCCAGCTCACCGGCAGGTCGCTGCAGTTGCAGACGTTGCAGCCGCACCGCGTGCCGAGCGACGAGCAGGTCCATACCGCCGCTGCCGCCGGCCTGGAAGGGCCAGATGGCTCGTTGCTGCACCTCGCGAAGTCAGCTGGTAGCACGTCTGGTCCCAGCCCAAGCCACGATGTCGAGCTGCCGAACGCCGACATCGACAAGCCCGGCTTCATCGACAACTCCGCTGGCGCTAACATCCGCACCGGGCCGGCCGAGACCGGCGGCAAGACCTTACGGGCCACGCCATTGCCGCCGGCGACGCGCGTGTTCGTGAGCGGCACACATCCGAGCGCACCCGCGTGGTGGTACGTCACCGCGTACCTCCACGACAAGACGATGGTGCGCGGCTATGTCCAGGGTCCTCGTGTCAACATCGAGCTGCCGGAGCCGTTCGCAGAGCTCCGCCAACTCGTGGGCGGCGAGACTGCCGAAGGGCTCGCGAAGGAGAAGTTCGGTGGTGCGGTCACCGACGGTCACGATCTCCGCTACTATGAAAATGTCCTGCTCCATGTGAATCACGGCCGTGCTGGCATTAACGGCACCTACCAGGACCCGCGCATCCTGGGTGGCGGCAGCAACAACATCCAGCTGGTCGCCGGTCATCGGATCTGGCTGGTCAGCGCCGAGTACGCCAAAGCACTCCAGAGCGTCGTCCCGTCGGGATCTTTGACTGGCGGCGCCGTGGCCAAGGTCAAGCGCTTCGCCGGCCATCTTCAGGACATCCTGCACAGCGTCACCGAATCGAGGAGCCAATTCGACGAGGTCGCTGGCGGGTTCGCACAGGCCATCCGCGATCACCTTCCAGAGATCATCGGGATCACCGCTGGCTTCCTCATGGCGGAAGCGACCTCGATGTTCCTTGCTGCAGCCCCCACAGGTGTCACGCAGGCCGTCGCCGTCGTGATCCAGCTCGCCCTGTCGGCGTTCGGTGCGGCGGGCTTGGTACAGGCCGGCATCGAAGCCATGAAACATGGGACCGCGTGGCTCACGGCGGCGTGGACCGCGCATGGCAAGCCCGAGGCGATCGCCGTGGCGAGCAAGGAGTTCCTGCGGATGCTCGTCGCCATCGCGATGGCGGCGCTCAACTATCTCGGCGCCAAGGGCAACTACGGCAGCGCGCTCAAGATCGCTCGGTCGATGCCGACCAGCGGCCTCCCGGCGCTGGCAACGGCGGTGAGCGGTACGGCGGGCCGCTCAGGTGCCAGCGCGGGTGTGTCGATCGGTCCCAGTACTGGTGCGATCGGCGCTGCCGGAAACGTAATGCATCGAGTAGACGACGAAGATCCGAAGGATGTCGTCGACTATTTGAGTGGGAACGACACGTCTCGTCGGCCAAGGTTCGATGGTGGCGAAGAACAGGCCGACCATGACCACCGTGACGACGTCTGCTATCCCGAGGAGTATGAAGATCTCGCAGAACAGGACGGATATCAGGTTGCCGAGGTTCGCGATGCTGATAGTGGCAGCGCGGCTCGCGCCACCGATCGGCCCACATGGCAGGAGTCCGAGCAGCGCGTAAGCCATGATCTCGACTGGGCAGACTTCAGCGATCAACGTTCGTTCCTCGACAAGAAGGACGTGACGAGAGGAACACCAGGCAGTACGAGGCCAGACAGCTTCAGCGAACAATTTCGGATGTCCGTGGATGTCAAGAACTACGACATCAGTACTAGTCAGGGTCGAAGTAGATTCGTAGAGAGAATCGTACAACAGGTGACGAAGCGCGCGCCGCATCTGCCCAACGGGACTCGTCAGGGTGTCGTCATTGACGCGCAGGGCCAGGCCATCAGCGAAACGACGCTGGCAAAACTTCGCGACCAGATCGTACGTCAGGCGGGCGGGTTGATTGATCGTGACAACATTGTCTTCTTAACGGAGTAGTTCATGTCTTATGATTTTCTCATCTATGCTTGCCGGGAGCGCCTACCACCGGCACGTCGATTACGTTCCGAACTGCTCGCGGCGAGTCCATCGATCGCAGTTCCAGTTTCTTTTGATTTGGAGTCATCTTGTGGCTATGTCCCTGTCGACTTCGGAGGGCAACCAACGGGATTCGTGCTACTTGTTTCGCAGCTCAGAAAGGACGCCGCCAAGGACTACGTGCAAGACCTTGAGGAGGCTGGTGAGGCTGACGATGGGTTCCTGGAGGTGCTCACCTCGAACGACACGTTCATCTCGCTTTCTGCCCAGGATGATCAGGAGGTCGCTGCGGCGAGAGCGGCAGCAATCGTGATCGCAAGGTTAAGCGGCGCATACCTGCGTGATCCACAGATCGCCAAGAAACCGACGTAATTCGCATAACAATTTTCTAGATATTTTGATCGCAGCTTCTTTAATACTGCTGCGTCACCCGATCGCTCAGACCATGGGAGGCGACTTGAGCACCAGGCCAAACCGTAGCCGAAAATACGAGATGCCCTGATGACTAGACGAGATGCCGAAGGAAGACTTCCGTTGCATGATGCAGCTCTACACAACGATCTCGTCGCGGCAGAGGCGCGGATCGTTGCCGGGGACGACCCAGATCTGGGAGATTGGCAGGGGTTCACGCCACTACACCTGGCAGCACAACAGGGGGCTATCGACGTGGCCCGCTTTCTCTTGGAGCATGGCGCATCTGTAGATCAACCCAACAACTTCGGTAACACCGCCTTGTTTATCGCGGTCTTCAATTCGCAGGGGCGAGGTGAGTTGATTGAGCTCTTGCGCGAACATGGTGCGGACCCGACGAAGAAAAACAACTCCGGGCAAACGCCCGTTGAACTGGCCAGGTTGATCGGCAACTATGACATCGCACGCTTTTTTGGCGATCTACACAAATAACCGTACCGAGCCCGGAATCGCGGGCGGACTGCCAGCGCCGCGGGCGTCTTCCTGTTCCAGTCGCCAGCGCCTGGCGTCATCACGTACGAGTATCGCAAGGAGCGCCTCGTGCCGGTGCCCCTTGCTAGGCCTGAGCCCGCGGCCGAGCGGCGCTGGCGGTGGAAGCTGCAACTGCTCACGCCGCAGCAGAAGCAGGTGATCGCGACGACAACGGTCGGAGGTGCGATGCTGATCATCATGATGATCCTACTCGCGCCGGTTGGAGCCTGATCGTGCTCCTGCCCACAGTCCAGTACGGAGAATGGCGCGACGTCAAGAACGAATGCGCAAGATCGTCACGCGCATCAAGCGCGGCGAGAGCATCGTCAAGGTGATGACCGAGGACGGGATGCTCGACGTCGCGAAGCACCCAGGCATGGTCCTGGTGGGGGGCCTCATGCATGCCGGATGGACGAACTTTCACTGCTTTGTGCCGTGGAAGCCACTCGGGGACGCATTGCGCGATATTCGAGTAACCCCGGATCCCGCGTTGGAGACGAAGATCTTCGACGACTCGCTACATGCCCCCTGGGAATCCTCGGACTCCTCTCGTTCGACAACCAGCCGTGGTTCTACGGCCACGAGGAGTGGTACGCGCCGTTTCTCGAGGCTGTGCTCGGCGGGTGGGACGAACTCGACGCTGTCGGGTCGCGCTACTACATCGCGCTCCAAGGCCAGAGCCTATGGTCGATTCCGAACAGCTTGCACTACGTACTCGCGAACCTGGGCGTACCACACGATCTCCTACGCGCGCCGCTGCCCCCCGAGGGGCCGCGAGCCTTGCTCAAGTATGTGCGCATCGCAAGCTAATCACGACAACCACGAGCCACGGCCGACCACCGTGACGACAACCGTCGGGGGTTCGATGCTGATCATGCTCATGATCGTGCTCGCGCAGGTGGGGGCCTGACATGCTCGTGCCCGCTGTTCAGTATGGAGACTGGGCCATCGTCAAGAAGCGGATGCGGAGGATCGCCACGCGCATCAAGCGCGGCGAGAGCATCGTCGAGGTGATGACCGAGGATGGAATGCTCGATGTCGGCGCTCACCCCGGCATGATGATGATGGGCGGCATCATGCTCTCGGGCTGGACGAGCTTTCATTGCTTCGTACCGTGGAAGCGGCTGTGGCAGGATTTGATGAAGGATGCTGGCGCCATGGATGCGATCTTCCAGGAGTCCATGACCGTGTCGTGGGGCGTCCTAGCCTTCGGCGGCGCCTTTGGATTGATCCATTTTCGGCGCTGGAGCAGATCCACCCGGGGGGCGTCACAGCGGCGGGATAATGATCCACTCGGCGCGATAGCTGGGG
>Ga0308175_100000396_pt1 | contig 30300 bp, 36 predicted proteins | sample PhyCR1_3_FD_203893 | JGI IMG/M metagenome (GOLD analysis project Ga0308175, IMG submission 203893) | Soil microbial communities from UC Gill Tract Community Farm, Albany, California, United States - DLSLS.C.R1 | ecosystem: Environmental > Terrestrial > Soil > Agricultural land | place: USA...
GCACCTCGCGATAGAAGCCGGCGAGCTTCGCCGGCTCCGGCGTCTCGAGCGTCAGCTCGCACAGGCCGCGGGTCATTCGCGCCGGTCCAGCGCGTCGCCGATCAGCCAGAACATCGGCGGCCACAGCCCGACGAACATGGCGCGGCGCTCGGCGTTGCCGCGCGCCTCCTGGTCCACGGTCTTGGCACGGATCCAGAGGCTGAGGCACAGCCAGATGCTCGCCAGCGACGTCCCGTGGAACATCCACGAGCGGGCCCCGATCCGTCTCAGCTGTGCGATGAGCATGCGAGTCGCAGTACCCGGGAAAGAGGAAGCCGATGCCCTCCTACAACGGCCACCCGCGCCTGCTCGCCACCGCGGCCCGCTGGCCGGCCGGCCTGCTGCTGACGTGGTGGGCCTACGTCTGGAGGATCACGCCACTGCACCGGCGCGAGGTCGCGGGCAGCCTGCCCGACGACGAGCCGCCGGAGCTCGAAGGCAGCGTCTCGCTCGAAAACGTCCAGCGCCCCGAGGACGGCCACGGCCGGTTCCTGCGCAGGCGCTACCGGGTCGACGTGATCGACGGCGAGCTCGGCGCGGCGGAGCTGATGGCGCGCGTCTGCGAGGACCCCAATGTCGTCGTCCCGGGCGGCCTCGCGCGCTTCCACAAGGTGCACGGCGGCGACGGCCCGCTCACCGTTGGCGATGAGTTCGCGGTTCGCATGCCCGGGCCGTGGGACGGGCCGGTGCGCGTGATCGAGGCGACGCCGACGTCGTTCCGGCTCGCCACGCTCGCCGGCCACCTCGAGGCCGGCCAGATCGAGTGGCGCGCGGAGGACCGTGCGGACGGCCTGCGCTTCGAGATCGAATCGTGGTCGCGGCCGGGCGACCGCCTCTCGGACGTCGCCCACCACCACCTGCGGATGGCCAAGGAGGTCCAGCTGCACATGTGGACCTCGGTGCTCGAGCGTGTCGTGAAGCTGGCGGGCGGCCGCATGCCGGGCGGCGTCGACATTCACACCGTCGTCGTCGACTGACGAACGAGGCAGCCGTCGCGCCAGGCGAAGCCACGCGCGAGCAGGTGCTCGCGCAGGCGCAGGAGCGCCAGGTCCTTCGCCTTCGCCTCGAGCATCGCGTCGAAGCGCAACCCGTCGGCCGGCCCGCGCAGGAACTCCTCGAAGGCGATCGGGTCGACCATGTCGGCGTGCGCCCGCAGCGGCGGCAGCACCACGCGCCCGCGGCGCTCCTCGACCGCGGTCTTCGGCGACGAGAAGTGGATCTTCGCCACGACATCCGGCGGCCATGTCGCCAGCGCGGCTCGCAGCGCCTCGCCGTCGGGCATGCCGTCGGGGTCGTGGCAGTGGTGGTGCAGCACGTCCCAGACCACCCGCAGCGCGGTGCGGCCGTGCAGCTCGAGCACGTCGGACAGCGAGAAGCTGCGATCGTCGTTCTCGATCACGAGCCGCGCGCGCCCGGCATCCCCCACCAGCTCCAGCCCGCGCTCGAAGCGTCCCAGTGCGGCCTCCCTCCCGCCCGCGGCGCCGCCGACATGCAGGACGACCACCGCGTCGGGGCCGCACCCCATCGCATCCAGCAGCGACGCCATCACGTCGAGCTCGCGGGCCGCCAGCACCTGGACGTCCTCGCGCTCGGAGTTGAGCACGACGTACTGCCCGGGATGGAACGAGAGGCGGATGCCCAGCTCCCGGACGCGGGCGCCGACGAGCCCGAGGCGCTCGGCGCACTCCTCGGCCTGGCGATGGAACTGGGGCAGGTCGGGGTGCGTGGCATAGGGCGCCAGCGAGGACGCCATCCGGTACATGCGGATGTCGAGCGCGTCCAGGCGCTCGAGGATGGCCTCGAGGCGGTCCAGCGACACCGACAGGTGCGGCCCGGACTGCCAGCGGCGCGTGTCGTGCGAGGGCAGGCCGCCGTCGCCGAGCACCTTGACCGCGAAACCGAGCCGATGCATGCGCCCGGGCATACCCGGGAGGCGGCCCCGGGCGACCGGCAGAGCTACGCTGAGCACATGTCCCAGCCGGACTGGCGCCTGCACGGTGTGCGCGTCGTGCACGCCGGCGACCTCGATCCGAACACGCCCCAGACGCCCGGCATGCACCGGGAGGCGGCGATCGACACCGCTCGCGCCGGGGCCGAGAAGCTGTGGGCGGGCACGGTCGTGATCCATCCGGACGCGAAGACGGGCGCCCATCACCACGGCGAGGTCGAGAGCGTCATCTACGTCGTCAGCGGGCGGGCGCGGATGCGCTGGGGCGAGCGCCTCGAGTTCACGGCCGAGGCCGGGCCCGGGGACTTCATCTACGTACCGCCATACGTCCCCCACCAGGAGATCAACGCGAGCCCCGACTCCGAGCTCTCCTGCGTCGTCGTCCGCAGCGGCCAGGAGCCCGTGGTCGTCAACCTCGAGCTGCCGGAGATCGAGCCCGATCCCGAGCAGGTGCACTGGGTCGACGACATCCACCGGGCGCCCGACGGCTGATGTCGCTGGACGTCACCTACCGGGTCCAGATCCCGCACCGCGCCGGCCGGCTCGCCGCCGTCGCGACGATGATCTCCGACCACGACGGGCTGATCGGCGATGTCGTCACGGTGAACCTCGGGCGCGACGCGTCGATCCGGGAGATCACCGTCGAGGTCCACGACACGAGTCACGCGTGGCAGCTCGCAACGAACCTGAACACCCTGGACGGGGTCAGCGTGCTGTGGCACCACGACCGGGCGTTCATCCGCCACGACGGCGGCAAGCTCGCGATCACCGCGCGCCACCCGGTCACGACGGTGCAGGAGATGCGCGACATCTACACCCCGGGCGTGGCGCGGATCTGCACCGCGATCGCGGAGAACCCGAACCTGGCCGGGCGCTACACGATGATCGGCCGGACGGTCGCCATCGTCACCAACGGCACCCGCGTCCTGGGCCTCGGCGACATCGGGCCGGTCGCCGCGATGCCGGTGATGGAGGGCAAGGCCGTCTTCTACGACCAGTGCGCCGGGCTGAGCGCGATGCCGATCCTGCTCGACGCGCGCGACCCGGACACCTTCGTGGAGGCCGTCCTGCGGATCGCCCCGACGTTCGGCGCGATCCACCTCGAGGACATCAGCGCGCCCGACTGCTTCGAGATCGAGGCGCGCCTGATCGAGGCGCTGCCACAGCCCGTGATGCACGACGACGTCCACGGCACCGCGGTCGTCACGCTGGCCGCCGCGATCGCCGGCTGCCGCCAGGTGGACCTCCGGCTGGACCAGTCGGTGGTCGGCCAGCTCGGCCTGGGCGCGGCGGGCTTCGGGATCGCCGCGCTGATCAAGGACGGCGGCGCGCAGCGCGTGCTGGCGTTCGACCCCGACGAGTCCTCGCACCCACGCGCGCGCGACCACGGCATCGAGGTGCTGTCGATGGAGGAGGTGCTCGCGCAGTCCGACGTCGTCGTCGCGACGACCGGGCGCCCCGGCCTCATCACGCCCGAGATGGTGCGCCCCGGCCAGGTCATCCTGGCGCTGACCAACCCGGTGCCGGAGATCTACCCCGACGACGCGCTGGCCGCGGGCGCCGCGTACGCCGCCGACGGCTCGGCGGTCAACAACGTCCTGGGCTACCCGGGCATCTTCCGCGGAGCGCTGATGGCCGGCGCGGACCGCATCACGACCGCGATGAAGCTGGCGGCCGCGTGGGCGCTGGCCGGCCTGACGATCGAGTCCGAGCTGGTCCCCGACCCGCTGGACCGCTCCGTCCACGACGCGGTCGCCGAGGCCGTGCGCGTCACCGCGGTGCAGGCCGGCCTCGGCGATCCGGAGCGGGTGCCGCCGGCGCTCAGACCCCCGCCATCGTGATCTGCGTGAGGCGGAAGTGGTTGCCCGACGGGTCCCGGAACCCGCAGTCGATGCCGTAGGGGCGCTGCTCGGGCTTCTCGGTGAACTCGACGCCGCGTGTGCTCAGCTGCTCGTAGTCGGCCTGCACATCGTCGGTGGTCAGGAAGATCGTGCCGGCGAAGCCCTTCGCCATCAGGCTGCGGACCTCCTCGGCGGTCTCCTCGGACATGACCGGCTGGCCCGGGATCGCCATCAGGACGATCCCGATGTCCTCCTGCCCGGGCGGCGCGACGACCAGCCAGCGGAAGTCGCCCATCTCGGGCAGCGTGACGTCGGAACGAACCTCGAAGCCGAGCTTCTGCGTGTAAAAGGCGAGCGCCGCGTCCTGATCGTGGACCCAGAGCTGCGCGCTGTTGATGTTGATCATGCGCCGAAGCTAGTCCGGCACGAGCGCCCTGTCTTCTCGAAACGTGCTGCCTTGCGGGCGCGCGTACAGATGCACGATGCACGCCGGCACGCGGGCGAGGTCGGCCGCCGGCGGATAGGCCGCGCGGTAGGCGGTCGGCGACATGCCGTAGGTGCGCGTGAAGCTCGTCGTGAACGAGCCGACGCTCTGCAGGCCGACCGAGAAGCAGATCTCCGCGACCGAGTGGTCGGTGGAGCGCAGCAGTGCCGCCGCCCGCTCCAGGCGCCGGGTCAACAGATACGCGTGCGGCGGCTCACCGAACGTGCGGCGGAACTCGCGGCTGAAGTGCGCGCGCGACAGGCCGGCTGCCCGCGCGAGGTCATCGACGTCGAGGCGCTCGGCGTAGCGCGCATCGGCGAGGTCCTTCGCGCGCAGCAAATGGCGGGCGGGCGGGGCGAATGCCATCGCCTCATTCTCCCGCAGCGCCGTCGGGCATCGTGAACCGGAAGACGGTGCCGCCCCCGGGCCGCGGCTCGCACCAGATGCTCCCGCCGTGGCGCTCGACGACGCGCTTGCAGATCGCCAGGCCGATGCCCGTGCCGGCGTACTCGCCCTCCGCGTGCAGGCGTTGGAACATCCGGAACACACGGTCGGCGTGCGCGGGCGCGATCCCGATCCCGTTGTCGGCGACGGCAAAGCACCACGCGTCGCCGCGACGGTCGGCCGACACCGCCACCTCGGGCCGGTGCTCGTTGCCGAACTTCAGCGCGTTTGACAGCAGGTTCTGGAAGACCTGGGTCAGCGCGCCGGCGTTGGCGACGACGACCGGCAGCTCTCCGACGTCCACCTCGGCGCCTGCAGCCGTGACCGTCGCCTCCAGCGAGGACAGCGCGCGGTCCACGGCGTCGCCCGCGCTGACGACCTCCACGTTCAGGCCGCCCTGGCTCGTTTTGGAGTAGGTGAGCAGCCCGTCGATGAGCGCCTGCATGCGCGTGACGCCGGAGGTGATGAACGTGAGGTAGCGGTGCCCGTCTTCGTCGAGCGCGCCGGCGTGGCGCTGCGCGAGCAGCTCGGCGAAGCCCGAGATCGTGCGCAGCGGCTCCTGCAGGTCGTGCGACGCCACCGACGCGAACTGCTCGAGCTCGACGTTCGAGAGCTCAACCGCCCGCTCGGCGCGGCGGCGCTCGGTCACGTCGGAGTTCAGCTCGATGATCGCCATCGGTGTCCCGTTCGCATCGCGCCTCAGCGACTGGCGGCTGGCAACGACGATGCGCACGCCGTCCTTGCGCCTGTGCTCGAGCTCGCCGTCCCAGCGACCCCCGGCCAGCAGCGCGGTGTCGATCGCCTCGACCGCCTCTGGGCCGGTGTCGAAGAGCTCGTGCGTGGCGCGGCCGCGCATCTCCTGCGCGCTGTAGCCGTAGAGCGCTTCGGCCTCGCGGTTGAAGTAGGTGATGCGCGCGGTCAGCGGCTCGCGCACGATCACCGCGTCGTGGGCGAGGTCGAGCAGCTCGGCGCGCTCCTGCGCCTCGCGCTCGGCGACCTCCAGCGAGCTGGCGAACGACATCGCGATCCCGAGCAGCGTGACCGCGATCGTCGCGATCAGCAGCAGCGTGACGGTCCCCTGGTCGTCGGCCGCCCGCAGCGGGAGCGCCACCAGGGGCGGCACCAGCACGACCGCGGTGAAGAGCCGGCGCACGAGCGGCCCCGCAGGCCCGCGGCCGCCGACGAGCGTCGCCAGGCGACCGGCGGCCGGCCCGATGGCGATCGCGACGCCCAGGAGCGTGAAGCAGATCGCGCTGGGCAGCGCGATCCGCAGGAAGCCGCCGACATGCAGCAGCTCGGGCAGGTCGGCGGCATAGCCGATCAGCCCGAGCCAGCCGATCATCCCGCCGGCGAGCGCGAGCCCCTCGGCGATGTCCCAGCCGCGCCGCCGCGACGGCAGCACGGCCAGCGCGACGCCGACCAGAGCGAACGCGAGCGCGGTGTTCGGCGCCATGCGCCCGACGCTGCGCGAGCCGTCGTCGAACACGAGCTGGTCGATCCCGAGGCTCGTGTGGAACGCGTACTCGACGAGCGTGAGCGCGCCCACGACGGCCGCCACGACCCCCGCGGCCCGCGCCGCCGTCACGCGCCCCATGCCGGCGAGAACCAGGCCCGCCCCGGCGACCGCGAAGCAGAAGCCCGTGTTGAGCCGGACCATCGGCGAGGCCGGGTTGGCACTCGGGACGATGACCGCGTCGAGGGCCCAGCCGAGCACGACCAGCGTGCCGACGACCGCGACGACGGCTCCCGCCGCCAGCGACGGGATCGGCCCGCTCCAGCCCCCCCGGCCGGCTTCTTGGACCCCCTGTACGTCCACGCCGGGGCGAGCCTACGCGCGCGGGATGGCTCGCCGCAACCATCCCGGCGCGCGGCGTCCCTCTCAGCCGGGGAGCGGCGAGGGATGGCGACGGCGGCCGATCGCCATGCCCGCGAACGCGAGCAGCAGCACGGCCCCGCCTCCGGCGAGCGCGTCGCCCCACGCGAAGCCCGAGCCGGGCTTCGCGGCGACGGGCACCGCGACCCGCACCGGCGCCGGCGCCGGTGCGGCGGTCGCCGGCGTCGAGACGTCGTTGATCTGCCCGACCAGGCGCGCCGGCGACGGGAGGTACTCCCCGCTGACGGAGTTCCTGGAGTAGTCCAGCTTCGCCACGGCGCCGGCCGGGACCACACCGACGGCGAGGGTGGCGAGGGACGCTGCCAGCCACTTCGATGACTTCGAACCCATGAGAGACGCTCCTTTTGGTGGGGTTCGGTTGACACCGCCGAAGCTATGCGCGGGCGACGCGGCCGCCAATCGTGCGAGCGGGTGAGATCAGGGGCGTGCCAGCACCCCACGCACCTGGCCGGGAAAGTCCCGCACGCTGATCGGCTTCTCGATGTAGTCGTCGAAGCCGGCGGCCAGGAAGCGCTCGCGATCGCCCTTCATCGCGAAGGACGTGAGCGCCACGACCGGGACCGCCGACGTCCGTTCGTCGCCCTTGAGCCTGCGGACCGCCTCGGTGCCGTCCATGTCGGGCAGCCGGATGTCCATGAGCACGACGTCCGGAAGCTGCCTGCTCGCGAGCGCGATCGCGTCCGCGGCGGTCCCGGCACGCAACGTCTCGATGCCGGCATGGCGCAACACGTCGCATGCGAGCTTGAGGTTCTTCTCGTTGTCGTCGACCACGAGGACGATCATGCCGGCGGCTCCGCGGGCATCGTGAACCGGAAGGCGCTCCCCTCGCCCGGCACGCTCTCGGCCCACAGCCGACCGCCGTGCAGCTCGACGAACCGTCGCGAGAGCGGCAGGCCGAGCCCGGTGCCCTCCTCCGTCGCGCCGGACGCGAACTCCTCGAAGATCCGCTCCGCGTCGGCCGCCGCTATGCCCGTCCCGGTGTCGGTCACGCCGACCTCGACCATGCCGTCGGCCAGGCGCGCCGAGACGTCGATGCGGCCGCCCGCCGGCGTGAACTTGACCGCGTTGGAGAGCAGGTTGAAGACGACCTGGCGCAGCTTGCGCTCATCGGCGCGGATGGTGATCTCGTCCGGGTCGAGCTCGAGCCCGAGCGCCACGCCCGCTCGGGTCGCACGGTCCTGGTGCATCGTCACGCCCGCCTCCAGGGCCTGGCGCAGGGAGACGTCGGACAGCTCGAGGTCCATCTTCCCGGCCTCCACCTTCGAGAGGTCGAGGATGTCGTTGATCAGCGAGAGCAGGTGCCGGCCGGCGTCGAGCACGTCCTCGACATACGCGCGCTGCTCGTCGTTCAGCTCGCCCGCCATCTGCAGCGACAGCAGCTCGGAGAAGCCGATGATCGCGTTGAGCGGGGTGCGCAGCTCGTGGGACATGTTCGCCAGGAACTCCGACTTGTGGCGGCTGACGGACTCGAGCTGCTCATAGAGCCGGCGCAGCTCGTCGTTCATCGTGTTGACGTCCCTGGCCAGCGCGCCGAGCTCGTCGCGGTTGCCGACCTCCAGACGACCCTCGAAGTCGCCCCGGGCGATCTCGGCGAGCCGGGCCTCGGTGCGCTGGATCGGGCTGACGAGCGAGGACGACATGACGAAGCCGAGCAGCGCCGCCAGCGCGATGCTCGCAGCGCCCACGCCGATGAACAGGTCGCGCGATGATCCATACGCGCTTCGGTTCTGCGCGATCAGGCTGTCGGTCCGCGCCCGGGTGCTCGTCGCGAGCTGGTCGGTGACGAGGCTCAGGTCGTTGTCGACGTCGATCGCCCCCGTGAGCAGCCGCTGGCTCTCGTTGCTCGCGCGGCCGGATTGGTCGGCCGCGGTGATGCGCCGCAGGGCCGCGGAGAAGTCGCGGTAGTCGGCCTTGATCCGGTTGATCGCGGCGCGGTCTGCCGGCGGCGGGACGAAGCCGAGACCCTGGGGGTCCGTCGCCTGGCCCAGCGGCGAGATTGCCGCGGTGAGGAGCTTGTCAGCGAGGACCCAGCGTGGGCCGGGCAGCTGCGTGCCGCGGCTGAGATACGCGTTCAGCCCGCGCGCCTCGCCCACGCGGATCGCGAGCAGCTGGCGCAGCTGCTGGGCCTGCGACTGGAGACTCTGGTAGGCCGCCGCCCGCAGCTGCAGCGTGCCGAGCGACTCGACGCGAGCGTTCGACTGGCCGAGCACCCGAAGGCCGAGGACGGCGACCACGACGAGCAGCGCGGCGATCGCCGCGAAGGCCACGAGCAGCTTGGTCCGCAGGTTGACCGGGGCGGCGCCGACGAGTCGGGAGACCGAGCTCAAGGGGCGAGGCTCGGCGTTGCCGCTGCTCCGTTCGTGATCAGCCACTTGCCGTTGATCTTCTGGACGTTCTGGTCGGCGCCGACCACGACCGCGACCTTCTTGGTCTTCACGTCGATGTAGTGGCACTCGAAGTAGAGCGTCCCCTTGTCGCCGTTGACCGTGATGCGGATCTTGTAGGCGGGCGTGTCCGACACCCAGTGGTTCTGCGGCTGGAACGGGGCGGCCTTCGTCGCGAAGAAGTTGCGGATCTCCTTCGCGCCCGAGAGCGTCGAGGTCCCGATGTTGAACGTCGCGTTCGGGGCCCAGATGCTCATCATCTTGTTGACGTCGTGCGTCGAGGCCGCCTCGTGCCAGATCTTCTCGATCTGGTCGATCGCGTAGTAGTCGGCGTCGCGCTGCTCCACCCTGGCCGCCGCGCCTGACTGCTTGCCGGACCCGCCGCAGGCAGCGAGACCAACCGCCACCAGCACCACCGAGCACCACCCTGAAGCTGCCCTCATGACCACGACTCCTTTCGCGGCGCCGGGCGCAGGCTACTCCTGCTGGAAACGCAATGCACCGTCTTCCTCCCACAGGCGGATGGCCGTCGCGTCCACGCAGGCGAAGTACACGGCTGCCTCCACGTCGGCGGGGTGGCGACCGATCGCGGTCGCATCCACGCGCACGCCCGCGGCGCGCAGCGCCTCGGCCACGCCGTGGTCGGTCAGCACCGGCGGGTAGATGGCCTGACCGAGCGCCCGCGCCTCGTCGAGCGCCGCGTGCACGTCGCGCCCGAGCTCCGCCAGGAACGGCCGCACCGCCGCGGGGTCGGACTCGCACAGCTCCTGGGCGAGCTGGAGGTTCACGGCCAGCGCGACGAGCTGCTGCTGGACCCCATCGTGCAGCTCGCGCTCGAACGCGCGGCGCTCGGCATAGCCGCCCGAGCTCACAGCCGCTCCACCGCCGCCAGGTAGACGAGGACCGCCTTCACCCGCCGGTTGACGTTCTCCTCCCACGTCAGTCCGAGCTTGGCGAAGATCGAGTGCACGTACTTCTCGACCGACCGCTCGGTCACGACGAGCGCCGCTGCGATCGCCGCGTTGTTGGCGCCCTGGGCCATCTCGCGCAGGACGTCGAGCTCGCGCGGGGTGAGCTCGGCCAGCGGCGAGCGCTCAGCCGCGCTCTTGGCGGCCACGAGGCGCTCGACGACCTTCGGGTCCACATAGGACCCGCCCGCGGCCACCGCGCGGATGGCGCCGATCAGCTGCGAGCGGTCGTCGACGCGGTCCTTGAGCAGGTACGCCCGGCGATCGGAGCCGGTCTCCAGGAGCGCCAGCGCATAGGCGGGCTCCGAGTACTGGCTGAGCACCACGACGCCGAGCTGGGGGTGGGATTCGCGCAGGGCGCGCGCCGCGCGAATCCCCTCGTCGCTGGACTCAGGCGGCATGCGGATGTCGGTCAGCACGACGTCGGGACGCTCGGCTTCGACCGCCTCGAGCAGCGAGTCGAGGTCGCCGCAGCCCGCGACGACCTCGACCTCGGGTTCCAGCTCGAGCAGTCGCCTGATGCCCTCGCGCACGATGAGGCTGTCCTCTGCAAGGACGATGCGGATGGGCACGTGGCGAGCATACGTCCGGCCGGTCAGCAGGTGGGCGGATCGGCCTCGGCGCGGCGCGGGCTGCCATGCGGCGTGATCTGCATGACGGTCAGCACCGCGGGGATCGCGTCACTCGGGTTCGTCACCTGGCCCACCGGCTGTTCGTCGGACTCCACGAACGACTCGCCCGCGGTGTAGGTGTGCACGTTGCAGCCGACCTGCCGGATCACCGAGCCGGAGTTGACGACGACGATCACGATGCCCGGGTGGGTGTGCCAGCCGGAGAACCCGAGCGGGTCGTACGTGACGCTGAACGTCGCGACGTCCGCAGGGTCCTTCGTCTGGAACTTCAGGCGGTCGGTGTTGACCCGCTGCCCGGCCGCGAGCGTGCCCACGGCCGGCGTCGTCGGGTGCTGACCGGACGACGGCGAGGCGAGGGCGTGACCCGCAAAGCCTGCGGCGGTCGCCGCCGCGGCGGCGATCGGTACCAGGCGCTTGATAGCTCGCATCGGAGCTCCTTCCTTGTGGTGGACCAGACCAGCCGACGCTAGGTCCGCCACAGGGCCGCGCCAATCGTGCCAGCGCGGCAGTTCGCCCCCGTGCTGGCACGGGGGCGGGCCATCAGACCGGGACCAGGATCGCCCCTTCGCCGGTCGCGTAGGCCTCCTCGCCGTGGCTCACGATGTCCAGGCCGAGCGCTTCCTCGCCCTCGTCGACGCGCAGGCGCGTGAAGAGGCCGATGATCTTCAGCAGCGCGAACGTGGCGCAGAAGGCGTAGGCCGGGGCGACGAGCGCCGCGAGCGCCTGATGGCCGAGCTGCGCGGCGTGCCCGTAGAGCAGGCCGTCCGACAGCCCGTTCCAGCTCTTCTGCGCGAAGAAGCCGATGAAGAGGATCCCGGTGAAGCCGGCCACGCCGTGGGCAGCGAGCACGTCGAGCGTCTCGTCGACGCGGCTGCGCGGGCGCAGCATGATCACCGCGTAGCTCGGCAGCGCGGCGATCACGCCGAGCGCCATCGCCCAGCCCGGGCTGACGAAGCCGGCAGCCGGCGTGATGCCGACGCAGCCGACCACGATCGCGGTCGCGGCGCCGATCGCCGTGACCTGCCGCGCGCGCACCACGTCGAGGACGAACCACGTCGCCAGCGTGCAGGCGGGCGTGAGGAGCGTGTTGACGAACGCCAGCACGCCCGCGTTGCCGGTCGAGAAGGCGCTGCCGCCGTTGAAGCCGAACCAGCCGAACCACAGCAGGCCGGCGCCGACCAGGACGTACACGGCGTTGTGGGGCAGAATCGCCTGCCGGCCCCAGTCCTTGCGCGCCCCCACCACCAGCGCCGCCGCGAGCGCCGAGAAGCCCGACCCCATCTCGACGGGCACGCCGCCGGCGAAGTCCAGCGTCCCGTGGGCCTGCAGGAAGCCGCCGCCGAACGCCCAGTGCGCGAGCACGCCGTAGACCAGGACGGACCACAGCCCGGCGAAGAGCAGGAACGGGCCGAAGCGCATCCGCTCGACCACGGCGCCCGACACGAGCGCGGTCGTGACGATGCAGAAGGTCGCCTGGAACGCGAAGAACAGCAGGTGCGGGATGTGCGTCCCGTCGCGCGGCGCGAACGTGACGTCGTGGAGGAACGCGTTGCCCAGCCCGCCGACGAAGCCGCCGTTGCCGTCGAACGCGAGCGAGTAGCCGACGGCCGCCCAGGTGACGGTCGCGACGGCGAGCGCGGCGACGCACATCATGAACGTGTTCAGCGTGTTCTTGGACCGCACGAGGCCGGCGTAGAAGAGCCCCAGCGCCGGCGTCATCAGCAGCACGAGCGCCGTCGCGGCGAGCATCCACGCGGTGTCGCCCGTGTCGATCTGCCCCGCCGGCATCAGCCGGCTACCGGCGTCACAGCCGCCGCGTCGGTCTCGCCGGTGCGGATGCGCACGACGCGTTCGACCGGGACGACGAAGATCTTGCCGTCGCCGACCTCGCCGGTGCGGCCGCCGGCGCACAGCGCCGCGATGGTCGGCTCGACGAAGTCGTCGGATACCGCGATCTCGAAGCGCACCTTGTCGGACACGCCGACCTGCACCGTGGTGCCGCGGTAGGTCTCGACGCGGTCGAGCTCACCTCCGTGGCCCTCGATACGCGTCATGGACAGGCCGCGCACCTGCGCGCGATAGAGGGCTTCGAGGACGTCGTTGGTCTTCTCCGGGCGGACGATGCCGATCACGAGCTTCATGCCCGGCAGCCTCTACGCCGGCGGGCGGCCCATGTTTGGCCCGGTGGACATACCGGGGCCGCCGCGTTTGTCCACGTGAAGAAACGGAGCGCTACGCGGCGTGGCTGATGTACGCCACGTGGCGCGACGGCGCGGGCACGTCGGTGAGGGCGCGCAGCTCGTAGCTCCCGCAGACGCTGCACCAGCCGCTCAGCTCGTGCCCCTGCCAGGCGATGACGTGCGCGCCGCAGACCGCGCAGGCGCAGCGAACGTCTTGGATCGTGATCGTCCCGGCGCCCTCCGGCACCGTCTGGCCTTGCTCATCCTTGCGCATGGTTCCCCCCGGAAATCCGTCTGCTGGGAGAAGATTTCGTCGTTTTGAACCTCGAAGGCGCGCAAACGCGCACAACGTGCAGCCTTGCGCCGCAAATGCTGCGCAGGTTCTGCGCTTTTGCGCCCGGCGCACGCGAACGTGCGCCGGGCGCAGGTGCATCAGCGGTAGCCGCAGACCGGCCACTGCCCCACGCCCCAGCGGCGCAGGACGATCGCAGCGCGGCGATCCTGCTCCCAGGACGGGGCGGCGGCGGGGTCGCCGTGGCCACCGGCGGCGGCCCAGGTGCGGAACGACATCTGGTACTTGCCGCGGTAGGCCCCGGACGGGTTCACCGCGCGCGGGTTGTTGTGCGACTCGCAGCGTGCGATGCGGCGCAGCTTGGCGCGGACCCACGGGATGCGGGCCGGGCCGAGCGTCTGCCGACGCAGCTTGTGGATGTCGTGCACGAGCTTGAGGTTCGACCAGCGGCTGATGATCGCCACACGGTCGTGCTGGAGGTGCTGGCGGTGCAGGTACGCCTTGCGCTTGGCCAGCTTGTGGTCCTTGCGGACCAGGTGCTTGTGGTATCGAGCCGTATGAGCCTTCTGGCTCTCGGTCGCGGTCGCCCCCGCCGCAAGCGCGGGCACCGTGAGCACGGCGCACGCCAGCAGGGACATGAGTGTCTTGGAACGCATTGGTTTCGAGTCCTCCGGTCAGCCACGGCAATGCGCCGGTTGGCCGGTTGGGTTCAAAGACGGGCGAGATGTTGCGGCCGGAGCCAAGAGGCTCACGGCGTGCATGGCGAAGCCAACCTGCCCGTCGGAGTCGACCAAGGTAGCAGAACATCTGTTCGAGCAGGCCGCCGCGCCGGCTCCATCAAGCAGGACATCGGCCTGACGACCGGCGCGAAGGTCGTCGGCGACCGCCTGTTCGTCACGAGCGGCAAGAACATCACCGTCTACGACATCTCCAAGCCGGCCGCGGCCGGCTCCACCCACGGGCCTAGCCCACGATGCAGAGCACGAACGCGGCGAGCGTCGCCAGGGCGGCGAGGATGACGCCGGCGCTGACCGGCGCGGGGCCGGACTCGCCCGGATGCTCCTCGCCGGGGGCGGCGGCCGCGAACGCCGCCGCCGCGAACGCGAACGGCAGCGCGCTCCAGAACACCGCGCAGGTGATGATCGCGGTGACACCGAGCCCGAGGATCCAGCTGCGGCGCTGATCGGGCGCGATGCGCGGCACGACCACGAGGACGAGCAGCGCCATCACGGCGATCCCGAACACCGACAGGCCGACCCATCCACCGACGTCGGAGTCGCTGCCGCCGATGATCTCGTTCGCGAACAGCTCGGCGATCAGGATCACGACCGCCATCGCCACCAGCAGCTGGGTGCGCGGCATGCGTGTGAGCGTGCTCATGCGGCGGCGGCCGGGTTGCTCTTCGCCCAGTCGGCGATCTCCTTCGAGCCGCCGATCGCGGTCCCGTCGTCGAGCTCGAGCACCGGGACCGTGGCGGAGCCGGTCAGCTCCTTCGCGCGGCGGCGGCCCTCGGTCTGGTTGAACGGCGTGTCGGGCAGCAGCGTCCAGCCGTAGGACTTCACGACCTCTGGGTCGTGTCCGGCGGCCTTCAGCGCGTGGTAGGCGTTGGCGCACGGGTGGCCACCCGGGCGCGGTGTGGGGAACGTGCCCCAGCAGACATAGAGCTTCACGCCGCGGACCCTAGCCGTTGCGCGGCGACCCGGATCGCCTCGGGGTTGGCGTCGATCAGCACGTAGCGCCGGCCGAGCTCCGCGGCCGCGGCGCCGAGCGTGCCGGAGCCGGCGAACGGATCGAGGCACCAGCCGCCGGGCCGCGACGACGCGGCGACCATGCGCCTGACGACGCCAAGCGGCTTCTGCGTCGGGTACCCGGTCTTCTCCCTGCCGGTCGTGTGCACGATCGTGTGCCACCAGGTGTCCGACGGGCGCTTGCCGCGCGCCGCCTTCTCGGGGCCGACGAGCCCCGGCGCCATGTAGGGCTCGCGGTCGACCTCGTCGTCGTCGAAGTGGTAGGCCGCGCGGTCCTTGACGTAGACGAGGATGGTGTCGTGCTTGGCGGGCCAGCGGCGCTTCGGGCGCCCGCCGAAGTCGTAGGCCCAGACGATCTCGTTGAGGAAGCAGTCGCGGCCGAACACCTCGTCGAGCGCGACCTTCACGTAGTGGTGCTCGCGCCAGTCGAGGTGGACGTAGAGCGTCCCGTGCGGGGCGAGCAGCTCACGCACGCGCGCGAGGCGCGGGATCAGGAACGACTCGTAGTCGGCGAACGCGTCGGCGTACGCGTGATCGCCGCGGCGCTGGTCCCTGCCCGTGTTGAACGGCGGGTCCGCGTAGGCCATGTCGAACGCGCCCTCGGGGAGCAGGCCGAGCACGAGCTCGTTGTCGCCCTCGATCAGCAGGTCGTCGTCGAGCGCGAGCGGCACGCGCGGGTCGCGGATCAGGTTCACGGCGGCCGACTGTGTCACAGATCGGCGACCCCGCCCGAAGAGGTGTGGGTGGTGAGAGGCTGAGCACGTGCAGCGCACCGATGAGGAGCTGCTGGCCGCACACGGATCGCTTGAATTCGCGATCTTCTACCGCCGCTATGCACCCGAGGTGCTGCGCTACTTCGCCCGGCGGGTGCGCGACCCGGAGGCCGCGGCGGACCTCACCGCCGAGACGTTCGCAGCGGCCGTGGTCGCGCGGCGCAGGTTCCGTGCGGACCGCGGCTCCGCGGCCGGCTGGCTGTACGGGATCGCCGGCCACAAGCTCGCCGACTTCCAGCGGCGCGGCTATCTGGAGGACCGCGCACGGCGCGAGCTCGGCATCGTGCGGCGGGCGTTGTCCGACGAGGATGCGACCTACATAGCCGCGCTCGGCGACGAGGTCGTGACCGACATGCTCTCGGTGCTTCCCGGCGAGCAGCGCGACGCCGTGCACGCCCACGTCATCGCGGAGCGGTCCTACGAGGAGCTTGCTGACAGGGCCGGCGTGTCGGAGTCGGCGATGCGCCAGCGGGTGAGCCGCGGCTTGAAGACGTTGCGCGATCGCATGGGGACCGGGCGATGATCGACTTCCTGGAGCAGCTCGAGCGCGACCTCGTCGAGGCGGTCGACCGGCGTCAGAGCGCCCCCGCGCCGCGCCGCCGGCGGCTGCGGCTGCGGGTCGATCTCGTGGCGGCCGCCGCGGCCGTGGCGTTCGCCGTGGCGCTCGTGCTCCTGCTCGGCTCGCAGCGCGAGAAGGAAGAGCCCGTGACGCACCCCACCACGCCGACCGTCACGAACCCGGCGCCGGTCCCCAAGGGCACGCCGCTGCAGATCAGGGGCGTCGTGCACACCCGCGGGCCGGATCGATGGGAGGGGCGCGTCCCGGGGCCGGACGGCTCTCCCGGCGATCTCACCCTGGCCGGTCCGGTCGAACTCGGTCAGCGGCCGTGCTGCGAGGACTTCCATCAGGCCAACACGCACGTCCTGCAGTTCCGCTGGGTGTCCCCGCGCGGTGCGATCAGCGGCTGCATCGTCAACACCATCTATCGCCGGCCGCATGCGCGGTTCGTGTGGGACGGGCCGGGGCATGTCACGGACGCAACGGGCGCGTTCGCGCGCTATCGCGGACGGGAGATCGGGATCGGCGGGGTCTCGAACGTCCGGCTGACGAGCCGGGCGCTCGTCAGCCTCCGGCACAGCAACCGGCCGCCGGGTCGCTGCTGAGCCGGTCGCGTCGCAAACGGCGCCGGCCGCCCGAAGGAAGGTGGACATGAGACCACTCCACCTCCTCCTCCCCATCGAGAAGTGATCGCGTACCTCGAGCGGTTGCTGGCCGACCTGCTCGCCGCGATAGCCTCGGGGCGGTGCGACGCGCCGCCCCGATCGCGCTGCTCGTCGTGGCTCTCGCGGGCTGCGGGGACTCGAAGCCCAAGCCGAACCCCGACGCGGGGACGATCGCCGACCCGCTCGCCTACGACGGCACGCGCCAAGCGGAGTTCGAGGCGCGCGCGACGGCGGGACTGACGCCGGTGCTCGTGGAGAAGTCGCCCGGCGGCGTCGTGGCGACCACGCGCCGCGTCGCGCGCTTCCGGCCGCTGATCGAGCGCGCCGCGCGCGGCGGCCCGGTCGACGCCGACACGCTCGAGGCACTCGTGTTCCTGGAGAGCGCCGGGCGCCCGTACGCGCAGGCGGGCAAGCTCGAGGGCGCCGCGGGGCTGACCCAGATCCTCGCCCAGACGGCGACCGGCCTGCTCGGGATGCACGTCGACCTGGCGAAGGCCCGCAAGGCGAAGTCCGCGCGCGCGCTGCGCCGGGCGGACGACCGGTTCGTGCCGGAGAAGGCGCTCGCCGGCACCGTCCGCTACCTGAAGTTCGCGCGCAGGACGCTCGGGCGCACGGACCTCGCGATCGCCAGCTACCACATGGGCGTCGGCAACCTGCAGCGCGCGCTGAAGCTCTACGGCGCCGACGACATCCCCTACACGCAGCTGTACTTCGACTCGACGCCGCTGAGCCACGCCGCGGCCTGGCGCCTGCTCTACGGCCTGGGCGACGACTCGTCGACCTACCTCTGGCGCGTGCTCGCCGCCAAGCGGCTGATGGCGCTCTACCGCACCGACCGCGCCGCGCTGGACGAGGTGATCGCGGGCACGCCGCCGCCGATGGCCGGGTCGCCGCGCCCGCTGGCGGCCGGCCACTCCCTGCGCTTCCCGAAGGGGGCGAAGCTGCTGCCGCGCGCGGCCACCGTCGCCGAGACGATCGGCACCGACGTCGCGCGGATCGCGAAGACCTCGCCGCTCACGATCCGCGCGGCGAGCGGGCGCATCTTCTACGTCTCGCGCACCTACCGCTCCCGCCGGCAGGCGGTCGCGTTCCAGTTCATGCTCGACCGGCTCAGCGCGCTGTCGCTGATCGACTGGGGGCGGCGCTTCGACCTCGTCGCCGTGACCGTCCGCTAGGCCGCGACGGCCAGCAGTTCCCGGACCTTCGCCGCCGCAGCGTCCGGGGTGATGCCGAGCTTCTCCAGCACCTCGGCCCCCGGGGCGCTGGCGCCGAAGCGCTCGATGCTGACCGAGGCGTCGACGTACTTGGACCAGCCCATCGCGATGCCGGCCTCGATCGACACGCTCGGCAGGTCGGGGGGCAGGACGTCCTCGCGGTACTCGTCGTCCTGCTGGTCGAAGAGCTCCCAGGACGGCATCGAGACCACGCGCGTGCCGATGCCGTCGGACTCGAGCTGCTCGGCGGCGGCGATCGCGACCCAGACCTCCGAGCCGGTGGCGACGATCATGGCGCGCTCGTCGGCCTCGGCCTCGCGGATGACGTAGGCGCCCTTCGAGACGCCCTCGTCGGAGGCGCCCGGCTGCACCGGCAGGTCCTGGCGCGAGAGGATCAGGCAGGCCGGGCCCTCGAGGTCCTCGAGGATCGCCCGCCACGCATACGCGGTCTCGTTGGCGTCGCCGGGCCGCAGGACCACCAGCTCGGGGATCGCGCGCAGCGCCGCCAGGTGCTCGACCGGCTGGTGCGTCGGGCCGTCCTCGCCGAGGGCCACGGAGTCGTGCGTGAAGACCCACGCGTCCTGCAGGCCGGTCAGCGCGCTGAGCCGGATCGCCCCGCGCATGTAGTCGGCGAACTGCAGGAACGTCGACCCGTAGGCGCGCACGATCCCGCCGTGCGCCGACATGCCGTTGACGGTGCCGCCCATGCCGTGCTCGCGTACGCCGAAGAACACGTTGCGCTCCGCCTTGGCGCGCGTGTAGCGAACCTCGTGGCCGCCGGGGAACTCGGTCTTCGTCGACTCGCTCAGGTCGGCCGCGCCGCCGACCATCGTCGGCACGAAGTCGCTGAACGCCGCCATCGCCTTCTGACCGGCCGAGCGCGTCGCGAGCTTGTCCTTCTCCCAGTCGATGTTCGACAGCGCCTCGCGCACGCCGGGCAGCGGCCGCCCGTTCCAGGCGCAGTCCCACTCCTTCGCCAGCTCGGCGTTCGCCTCGCGCCAGGACGCGAAGCGCTCGTCCCACGCGGCGTGGGTGTTGTCGCGCCTGAACGCGTCGTAGACGCCGTCGGGCACGAAGAAGTGCCTGTCGGGATCCCAGCCCATGACCTCCTTGGTCGCCCGCACCTCGTCCTCGCCGAGCGCCGCGCCGTGCACCTTCGAGGTGCCCTGCTTGTTGGGCGACGGATAGCCGATCACCGACTTCACGCGGATCAGCGACGGCCGCTCGGTCTCCTGCTGGGCCGCCTTGATCGCGCCCTCCAGCGCGACGACGTCGTTGGCGTCGTGGACGGAGCGCACGTCCCATCCATAGGCCTCGAAGCGCTTGGCGACGTCCTCGGTCTCGAAGCTCAGCTCGGTCGGGCCGTCGAGCGAGATGTCGTTGTCGTCGTAGAGGTAGACCAGGCGGCCGAGCCCGAGATGGCCGGCCAGCGACGCGGCCTCCGACGCGATGCCCTCCATCAGGTCGCCGTCGGAGACGATCGCGTAGACGTGGTGGTCCTGGACCTCGCTGCCGTAGCGCTCGCGCAGGAAGCGCTCGGCCATCGCCATGCCGACGCCGTTGGCGAAGCCCTGGCCCAGCGGGCCGGTCGTGACCTCGACGCCGGGCGTGACGTGCACGCGGTCGCGCTCGGGGTGGCCGGGCGTGAGCGAGCCCCACTGGCGGAAGCGCTTGAGCTCGTCCATCGACAGCGCGTAGCCCGACAGGTGCAGCACGCTGTAGAGCAGCATCGAGCCGTGGCCGGCGCTGAGCAGGAAGCGGTCGCGGTCGGGCCAGCCGGGATCGGACGGGTCGTGATCCATGACCTTCGCGTAGAGCACGTACGCGGCGGGCGCCATGCCCATGGGCAGCCCGGGGTGCCCGGAGTTCGCCTTCTGGACCGCGTCCATGGACAGCGTCCGGATCGTGTCGATGCACAGCTGGTCGATGTCGCTCGCGCTCATCCGCTTAGTATCACTGGCCGTGGCCGACCTGCACTGCCTCGTGGAGATCCCGAAGGGCTCGCGCAACAAGTACGAGTGGGACGAGGAACTGAAGGCGATCAAGCTCGACCGGTTCCTGTTCTCCTCGGTGGTCTATCCCACCGACTACGGATTCATTCCCGACACGTGTGGCGAGGACGGCGATCCGCTCGACGCGATGGTGTGCGTCAGCGAGCCGACGTTCCCCGGCTGCGTGATCCCGGTGAAGGTGATCGCGCTGTTCCGGATGCGCGACGACAAGGGCATCGACGACAAGGTCTGCTGCGTGCCGCTGAGCGATCCGAACTGGAACCACATGGAGACGCTCGACGACCTGCCGCAGCCGCTGCGCGACGAGATCTCGCACTTCTACTCGATCTACAAGCAGCCGGAGGGCAAGCACGTCAAGGTCGACGGCTGGTTCTCGCGCGAGGAGGCGCTGCAGACGATCGAGGAGGCGCGCAAGCGCCGTGCCGACATGAGCGGATAGCGTCCGCGGCGTGACCGAGATCTTCCGCACGCCGGACGACCGCTTCGAGGGGCTGCCCGGCTACGACTTCGAGCCCAACTATGCGCAGGTGGGCGACCTGCGGCTGCACTACGTCGATACCGGCGAGGGACCGGTGGTCCTCTTCCTGCACGGCGAGCCGACCTGGTCCTACCTCTGGCGCAAGGTGATCCCGCCGGTACGCGACGCGGGCTTTCGCTGCATCGCGCCCGACCTGCCGGGCTTCGGGCGCTCGGACAAGCCCACCGACGTCGACTGGTACACCTACGATCGCCACGTCGAGACGATGGCCGGGCTTCTCGAGCAGCTCGACCTGCGCGACGTGACGCTCGTCGTCCACGACTGGGGCGGGATCATCGGCCTGCGCGTCGCCGTCGAGCATCCCGAGCGGATCGCCCGGATCGTGATCACCGACACGGGCCTGTTCACGGGCCACCAGCACATGAGCGACGCGTGGATCGCCTTCCGCGACTTCGTCGCGCGCACCGAGGACCTGCCGATCGGCTTCCTCGTCAAGGGCGCAACCGCGCGCGACATGCCGCACGACGTCTTCACTGCCTACGAGGCGCCGTTCCCCACCACCGAGTCGAAGGCCGGAGCGCGCGCCTTTCCCATGCTGATCGCGACGTCGCCCGACGCGCCCGGCGCGGAGGCCGGCCGGCGCACGCTCGAGGCGCTCCCCGGCCTCGACGTCCCCAAGCTTGCGCTCTGGGGCGACAAGGACCCGGTGCTCACACCGGAGACCGGCCGGCGCTTCGCCGCCGCGATCGGCGCTCCCGAGCCGGAGCTGATCGAGAACGCCTCGCACTTCCTGCAGGAGGACGCCGGCGAGGAGATCGGCCGCCGCATCGCCGAGTGGCTTAAGTCGTGAGCTCCTTCTGCGCCTCGGCCGACTCCAGCCCGGGCTCCGAGCGCGCGGCGCGCAGCTCGTAGGCGCGGCGCGCTGCCGGGTCGACCTGCAGGACCGTGTCGGCCTTGAGCGCGCGGACGACCGCCTCGCGGCCGGCGCGCGGCAGCAGCGTCATGAACTTGCTGATCGGGCCGATCGACTTCGGCACGTAGACGTCGAAGCGCGGCACCTTCAGCACCTCGACGATCGCGTTGGCGACGTCGGTGGGGTCGATGTTCTTGACGCCCCGCGCCTGGTGCAGGCCCTGCGCCAGCTCGGTGTTGACGATGCCGGGCATCACGCACGAGACCTCGATGCCGGTCCCGCGCAGCTCGCCGCGCACCGCCTCGCTGACGCCGACGACGAAGTGCTTGGTACCGCAGTACGTGGCGCCGCCGGGGAAGCCGCCCTTGCCGGCGCTGGAGGCGATGTTGACCAGGTGGCCGCGCCCGCGGTCCTGGAAGCGCGGCAGGACCTCCTTCATCCCGAACATCACGCCGTGGACGTTGATGTCGACCTGGCGCTGCGCCGTCGCGTCGTCCTCGGTGACGAACGGGCCGAGCTGCATGATCCCGGCGTTGTTCACCAGGACGTCGATCGGGCCGAGCTGCTCCTCGACGGCATCCAGGAACGCGGCGACCGACGCGCGATCGGTGACGTTGAGCTCGAGCGCGATCGTCCCGCCGCCGAGCTCGCGCGCGGTCTCCTGCGCCGTCGCGGGGTCCAGATCGCCGATCGCGACCTTGATGCCTTCGCGCACGAACGCGCGCGCCGTCTCCTTGCCGATGCCGCGGGCGGCGCCCGTGATCGCAGCGACCTGTCCGGTGAGGATGCGTGGGGTCTTGGCCATGCGAGCAGCCTATGACAGGGTGTCCAGTATGGCCACAGCACCCGCCGTCACCCTCTCCGAGATCCAGCGCGACACGCTCAAGCAGGTGTGCGACACGTTCGTCCCCGCGGTCGAGGTGCCCGACGACCCGACCGGCTTTTTCGCGCGCCCAGCGTCGGCGCTGCAGATCCCCGAGGCGATCGAGGCGCAGCTCGGTTCCGGCGCGATCCCGGAGGACCAGCTCGACGGCCTGCGCCAGCTGCTGGACGCGCTCGCCGCCCAGGGGTTCAACGAGGCGCCGCAAGCCGCGCGCGAGCAGATGGTGCACGGCTTCATGGACGCCGACCCGGGCGCGCTCGCGGGCCTGAGCGCGTTCAAGGGCCTGACGCTGATGCTGTTCTACGGCATCCCCGATGCGGCCACTGGCCGCAACCCGAACTGGGAGGCGATCGGCTACCCGGGCCCGCGCGCCAAGCCGCCGTCGCCGGAGGAGGCGCCCAAGACGATCAACGTGACGCGGCCGAGCGCCGCCGACCTGACGCTGACCTGCGAGGTCGTCGTCGTCGGCTCGGGCTCGGGTGGCGGCGTGATCGCCGGCGAGCTGGCGAAGGCCGGCAAGGACGTCGTCGTGCTCGAGGCCGGCGGCTACTACAACGAGGCGGACTTCAACCAGCTCGAGCTGTGGGCCTACGAGAAGCTCTACCGCGCCGGCGGCGTCGCGCAGACCGCGAACGGGTCCCTGGTGCTGATGACCGGCTCCAACCTCGGCGGCGGCTCGACGGTCAACTGGACCAACTGCCTGCGCACGACCGACTGGGTGCGCCAGGAATGGGAGTCCGAGCACGGCCTTCAGGGGCTCGCCGGCGCGGACTACGACGCGCACCTGGACGCGGTCTGGGACCGCCTTCAGGTCAACGACAAATGCTCGGACTTCAACGGGCCCTCGCTGCGGATGAAGGAGGGCTGCGAGAAGCTCGGCTGGGACTTTCGCACGATCACCCGCAACGCCGACCGCGACCGCTACGACGCCGACCTGGCGGGGCTCATGGGCTTCGGCGACGTGACGGGCGCGAAGCTCGGGACGCTGAAGACGTACCTGCAGGACGCCGCCGACGCCGGCGCGCGGTTCGTCGTCGACTGCACCGTCGGCCGCGTGCTCGTGGAGAACGGCCGCGCGGCGGGCGTCGAGGGCAGCTACCGCGACGAGGAGGGCCGGACGGCGAGCGTCGTCGTGCGCGCGCAGACGGTGGTGCTGGCCGCGGGCGCACTCGACACGCCGGCCGTGCTGCTGCGCTCCGGCATCGGCGGCCCCGCCGCCGGCGACTACCTGCGCCTGCATCCCGCGACCGCGATGCCGGCGGTCTTCGACGAGCCGCAGAAGGCCTGGTGGGGAGCGCCGCAGACCGCGCTCAGCGCGCAGTTCGCCAACCTCTCCGACGGCTACGGCTTCCTGCTCGAGACCTCGCACGCCAGCCCGTCGGTGACGGGCTCGGCGGTGCCGTGGGTCACCGGCCACCAGCACAAGGAGTACATGGCGCAGGGGCCGCTGACGGCCTCGCTGGTCGTTCTGGTGCGCGACCGCGGCCACGGGCGCGTCACGATCGACGCCGCCGGCAACCCGGTCCACAGCTACGACCTCGCCGACGCGCTCGACGTCAAGCACTTCCGCCGCTCGTTCGAGGAGTGCGCGCGGCTGGCCGCCGCGGCCGGCGCGCAGGAGATCTACACGCTGCACCGCAAGCTCGTGCGCTGGTCGCGCGCGACGGGCGAGGACGTCGAGGTGTTCGCCAAGCGCGCGCACGACGCGCCGCTGGATCCCTACGAGCACGCGACGTTCTCGCTGCACCACATGGGATCGGCGCGCATGGGGAAGGACCCCGCGACGTCGGTCGCCGACCCGTGGGGCCAGCTGCACGACACGCCCGGGGTGTGGATCGGCGACGCGAGCGCGTTCCCGAGCGCGTCCGGCACGAACCCGATGATCACGACCATGGCACTCGCCCACCGCACCGCCGAGAACATCAAGCGCTGATGCCGTTCTTCAAGCACGAGGGCCAGCGACTCGCGTACACGTCCTACGGGGAGGGCCCGCGCACGTGCGTCCTCGTCCACGGCCTGCTGCTGTCGCAGAAGATGCACGGGCCGCTGGCGAAGTCGCTCGCCGAGCGCGGCAACCGCGTCGTGACGATCGACCTGCTCGGCCACGGCCGCTCGGACCGCCCCCGCGACATGGGGCGCTACTCGATGTCGACCTTCGGCGAGCAGGTCGTTGCGCTGCTCGACCACCTCGACGTCGACGAGGCCGTGATCGCCGGGACGTCGCTGGGTGCCAACACGGCGCTGGAGGTGCTGTCGCTGGCGCCCGAGCGCGTGCGCGGCGCGGTGATCGAGATGCCCGTGCTCGACAACGCGCTGCTGGGCTGCGCGCTGGCGTTCACGCCGCTGATGGTGGCGCTGACGTTCGGCGAGCCCGTGATGCGCGGCGTCAGCGCCTTCACGCGCGCGATCCCGCGGCGCGGCGTGCCGTTCTGGGCCGACGTGGCGCTCGACACCCTGCGCCAGCACCCCGCGCCGAGCGCGGCCGTGCTGCAGGGGCTGTTCTTCGGCCGCGTCGCGCCCCACCGCTCGCAGCGGCGCACGTTCCAGGCGCCGACGCTGATCATCGGCCACCGCCGCGACCCGATCCACCCGTTCAGCGACTCGGGCATGCTCGCCGACGAGATGCCCAACGCACGGGTGCTCGAGGCCGACTCGATCATCGAGCTGCGATTCAGCCCCGAGCGGCTGACGGGCGAGATCGCCGACTTCCTCGACGAGTGCTGGAAGCCGCGGCGCAAGAGCGGGCGCCCGCGGGGCTCGCGCAACGTCGCCTGAACGTCGCGCCAACGTTCAGTCGCTAATCTGCCGCGTCCGATGGCCAGCCGCGCCGAGGAAAAGGAACGTCGCCGCCAGGAGCGCCTTGCGCAGGAGGAGTCCGCGCGCAGGTCGTCCGCGCGCACCCGCCGCCTGCAGCTCGCGGGCGGGGCGCTGCTGGGCGTGGCCGCGGTCGTCGCGGTCGTGATCGCGATCTCGGCCGGCGGCAGCGATTCGTCGTCGGGCAGCGGCCCGTCGCCGTCGGACTCCGCCAGCTCGACGGTGAAGCTGCCGGTGCGCAAGGAGACGAACCTCGCCGCCGCGGCGAAGGCCGCCGGCTGCGTCGTGAAGTCGTTCCCGCTCGAGGGCCGCGACCACACGACGAAGAAGGTCACGTACAAGACCAACCCGCCGACCTCGGGCAATCACAACCCGGATCCCACCCAGGACGGCTTCTACCCCAATGGCGCGCCGCCGAAGGAGCGCAACGTCCACGCGCTCGAGCACGGCCGCGTCGAGCTCCAGTGGAAGCCCGGCACGCCGCAGAAGGTCGTCGACACGCTCGAGGCGATCTTCAACGAGCCGCTCAAGGGCAAGTCGGGCTACCACCAGCTGCTGTTCCAGAACAACACCGGCATGCCGTTCCAGGTCGCCGCCGCCTCGTGGCAGCACTACCTCGGCTGCCCGAGCTGGAACGAGAACGTGGTCGACGCGATCCGCGCCTACCGCGAGCAGTACGTCGACAAGGGCCCCGAGTTCATCCCATGATCAGCGCGGCGCCGGCGGGCCCGGCGGCGTGACGATGTCGCGGCCGGTGGGGCGCAGCTCGGCGTCCAGCTCGAGCTGCCAGTAGTAGCGCGTGAACGTGAGCCCGGAGCGGTACTCGCCGACATGCGGCTCGACGGCCTCGCCGCGCGCCATGCGCACGATCAGCTCGGGATAGGTGCGGCCCGGCAGCGCGGCGTACATCGGCGCCGGGTAGGCGCCGCCGAAGCGCGTGTTGACGTCGGTGATCCCGAGGCCGATGTCCCTGTCACGGAAGACCTGGACGGTGCACGGGCCGCGCGTCACGATCGCCTCGGCGACGTCGCGCGCGAGCGACACGAGCTCCGGGTCGTCGATGACCGTGCCCTTGATCGACTCGCCGCCGCGCGACTCGATCATCGTGCGCGGGATCGCGTTGAGGCAGCGGCCGTCGCGGTCGCTGAGCGTGTCGATCGAGAACTCGGGCCCGTCCATGAGCTTCTGCACCATCACGGGCTCGTCGACGTAGCCGCAGAAGAACGCGGCCTCGTCGGCGTCGCGGGCGGGGTGGATCGAGCGGGCGCCGCTGCCGCGCCGCGGCTTGACCATGACCGGGTAGGACGCGGGCTCCTCGCCGGGCAGGACCGTCGGCGGCGTCGGCAGGCCGAGCCGCTCGAGCAGCAGGTGCGTCTCGTACTTGTCGTAGGTCGCCGAGGCGATCTCCGGGTCCGGCACGAGCGCCTGCGGCAGCCGCCCGTCGGCGCGCGCCTGCGCGAGCACCTCGATGTCGAGATCGGTGAGCGGGACGATCGCGCCGACCCCGTGCTCCTCGCACAGCCGCTGGAGCGCCGGCACGTACTCGGGATCGTCGATGAGCGGGACGCTCGTGCGCACCGTCGCGGCGTACTGCGCGGGCGAAACCGGGTTCGGGTCGGCCGCGACGACCGTCGTGTGCTGGGCGAACGACGACACGATGTCGTAGCGCTTGCCGGTGCCCGTGAGGAGGACCGCAGATGTGCTCACGGCGCGGGATCCTTCCAGCCGCCGGTGCCGCCCTTGTAGAGCCCGTGCCCGCTGAGCACCATCCGCGCGGTCCGCATCAGGATCTGGAGATCAAGGCGCCAGCTTCGGTGCTCGACGTACCAGAGGTCGAGCTCGATGCGCTCGGCCCACGGCAGCGCCGCGCGGCCGTTGACCTGCGCCCAGCCGGTGAGCCCCGGCTTGACCGCGAGCCGCCCGCGCTGGCGCTCGGTGTACTGCGCGACCTGCACCGGGATCGTCGGGCGCGGGCCGATGATCGCCATGTCGCCGCGCAGCACGTTGATCAGGTTCGGGATCTCGTCGAGCGACGTGCGCCGCAGGAAGCCGCCCACGCGGGTGATCCGCGTGTCGCCCTCGTCGATCGCCATCCCCGCGCCGATGTGCTCGGCGCCCGTGACCATCGTGCGCAGCTTGAGCACGTCGAACTCCTCGCCGTCGATGCCCACGCGGCGCTGGCGGTAGATCGGGCTGCCCGGCGACTCCAGGCGGATCGCGATCATCGCCACGACGAGCACCGGCGAGAAGAAGACGAGCGCGGCGCCCGCGACGACGATGTCGAAGAGGCGCCTCATCGCGTGCCCTCGGCCGGCGCCCAGCCGGCGGGCGTGCCGTGCCGCGCCCAGTCCCACAGGCCGGCGGCGATCGATGCGGTCGTGACCACGTAGTAGCGGGCGATCAGGAACGGCCGGATCCCGCCGGCCAGCGCGGCGAGCAGCAGCGCGCATTGCAGCGCGAACGCGGCGGCGTACACCCAGCCCTCGCCGAGCAGCGCCGCGCTGGCGGCGAACGCCACGAGGTGCAGGAACGGCGACGCGTAGCGAAGCGCGCGGTGACTGGCGATCATCAGCGCGTACAGCGGCGGGTAGCCGCGCGGCGACAGCAGCCCGCCGCGCACGACGATCGGCCAGGCGTGGCTCATCATCCGCCGCTTGCGCGCGAACTCGCCCTCGATGCTCGGCACCATCTTCTCCGTCGCGCGCGCGGCGGGCGCGTAGACGGCGCGGCGGCCGCGCTTGACCATGTTGAACGGGAAGCTCAGGTCGTGGCCCATGACGGGATCGACGACCAGGTAGTCCGCGCGCCGCGTGGCGTAGATCGCGCCGTTGCCGCCCGTGACGCTCGCCAGCCGCGACTCGAGCGACCGCAGCCACATCTCGTAGCGCCAGTACAGGCCCTCCTGGTTCGTGCCGGCCTCGTTGACGAACCGGACCTGGCCGCAGACGTAGCCGACCGCCGGGTCGGCGAACGGCTCGACGAGCCGGTGCAGCGCGTCGCGCTCCCAGGCCGCGTTGGCGTCGGAGAAGGCGACGATGTCGCTGCGCGAGCGCTCGACCGCGGCGTCCTGCGCGCGGATCTTGCCGCCGTGGGGCAGCTCGAGCACGACGTCCGCGCCGGCCTCGCGCGCTCGCTGCGGCGTCGCGTCCGGCGAGCCGTCGCACGCCACGACGATCTCGAGCCGGTCGCGCGGGTAGTCCAGCGCGAGCGCGTCGGCGACCTTGTCCGCGATCACCGCCTCCTCGGCATACGCCGGCACGATCAGCGACACGCTCGGCTGCGACTGTGGGGACTGTCCCCGCTGTCGCGTGCGGCGCAGCAGCCGCGCCAGCGCGGCGAGAACCACTCCATAGCCGGCCTGCGCGTAGACGAGCAGGCCGGCGCTGAGCCAGAAGGCGACCTTCATGCGGCGCTGAACGCTATGCGAGCCAGGAGCGGAGCTGCTCGTAGACCCGCGGGTGGCGCAGCAGCGCGAAGTGGCTGGCGCCGCCGATGTGCAGCCCGTCCTCGTCGCGGAAGGCCAGCCGCCGCGTGCGGCTGCGGCCCGAAGCCGACGGCACGAGGACGAGGCAGTCGCCCAGGACGCGGGCGACCGGATGGCGTGGATCGCGGGTGAGCGTGGCCGAGACGAAGCAGTGCGTGGCGCCCTCGAGCAGCGGCACCTCCTCGCACGCGCGGGCACGCAGCGCGTCGCGGTCGCAATCGCGCCAGTCGGCGTCCACGAGCGAGCCCTGGCGCAGGTCGCGGATGCCGCTGCTGCGCCGGCGGAAGAACGCGCCGAACGGCCGCGTCTCGGGCAGCGCGCCGAGCGCCGCGCTGAGGTAGTGCACCGACTGCTCCAGCGGCGCGCCCATGTGCGGCGTCCCGAGCGAGACGACGTGGCTGACATGGCGCACCCAGCCGGCATCGCGCAGCGAAGCCCGGTGCGCCGCGCTGCGCGCGACCAGGCCGCCCATCGAATGCCCGACGAGCGCGATCCGGTCGATCGCGACCGGCCACTGCGCGACCAGCTCATCGAGCAGCTCGTCGAGCGATTCCCCGTTGGAGGAGATGTGGCGGCCGCTGTTGTAACGCAGGTAGACGGGCGTCCAGCCCAGATCGCGCAGCCCCTCCCCATACGACATTTGGGTCTGACCCTTTTGTCGCCAGGAGAACTCCGTCTCCATCAGGCCGTGCAGGAAGACCGCGACCCGCGGGGTGGGGGCCGGCACCTCGGTGGGCGCGGCGACCCGCCCGCCCACGCGGATGCTCATCGGCGCCGCCAGCGCGGGGCGCTCCTGCTCGAGCACGTCGCCGATCAGCCCGTCGAGCGCGGCGATCAGGCCGGCGCCCAGCGGCTCGCCCGAGATCGGCGGGCGGCCCGCGACGGCGATCGAGGCCGTCCGGCCGGCGGCGGACGCCCCGAGGCGCAGCCCGCCGTAGACGCGCCGCGCGACCTCGTCGTGGATGACCCGCGCCGGCTTGGCTCCCGGCCCGGACGCGCCGAACGCACGGTCGGCGACCGCCTTGTGGATGCGGCCGATGCCGGCGACGGCGCCGCCGAGCTCGTCGAGTGTCAGGCGGGTGAGCGCGGCGAGCTCGTCGTTCGCGCGCTGAGCGACGGCAACCATGCCCGCAACCTACCCCCGCCGGCGGCGGTGGTCACAGCGGTCGTGGCGATGGCGAGGCCCGCGAGGACGATGCCGGTGCCGGCGATCTCGGCCGTGTTGGGCTGCTCGCCGAGCGCGACCCAGGCGGCGGCGATCCCCACCGGCGGCACCAGCAGCGTGAACGGTGCGACACGCGAGGCCGCATGGCGGCGCAGCAGCCAGACCCACGAGCCGAAGCCGAAGAACGTGGCGGCCACGACGACGTAGAGGACCGACAGCACCCCGCCGACGCCGATCGAGGGGGCACCCTCGCCGGTGGCCAGCGAGAGGGCGAGGAGCGGCAGGGGCGGGATCAGGCTGGCCCAGACGAGCAGCGCGAGCGGGTTCTCGGCCTGCGCCCGCCGCGTGCAGATGTTCCCAACGCCCCATGACGCGGCGGCCGCGATGCTGAGCGCCAGCGCGCCGAGCGGCACGTTGCCGCCGCGGCCGACGCCGATGACGGCCATGCCGCCCAGTGCAAGCAGCGCGCCCGCGAGCTGCATCCGC
>Ga0308175_100000397_pt1 | contig 30244 bp, 26 predicted proteins | sample PhyCR1_3_FD_203893 | JGI IMG/M metagenome (GOLD analysis project Ga0308175, IMG submission 203893) | Soil microbial communities from UC Gill Tract Community Farm, Albany, California, United States - DLSLS.C.R1 | ecosystem: Environmental > Terrestrial > Soil > Agricultural land | place: USA...
TCGGTGGACATGACAGTTGCGTTTCGCGCATCGAGATACGGTAAATCGCTCGATGGTTCGGATGACTACATCAATTGTCCATTCAACAAAGAGCAGTATGAAACCTTCATTGATGCTCTCCTTCAGGCAGAGTCTTACGAACCGCACATTGAAGAGGACAAAACGCCTTACTTCGAAGGCTGTCTACCGATCGAGGAGATTGCGCGAAGAGGCAGGGACACGCTGCGATTTGGCCCAATGAAGCCCGCCGGATTGGACGACCCGCGAACTGGTCGATGGGCCTACGCGATTGTTCAACTGCGGCAGGAGAACCAGCGCGCGGACAGTTATAACCTGGTCGGGTTTCAGAATCATATGCGGTTCGGTGATCAGGCGCGTGTTTTCCGGCTTATCCCGGGGCTTCAGAATGCTGAGTTTTTGCGGTTCGGCCAGATGCACCGGAACACGTACATCAACTCCCCGGCAGTCCTCCGGCCCACACTGCAGCTCAAGAACACGGAACATCTTCTTTTCGCAGGACAGATTTCGGGTGTTGAGGGCTATCCGGAATCCATCGCCACCGGATTGATCGCGGGCCGGAACGCCGCAGCTCTTGCGCGCGGGGCAGAACCGGAAGTGTTCCCGCGTGCCACGGCGCTTGGAAGCTTGTGTCATTACGTGACGCATGCCGACCCGCGTCACTTCCAGCCGGCGAACATTACGTTTGACCTACTTCCGGCTCTCGACGACGAAACAAAAACGAAGTTCAGGCACGACAAGAAGGCGCGGCATGCGGAAGTGTGCCGGCGTGCGCAAGACAGTCTCGAAGGATTTCTCCATGGCAGAATTGCGTCCGAGTATCTCGAGCTATCTACGCGAGCTTGAGCGGCGCGGCGCGTCGAAGCACACGGTCCGGAACTATGGCGCGGACCTGGAGCAGTTCGCTCAATACTTCGAGATGCCCGATTCGAAGAGTGTGCCTCCTGTTGAGCAACTCGACCTGGCACTCCTGCGTGAGTGGCTGTCGGACCTTTACGATCGATCTCTTGCGCCGGTCACCATCCGGCGCAAATTGGCTGCTGTTCGAGCATTCTTTCGCTTCCTCCGCGAAGAGGGTATCTGCCCGGCCAACATCGCTTCCAGGCTACGCACGCCGAAAGTGAAACAACGTTTGCCTGAGGTAATGAGCGCGGAGAAGGCGAATAATCTTCTCGACGCCGTCGAGGACGGCACGGTTGGAGCCGAACCCTGGCGTGAGCGCGACCTGGCGATTCTGGAATTACTCTACGGATGCGGCCTTCGCGTGAGTGAGTTAGTCGGTCTTGATCTTGAGGATATTAGTCTCGACGAACGCTCGATGCGAATTCGCGGCAAAGGGAACAAGGAGCGCCAAGTGCCGATAGGAATACGCGCAGCGGAAGCAGTTCAGAGGTATCTCGACGTGAGACCAGAGAAACCCGGGCACTTGCCGCTGTTTCTGAATTCCAGGAACGATCGTCTCGGGGATCGGCAAGTTCGACGGCTGGTGAAGAATTATGCATTGCTGGCGGCGGGCGATTCTACTGTTCATCCGCATAGCTTCCGGCATGCGTACGCGACGCACCTGCTCAGCGATGGCGCGGATCTGCGGGCCATTCAGGAATTGCTTGGACACGCCCGTCTCACCACCACTCAGAAGTACACCCAAGTTTCGCTACGAGACTTGCAGGCTGTCTACGACAGAGCGCATCCCAAAGCGTAGGTGCAAATCGCCCGTCGGACTTGTACGTAAGCAGATATCCGGAATGCGGGTGGAAATGCAGAATTCGTCTCGCAAGAGATGCACTCTGAACAAAAGAAGCTTCCCCCGCTGGGAATTCAATGGACGATAGGTGACGCCAGCCCAGCCGGGTTTCAGGGCTTACAGCTCTCAATACGGGGCATGTGGCGAATGTTCGGGAAGCATGCGCAGTATGCCGGGTGCGTAAACACAATTCCGGTACGCGTCGCCACAGAACGTACAGGTGAGATACCAAGCGAAGTTCGGTGGATTGATGCTGCGCAATTGGTCCCTGACTGGCTTTGGGATTATGTCAGTGCCGAGATGGCCGAAGGTGTCGCCTGGAAGCTCGCATCTCCAGTTCGCTCGCGCGAAGATCGGTCCAACTAGCCGACAAGCCCCATCGACTTTCCGCTAACCCGTCCGGAGGTCGAGCTCCGCAGGCACATGCGGCGCGCGGCCCTGGAGTGGTGCGGAAGAACCCTCTGAGACGGTTGCGTCAAGGCTTGCTGAATCCGTACCGGGCCAGGATCGACTGACCGGCCTCGCCAAGTAGAAAATCGAGGAATCGCTGAGCACCGTCCCGGTTCTGACTCGCGGTAACGATTCCGGCTTTCTGCACGATTGGTTGGTGCCAGTCGGCCGGGATCAGGTCTGCATCCTTCCCCTGGAGAAGCGAATCGGAAGTGATGACGGCGTCGGCATTCCCGCTCTCAACCAGCTGCAGGGCTTGCCGGACGTTTTCCCCATAGACGACCTTCGACTGGACCATGCCCCAGAGTCCGGCAAACTCCAGCGCCTGCTGGGCCGCCACGCCGTACGGAGCGAGTTTCGGATTGGGCAGCGCGAGATATCTGACTGCAGGCGTGCTCAAATCACGCAACAGGTGTTTCCCTGCATCTCGCCAGAGCACGGCCAAGCGTCCAACTGCGTACGGCTTCACCGAAGCAGGCATGATTTTGCCATTCGAAGCCAACTGGTCCACGTAGGCGGCATTGGCCGAAAGAAACAGGTCGAACTGGGCTGACTGGTCGATCTGCTGAGCCAGTACGGCGCTGGAGCCGTTAACCAGCCGAACCGGGCAAGTATTCGCGCCCTTGCAGAAGGCTGACTTAAGCTCTGGCCCCACTGCCGACAGGTCGGAAGCAGCTGCAACTAAAAGGGTTTTCACCTGGGCCGCGCCTGGGAAAGAGAAAAACAGACAACTCGCTACCAGCAAACTTGACAATCGCGCACTCATATAGCATACTCAGGTTGTGCTAAACAAATGCCGATCACGGATGCTGTGGGCGGCGGAGGATTCTTCACATGAGTAAGATTATCGGAATTGACCTCGGGACTACGAATTCCGTGGTTGCCGTGATGGAGGGTGGGCAGCCGGCGGTCATCCCGAACCAGGAGGGTGGCCGGACTACACCGTCGGTGGTCGCATTCACTAAGAACGGAGAGCGCCTTGCCGGGCAGGTTGCCAAGCGGCAGGCTGTTACGAACCCGGAAAACACTATCTATTCGATCAAACGCTTCATGGGCCGTCGCTTCAACGAAGTAAGCGAGGAAATGAAGCTCGTTCCTTATAACGTCGCCACCGGCGAGAACGGGGACGCTCGTGTCGACATCTCGGGTAAAAAGTATTCGCCCCCTGAGATCTCGGCCATGATTCTCGGCAAGCTGAAAGAAGCGGCCGAAGCGTATCTGGGCGAAAAAGTAACCAAGGCCGTTATCACGGTTCCGGCATACTTCAACGACGCGCAACGTCAGGCGACCAAAGACGCCGGACAGATTGCCGGTCTGGAAGTGATGCGTATCATCAACGAGCCCACTGCGGCCGCGTTGGCGTATGGCCTCGACAAGAAGAAAGACGAGACCATCGCGGTCTATGACTTTGGCGGCGGTACGTTCGACATCTCGATCCTCGAGGTGGGCGATGGAGTTGTGGAAGTAAAGTCGACCAACGGTGACACTCACCTTGGCGGCGACAACATTGACCAGCGGATTATCGACTGGCTGATCCAGGAGTTCAAGAAAGATCAGGGCGTTGACGTTTCGCGCGACCAGATGGCGCTACAGCGCTTGAAGGAAGCCGCGGAAAAGGCAAAGATCGAGCTCTCGACCTTGCTCGAGACCGAAATCAATCTGCCGTTCCTGACCGCCGACGCCTCGGGTCCGAAGCACTTGACCATCAAGCTGACCCGGGCTCGCTTTGAGCAGATGGTCGACGACATTCTGCAGCGCTCGGTGGGGCCTTGTAAACAGGCTCTGGCTGATGCCGGTGTGACTCCGCAACAGATCGATGAAGTTGTTCTGGTGGGCGGATCCACTCGTATTCCGAAGGTGCAGCAGATGGTCCGCGACCTGTTCGGCAAAGAACCGAACAAGTCGGTGAACCCGGACGAAGTCGTTGCGATCGGTGCGGCGGTGCAAGGCGGCGTTCTGGGCGGCGAAGTCAAGGACGTGCTGCTGCTCGACGTGACCCCGTTGTCGCTCGGTATTGAGACCCTGGGTGGCGTGTTTACGAAGCTGATCGAACGCAACACCACGATCCCGACGCGGAAGAGCGAGACATTCTCGACTGCTGCGGACAACCAGACCTCGGTTGAGATCAAGGTGTTCCAGGGCGAACGCTCGATGGCACGGGACAACCGGTTGCTCGGCGTGTTCCAACTCGTCGGCATCCCACCGGCACCACGCGGAATCCCTCAAGTCGAAGTTACGTTTGACATCGACGCGAACGGAATTCTGAACGTAGTGGCGAAGGATCGCGCGACGAACAACGAACAGAAGATCACGATTACGTCTTCTTCCGGCTTAAGCAAGGAAGAGGTCGAGAAGATGGCGCGCGACGCGGAGACGAACTCGGCGGACGATCGCAAGAAGAAGGAAGAGATCGAGGCGAGAAATCGTGCCGATGCCATGATCTACAACGTCGACAAGATGTTGAAAGAGCATCGCGACAAGATCTCCGAATCGGATGCGAAACAGGTGGAAGCCGCGCTTGAGGATGTCCGGAAGGCCATGAGCGAAGGCGGTCTCGAGAAGATCAACTCCGCTACTGACAAGCTGACCCAGGCAAGCCATAAGCTGGCCGAAGCGATGTACAAGACGGAGAGCGCGGGCCAGAACGGCGCGGGTCCCGGGGCGGGTGCCGGACCAGGTTTCGATGGCGCAGGAGCGCAGGGTGCCGGCCAGGAGAAGCCCAAGGACAACGTTGTGGACGCGGAGTTCGTAGACGTAGACGATAAGAAGTAAGACACGGCTGCAGCTTCCGGCGGCAGCTTGGGGACGGCATCGGCCGTCCCCGGATTTATGGCGGATGGCGGCGGGTCAGCATGGCTGGGTCGCCGTCCTTTGTATAAGGGGCAGGCGGTTGATCCGTCCCGTTTGCGTGGGTATTTAGTGCTATGGCTTCTGCAACAAGCAAGAACGATTATTACGAGAGACTTGGGGTTTCCCGAAGCGCTGACGGCGAGGAGATCCGGAAAGCGTATCGAAAGCTTGCCAGAAAGTATCATCCGGATCTGAACCCCGGTGACAAAGCGGCAGAAGACCGTTTTAAGAAGGTTCAGGAAGCGTACGACATTCTAAGCGACGAGAATAAGCGGAAGGTCTACGACCAATACGGCTTTTACTCGGACAACATTCCGCCGAATGGTGGTGGATTCCCGGGCGGTGCGGGCGGCGGCGCAGCGGGTGGGCCCAACTTTGGCGGATTTGATTTCAGCGAATACATCCGGCGGCAGCAGCCGAACGGCGCTCCTGGGGCTGGCCCCGGGACATCAACCGGCGACGATGCGGGTGGGTTCGGCTTCCGCAACATATTCGATTCCTTCTTCCGCGGTGGCGGGAAGCAAGCTGCTCCGCAGGCGGAGCGTGGAGCAGATCTCGAATACGGGCTTCACGTCAATTTCTGGCAGGCCATTCGGGGAACACAAGTAAAGCTGACAATCTCCCGGCAGGAAACGTGTGACACGTGCCACGGAACGGGTTCGGCCGGGAATCAGGTAGCCGTGTGTCCCGAATGTGACGGCACCGGTACAGTCACGCAAATGGCTGGCGCGATGAAGTTCAACCTGACCTGCGAACGGTGCGGAGGAACGGGCCGCCTGAAGAACGCATGTCCGACTTGCCGCGGCGAAGGACGTGTCTCTAAACCGGATACAGTCGAGGTGCGGATTCCGCAGGGTGTTGGTTCCGGCACGCGGCTGCGTGTCGCCGGGAAGGGAAACGCCGGTATCGCGGGAGGTCCGTCGGGTGATCTCTATATCACGGTCCGGGTGGATGAGCATCCGTTCTTCAAACGCGATGGGGACAACATTGAAATCAAGCTGCCTTTGACCGTCAGTGAGGCGGGACTCGGTGCTAAGATCGAGGTCCCGACAATCGACGGGAAGGCGCTTTTGAAGATTCCCCAGGGGACCCAAAACGGACAAAAGTTCCGGCTGCGAGAGAAGGGTGTGTTCAATGCCCGCAAGAGCACGCGAGGCGACGAGATTGTCGAGGTCAGCATACAGACTCCGGATGTGCAAAATGAGCGAACGCGTGAGTTGTTGCGGGAACTAGCGCAGGTACAGACGCAGGATGTGCGGGCCGATGTCTGGTCCAAAGTGGAGCCAGCAGCATAAGGGAGCGTTCCAGGACGGACGAGCGACGCAATGATGAGAAACAGAGGCAAAGCGGCTTACATGATCTCGGCGGTGGCCGAGCAATACGAGATTCATCCGCAGACGTTGCGGCTTTATGAAAGGGAAGGGCTTCTTGCTCCTTCTCGCAGTGAAGGCAACACGCGGCTTTATACCGAGGAGGATCTGGAGCGTCTCGAGGTCATCCTGCATCTCACGCGTGACCTCGGGGTGAATCTGGCCGGTGTCGAAATCATTCTCAACATGCGTGAAAAGATGGAAGCTATGCAGGCGCAGATGGAGGGCTTCATCGGCACCCTGAACCGTGAGCTTTCGCAGCGCGTTTCCGCGACCGGCCCCCGTGCGGCAAACAGCAATTCCCTTATGCCGGTGATTCAGATCAATTCGATGGCAGTACGGTCAGAGCGGCGTGCCGGCACGGATGGCAAGAAACGGCGCGAGCGGTAAGTCCTCCCCAGTTCCTCGAGACAACAGCCAAACCTCTTCAGGCTTCTGCGATTCCGACTCGCTAGGATGAGCGCATGTGCAAGGTGAACGTGCGAGAGAAACTGGCTCTGTTTTCCGACCACTGGAATCCGCGGGTCGTCGCCGAGCTGAACGGGCAACACGTCAAACTTGTGAAATTCAAGGGCGAGTTTGTCTGGCACGACCACGCGAATGAAGACGAGATGTTCTTCGTTGTGCGCGGCCAGTTCCGGATGGAGTTCCGGGATCGATCGGTCTCACTATCCGAAGGCGAGTTCCTGGTCGTTCCCAGGGGCGTTGAGCATCGGCCGGTTGCGGAAGAAGAAGTGGAAGTGATGCTGTTCGAACCGGCGGAGATCAGACACACGGGAGACGTGGTGTCGGAACTCACGGTTCATCAGTATCAGCGTATCTAGGTGACGTGCCTTCATCAGGACCTTCCAAATCGGGGAAATCGACCTTACATCACGGCAAACTCTCCGGGCAGCCCCACTCGACTGAATTGTGCGATACTCAGAGCACATTAGGGGGCAAAGTTGTATGCCAAATTTCCGATTTTTCCTCCTCGAGCGCGTTGCTCCTGTTCTCCTAGCATGTGTTGTAGCTTTGCCCGCCGGCGCACAGCAGCAGGGTGGTGCGGGCGCTCCGACCGGTAACGCCGGGGGTGGGGGCGCCGCGACCGGCTCGGTACCCGGGACTGGAACACCGACTGGTTCCGTCGGACGTGGCAATCCGGGAAACATCCCAGGCAACTACCCAAATAATCCCAACAACTTCCCGACTGTCCAGCGTCCCATCTTCCTGTCGGGCAAAGTCATGTTCGATGACGGGTCGCAGCCGACGATGGATGTGCGCATCGAACGCGTCTGTGCCGGAACACAACACGTCGAAGGCCACACCGATTCGAAAGGCCGATTCTCATTTCAGGTTGGGCAGAACCAGGGTATGGACATGGACGCTTCCGACCCGTCTCCGGGCGGTATGTACGGGCGTCCGGGCATGACGCCGTCCATGGGCGGCGGCCTAGGCACAATGGGCGGCAATATCGGAACGCGGGGCGGGTTGGGCGGTGCTTCGGGGCTCTGGGGCTGCGAACTGCGTGCCTCCTATCCCGGATACCGCTCTGATGTCGTGGAGCTCGGGACGAGGCACTCGATGGATGATCCGGACGTGGGCACGATCATACTGCACCGCCTGGCGAATGTGCAGGGCACCACGATCAGCCTGACCAGTGCCCTTGCGCCCAAGGGCGCTCAGAAAAGTTACGAGAAAGGCATGCAGCTCGTAGCGAAGTCCAAGCTTTTAGAGGCGGAAAAACGCCTCAGCGAGGCAACGCAATTGTATCCGAAATACGCCGTAGCATGGTACGCATTGGGCCAGGTAGAACAGCGCCAGGGCAGGACAGAAGATGCCCGTAAGGCGTACGAAGCCGCGATCGCCGCAGACAAGAAGTTTGTCAGCCCCTATGACCAACTCGCACGTTTGTATGCACAGGAAGGTAAGTGGGAAGAGTCGGCGAACTTCAGCAAACAGGCCATTTCCTTGAACCCGGTCGAGTTTCCCAGCTCCTTCTGGTACTACGCAATCGCCAGTTACAACCTGAAACGAACGGACGAAGCCGAAAAGAGTGTCAAGGATCTCCTGAAGCTCGACACGCGCCACAATTATCCGGATGCCGAGAGCATGATGGCTCAGATACTCCTGGACCGGGGCAATTACCCTGAAGCGGCGACGCACCTTAGAACTTTTCTGACGCTGGTGCCGAACGCGAAGAACGCCGACAGTCTAAAGCAGATCCTGCTCAAAATCGATCAGGCAAGTGCCGCACCCGCAGCGGTTCCCCCGAAGAATTAAGGGATGTTCTGCCGCGGCCTATGCCAAGCAGATCCGAAGACCGTAAGCGCGCTACTCTGAGACTGATGGAGTCAAATCCAGCGTTCATCAATGCGCAAGGTGAGTTGAAGTCTGTTCGCGAGATTCTGCTCTCCTTGCATAAGGCACTCCTCGATTCGGAACGTACTTCCTATGAGATTGTGCATGGGAAGATCAATTCTTCGAGTGAATTCCTCCAGCTATTGATCAACGATAGCCGCTTTGCGTGGCTGCGCCCGGTGACAACGCTGATCGTGCAGATCGATGAGGCGCTCGCTGCGAAGAACCCGCCTCGCGAGGGCAGGGAATTCGAACAGTTAATTCAGGACACTCGAGCCCTGCTGTCGCCGTCCCGCGAGAGTAATGAGTTCTGGGCGCGCTATTTCGCTGCCGTGCAGCGGGATCCGGGCGTTGCCGTGTTGCACGCGCAGATGGAGCGGCAATTTGCGGCTCTCAACAGGTGATCGCCTTTAACGGTAAGCGGCTACTCCTGTGACGCGCTCTCCGATCACGAGAGTGTGGATGTGATCCGTCCCTTCGTACGTCTTGACCGTTTCCAGATTGCACATGTGACGCATGATTGGATATTCGTCCATGATGCCGTTCGCGCCCAGCAGGTCCCTGCTCAGCCGCGCGCACTCCAGCGCCATGGCAACATTATTCCGCTTCAGCATGGAAATGTGAGCCGGATCTGCTTTGCCGCGGTCTTTGAGCTTCGCCACATGATAGGCAAGCAACTGCCCTTTCGTGATTTCGGTGATCATCCAGGCAAGCTTCTCCTGCACGAGTTGGTGCGCGGCCAACGGCTTGTCGTCAAACTGCTTGCGGGAGAGGACATAAGACCGCGCGGTCTCGAAGCAATCCATAGCCGCACCGAGCACGCCCCATCCGATGCCGAAGCGTGCCTGCGATAAACAACCCAATGCGGATTTCAGGCCTCTAGCTTTCGGTAGAACGTTCTCGGACGAAACTCTACAATCGGAGAGGTGGAGGCTCGACGTGATGGACGCTCGCATCGAAAGCTTACCGTGGATTTCGGTTGTCGAGTATCCTCGCGTTCCGGCTTCCACCAGAAATCCCTGAATTCCGTCCGCCGTCCGGGCCCAGACAACTGCGAGATTCGCGGCGGAACCGTTGGTGATCCAGGTCTTTTCGCCGTTCAGGATCCACTCGCTACCGTCCCTCCGGGCAGTTGTCCGCATACCCGCCGGGTTCGAACCGAAATCCGGCTCGGTGAGGCCGAAACACCCGATGGTTTTGCCCGACTGCAGCCGGGGAAGCCAGCGCTGCCGCTGTTCTTCTGAGCCGTATTCAAAGATCGGATACATCACCAGTGCACCCTGGACGCTGACAAAGCTGCGAAGCCCGGAATCCGCACGCTCCAGTTCCTGCATCATGAGCCCGTACTCGACGTTGTTCATCCCCGCGCATCCGTAGCCCTCCAGATTCGCTCCGAAAAATCCGAGTTCGGCCATCTGTGGAATCAACTGTTTGGGAAACGTCCCGGAGTTGAATGCATCGCGCATGAGAGGAATGGCCGATTCGTCCACAAATTGACGAGCGGTTTGCCTCACCAGCCGTTCCTCCCCGGTCAACAGCGAATCGAAATCGAGGTAATCAACTCCGGGAAAACGCGGCATTCAGCGTTCATTGTAGCCGCGGTTGGTTCCTGTCGATAAGCAGCTTGGGCCATTCGAGAATTTCCCGACGAACGGCCCACTTGACTACACAGGTGATAAATCCTTCCAAACTGCGGCCGTTCTATGTCGTCGCCGGGTCCATGGTGCTGCTCTCGATTGGAAGGATCACGTTCGGGCAGACGCCAGGAACGGCGGAACTGACGGACGCATACAAAGCCCTCGCGGCAAAGGATTACACACAGGCCGTGCCGTTGTTCCGCAAGGGACTTGCGCTGCAGCCGTCGAACGCGGGCGGGCATAAAGACCTCGCGTACGCTTTGCTGAAAACCGGTGAAAATGCCGAGGCGCGCGACGAGTTCGAAGCGGCCGTGAAGCTCAATACCAAGGACGAAATCGCAGCGCTCGAGTATGCATTTCTGGCGTACGAGACAAAGAAGCCAGTAGAGGCCCGACGAACTTTTGATCGCCTTCGCCACAGCGCCAATCCAGCGACTCGGGCCACTGCCGAACAGGCATTCCAGAATGTCGATCGACCCCTAGCCGACGGCGTTGCACGCTGGCAGGAGGCGCTCAGAAAAGCAGCCAATCCTGACGATCTTTCGTTCTACAGCGCCCATTGGGAACTGGCTGAACTTGCAGAGCTCCGTGAGGACTACGTTCTGGCTGCACAGCAATATGCGATCTGCCGCAAGCTGAAGCCGAAGCTGGGTGAACTTCTACTGCTCGAAGCAGGCGTTTTGCGCAAGCTCAATCGTCTCGAGGAAGCGAATGCGGAGCTATTGCTCGCATCGCGCTCGAGCGACTCGCGTACGGCGGAACTCGCGCTCGAACAACTTGGCAGCCGCTACCCCTACCCTTATGAATTCGTTGAGGCGTTGAAGCTCGACCAAAGCAACGTGACGCTTCGGCGAGAGTTGGCGTATCTTTATCTCGCCATGCATAAAGAATCGGAGGCGCGGACGGAGTTCGAACGCCTTCTTCAGTTCTCGCCCGCGGATCGTCTCGCGCGCGAGCAGCTGGAATTGATGAACGGAGGCCTGAAACAGCGAGCTCCGCCCAGTGACACTGCGGCTCCAAGTACGTCACTCACGACTACCCCGAATGGTCTTGTGCAATCCAGTAGCTCGCAGCCCAAGGTCGACGCACGTGCGATGGGCGTGAAGAGTCTCGCGATGGGTTATTACAATGACGCGATCAAGTACCTTCGCCAAGCCCATGAGCAAAGTCCAGATGACGCCGAAGTGATGCTGAAACTTGGGTATGCGTACAACATGGCTAAGAACGACCAAGAAGCAATCCCATGGTTCGACCACGCTCGTCATTCGGGCGATACGTTCGTTGCGGTTGAGGCGGCCAAGGCATTTCACAATCTGCGCGGCGACACATTGCCTCAGACCACCGTCTGGTTGTTGCCAATGTACTCATCCCGCTGGCAGGACGCGTTCACGTACGGGCAAATCAAACGGACAGTTCCGCTGCCGTGGGCTTCTGCGAATCGGGTGTTTTCATTTTACGTATCGACTCGCTTTATCGGTGACGTGAAAAGCAGTGTCCCGAACGGCATTGCTGCTCCCCAGTACCTGTCGGAAAGCTCCGTCATCTTGGGTGCTGGAATCGCGACCAAAACGTGGCACCATCTGACGGGTTGGGTGGAGGCGGGGGAAGCGTTCAAGTATCTACCGTTCCGGCATGACATCGGCATCGCCATTCCTGATTATCGGGGTGGGATCAATTTCGCGAAAGGCTTCGGGAGTCTTCTGGGCAGCAATGTTCCGGGTCTCTTCTACGAAACGACGGGAGACGCGATCTACGTCAACAGATTCGACAAAGACTGGCTCTTCTATTCGCAACATCGGGCGGGCCGCACGTTCCGGGTTGGCGAGAACTCTGCGTTCCAGCTTCTCTTGAATGCGAATCTCACGCAGGACGCGAAAGCCCAGTACTGGGCGAACACCGTAGAATTCGGACCAGGCATCAAGATTAAAGCCCCGTTCCTACCCCCAGGAACGTTCTTTTCCACGGACTTTCTTCACGGCGTATATACGAACAACGACTACAACCCGCGAAGACCCAACTACAACGACCTTCGAGTTAGTTTCTGGTACGCTTTCACCAAGTAAAGAACTGGCGCTTGCCGTTCGTCGCTCTGCTCTTGCTGACGGCACAAGTGGCATCTGCAAGCTCGACGAACACGTTCAGTGTCCAGGATCTCGACCCCGCTCCCTGGCGCAAGATCTTCGGTGCGGTCGGAATCTCTGAGACCGGCAAAGATCCAGGCGTTCTTGTTGTTCGAGCAGATGCGAAGGTTGATGTCGCTCAAATCGCGCAAGGTCGAATCGTTCTTTTGATCGGCACCGGCCCCGCGGCGGAATCCATTGGGATTCACGCGAAAGCAGAAACCGTAGCCGTCCGTCAGATCGTCGACGCGCGTGCACCGAAAATGCAGATCATCTGGGAGCAGCCCATCTCCGTTCCACAGGTTGACTTGCCCGGAGACTTCACCGCGTTTGCAAAAGAGAAATGGAAGTCAATGCCAGTGCTCGCCGGCAAACGATCCGGCAAGGGTGCTCTCCTTTGGATGGCAACAGATCCCGGAACCTCCGGCATCGAACGTTACCCATATCTCTTGCAGGCCGCTGTCGATTTGGGGCTAACCCTTCCAGCACAAACAACTTCCTTGTGGGCATTCTTCGATTCCGCTTACCGCATCCGTGCTGATGCCGATTATCTTGCAAGCCGATGGCGGTCTTCCGGAATTGCCGCCTTGCATGTGGCCGCCTGGCACAACATGGAGCCCGACACGACGCAAGACGAATATTTGAGGAAGCTAATCGAGGCCTGTCACCGCAACGCGATACTTGTCTACGCCTGGGTGGAACTGCCCCATGTGAGCGAGAAGTTTTGGGCAAACCATCCTGAGTGGCGGGAACAGACAGCGCTCGGTCAGGATGCGCAACTTGACTGGCGCAAGCTCATGAACCTGCAAAATCCCGATTGCCGCGCGGCAGTGGAGAAGGAGCTTTCGGCCTTGATCAAGCGTTTCGATTGGGACGGTGTCAATATGGCTGAACTCTACTTCGAGTCGCTCGAAGGCGCTTCAAACCCGGCCCGGTTCACACCCATGAATACGGACGTTCGAGCGGACTTCCAGCGCGTGGGTGGATTCGATCCAAAGCTGTTGTTTGACGCGACATCGGCCTACGCCGCGAAGTCAAATCCGGACGGGCTGCGCCGGTTCCTGGATTATCGCGCTGATCTTGCCTCGCGTATGCAAACTGATTGGCTTGGCGCGATCGAGCGTATCAAGGTGGGGAAACCCTATCTCGACATTGCACTCACGCACATCGACGATCGTTTTGAGCCGGGGATTCGGGACGCCTTAGGCGCAGACGTGGCACGTAGTCTCCCCGTAGTGAAGGCCACCCGAAGCACTCTTCTGGTTGAAGATCCCGCCACCCTCTGGGCGCTCGGCCCGGAACGCTACGGAAAGCTCGCCGGTAAGTATGCCGAGTTAACTCCGGACCGGGACCACATTGCTGTCGATATCAACGTCGTGGAGCGTTACCAGGAAGTCTACCCGACGAAGAAACAAACCGGAGTAGAACTCGCCGAGTTGGTCCACGAAGCCGCTTCGTCGTTCAGCCGCGTCGCCCTGTACTTCGAAAGCTCACTCGAAAACGTGGACCTGCCGGTGCTCTCGTCCGCTGCGGCGGCTGCAACGGTTACGCCGACCAGTGTTGACGAGTTCCAGATAAACGCGAAGGCTGCAACACGTGTTCCTTGGCAGGGCGCAGCGGATGTCGATGGCCGCTTGTGGCCAATCCAGGACGCGACAACCGTGATGGTACCCGCCGGGAAGCACACGTTGTCGCCGGGAGTGGAGAAATCCCCGGTGACTTTACTCGACTTCAATGCAGACGTACAGTCCGCCTCCGTCGGAAAGGACCGGGTCGAAATCTCGTACGCGAGTGCAAGCCGGGCTGTCGCTCTTTTAGGTTCGGCAGTGTCACGAGTCGAAGTGGATGGCGTGCTCTTGCCGAATGCTGCTCCGCTCGACGGGAAGTGTTCGGTTCTCTTGCCGGCAGGACAACATCTCGTCAGCTTCATTGCGCGTTAGAGCTTGGGCTCACGTGGAACGATATGCACCGTTCAGGCATACTGATATTTACATGAGGACCACGCTCATGATCGACGACAAACTCCTGGATCGGGCACGGGAGCTTACGGGCATCCAGGAGAAAGCGGCCTTGGTCCGGACAGGTCTGGAGGCGCTAATTGCCCGTGAGGCTGGCAAGAGGCTAGCTTTGCTCGGCGGGACACAACCCAAACTCTCCGATGTTCCGCGTCATCGACCAGCGTGATGGTAGTGCCGGATACCTCAGTATGGATCTCGCATTTCCGGTACGGACAGCCCGAGTTAGCTAATTACCTTTTAAAAGGTATCGTGTTGATGCACCCCTGAGTTGCCGGAGAGTTGGCATGCGGCACCTGAACGACCGGCGACTCATTCTTTCCCATCTCTATGCTCTCCCATCGGCAAAATTGGCCTTCGATGCCGAAGCTCTCGGTTTGCTTGAACGTCGTAAGCTTTGGGGCCGAGGCTTGGGCTGGATCGACGCTCACTTGCTGGTGTCCGCGCTTCTTTCTTCCTGCCGACATGGACTTGGACACGCGCTTGGCACTTGCCGCGGCTGAGCTGAAGCTGGATCGAACGCGAACGCTCGTTTTGTACGAAGCGCGTTAGGGATTAGCCAGTCCAGGATTCAAGGGAAGCGGCTCCTTCGCCAATTCTGAATCCGGGAAGCCGCGGACTGGCTTCAACGTTCGGTCCCATCTTGTTCGCGTAAAGAAATGCTGGGCCAGATCGACGGCATGTGTCACGATCGAACCTGCACTCTCCCCCGTTAACTCCTCTGTCGTGGCCCGGTACGACCAATAGATGAGGAACGGCTTGCCGATGATGTTGTCTCTGGGAATGAATCCCCAATAGCGACTATCAGACGAGTTATCGCGGTTGTCGCCCATCCCGAAGTAGTAGTTGTCAGGCACGATTACTTCGCCCCCGCTGACGTGTAGCCGGAGCATCTCCGCCTGGGCATCCCGTGCCAATTCCTCCTTCACCGGGCGGCAGCAGGGCCAGGGAAAGTTGTCGAGCTTGGGGTCATAGGCGTATTTGTGATACACGTACGGCTCATTTAACCGCTTTCCGTTCCGATAGACGATCCCGTCCGTGATTCTGATGCGGTCTCCAGGTACTCCGATCAGCCGCTTGACCAAGGTTAGATCCATGTCTGCCGGGTAACGAAAAACGATGATATCGCCGTGTTTTGGCTCCTGGTAAGGCAGTAAGTTGCGGCTCATGGAGCCTGAGGGTGCGAAGGCCAGTTTGTCGACCAGGACATGATCGCCGATTCGCAGCGTGTCTTCCATCGAACCGGTTGGTATTACGAACGCCTGAGCGAGTGTTGTTGTGCCAAACAGAAGCAGCAGGATAGTAACGGCCCATTCGGCTACATTGTGCCGGCGGTCTTCTCTGAGGCCCCTCGGCTCAAGTGCTTCGGACGGGATCTTAGGCGCACGCATACTCGTCTGCTTAAAATCATATACGGACTTGGAACCAGCGTTGTTCCGTCCCCGTGTAGTTAGACGCTGATTGTTGAGACGCGCGTCAGCTTTCCGCCTCCGGCAACCAGCCGTGCAAGAGCAGCTTTCACCTGAGCCGGATCGATCCCGCAGACAGCATCCTCAACCAGCTCAACCTGTGCTCCTGTGCTTAGAAGCCCGGTAATTGCCTTTTGTACGCAGTGCTCCGTGGCCACTCCATACACCACATACCGGTCGGCAGCGATGGCCTGTAGTAACGGGCTGAGGTTTGGATTTGAGAAGCAGTCGATCGATTGCTTCTCGATGATGATCTGCCCCGGAAGGGTCGCCTGGCCAGCGGTTACGTTGGATTTAGCCGACGGAACGACGAGCGCTCCGCCAACCGTCGTACCAACGGTCTTCATTTGCCCTACTGTGCCCGCCACGCAATGAGGCTTCCAGGTCCTGAACTCCGGATCATCTTCGGTATGCGCATCGGCAGTTGAGATGATCTGGATGCCTCTCGCCAGGGCAAAACGTGTCAGTTCGCCGAGAGCAGGGACGATACGTTCCGCTCCAGGAACCGCCAAAGCGCCCGCGGGAAACAGAAAATCCAGCTGCGTGTCGACGTCGAAGAAAACGGTTTTCACACAGCCATTATGATGCGCGGAGCCGAAGCTACTGGCGAGCAGCCCCGTGTCGCGTGCGCAAGTCTTCTGCGAGGTCAATCAATCTTGGGCTGATTTCGACCGGATAAGGAATCGACTCGTCAAGTAACATCAGCGCCTTGGGCAAGGCGTCGATCGCAGAGTGCGCATAAGCCCGAATCTGTGGGGCCGCAGGGAGCGACTCGACCAGCCTGCCTCCCATAAATATGGGGCGGATCAATAGCTCCCCTCCCGAGAAGTCACTGTTGCATTCACTTGCCAGGGCAACCACGTCGTGGTCCGGATAGCGGTAGATTTGTTTCGCGCCGGGCAGGGTGCTCTTCTCATCGCTAAACTTCGCCGCATAGTTCACGACCGAATCTTTCCGCAGCTCGACTAGCTTATATACAACCGATAAGGTCGGAGCATCGGCCGACGTAGCTAATTGTGTTCCCACTCCGAACGCATCGATCGGCGCTCCTGCCCGAACCAGCTCCGCCAGCCGGTATTCATTGAGGTCGTTCGTCGCAAAAATTTTCGCATTCCGCATTCCGGCTTCGTCCAGGATGCGGCGTACTTCGCGGGATTGCGTTATCAGATCACCACTATCCAGGCGCAATCCCCAGCAAGGATTGCCGAGCTTGGTCGCGAGGCGAGCTCCTTCGATGGTGTCGTAAGTGTCGATCAGAAAAACAGTCGCATCGCCCAGTAGGTTCTGTAACACGCGGAACGAATCTTCTTCCGTCGGGAACGACATGGTCCAGGAATGTGCCGCAGTTCCGAAGACCGGGATACCGAAGTTTTTCCCGGCTTGTGAGTTGCTGGTCCCTGAGCAGCCCGCGATGTAGGCCGCGCGTCCAGCCAGAATCCCGGCTTCGGGTGAGTGCGCCCGCCTGCTTCCGAATTCGACCACAGGCCGGCCCTCGGCCGCAGTCACGCAGCGGATGGCTTTGGACGCGACCATGGTCTGAAACGCGAAGGTGGAAAGCAGGTAGGTCTCAACCAGCTGGGCTTCAACGATCGGGGCCCGAACAATCGCAATGGGCTCGTTCGCGAAGACCGGGGTGCCTTCCGGAAGCGCGAAGAGATCGCCGCTGAAGCGCAGATCACGCAGGAACTTGAAGAACTCGGGAGGTGCGTTCTTAAATGCGACGAGCGAACGCAGATAGTCGATCTCGTCGGCCGTGAACCGCAGATCTGAAAGGTATTCCACCGCCTGCTGCAGTCCGGCAGCGACCAGGAAATTGCGGTTATCCGGCAGTTTGCGCGCGGATAACTCAAAGGTGGCGACTTCCTTTGTTTTGCCCGCGGTGAAGTAGCCCGCCGCCATTGTTAATTCGTAGAGATCGGTATTGAGAGCGGACATAGGCGGCGGGTGTGAGAGGGACAGGCGGGTTGCGTTCTTCCGCACCCCGCCTTACCGGTCGTTATTTCTTAGACTTGTTCTCAGGCTTAATGCTTCGTGCGGCATCGACGATGTCATTGACCACTTTGGCATCAAGCTGATACAGCGATGGCTCGTTTGCACGGCGCGCAATGTAGTTGTCGCCCGATTTAGAGAATTCGACCTTCTCGGTTTTCTTGCCATCGTTTGATACTACCGTTGCAGTAAAGACCGGCGTTGTGAAGCCGGAATCCACAAACTTCGCCGCCGCCGCATCGCGGAGCCGATCGACGAAGGTTTGCACCGAGCCCGGATCCATCGTTTGGCCGTTCAGCTTCCAATCTGTTCCGCTGCGAACGAAACTCTTGTCCCCAGCCGAACCGGTGATGTCGATTTTGGTGGGATCGCTGAAGCCAAAGTCATAGACCTTTTTGTTGCGGTAGTCCTCGGGAGACTTCTCGAGCTCCTTGCCGACATCGGAGTTGATCTTGTACGCGCCTTTTGTCACGCTGCTCCGCGCGTAGTAATCGTCCTTGTTCTTGCGTACTTCGAGCGTCTGTGTCCCCGAAGCATCACTCACTTTGGCGGTTGCCACCAGCTTGCCCGACGCGAAGTTAGCCTCGGCCTTTTTGGTGTCTTCCGCGTTTGTGGAGAGATCCATCTTGGCGTCACCTAGCTTCCGGATCAGTTCTTCCACCTGGAAGTTCTCCACCCGGTAAGGCTGCGGCTTCACGATCCGCCATTCGTTAGCGTTGCTCTTGCCGAATTCCACATCCTTCTTCGGCGAGACCAATTCCACCCGCGTCAGATTGTTCGAGTCGAATGTCAGCAGGCGCTTGTCGCGCAGGTCGTTGACACCTTTGTCCAGAGACGTTTTGGTCGAGGAAGAGACTGCGTAGACCTTCGGATCCGATCCGACCCGCACGTAAACGAGAGAACCGGCCGGCACGTCGTCACCGAAAGAGATTTGTTTCGACTTCCCGTTGTTTTCACCCACCGTGACCGTCAGGCTGGGAGTGTTCAGTCCGTACTTCGCGACGTCAGCCGGCTTGTCTTCCACGACGCTGTCGGCCGTAATCGGGCTCATGGATGAAGTCATGCCGCTCACTGCATCCTGGTCCGCCGGGTATTGCGCGGGCGCCGTAATGGTCCACTTGTCTTTGGATTTCTCCACTTCGACAGTGGACCCGTCCTTCTTCTTGATCGTGAGGCTCTTGATTTGAGCGCTCGGAATATCCGCGATTTTGGGGCTCGCCGATGTACTCGCCGTACTCGATTGGGCTGCCTCGGGGTGGCGCTTTGACCACCAGACCGCAGCGCTCAGAGCGACCAGCAGCGCGGCGGCTACCAGTAAACTTCGGGGTTTCATCCTATCTCCGTTTCACAAAGATCGAAACTCCGCCCAGAATGATGAGAAGCGGGATCGCAATCAGATCGAAATAGAAGAACAGGTTCATCTGACGCTGATTGACGTTCAGGCGCCGATCCTCTGGCGGTTTTGGCCGAATGGAGATCAGGTCTTCGTCGGACGATAGCCAGTTGATCGTGTTCAGAGCCAGATCCCGGTTCCCCTGGAAGGGCAACATGCTGTTAGTAATGAATCCGGAACCGCCGATCACAACAAAGCGTCCCGGATTGTTGGCGTTTCCGGTGTTGTAGCTGCCGGCCGCACCGAGGACGAAGGGTCCCTTCTTGTTGCTCGGATCTGCGGGGTTGATTTCGTTCGAATTGAGTTTCGTCGTGGCAATTGCCCGATCAGTTGTGGAGAACAACTTTTCGACTGTCGTCTTATCGCCGTTCTTTACCTGGAGCGAGCGCGAAACGGGGAAACCGGTGAAGCTGCCCTTGAGATCGTTCACGATGGGATGAGATTCGTACGTATTTACGAGCGGGATCTCCGGTCCGTAGCCGAAGAGTTGGCCCATGGGATTTTGCTCAAGCACGAGGTCCTTGTCCTCCGTCACGCCCCAGGTTGCCAGGAGGTCCGTGAGCCCCTTGTTCTCGGAGATACGTTCCCGCGCGAAGTCTAAGGGCGGATCGAGCAGGAACAAGACGCGACCGCCCCCTGTGACGTAGTTCTTGACCGCGGTGACTTCGTTCGGCGTGTAGTCCGATTGTGGTCCGGCAATCACGAGAACGTTACAGTCCTTCGGAACTTCTGTTTTTTCCAGCAGAGTAACGGCCTCGGCCTGATAATTATCCCGTTCAAGGAGCGTCTTCAGTTGTGAGAGTCCGTTCGCGTCCGTGGCGTCCAACGCGTGCTCCCGGCTTCCGGTCACAAAGCAAACTTTGCGTACGCCTTTGAGATCCTTCAGAAAGGCCCCGGTTATTCCTTCTTCCGTCAGCGACTTCGCTTCTTCCCTGCGGCCACCTGTCTCAACGTAAGCTGTGCCGGGGAAGCGTAAGCCGTAAGACCGGGCTACGGTCGGCTGCTTCTGATAGTCGATGTACTGAACGTGAATCTTAGGCGAGAGATTCTTATAGCGATCGAGCATCCCCCGCGCGCCTTCGAATCCGCTGCTCTTGTCGATATACGTGATGGTGGCATCGGATTTCAGGTTGTGCGCTAGCTTTTGTGTCTCTTGCGAGAGGGTGAAACGCTTGTTGCTCGTCGTGTCGTAGGTTTTGTTGTAGCGGTTGCCCAGCCAGTTTACGAGCACAAGTACGGCGATCACGACGATCGTGTAGAGAACCGCAGTGGCTCCGAAGCGGGCTTGTTGTGCGGCCGCGGTGTTTTTCCCCTTGGGAGGTGGCGGCGTTGCGGCGTTCGTGTTGTTGTTATCGTCGTTCAGACCTAAGTTCGCCATTATGACCTCCACCGCAGAGATTCAAGGGAGCGAGTAGTCAGAAACAACCCCAGGAAAATCATAGAAAGGTAGTAAATAAGATCCTTCGTGTCGATTACGCCGCGGGAGAAGCTTTCCATGTGACTCACGATGGACAAGTAATTCAAAACCTGCACGGTATCGGAGTTGCCGAAAGAAGTTGTCCAGTTCAAGATCCAGAGCACGAGCGCCAAGGCGAATCCGACAGCGCCGGCGACAATCTGATTGCGAGTCGTGGTCGAGATGAAAGTTCCGAGCGCGAGCAGGCAGGCTCCTTGCAACAAAATGCCGAGCAGGCCCGTGACGACCGGCTTCCAATCCGGCGATCCGTAGATGAACAGGAACGAAAAGTCGAGCAGTAGCACCACCAGGAGCGCCGCATACATGATGACAGCGGACAGCCATTTGCCCAAAACGATCTCAACGTCGTGCACAGGCGACGTAACAAGCAATTCGATCGTTCCCTGCCGTTTCTCTTCCGCGAAGAGGCGCATGCTGATCAGGGGTATGAGGAACAATCCCACGACAGCGATGTTCGAGAACAGGGGCGCGATCACCTGCTCATTCAGGTTCATGGGGCCGCTTTGCCCACTCATCTGCCCTTCGAGCGAGAAACGGACGAAACTGGCAGAGATGATGTAGCTGAATAGTCCGCTCAGGAATGCGAAAATCGTCAGCAACACCCAGGCAACGGGCGAAACGAAATACGAGTACAACTCGCGGCGAGCGATGGTCCAAACGTTTCTCACTGCACGCCTCCGTCGACAAGAGCCGAATCCTCTCCGGTGCTGGGCGCACCGGTAATTTGCAGGTAAGCTTCTTCAAGAGTCAAACTGGTGGACTTCAATTCGATCAGGTTCCAACCGGCGTGCACGATAGCTCGTGCAATGTCGCCGCGAGAGTCACGCTCGGGCATGCTCTCCACTTCGAACGCGAGGCGGCCCGTTGCGGACGCACGGTCGAGCACTTTACGGACCCCAGCCACCTGTTCCAGCTTCTGACGAACGGTGGCCTGGCCCTCGCCGTCAGTCTCAACCTGTACCTGAACGGCGTTACTCAAGCCGCGGCTTTTCAATCGCTCGACCGAGTCGGTGGCAACCAATCTGCCCCGGTTGATGATGATGACCTTCTCGCAGGTGGTTTCAACCTCCGGGAGGATGTGCGTGCTCAGGATAATCGTGTGCTCAACGGCCAAACTCTTGATCAGCCGCCTTGTTTCTTTAATCTGCTGTGGGTCCAAGCCGGAAGTGGGCTCGTCGAGGATCAGGACATCCGGATTGTGGATGATGGCCTGTGCCAATCCGACGCGCTGACGATAGCCTTTCGATAGCTTCGAAATCAGCTTGCCCTTAACGTCGGCAACGAAGCACCTCTCCATCACCTGCTCTGTGCGGCTCTTAAGTTCAGAGTTTGGTACGCCTTTTAGACGCGCAACGAAGAGCAGATAATCCTGGACGCTCATCTCCGGGTAAACCGGCGGATTTTCGGGAAGATACCCGATCCGCTTCTTTACCTCAAACGGCTTCTCGAATACATCGAAGCCCGCCACACTTGCCCGACCCTCAGAAGGAGGCAGAAAACAAGTGAGCATACGCATCGTTGTCGTTTTCCCGGCGCCGTTGGGGCCGAGGAAGCCGACGATCTCGCCTTTGTTCACTGAGAACGAAATGTTGTCCACAGCGACATGGCGCGCGTACTTCTTTGAAAGACCTTCAACTTGGATCATATGGTTAAGCAGAACAAAGATCAGGACGACGAAATCGGCGTCCCGATGGTCAGCGCCTTTGCGCTAATGCATACCTGCTAAGCGCTGGTGCACTGGAAAATCCAGAATAGTGAACGGCAAAAAGCGCTGTCAATTCAGACGTGCAGCTTTGGCAATCGTTTGACAACATTCGCCGCCCAAATGGGAAAGTGTATCAGCCGGCCATCAGACCGACACTCTGAAAGCCCGCGTCTACAAAAATCACGTTAGCCGTCACGCCGCGCCCGAGATCGCTGGCAAGGAACACGGCCGTGTCTGCTACCTCGGCGGGATCGGTGTTTCTGCGGAGCGGCGCGGCCGCGGCCACTCCGTCCAGTACTTTCGTGAAGTCCTTGATGCCACGGGCGGATGCGGTCTTGATGGGGCCGGCTGAAATAGCGTTGACCCTGATCTGAGAAGACCCGAGATCGGCGGCAAGGTACCGCACAGAAGCTTCGAGCGCTGCCTTCGCCACACCCATTACGTTATAGTTCTGGACCACCCTGGTCGATCCCAAATAGGTGAGAGTGGTGAGCGAACCGCCTTCTGTCATGAGAGGGGCAAGCGCTCGTGCGACCGAGACAAGTGAGTAGGAGCTTACTTCCTGCGCGAGGAGGTAACCGTCACGGCTGGTCTCGAGAAACGGTCGGCTCAGGTCATCTTTGTTGGCGAACGCAATGCTATGGACAACAGCATGAAGAGCAGGGGAAACAGTCTTTACTTCGCTGACCAGGTTGTCGAGCTCGTCCTGCTTTGTGACGTCGCAGTTGACGACCTTCTTTGCACCGAGTTCGGTCCCGAACTCTTCCACCGCTTGCCGCTGGCGTTCTCCCTGATAGGTCAGGATGAGAGATGCGCCTTCGCGGACGAAAGCAGATGCCACCGCATAGGCGATGCTCCACTTGTTAGCGATGCCGAGCACGAGGGCGGTTTTGCCGACGAGCAGTTGTGGCATGAAACTGACATTGTACTAGCTGAGTGAAAACAAACAGGAGCCCGAACGGCTCAGCGGTAAGCCTGCAGCATAGCCCGGGGGCTTGGCGCCGCTTTCGAGGAGTGAGTCGCAAGCTGAAATCCCAGGACAACGAGCATCGTGAGGAGCCCGACTCGCAGCGGGCGTTGCGCGATTTTTCCCGCAAGAAAAGATCCCGTGATCGCGCCGCACAGACCACCAATCACTAATTTATAGAGCAGTGTGCTGTCGAAGTTGCCCTGACCGAGTTGAATGACACTGCCGACGGCTGACAAACCGAGACCGAAGCAAAGGTCCGTTCCTACTACTTCGGCTGCGGTAAGACGCGTGAAACTCAGCAGCAGCAGGGAACCAAGCGCGCCCGCACCTGCGGATGAGAAGCCAACCTCCGCGCCGATCGGCAGCGCGCAGGCCCAAAGGAGGTTGGGGCGGTCTTTATGTTCAGTTTGGCGATGCGGAAAGAAGATCCGCCAAAGATGGAAGAGCGATATCGAAACGATGATCGATCCGAGCAGAACGTACAGCGATCCTCTGTAGCGGCTATCTTTCAGCCAGCCGAGCAGTAGGGAGCCCACAAGCACTCCGGGCAGGCCACCCGCTAGCAGCAGTCGCAGAATACGGAGATTTACCTGGTTGCGAAAGGCATAGACGGGCACTGAAGCGATCTTCACGATCGCGCCGAAGGTCAGCGCAGTCCCGACTGCCGTTGCCGGATTCACTCCAAGGAGGAGGATCAGCAGAGGCGTGGTCATGCTGCCTGCTCCCACTCCGGTGAGTGAGATCATCAGCGCGATCACGAACCCGAGCAGGATCTCCACTCAATGCGCCTCGGCGATATGAATGCCGCACTCCAGCTTGCGGCCGGCCCAGCGTCCGGATCGGGCGTTGCCCGGGTCTAACGGCAGTGCTGTGCAAGGTTGGCAGCCGATGCTGGTATATCCCGCGTCATAAAGCGAAACAAGCGGGATGCCGTTCTCGCGCGCGAAGGCCCACACTTCTTTATCGTTCCAGTCGGCGAGAGGACTTACTTTCAATAATTGTTTGCCGGTCGGCAGCGGGAACTGATCCAGAACCTGGAGGTTGGCGCGGGTTGGCGACTGCACACGGCGAAGTCCAGTGAACCAGACGTCATACTGCTCCAGAGCTCCGAACAGCGGTTCCACTTTGCGGAATTTGCAGCATCGGTCCGGCTGCGTCTGGTACAGCAGGCCGAACTCCGATTCCTGCTCCGGTACCGTGCGCGTTGGTGTGACATTGACGAGATTCAGGTTGTACTTCGCCGCCATTTCATCGCGGTACGCGTAAAGCTCCGGGAAGTGATAGCCCGTGTCGAGAAACAGAACTGGAACGCCCGGAATGACCTCTTGCACCAGCCGGAGAACCACCATGTCCTCGGCTTGAAAACTACAGGTGACGCATGCGGAAGAGCTTCGCTTCAGCGCCTCGGCAATCGCGGCGCGAGCTTCCCCCGGTTTCGAGAGGCCAAGTTCTTCAGACGACAGCGTTGTCATATTGTGTAATCACCTTCTTCGGATTCGGAGCGGTTCGGAAGGGAAATTCGCAAACGCCGCAGTAAATGCTCCAGCGCGTCGGCCGCTTCTATGTCTTCGATGGCGACCGGGCCCGAGTTGGCGCTCGATTCTTCGTCTGTCGTTGCAGTGAATCCGAAATTTGAATTGCGCAGCGAAAGCACAAGAGCGCCGTTGTTCAGCTGCCACTCGAACTGCGCCGTGCGGCCGGATCTGCCCTCATCGTAGCTTCGCCGCATCAGACCGGCCGCGACGGTAGCGTTCGTTGCCGGATCGATGAGGATGAAGCTCCCGGTGGTTCGATTGCTCTCGTAGGGATCGAATACCAGCGGGCGAGCGCTGTCGACGTGCACCACAGCGATCTCGTTCATTTCGAGTGATCGGGCACTCTCATGCGCCAGCGTGTTGATGTTGATTCTGTACTCGATATGGTTGAGTGTGCACGTGCTTTGGCGCGTGGCGCTCTTGATTCGATACCGTGCTCCCAATTGCGCCGGACTCGCGTTCAGCCACACGAGTGTCGCTTCAATGGCATGTGACTGCTGCGGCGGCTCGTCGACCCCCACGATGACATCGCCGCGAATGATGTCGATCTCGTCCGCAAGGCTGAGGGTTACCGCTTCGGATGCTTCAGCCCGCGACAGATCGCCGTCAAAGGTGGTAATTGCCTGGACAGTCGTTCTTCGGCCTGAAGGCAGTACAATCACCGGATCTCCCGGCTGAATTTCACCGGAAGCAACGGTTCCCGCATACCCCCTGAAATGCTGGTCGGGTCGGACCACGCGCTGAACAGGAAAACGGAACGGAGCGCGTCGAGTACGGCTACCAACCGGAACACTTTCCAGATACTCGAGCAGATTCGGACCATCGAACCAGGGCATGTTGCTGCTCGGGGTTACCACGTTGTCGCCAACGAGTGCGCTGATCGGGACGAAGTAGGACTGGATCTTTGCGTCCCCGAGAAACTGCCGGAAATCCTGTACGATCGTTTCGAAAACGGATTGGTCATAGTCGACCAGGTCCATTTTGTTGACCGCAACCACCAGATGAGGCAGCCCCAGCAGTGAAGAAATGTAGGCGTGACGCCGTGATTGCGGCAGCATGCCCTTGCGGGCGTCAACAAGTACGATCGCAAGTTCCGCAGTCGAAGCGCCGGTTACCATGTTGCGGGTGTACTGTTCGTGCCCGGGAGTGTCGGCGATGATGAACTTCCGCTTCGGTGTCGCGAAGTACCGGTAAGCAACATCGATGGTGATGCCCTGTTCGCGTTCGGCTCGCAATCCGTCTGTCAGAAGAGAGAAGTCGATCGCACCGACATTGCGGCCGACGGAAGCTTTCGTCACTGCCTCGAGCTGATCCTCGTAGATGCCGCGGGAATCGTACAGAAGTCTGCCGATCAGAGTCGACTTGCCATCATCTACGCTTCCGGCGGTGCTCAGCCGGAGCAGGTCCTTGGCCTTTTCTGCCTCGAGGAATGATTCGAAGAGATCGGTTTCGGGCAGGGTGCCCGTTGTGCTTGCCACTAGAAGTAGCCCTCTTGCTTTTTGATCTCCATTGACCCGTCCTGGTCGTGATCGATCACGCGGTTCTGCCGCTCGGAACGCCGCATTCCAACCAACTCTTCGATGATTTTTGGAAGGGTGTCCGCTTCAGAGTAAATTGCGCCCGTGCAAGGGCTGCAGCCGAGTGAACGCATGCGGCACATGACCAGCTTCGGCTCTTCACCCGGAAGCCGCGGAATGGGCTGCTCTATCGGAAGCAGGGACTCGCCGCGGACCAGCATAGGCCTGGGTTTTGCGAAATACAAAGGCACAATCGGAATGTTTTCGGCATGAATGTACTGCCAGACATCCATCTCTGTCCAATTAGAGAGCGGAAAGATGCGCAGGCTTTCACCTTGGTGAACCTGAGTGTTAAAAACATTCCACAATTCCGGACGTTGATTCCGGGGATCCCACTGCCCGCGCTTGTCCCGGAAGGAGAAAACGCGCTCTTTCGCGCGCGATCGCTCCTCGTCGCGGCGGGCTCCTCCGATGGCTGCGTCAAATCCCCCGGCTCTGAGTCCGTCCAGGAGAGAGGTTGTTTTCAACGCCCCACAACAGCGCTGTGTGCCCCACGCAAACGGATTGGCACCCTCATCGAGCGCCGCCTGATTTTTGTGAACAATCAGCTTCACCCCGAGCTCGGCCGTGTAACGGTCGCGGAACTCTATCATTTCAGAGAACTTATAGCCCGTATCGATGTGAAGAAGAGGAAAGGGGATCGGGCCTGGGTAGAACGCTTTCTGAGCTAGTCGGAGGAGAACGGACGAGTCCTTGCCTATGGAATAAAGCATGACCGGCCTCTGGCATTCAGCCGCGACTTCCCGGAAAATGTGTATGCTCTCGGCCTCGAGCGATTTCAAATGGCTCCAGGAACGCACACCTGGAGATTAGCATGAATTCCTCCCTTGTCGATCAAACAATAGGGGAATACTCCCAGGGTAAGTTCCGACTTCCGCGCCAACAGATGAGAAACCCCGGTGATCCTCCGGGGTCTATTTGTCAGTTTCGTATTCTACGGGGCCGTTCTTCCCCTCTCAAAGCATGAAAACCAGCAAAGCCATCCCTTGTGTGAGTTTGCCCATCGGCGCAGAAGTACAAGAAGAAGGAGGCACTCACTTCCGGGTTTGGGCTCCCTCGGCTAAATCCGTCCAAGTGGTTTTCGAAAATTCGAGTGACATTCTCGCGCTCCAACGCGAGCGCGATGGCTATTTCTCGGGTCTGGCGGAACAATTGTCCGCTGGGACGCGCTATAAATTCCAACTGGATGATGGAGAGGCTTACCCCGATCCTGCTTCCCGGTTCCAACCCTCAGGCCCACACGGGTACTCGGAGGTAATCGATACACATCATTTCCCGTGGACGGACCAAGATTGGCCTGGCGTTCGGATGAAAGGCCAGGTCATCTACGAAATGCACCTGGGCACTTTCACACGAAGGGGCACGTGGTCGGCCGCCGCGGAGAAACTCCAGTATCTGAAGGACACGGGGATCACCGTGCTCGAGATCATGCCGGTCAATACCTTCCCGGGCAAGTTCGGCTGGGGGTACGACGGCGTGCAACCGTACGCTCCCGTGGCCTTATATGGGAGCCCCGAGGAGATGCAGTCCTTTGTTGACCAGGCTCATGCGCTGGGCATCGGGGTGATTCTCGACGTCGTTTACAACCACCTCGGACCCGACGGCAACTACCTGACCAAGTTCTCTCCCTTCTATCTTTCGAAAAAGCACGGAACGGATTGGGGGCAAGGGATCAATTTCGATGGAGAGAACAGCGCGCCTGTTCGTGAGTTTTTCTGCGAGAACGCCGCGTACTGGATCCGCGATTTTCATCTGGACGGGTTACGTATCGACGCGACACAGGACATTCACGACGATTCCGAGCCGAATATTCTGCTCGCGATCGGGCAGACTGCCCGCCAAGCAGCGGGTGATCGGTCCATCATTCTGATTGGAGAGAACGAGCCTCAGGAGACCAAGTTAGTTCGCTCTGTCGCCGATGGCGGATACGAGATGGACGCATTGTGGAATGACGATTATCACCATTCCGCCATAGTTGCCCTAACAGGTAAATCGGACGCGTACTACAACGACTACCGAGGAACAGCGCAGGAGTTCGTGTCTGCTGCGAAATACGGGTATCTATACCAAGGGCAATGGTACCGGTGGCAGAAGAAGAGGCGCGGCACCTCAACTTTCGGTTTGCCGAAGACCGCAATGGTCAACTTCATTCAGAACCATGATCAGGTGGCCAATTCTGCACGAGGTCAGCGAATCCACGAGCTTGCCGCCCCCGGCGTTTACAAAGCGCTAACCGCATTGACACTTCTAATGCCCGGAACGCCCATGCTCTTCCAGGGACAAGAGTTTGCGTCTTCGAGCAAATTTCTTTTCTTTGCCGATCACAAGCCGGAGCTGGCTCGGAAAGTGCGGGAAGGCCGTGCCGAGTTCCTGGCGCAGTGGCGCTCCCTGCAACTGCCTGAGATGAAGAAGTGTTTTGACGATCCCTCCTCTCCCGCCACCTTCGAACGCTCGAAGCTCGATCACTCGGAAGTGGAGAAGAATGCCGGCATCTACGCCCTCCATCGCGATCTTCTGCGCTTGCGGCGGGAGGATCCTGTCCTCTCGAATGGCGGCGACGGAGGCATCGATGGGGCTGTTCTGAACACACAGTGCTTTGTCCTGCGCTACTTCTCGGAGGACTTCCAGAATGACCGCTTACTCGTTATCAATCTCGGCACTGATCTGGAATTTAACCCCGCTCCCGAACCCCTCTTGGGTCCTCCCGCTTCCCGCCACTGGGTGAAGCTCTGGTCTTCCGACGAACCTCAGTATGGCGGCTGCGGGACAGCCGTGCTCGATTCGGACGAAAACTGGCGCATTCCCGGGATGGCGGCCGTTGTCCTCCATCCGCTTTTAACCGGGAGTGTTAGATCCTGAAATTGACCGCCGTACGTGATTCCCAAAGCATGAAAGAAATTTACCGACATACCGCGAAGGCCCCGCTGACGTCGCAGGATAAGCGCCTTTTTACAGAAACCGAGTGGCTGGTGACAAATGGCCTGGGTGGCTATGCCACCGGAACTGTAGGCGGTACGCCGACACGAGTGTTCCACAGCTATCTGGTCGCTGCTCTTCCCTCTCCCAGGGGCCGCACCATGATGCTGAACGATTTGCTCGAGACCGTCGTTTTTCCGAGCGGCGAGGAATATCACTTGAACGGATTGAGCACTGAAGCAGGAGACTTCAGCGGCTCTCCCTATCTCACCTCGTTCGAACTCGATTGCGGGCTGCCGGTCTGGAGATATGAGCTCGGCGGATTGGCCATTGAGAAGCGCGTATACCTGCCGCACCGCCAGAACACTACTTATATTCGTTACTCCATATCGGAGGGCGAGGGAACGGCCACATTACAACTCCGGCCGGCACTGAATTTCCGGGGTCATGAGGCTCCCGTGAGTACCCCGCTGGGCGACTTCGAAGTCTCTTTTCGCGATCACCACTTCGAAATCAAGCTGGACCGGCTGGCGCTGAGGATGATCCACCTCGGAAATGAGGCTCAATTCACGATTGATTGCCAGGCGATTAAGAACGTCCTATACGAAGTGGAACGAAGCCGGGGGTACGCGTCCCGTGGTGACCTTTGGAGTCCGGGCTACTTCAGCG
>Ga0308175_100000398_pt1 | contig 30221 bp, 21 predicted proteins | sample PhyCR1_3_FD_203893 | JGI IMG/M metagenome (GOLD analysis project Ga0308175, IMG submission 203893) | Soil microbial communities from UC Gill Tract Community Farm, Albany, California, United States - DLSLS.C.R1 | ecosystem: Environmental > Terrestrial > Soil > Agricultural land | place: USA...
TCACCGAACACCCCTTGCACTGTTGTAGCGGGCACGAAGCCTGGGACCCTGTACGTATCTCGAAGCTTCCGGAGTCGCCTGACCGTCCCCATCCGCGTACCGTGACAGGTTTGGACCTTCCCTGAAACGGCCTACACGCGCTCCTTTCCAGGCTTTCAAGGCATTCCGGCCTGATCGGCTACCCACACGATCACGCGAAGAGCCAGGAACTTGAGCGAGCCGAGAAACGTCATCGCCACCGGAAGCTTCAGAAGTGGGGCAAGAAGATCTTTGGCGATGACATGGTCATCCACGATCCGCTCGGGCACGCGGGTGGCCCCAAGCGTCCGACGTCCTGATCGAGCGCTCGGCCGGCGGAGGGCGCGCGGACCCAGCTGGTCGCCGCGGCTCGGCACATCGGCGCCCGGCCCGAGCTGGTCGCTGCGGCATCCAAGCCGAGCTGGTCGCCGCGGCCGGATGGCATCCCGTACGGCGCCGGTCGCGGCCGGCGGAGGGGCGCCCGGGCCGAGCTGGTTACTCCGGCCGGTGGGAGCGGCGCAGGGCCGGCGTGATCGCATCCCCGGCGAGCGGTGCGCTCGGCCGGCGGAAGTGCGCCGAGCCGAGCTGGTCACAGCGGCGGCGTGATCGGCGCCCGGGCCGACCTGGTCACCGTGTCACCGTGGCGGCGCGGCCGGCGGAGCGGCACCAGGCGAGCTGGCCGCCGCGGGGACCGGCCGAACTGGTCACCGCGCGTAGATCGCTGTGGTCGCGGTCAGGGGCCCGACCCAGGCGAGCCTCATATGAGGCTCGCTCACATTGTTCGTCCTGGCACTATAACCGTGCAAAATCGCGTAGATATACTGGCAAATCCTGCCCCGGCTACGAACCTACGTCTTGTAGATCGGCGCGGGGACAGATCACCCCCTGCCGGCGGGCTGTCGAGAGGTGGAGCTACTGGAGCGACGGCGGGGCGTTCCGCGGTTACACAGGATCGCCCCAGGCGAACTCGGCTGGGGTGGGTCATAGTACTGATGGGAAAGTCACAGGCTCGGCGGCCGACCTGGCGCGGTGATCACTCTATGCGCGAGGGTGGCCACCACGAACGTCGTGATGGCGGTGACCGCTGCCTGTAGGGGAAGACGGGTGACGCACCAGGCACGCAGGTGGTCGCTACGTGCACGCGGCAACGGGCGGTGGCCGGTGATCGCCAAGTAGTCGCGGCCTCGACCCTGGAACTCGCGCGAACAGCTCCGGTAGCGAATCGCCGGGGGCCATGTCGTCGGGCTCATCGTGGACCAACCGACGCGCCACGCGACGGCTCGAGGGGCGCCACAGTGGTCCCGGTTGGCGCGGGGAGCAGCATGAACGCGAGGCCGCGTTGGTCTCGATGAGAACGCCGTCCGGGATGAGCAGTCGGGGCTTGGCGTTCCGCGTTCGCGACATCCCACGCGGTCGGGGCATAGACTCGCCTTTCTCCGGCAGAGCCCTCCCGGGCCTTCCGCCCCTTGGAGAGGAGAGGAGTGAGTGGCTGACCTGAGTTACTTCTCGCGCACGAGATCCTTGGCCTTGTCATCGAAGAACTCGACCAGATCGCGGATCTGCAGACGACGAATCATGTTCGGCAGTTCGCGCACATCGTGGACGAGCAGCAGGCGGGCCGCGAGCCCCATCGGATGCGCGCCCACATCGAACTTGGCCCGTGCAAGATCGAGCAGCTTGTCGAGGCGGCGCTCCGGGCCTTCCTTCAGGAGGAAGTACAGATCGACGAAGTCGCGCGGTTGCTGCCGCGTAAGAATCGCCTGCACCTTGTTCACGGTCATGTCGATAAGCGACTCGACCACAAGCCCGCGCCACGACGTACGACGGCCGATCGGATCGAACGGATAGTACGCGAAGTCGATGCGGCCGAACGGCCCCGAGGCGCGACGTAACACGAGGCTGGTTCTCGGACCCACGACTTCGAGATCGACGCGCGTCGTCTTGGTCGCGATCATCCGGCCCAGTTGCTCGACCTCCAGCGGATCGAGCGGGCGGGTCAGAAAGAAGTCGAGATCCTCCGACGTTCGATGGTGGAGGTGGATCGCGGACAGCGCGGCTCCGCCGCCGAACGCGAGCTCCGAAGCGATATTGCTCTCGCCGACTGCGCGCAGCGCCCGGTCTTGCCAGGCAGTGAGCTCAGGCGGCCGAACGTCTTGTCTCGAGCCAGATTTCGACAAGCCGCCTGATATTCCGTGGGATGCGGAGCAGTGGCAAGAGCCGCTCGACGGTCTCGGGCGGGAACTTCTCCAGCTCCTCCCAGAGGCCACCTCCCAAGATCGTCTCGAGGATCGGCTGCAGAAGCTCGGGCTCGCCGTCCATGTCGACGGCCCGCGCACCGCGATCCCACGTCCAGATCTTCACGCGACGCGCCATGCGATGAGGGTAGCACGGCACGGTCATCGACGACCCGAGGCTCGTGGTGAACCATGCTGGCCGGGGCCGGATGGTGGGCGCCCGCGGGCTGATGGTGGACGAACTCTACGCCGAGGCGGCCTCGCCGGCGCTCGGGGATAGCCAAGCGGCAGGGGCGCCGGTTCAGGCCGTTGCGTTGATCGCGTCGCCGAGCACGCTGATCAGCCGATCGAGCTCGGGCTTCTCGATGATGAACGGCGGGGCGAGCTGGATGGTATCGCCGCCGTAGCGGACGTAGACGCCGTTGGCGAGGCACTTCATGGCGATCTCGTAGGGCCGCTTGGCGGGCTCGCCGGGCGCGGGGTCGATGGTGAGGCCGGCGGCGAGGCCGAAGTTGCGGATGTCGGTGACGTGCTTGGCGCCCTTCAAGCTGTGCACGGCGTTCTCGAAGTACGGCGCCAGCTCGGCGACGCGCTCGATGGCCTTCTCCTTGACGAGCAGATCGAGCGCCGCGTTGCCGGCGGCACACACGACCGGGTGCGCCGAGTAGGTATAGCCGTGCGGGAACTCGACCATGTACTCGGGGCCGCCGGTGGCCATGAACGTGTCGTAGATGTCCTTCTTCGCGACGACGGCGCCGAGCGGCTGGACGCCGTTGGTGACCTGCTTGGCGATGTTCATGATGTCGGGGGTGACGCCGAACGCCGCCGCGCCGGTGTAGGCGCCGCAGCGGCCGAACCCGGTGATGACCTCGTCGAAGATGAGCAGGATGTTGTTGGCGGTGCAGATCTCGCGCAGCCGCTGGAGGTAGCCGACCGGCGGGATCACGACGCCGGCCGAGCCCGCGAACGGCTCGACGATGACCGCGGCGATGTTGGAGGCGTCGTGCAGGGCGATGAGCCGGCTGAGCTCGTTGGCGAGCTCGGCGCCGTGCTTCGGCATGCCGCGGGTGAACGCCTGCGCCTTGTCGGTGAGGGCGACCTGGGTGTGCGGCAAGTGGTCGGCCTCGATCCCCTGGCCGAAGGTCTTGCGGTTCGCGACGATGCCTCCGACGGAGATGCCGCCGAAGTTGACGCCGTGGTAGCCCTTCTCGCGCCCGATCAGGCGGGTCTTGGTGCCCTGGCCCTTGGCGCGCCAGTAGGCCCGCGCCATCTTGAGCGAGGTGTCGGCCGCCTCGGAGCCGGAGCCGGTGAAGAACACGTAGTCGAGCCCGTCCGGCGTCAGCTCCTTGATCTTGTTGGCGAGCGCGAACGACTGCGGGTGGCCGTACTGAAACCCGGGCGCGTAGTCGAGCGTGGTGGCCTGGCGGCTCACCGCTTCGACGATCTCGCGCCGCCCATGGCCGAGCCCGCTGCACCACAGGCCGGAGAGCCCATCGAGGACCTTCTTGCCGTTGGCGTCGGTGTAGTACGCGCCCTCGGCAGCGACGAGGATGCGTGGGTGGGCCTTGAACTCGCGGTTGCCGGTAAACGGCATCCAGTGCGCGTCGAGCCAGGCGGCGTCGGTACGGGTCAGCTTGGGGTCGGTGTGGTTCATGGGATCCGTCGAGGAACCTAGCCGGACGTCCCCCGGGATCGCAACCGCCATCGTCACGGCGGACCCTCCGTCGTGACCGACTGTGTGCTCGGGCTACCCCGGCGCACAGCGACGGTCGAGGCGAGCGATGAGCGCCACGAGCCCTGATGGACCCACGGTATTGGCGCCGCGTCCGTCGCCGGTCGGCGCGGTGCCGTCTTGTCGGATCACGGGCGTAAGTGTCGGAACGTTGTACAGAGCCGAGGCATAATGCCCCAGCGTGAGGTGGCTGTTAGGTGGTTGATCTTGCCTTCCGGGTGGCACTGCACGTGCAAACTCGCGCATGCAATGGCGCATATGTTCCGTTCGAGTGCCGTGGCCGGCGCCCTCCTGCTGGCAAACCTGGGTCGCGTCCACGCGGATCGCAGCCTCACCCTCGACGACGCGATCGGCCTCGCGCGAGCCCACAATCGCGATCTCCGCGCGGCTCGCGAGCGCATCGCGATGGCGAACGCCGGGGTGGAGCAGGTCCGCGCGGCGCTGTTACCGACGGTGGTGGCGCAGGGTAAGTACACTCACAACTACAAGGAAGTCGACTTCGACGTCGCGGCGCTGTCCGCGCCGACGTTCGGGCTCGCCGACGCGATCCGCATGACGTCCGGAAATCCCGCCGAGGCCGCGGCGATCCAGGCGGTCGAGGATCAGACGAAGGCGTCGTTCGCGGGGCAGCCACCGGTCGTGATCCAGAAGCAGGAGGAGCTCGACGGCCTGGTCAGCGCCACGGTGCCGGTGATCGCGCCCTCGACGTACCTCGCGCTCTCGGCGGCCAAGCTGACCCGCGACGCGACCGTGGCGACGTACCAGGTGAACGAAGCGAGCGTGCTGGTCTCGGTGGCGCAGGCGTACTTTGCCGCGGCCGGCACCGACGAGCTGGTCGTCGCCCGGCGCGACGCCGTCACGGTCGCGACCGAGACGTTCGATGTCGCGAAGGCCCGGGTCGCGGCCGAGCTGGCGAACCAGGTCGAGAGCACGCGCGCCGAGACCGCCCTGGTCCGTGCGCAGCAGGATCTCGCCGAGGCCGAGAACACGCGCGCGGCTGCCTACCGCGCGCTGGCGACCTTGCTCGGCACCAGGGAGCCGATCACCGTGCACGCGGCCGACGCGCTGCCCGCAGAGCCCGGCGTGCTCGACGCGCTGGTCGGCGAGGCCCATGCGCATCGCCCGGAGATCGCCGCGCAGCAGGCCACGATCGCCGCGGCGGAGGCGACCGTGCGCGAGGACGCGTGGAAGTGGTCGCCCACGCTATCGGCGTTCGCCAACGCGCGCCTCCAGAACTACACCGGGTTCTCCGGCGACAAGTACGCCTGGGCGCTCGGGCTGGAGCTCGACTGGATCCTGTACGATGGCGGCGCGCGAGATGCCCAGCGCCACCTGGCCGTGGCGCAGCGCCGGGAGGCCGAGGCACGGCTCGAGCTCCTCGGCGACTCGGTGTCCGACGAGGTGGCCAACGCGCACGGCTCGCTCGAGACCAAGCGCAAGGGCGTCGGCTCGGCGCAGCGCGCCGTCGAGCTCGCGCGGGAGACGCTGCGCCTGGTCCGCGCGCAGTACGAGGCCGGCACGGCGAAGCAGCTCGACGTCCTGCAGGCCCAGGATGTCCTGGTCTCCGCGGAGGTCGGGCTCGCGCAGGCCCACTTCGACGTCGCGCTCGCCGATCTGCAGCTGCACCGCGCGACCGGGGAGTTCCCGGGGCGGGCGCGGTGAGGCGGCGCGCGGGGACCCACGCCGGCGGGCCGGCCTGATGACCGCGGCCAAGCCCAGATCGCGGGCCAAGCTCGTCGTGCCGCTCGTCGCCGTCGCGATCGCCGGCTGGTACGGCTGGCACCGCTGGCAGCTGGCCCACGGGCCGTACGAGTGGAGCGGCACCGTCGAGGCGCGCACGATCTCGCTGGGCTCGCGGGCCGGCGGTCGCGTGCAGCAGGTGCTCGTCAAGGAAGGCGATCGCGTCAAGCGCGGCGAGCCGATCGTCGTGCTCGAGGCCGGTGACTGGCCGGCCCAGCTGCAGCAGGCCGAGGCCCAGCTCGCGATGGTGCAGGCCACGCTCGACAAGCTGCAGGCGGGGGCGCGGCCCGAGGAGATCGCGGCGGCGAAGGCCCGCACGCAGACGGCGCAGGCGATCCTGCAGGAGACCACGTCGGGGGCGCGCCGCGAGCAGATCGGCGCGGCCGAGGCCCGGCTCGCCGCGCAAGACGTCGCGGTGGACAAGGCGCAGAAGGATGCGGCGCGCATGCACAAGCTCGCGTCCTCGGGTGCCGCGGTGCCCGCCGACGTCGACAACGCCGATCTCGCGGTGCGGGCGCAGGTCGCCCAGCGCGACGCGCTGGTGCAGCAGCGCGACGAGCTCAAGAACGGCGCGCGCCGCGAGGAGGTCGCGCAGGCCTCGGCGCGTGCGGCGGAGCAACGCGCGTCGGAGAAGCTCATCACCTCGGGTACGCGCGTCGAGGACCTTCGCGCCGCCGCGGCCCAGGTCAAGGGCGCGCAGGGCAAGGTCGATCAGATCAAGGCGATGATCGACGAGCTGACGATCAAGGCGCCGGTGGACGCGCGCATCGAGGCGCTCGATCTGCGGCCCGGCGACATCATCGCGCCCAACGCGGCGGCGCTGACCCTGGTGGAGGACGATCAGCTCTACGTCCGGATCTACGTCCCCGAGACCGAGCTGGGCCACATCACGGTCGGCAAGGAGGTGCCGATCCACGTCGACTCGTTCCCCGGCGTGGCGTTCCGGGGCGTCGTGCAGCACATCAGCAGCGTGGGCGAGTACTCGCCGCGCAACCTGCAGACCTCCGACGAGCGCGCCGATCAGGTGTTCGCGACCCGGATCGGGCTCACCGGCGGCGCCGAGCGGCTGCGCGCGGGCATGGCCGCGACGATCGAGGTGCCGCGTGAGTGACGCGATCGTCGTCGAGAACGTGTCGCGCGCGTTCGGCGAGTTCTTCGCGCTGCGCAACGTCTCGCTGCGCGTCTCGGCCGGGATGGTCTACGGCCTGCTCGGCCCCAACGGCTCGGGCAAGTCGACCCTGATCCGCATCCTGTGCGGGCTGCTCGCGCCCACCGAGGGCCGCGCGAGCGTGCTCGGGCTCGACGTCGCGCACAACGGCGAGTCGATCCGGCGGCAGATCGGCTACATGAGCCAGCGGTTCTCGCTCTACGAGGATCTCAGCGTGCGCGAGAACCTCGAGTTCTACGCCGAGGTCTACGGGCTGCGGGGGGCTCGCAAGCGCGCGCGGATCGACGCGGCGATCGAGCTGACCCACATCGCGCCGTACGTCGACCGGTTCGCGGGCCTGCTGTCGGGTGGATGGAAGCAGCGGCTCGCGCTCGGCGCCGCGCTCATGCACGAGCCGCGCGTGGTGTTCCTCGACGAGCCGACCGCCGGGATCGATCCGGTCGCGCGCCGCGAGCTGTGGGACCTGTTGTTCCAGCTCGCCGCCGAGGGCATCACGCTCCTGGTCACCACGCACTACATGGATGAGGCCGAGCGCTGCGGCGAGGTCGGCTACCTGTTCCTGTCGCGGCTGCTCGTGACCGGCACGCCCGACGAGCTCAAGGCGCTGCCCGCCGTCAACCGCGCCAACGCGCGCCGCCTCGAGATCGAGAGCAAGCAGACCGCGCGGGCGCTCGCCTGGCTGCGCACCGAGCCGTACTGCCCGGCCGCGACGATCTTCGGCCAGGCCGTCCACGCGGTGATCGATCGCCGGGTGCCCGACGCCGAGCTCGCGGTGCGCCTGGCGGCCGCCGGATTCGACGGCGTTCACCTGCGCGAGATCGCCCCGTCGCTCGAGGACGTGTTCGTCACGCTGACCGAACAGGCCACGGAGAACCCATCATGAGGAGCTCGTTTCTGGCGGTGTTTCGCAAGGAGGTGCTGCACATCCGGCGCAACCGCGGCGTCCTGTTCGTGACCGTGATGATGCCGGTCATGCAGATGCTCCTGTTCGGCTTCATCGATCAGACGGTGCACGACGTGCCGACCGTCGTCGTCGATCAGGACCACTCGGTCCAGTCGCGCGAGCTGATGGACAAGCTGCGCGCGACCAGGACGTTCGAGATCCGGCAGGTCACGACGAGCCCGACCTCGGCGCGCGACGCGATCATCAGCGGCAAGGCCTCGGTCGGCGTCGTGATCCCACCCGATTATCACGATCAGCGAAGCCGCGGCCTGCCGGCGAAGATCCTCGTGCTCATCGACGGCTCCGACTCGACCGTGAGCGCGGGGGCGCTCGCGGCGGTCAACGGCCTGGTCGCGAGCGAGAACCTCGCGGTCCTGGCGCACGACGCGCGCGGCGGCATGCCGCTGTCCGCGCAGCCGATCATCCTGTTCAACCCCGAGGGCCGGACCGCGAACTACATCATCCCGGGCCTCGTCGCGATCCTGATGCAGATGATCGCGATCTTCCTGGCGTCGGGGTCGGTCGTGCGCGAGCGCGAGCGCGGCACCATGGAGCAGCTGATGGTCACGCCGGTCGATCCGCTGGGCCTCATGCTCGGCAAGGTCGCGCCGTACCTGTTCCTCGGGCTCGGCGAGACCGCGCTGATCCTCGCGATCATGCGGTGGGCGTTCGCGGTGCCGATCCAGGGCAGCCTGGTGTTCCTGTTCGGCATCATGATCGTCTATCTGGCGGCCCTGCTCGCGTTCGGCCTGTTCATCTCAACCCGCGCGAAGACCGAGATGGAGGCGATGCAGATGGCGCAGATGCTGGTCCTGCCGTCGATCTTCCTGTCCGGCTACATTTTTCCAAGCAAGGGCATGCCGTTCGTGCTCCAGGCGATCGGCCAGGTCCTGCCGGCCACGCACATGGTGGCGGTGATGCGCGGCATCGTGCTGCGCGACGCCGGGCCCGGCGAGATGCTGGGGCACGTGCTCGCGCTGGTCGTGTTCGCGGTCGTCCTCGTGTGGGCAAGCGTGCGCCGCGTCAGCAAGATGACGGTGTAGCGGGGGCGCCGCCCGTGGCGCCGTGTGGCGCACGTGCTCGCTCAGAAGTGCCCGAACCCGGCGATCCCGGGAGCGCCCTGGACCATCGTCGGAAGCAGGTGCACCTTGGTATCGAGCTTCGCCGTGCGGGTGATGACCCGGTGCGACGTCGGCTGCAGGATACCATCGATCATCCCGATGATCCCTGCGGCTTGAAACACGCCGTCAGCGACGAGCAGGACCTTCGCCGTGGTCTCGTGATCGCAGCTCGACTTGGTGATATCGCAGGAGCCACGGTCGCCGAGCGCCAGCCACGGGCCGACGATCGGGACGTAGAGGCGGTCATTGCCGCGGTCGCTCCCGGTGGAAGCGGCCACGATCACAGAGGTGCCATAGCTCGCCGCAAACACGAGGGCACCGGTCGTGAACATCGGTGCGTTGTACGAATCGGTGACCTCCTGGTACTCCGGCTGGGGCGCGGTGTGGCTGGCCGGGGCGGGGGGAGGTTCGGGTGGCGGCGGCGGCGGCGGTCCGGGTGATACCTGCGCACCTGAATCATCGGGAGTCGGCTGCGCGAATGCCGCCACCGGGAGCATGAGCGTACCGAGTACGATAAAGGGGAGCTTCATGGGTTTTCTCACTGGTTGGGGGGATCGAGAGCTGATGGATGTACGAGACTGCAAGAGCCTCGCCGCGCCGCTGTTTCCGCCGGCGGGCACCTCGGATCCTGTGAGGCGAGCGCCGTGGTCACCCTGTCTCGGCGGCGCCCGCGGAGGGGCGTGCGTGCCCACCCTGGGCGCCCTGCCGCGGTGGAAGGGCGGCTCGTGCGCTCATCGGAGCATTGACACTAAAAGTAGATCGAGGCTGCATGGCTGACGCCGTGCGGAGCGACGGCGGGGTGATCGTCCGTACAGTGCATTTTACGAATTCCGGACGCGGGAGTGTACGAACACAACGGCGGCCAGGGGCCCGTCATGGATAGATGCCGCGAGAAGCGGCAGTCCATTCCGGGGGAATGCTTGCCGGGGGTGAGCTCCAGAGGCGAATGAGACACTGTGTTCTTGGGCCGTGCTGGGGTGTTCGTGGCGATCTAGCCAGACAAGAATTTTCGGTCGCTGATTCCGAGATAACCAATGGCCGAATTTATGGCCGTCGCAATTTGCGGCAGAGATCGCTCTGAGGAGGACCCCGTAATCTCGATAGGTTGCACGAAATTCGCGGCGCAGTATCGCGCTGCATGGTGCACCGGCGAGCGCTTGACACTCGTGAGATCCGGCGTGTCGGGTGCGTGAATATGATGTCGGTCTACCGATCTTGTCATCGCCTAATGTACTATGCGCGCGGGGTGAAGGCGCGATGTCGCGCCTTGGGACAGGTGAGGCTACTCGCGGAGGCAAAGGTATGAGTGAGCAGGACAAGTCTCGTGTTGGAAGCAATGCGCATCCAAGCCCCGCCCACGTTGCTGCGAACGGGAGCATGACCGGCGGGGTATCCGGTTCTCCCGACGGGCTCGTCATTCGACAACCCCAGGAGTCGACCGTCATGGTCTCGTCCGGGCTTGGCCCGCCGCCGCCGCCGCCGGGTAGGCGCACGATCGTGGCGCCGAGCAAGGCGGCGGAGAGCACGATCGTCGGCAGCGTGGCCGTGCAGCACGCCGCGCCGATGCCGCCCTCGATGGTCGCCGGCGGCACGACGCCTCCCGCCGCCGAGCCGCCCGTGTTCGCGCCACCGCACGCCGATCTGGCCGAGAGCCACGCACTGCAGGCCAGCACGTTGCAGGCGCCCTCGCGCTCGCGGCGCACCTCGACGGCACCGTCGCAACCGGGCCTCAGCATCAACAAGTCGGCGTGGGATACGTTCGATGCCGACTCCGCGCCGACCGGCGTCCACGAGGCCAGCGCGGCGCCGCATCCGGGCGCCCGGATCAATCAGTACGAGATGATCAAGATGATCGGCGAGGGCGGGATGGGGACGGTGTTCCTCGCCCGCGATCTCCGGCTCGGCCGGCGCGTCGCGATCAAGTTCCTGCAGACCAACCAGCCCGAGCTCACCCAGCGGTTCCTCGTCGAGGCGCGCACCACCGCGCGCTGCCAGCACGACAACATCGTCGTGATCTACGAGGTCGGCGAACACACCGGCTCGCCGTACATCGTCCTCGAGTTCCTGAGCGGCAAGCCGCTCACCCACCTGACCGAGAATGGCCAGCGGCTGCCTTACTCGCGCACCGTCGAGATCATGTGTTCGATCCTGCGCGCGCTGCAGTGCGCTCACGAGCACGGCATCGTTCACCGCGATCTCAAGCCCGATAACATCTTCATCACCGAGTCGGGCACGATCAAGGTGCTCGACTTCGGCATCGCCAAGGTCCTGCAGCAAGATCAGAACGGCAGGGTCGAGAAGTCGCCCGCCGGGCCGATCCGGATGCCGAGCCCGCTCGAGCTCGCGACCGGGACGAATACCAACTTGACCCGGGTCGGCACGATCATGGGCACGCTGAAGTACATGTCGCCCGAGCAGTGGGGGATCGGCGTCGAGATCGATCACCTCACCGATATCTGGGCGTGCGGCGTACTGATGTATCGCATGATCTGCGGCCGGCACCCGCTGCACCCGCTCGACGGCAACCAGCTGGTCGTCACCGCGATGCTCGAGCTGCCGATGCCGTCGATGGCGGACGCTGCGCCGCCTGATGTCCCCCGCGAGCTGATCCATGTCATCGATCGCTGCCTGCTAAAGACCAAGGATCAGCGCTGGCAGTCGGCCGCCGAGCTGCTCGCGGCGCTCGAGCTGTTCCTGCCCGGCCGCCGCACCCAGACGCTGCAGATCGACGAGAGTCCGTATGCCGGCCTGTCGTCGTTCCAGGAGTCCGACGCCGGCAAGTTCTTCGGCCGAAACCGCGAGATCGCGGCGATGGTCACCCGGATCCGCGATTGCCCGATGATGGCGGTGGTCGGCAGCTCGGGCGCCGGCAAGTCGTCGTTCGTGCGCGCCGGCGTCGTGCCCTCGCTCAAGCGCTCGGGCGAGGTCTGGGAGACCCTGGTCGTCCGGCCGGGCCGCCAGCCGCTCGAAGCGCTCGCCGGCCTGATCGCGCCGATGGTCGGCACCGCCGCGAACCTCGCCGACGAGGTCGACGAGCAGAAGAAGCTGGTCGAGACCTTGCGTCGCGAGCCGGGCCACCTCGGCCACGTGATGCGGCTGCGCGCGCGCCGCGACAGCCGCCGGATGATGCTGTTCGTCGATCAGTTCGAGGAGCTCTACACCCAGGTCGCCGATCCCGCCGAGCGCGCCGCGTTCACGGCGTGCCTGTCCGCGGTGGCCGACGATGCGACGAGCCCGCTGCGCGTCGTCCTGTCGATCCGCAGCGACTTCCTCGATCGCATCGCCGAAGATCCCCAGTTCGTCAACGAGCTGACCAAGGGCCTGTTCTTCCTCGGGCCACCGGGCCGCGAGGGACTGCGCGAGGCGATCACCCAGCCCGCCGAGATGGCCGGGTTCCAGTTCGAGATGCCCGCCATCGTCGAGGACATGCTCGACCACCTCGAGGCCACGCCCGGCGCGCTGCCGCTGCTCCAGTTCGCGGCCGCCAAGCTGTGGGAGAACCGCGATACCGCCCGCCGGATGCTCACCCATCACAGCTACATGGCGATGGGCGGCGTCGCCGGGGCCCTCGCGAGCCACGCCGACCGGTTCGTCGCCGAGGCCGGCGCGCAGAAGGCTCCCCTGATCCGCGCGCTGCTGCTCCGCCTGGTCACCGCCGAGCGCACCCGTGCCATCGTGCCGATCGCCGAGCTGCTCGAGCTGTCGCGCGAGGCCGGCGAGATCCAGCGGCTGATCGATCAGATGGTCGACGCCCGCCTGCTCGTCGTCCAGACGCTCGAGGGCGGCAAGGGCTCGACGGTCGAGATCGTGCACGAGTCGCTCGTCCACGGCTGGCCGACGCTGCGGCGCTGGCTCGACGAGAACCAGGACGACGCGGCGCTGGTCGATCAGCTCCGGGTCGCGGCGCGCCAGTGGCACCAGAAGGGGCAGGACGCGGGCCTCCTGTGGCGCGGTGAGTCGGCGGACGAGGCCAAGAAGTTCCGCAAGCGCTACAAGGGCCCGCTGTCCGATATCGAGCGCGGCTTCCTCGACGCGGTCGTCAGCTTCGAGATCTCGCAGGCGCGGCGCCGCCGGGTCGTGATCGTCGGCGCCTTCACGGTGCTGTCGCTGATCGTCGTCGCGACGATGGTCCTGCTCGTGATCATCCAGCAGTCGCGCGCCGAGGCGAAGGGCAACCTCGCGAAGGCCGAGGTCGCGCAGCAAGACGCCGAGAACCAGCTCCAGATCGCCAAGAAGCGCGAGCGCGAGCGCGACTCGGCCGAGGCCGCCAAGAAGCGAATCGCCGCCGACAAGGTCGTCGTCGATCAGAAGCTCGACCAATCGCAAGAAGATCTGAAGGTCACCAACGCCGAGCTCGTCAAGGCGCTCGACGTCGCCACCGAGAGCGCGGAGCAGGCCAAGCGCGCGCAGCGCCGCGCCGAGGACAACGCACGGATCGCCGAGAGGGCGCAGGGCGAAGCGGTCGTCGCCAAGGACGACACCGCCCGCGCGAATCGCGAGCTGCAGAAGGCGCTCAGGGCGGAACAAGCCCGCGTCAAGGAGCTGGAGGACAGCATCGGCAGTAAGCCCATCGACAACCTCAAACCCCTATCACCCAGCAAGGCTCATCCATGACCAGGACCTTCATGACCGAGATCCTCGCCATCGGGCTCGGCATCACGCTGAGCTTCGGAGTCGCTTCGGCCCAGGCCAAGAAATCTCCGGCGCGCAAGGCCCCGGCTCACGGCCCCAGATCCGGCGGCAAGACAACGGATCCGACGTCCAAAACCAGCCCACCGGATACCACGACGGACGGCAAGGGCCCGACCGGGAGCCCGGAGCCCCAGCCGGCGGCGGCTCCGGCGGACGGCAAGGCGCCAGAGCCGCTCCCGGACCCCAAAGGGGCGGCGGCGACGGCGGGGGGCATGAAGACCGACGAGAAGGCGGGGACCAAGCTCGAGAAGGGCAATGGTGGGCGCACCGATGTCTCGGCGGCTGATGAGAGAGAGGCATTGACGGCCTTCCGGCAGGGCAACGAGCTCCTCAACAACGGGTTGTTCCCACAGGCCGTCGACAAGTATCACAGCGCCCTCGCCCACTGGGATCACCCCGCCATCCACTACAACCTCGCGCTGGCGCTGATCAACCTCGACCAGCCGCTCGATGTCTACGACCAGCTGAACAAGGCGATCGCGTACGGCGCCGAGCCGCTCGAGAAGGACAAGTTCGATCACGCCAAGGAGTACCTGAAGCTGGTCGAAGGCCAGCTCGCCGATATCGAGGTCACGTGCGACAAGATCGGCGCGAAGGTCGCCGTCGACGGCAAGGACGTGTTCGTCGCGCCGGGCAAGTACACGGCGAAGGTCCGGGTCGGCAAGCACACGTTCTTCGCCGACAAGCAGGGCTACAACGCGCGGATCACCGCCCCGTTCATCGGGCCCGGGGAGAAGTTCCGGATCGAGCTCAAGCTGTACACCGCGGAGGAGCTGACCCGGTATCGCCGGAAGTGGCAAAATACGTGGTTTCCGTACGTCGTGGCGGGTTCGGGGGCGCTCGTCGGGCTCATCGCCGGCGGCATGGAGCTGTCCGCGCAGTCGAGCTACAAGGACTTCGACCGTGCGATCGCGGCTTGCAATACGCAGACCGGCAACAACGCAGGCTGCCCTTCGGATACTTCGCTGAATAGCACGAAGAACAGCGGTAATACCAAGAAGATGATCGGCTACGTCGGCTATGGCGTGGCAGGGGCCGCGGTCGCGACCGGGCTGGGGCTCGCCTGGCTGAACCGCCGGCAACCTTACCAGATCCGCGCCGAGGACCTGCAGAACGAGCAAGCGGAACAACCCGGCGCAGTTTCCATCATTCCCGTCGTCGCTCCTGACATGGCAGGGGCGATGATCATGGGCAAATTCTAAAGCTCAGGAGTCGCACACATGGCTTCAACGATATCTCGCTGGGTGTTGTTATGCGTCGTGGTACTCACCGCGTGTGCGTCACCACCGACGACCAAGCTGTGTTCGACGGGGATCTACTGCCCCGCGGACAAGCAGTGCGCGGCGGTGGAGGCGGTCTGTCTCGATAACCCGTGTGGCAACGGCTTCGTCGAGTCGGGTGAGCAGTGTGACGATGGCAATATTCAGCCGGGCGACGGGTGCAGCCCGAGTTGCCAGATCGAAAAGTGCGGCAACGGCGTCCTCGATCCGGGCGAGGTCTGCGACGACGGCAACACCCAGGGCGGCGATGGCTGCTCGAAGGACTGCCTGTCGAAGGAGACGTGCGGCAACGGCATCCTCGACACGGACGCCGGTGAGGCCTGCGACGACGGCAACACCAACGATGGCGACGGCTGCAACAATTCTTGCACCTCGACCGAGGTCTGCGGCAACCACATCGTCGACCGGGAGGTCGGCGAGGTGTGCGATCCTCCCGGTGTCAATGGCTGCAGCGCGGACTGCCGGTCGACCGGCGATTGTGGCAACGGCATCGTCGATACCGATAAGGGTGAGGAGTGTGACGACGGCGTCGCGAATGACGGTACCCCGCTCAACGGAGACGACAAGGATTGTCGCAGCGACTGTATCGTCAACCGCTGTGGTGACGGCCACCCCAATCTCCATGGTACCCACCACGAAGACTGCGACGACGCGAGGCCTGTTATCGGCACGGATGGGAATCCGATCCCGGCCCCGCCGCACAATCGAACGGCTATTCCCACCGAGAGCCCGTCCTGCAACATCGACTGCACGGTCGCGTTGTGCGGCGACGGCAAGGTCAACCCGCAAAACAAAGCCACGCCGTCAACCTCGCTCGGCGAGCAATGCGACGACAAGAATCAGATCAACGGAGATGGCTGCGACAACAACTGCACGCTCCCGGTGTGTGGCAACGGAATCATGGACCCAGGAGAGCAGTGTGACGATGGCAACCTCGTTGACAATGACGGATGCGACAGCAACTGCAGGAAGCCGTTTTGCGGGAACGGCGTGATCAACTCCGGTGAGCAGTGCGATGATGGAAATCAGACCGACGGCGATGGATGCGACAGCAATTGCACGATCACCGGGTGTGGCAACGGGATCAAGACAGCCGCCGAGGAGTGCGACGATGGCAACCTGAACAACGGCGACGGCTGCTCGGCCACGTGTCGACGTGAATTCTGTGGCAACGGCATTGTGGATCCTACCGAAGAATGTGACCTCGGTAGTGATGCCCTGGGGGTGAGTCTGAACACGGATGGTAGTACCTGTCCCGGTTGCAAGATCGCGCGCTGCGGCGACGGGAAGGTCGAGCTTGGCGTCGAGCAGTGCGACGATGGGAACACGGTCGCTGCCGACGGCTGCTCGGCGACGTGCCAGAAGGAGCTGTGTGGCAACGGGACCAAGGATCCGGGCGAACAGTGCGACGATCGCAATACCACGGATGGCGATGGCTGCTCGGCCTCGTGCAAGATCGAGTTCTGCGGCGACGGCATCGTCAACAACGGTGAGGCTTGCGACCGCGTGAAGACCCCGGCGACGTGCAATATCGACTGCACGTTCTCGAGTTGTGGCGACGGCAAGCTCAACACGTCCGCGGTACCCCCCGAGCAGTGCGATGACGGCAACGTGAGGTCCGGTGACGGGTGCTCCTCTGCCTGTACGTTCGAGCACTGCGGCAATGGGGTTGTCGACGATGGGGAAGAGTGCGATGGGGTGGCCGGCCTACAACCCTGCTCTGCAACCTGTCACCAGGAGCGCTGTGGCAATGGGATCCTGGATCGCGATCCCGATGTCACACCAGCGATCGCTGAGGAATGCGATGACGGCAATACCGCCGATAACGACGGCTGCTCGGCCGCCTGCAAGCGTGAGTTCTGTGGCGACAATATCGTCAACAACGGCGAGGCCTGCGATCCCGTCAAGACGCCGGCGACGTGTAACCTCGACTGCACGCTCTCGGCCTGCGGCGATGGCAAGCTCAACACGTCTGCGATTCCTCCGGAGCAATGTGATGACGGTGGCCGCGCTAATGGCGATGGCTGTTCGGCCGCGTGTACGCTCGAACACTGTGGCAATGGCACGCTCGATGCATTTGAGCAATGCGACGACGGGAACAATGTGAACGGCGATGGCTGTGAGGCCAACTGCACATTGCCGACGTGTGGCAACAAGATCGTCGATCCCGGCGAAAAATGTGACGACGGGAACAAGACGAACGGGGATGGCTGTGAGACCGACTGCACGCTGCCGGCGTGCGGTAACGCGATCCTTGATCCGGGCGAACAATGTGACGACGGTAATACCGATACCGAGCGGTGTCCTTACGGTGCGCCACTCTGCCAGGTGTGTGACGCGACCTGTCATCTCGTCCTGGGCGCGCCCAGCGTTTGCGGCGACGGCCACACGGATGCACCATTCGAAACGTGCGACGATGGCAATTCGGTGACTGACCAATGTCCATATGGGGTCACGTCGTGTACCGTGTGCGACAGGACTTGCCACGACGGTCCTGGCGTGCCGCGTTTTTGCGGCGATGGCAACACCGATGCCCCGGACGAGAGCTGCGACGATGGCAACGCGGTGACGGAAACCTGCTCATATGGTGCTTTATCGTGCAAGGTATGCGACGCGACCTGCCACATCGTGGCAGGCGCGCTTCATTTCTGCGGCGATCGGAGGACCGATGCCCCGGACGAGAGCTGCGATGATGGCAACGTCGTGACCGAGACGTGTGATTACGGGGTGCCCTCGTGCCAGGTGTGCGACAATACCTGTCACACGGTTGATGGAGTTGTCCGCCTGTGTGGTGATGGCAACATTGATGCCCCGAACGAAACTTGTGACGATGGCAATGCCGTGACGGAGAGCTGCCCCTACGGGGTCACATCGTGCACGGTGTGTGACGGCACTTGCCACACCAGTGCCGGCTCAACGAGCTTTTGCGGCGACGGTATCGTTGATGGTACGCCAAAGGCGCCCCTCGATGCTACAGCGCTCGAGGCCTGCGATCATGGTAACACCAGCTGTGGGGCGTGTAGCCCGGATTGTTCGCGACCAACGTTGGCCCCGGCCAGTGGATCCATTATCGTGTTGTCAGGGGATCACTTCAGCACGGGAGATACGTTCGTGTTGAACGATGGTACCGTGGTCGCGATCTTCGAATTCACCGTGAATGGATCTCCAGCGCCGGTAGCAGCGTCAGGCGGGCTGGTGATTGTTCCGGTCTCGATCGACAGCACAGACGATAGCCAGGCTGTTGCTGGAAAGATCGTCAGTGCGATGAATAGGCTGACGCTGACTGGCTTTCAGATTAGCGTGTCCGGCACGGTGACGGACACCCTGAACCTGGTGCATGCTCGATCAACTTCGAATGGTAATCATCCAATTCTGGCGGATTTCTTGGATCCGACGGCGTTTCACGCGACCGGGATGGGAGGGGGTGAAGGTGGCGACTGTGAAGGGGGACAGCGATGTACACAGAACGAGGATTGCGCGTCCGGTGTTTGTGCCCTTCCTCCCAGTTCTGGCCCATCCATCGTTGGGAGTTGCGCCCCCTAGGACTAGTCGAAGTGAATGATCTGATCGGTGAACGACTGTGCCGGCGAGGCTAGCTTCTTGCACTCGGTGCCGTTGACCATGAACAACGCGGTTCCTCTCATCACGAAGGCTCCCGATAGGTAGGTTGATATAGGTTAACCTGAGTGGATGGGGGAGCCTGTTCGAACCAGCAGCCAGCTGTGTGACACTCCAGTGAGAAAATAGCGGCGAGAATCTGCCAGACCTCGCGGCCACGGGGTGTTCAGGTGACGGTCTGGGGCGGCATCACTGTTACCGCCCGCGGGATCGACGTCACTTCGCGTCCGTCGTATCGGCGCTTCCGTCCGGCACGAGATCCGGGTGGTGGCCGGCGAGTCGTAGCGTCGAGATGATCGTCTCCCACTCGAGAAACGCCCAGCCTTCGTCGGGGGGCCAGTAGGCAAAGGTGACGAGGGCCTGCAGCACGTCGTTCGCCGCGATCAGGGCACGCGCACGCGCCGGGCGCTTGTCGCCGGTCTTGGTGTCGACGGCTTCGTATTCGTACGCCGTCCACGCGAGCTCGAGATCACCGCGATCGACCGTCACCACCTGGTCCGCGGTCACGTTCCGGTCGGAGAACGCGGCCACGAGCCGCTCTGTCACGCCCGGCAAGCGCGGGTGGAGCGGGTAGGGCTGATGCGAGACCTCGATCCCGGCCTCGTCGGTCGGATCGGTGACCTTGACGCTGTCGGGAAGCCGCGTCGTGATCCAGTCGGGCGGCACGGTGAACCACACGCCATCGAACACGTCGACCAAGGTCCGCTCCGCGATCGCGCGCGCGGCCCCCAGCTCGCCATCGAGGCCCACGAGCAAGGCCGCGCGGTACTTCGACCATTTCTCCGTGAACGCGGCGCGGGTGGCGTCGGCGCTCACCCGGAGGAAGACCTCCGCGTAGTGTTCGCCTTCCAGGAACAGCTTGAAGACGTCCCAGCGGATGCCATCGGCATCGTCGCGGACGCCGAGCTTGACGTACGAGCCGCGGATCGGGCGCGCAAGCAGGCCGGGCTGGCCGAGATCGATCGTCTGCCGGGTGTCGAGCGGTGTTCCCAGCCACTCGGCCATCGCCGAGGCGAACGCGGCCCCGCGCCCGCGGTCCGGAGCCTCGATGACCAGATCGCCGTACGCATAGATGAACTCGCCTTTGGGCGCCATCCGTATCACGATCTCTCCGGCGCCCGCGACGAGCCGAAGCGCCCCGGCGTCGTGGTCGGTGCGGCTCGCCCGGCACACGAGCGCTCGACCCTGCATGCCACCGATCTCGAGCCGCGTTGGGCCCGGGACCTCGTCCCGGCCGGCGCTCGGCCGTTCGCCGCGCGCGGTCTGCTGCAGGAGGCCGAGGATCCCGCGAACCTCGTCCGGGGACAGCGAAGGCTTCTCGTGTTCGTCGCTCATCGGAGCCTTGTAGCACCGCGCGGATGAACGCGGGCCCGGCCGCGCGCTACAGCGTCACGTAGCCGTTCTTGACCGCGAACCGCGTGAGCTCGGAGTTGTTGCGCAGGCTGAGCTTCTTCAGCACGTGACCGCGATGGGTATCGACGGTCTTGATGCTGATGTTGAGGTGTTCGGCGATCTCCCGGTTGGTGAGGCCGCGCGCGAGCATCTCCATCACCTGGAGCTCTCGCGCCGTGAGCGCGCTGGCCGGATGACCATCGCCCGCCGCGAGCAGCGGTTCGACGCCCGGCGGGATGACCTGCTCGCCGCGGCTGACGGCGTGGATCGCCGCGAGCAGCTCCTCGGGCGTACCCGTCTTGCTGACGTAGCCGTGCGCCCCCGCGGCGATCGCACGCGCGGCATAGCTGGCGTCGCTGTGCGGCGCGAGCACGATGACGAACGGGCCGTCCTCGAGCTCGCGGATCTGGGCGAGCACGTCGAACCCGGAGTGGTCGGGCATCGAGGTGTCGACGATCAATAACTCCGGCTTGGTGTGCCGGATCATCGTCAGCGTGCCTTCGACGGTGCCCGCCTCGCCGACGATCTCGAGGTCGCCTGTCCTGGTGAGCGCGTCCTTGAGCGCCCACCGAACAATGGAGTGTTCCTCGGCCAGTGCGATTCGAATCATGGGATACCTCCTGCTACCCGTTACACCCAGCAAGATACGAGCCTGGATAAACTTTCCGCCGGGGCTCGCGCCGGTCGTGGGGGTATGCTGTGCGCCAGCGTCACGATGCGGCGAGCCCCGCCGCCATGTGGGCTGATGAGCGAGACCGAGCCGTTTCGCGAAGCATTTGCACGGCATTTCGGCCGGCGCGCAGAAGGCGCGCGCTGGAGCGCGGCACCGGCGAGCACGGCTGCGTCGGGGGGCGTGTCGCATCTCCGGGCGGTAGCGAGAAGCAACCGCGGGCGTATCTGTCCCGCTTGTGCCGGGTGGAACGTGTCATCGAGCCGGCCGAGTGGCGAACCGGCAGCCAGGCAATCGCCACCAGGGAGAGCGCCCGGGTACGATGCGCCGGTGTCGCGGGTGGCTCTCTTGATCGTGCTCGGCGTGGCCGTGCGCGCACGCGCGGCGGTCGCCGGATCGTGCGCCGATCCGAGCGCTCTGCGTGCGGAGCTCGAGCAGGAGGCGAGCCATGCCCGCTACTGGAACCTGGCCTGGCGAATCGGGTTCACGGCCGGCGCCGTGGGGCAGTTCGCCGTCGCGGCGTCGGGCACGGTCGGCCGCGATTACGCCCAGAGCTTGTGGGTCGGCGGCGTGAAGTCATCGCTCGGCGCGCTCACGCGATGGATCTTGCCGCTGCAGATCGACGTGCCGCCGGCGACCGGAGACGCGTGTGCCGATCGCACGGCCTTGCGTGTGGTCGCCGAGCGCGCCGCACGCGACGAGCACCGGATGTTCTGGTTCTCGCACCTGGGCGGCCTGGCGGTCAATCTGGGCGGCGCGCTGGTGGTGGCCGAGCGCACCTCGTGGCAGACCAGCCTGTTGTCGTTCGCGATCAGCTATCCGATTGGCCTCCTCAGCACGTACACGATGCCGCGCGCGAGCTGGGACCGGACCCGCGAGCCGGCGTGGACCGCGAGCCTCGTCACCGGCCAGGACCAGTGGTCGCTCGTCGTGGGCGGCAGCTTCTAGCTTCCAGGCGAGCGCGGCCGTCGGCGATCTCAGCTCCCGATCGCATCGCTGGCACCTGGTCGGGTTGGGCCTAGAATGGTGGGGTGAAGTCGCCGCCCGTGCTGCTCGCGTTGCTCGTGGCCCTCGTGCTCGTTGGGCTCCTCGGGGGCCGCCGTGCCGAGGCCGGACCGGATCTCGAGGCCCTGATCAAGGACGCGCCTCGCTGCGACGCGGCGCGCGCGTCCTGCTTCGGCCTGGCGTTCCACATCGCGGTCGGCGAGGACGGTCCCATCGCGACGGCCGACTGGATCACCGCGCAGCTCGCCGGGGCGAACCGTCACTTCGCGCCGCTCGACGTCGCGTTCCAGATCACCGGGGTGACGGCGCTGCCCGCCGCGGCGGTGCGGGTCAAGGATCGCAAGGAGCGCGACGCGCTCGGCGCGACGATCGCCGGCACGGTGGTCGATGTGTTCGTGACCGGCCAGCTCGACGACGTCGATCTCGACGGTGCCTTCGCGCGGGGCGTGACGTGGCGGGGCAAGGGCGGGCGGAAGTTCGTCATCATCTCGACCCAGGCGCCCGAGCGCGTGCTCGCCCACGAGCTCGGGCACGTGTTCGGCCTGCCGCACTCGCGCTACCCGATCTCGATCATGAACAAGACGCCGCGCGACGAGCCGCCCGTGGAGCAGCGCAGGTTCGCCGACGAGGAGATCGCGGCGATGCAGGCGCAGCGGGCGCGGCTGGTCCGCGACAAGGTGCTGGCGAACCTGGCGGTCAAGCCGTGACGTCGCTCAAGGTGCTCTCGCGGTCATGATCCGGCGCTGAAATGGCATCCCCACAAAGGCGCCCATGGTCCCGATGGTGGTGGTCAGGAGCGTTTCGGGCATCTGGCGTAGCTGGTCGTAGCCTGTGACGTTGTCGTAGTCGGCCATGTACATGATCGCGGAGGTCGGGGTCACGGCAACCGTCTGCTGGCCGGGATCGATCATCGCGTAGGCGGGCGGCAGCTTGGGGAGCGTCATTCCGGTCATCGCCGCGGCCTGCGCGACGGACCACGAGATCGCGACCGGGCGTGCGCCATCATTCCAGGAGCCCGACCAGGTCACCATCATGCCGTCCGGCGGATTGCCCGGGGCGGCCATCGTCCAGGTGGCACCCTTCGCCGTCTGCGCGAAGTTGGTGAACCACGGGAGCTGCTGCGGGCCCAGATCCACGGTGGCGCTCGTGCCGAGCGACGCCGTGTGAACGTCGTGCTGCTGGTTGATCGTTGCATCCGGGCGGCCCATCAGGATCGACAGCTCACTGCGCGTGCCAACGCCCGCGGGAAACGGCACCACGGCCGACACATTCCCGGCCGGCGGATCGCCTTGCACACTGGTGCTGTTGGTGAGCACGGGCGTGTTGTTGAGCAGGGTCGTTCGCGAGACGCTCATTTGACTTACCGCGTCGGGCACGTTCGTCATGTTGATGGTGAAGTTCGGCATCGGGTTGAACAACACGGGGATCGCGAACGAACCGTTGTTCGTGTAGGTGACACCGGTGAGAAAAAGGAAGTTCGGCGTCCCACCCAGGGTCACGCCGAGCAGATCGAACGTTGCGCCGTGGCAGGAATCGTGGAAGGTCAGCGGGACGGGGGCGGCCGGCGCCATGCCGGCGAAGCCGCAGGGCGTGTAGAATCGATAGTTGGTGGCTCCCGTCACCGGCATGAACGACGTCGCGGTCATCGTCGTTACTCCGCCCTGGTTCAGGATCGTGGCACTGGCCTTGAGGCCAAAGGTCAGGTTGTCGCCGGGCAAGACCCCGAGCGTGGAGGTGATCGACGCGGTCAGGTTGGCCGGCATGTCCGTGATGCGGATCGCGCTCACCGTGCCGCCGCGCGGCAACATCGCCTGGGCATGCCCCATCGCGTCGACCGCGGTATCGGCCACGACGACGCCGTCCGGATCCTGGAACACCACCTTGGCCGTGGAGTCGGGGACGCCGTCGCCGAGCGTCGACAGGACCGTGACCGTCACCGGCCCCTGGGGACCACCGCTGTCGGTGTTACCGTCCGTTGCTGGAACCTTGCCGACAGAACCGCATGCCACCAGGAACCCCGCCGCAACCACCACGCAGGTAGGGACAAACTGCTGCATCAAGCGAGTATACTAAAGGAGCCCGCCGGATCTTCGATGATCTGTGCCACTTTCGCGGGCGTTGCGGCGGGGTTCCGAAGGGCGCTCGCCGTCGAGCGGTCGCCGCCAGGGTGGATGTAGGCTCTACAGCGCTGCCCGGAGCACGAACATGTCGTAGCCACCCGCGGTGGGCTTGCCGCCGTCGACGACCACTCCTTTGCTGGTGCCTCCGATGAAGACCCTGCCGCAGGGGGCGACCGTCATGCTCGTGACGATCTCGTCGTCCGCGGTTCCCTTTTGCCACGAGGAGACCAGCGTCCCGTCGGGGGCGAACTTCATGGCGAAGGCGTCGAAGCCGCCCTGGTTGTCGATGCCTGGCACGACGCTGCCGAGGGTGTAACCGGCGATGTAGATGTTGCCGGTAACATCGAACGCCATCGCGGTCGGATAGTCGGTGGAGGGTCCGCCCGCCTGGGCCGCCCAGATGATGTTGCCCGTCGCCTTGTCGACCTTCAGGACGAACGCGTCTTGCTGGCCGAAGCTCGTGGCGCCCAGCGTCGCAAACGTCGCGCCGGTGACGTACAGATCGCCCGCGGGAGACAGCCCCACCGCGTTGGCCGCGTCCGGGGAAAAGCTCGTGATCCGGTGGCTCCAGGCGATCGTCCCATCGCTGTTGTACTTCTTGATGTAGATCCCGACCTGCGCGCCACCGGTGATCAAGCTCGTGACGTACATGCTCCCGCTGCCGTCTTGCTCGACGGCCACGCCGGTGATCCGATTCAGGATCTGCGCGGACAGAGGTACGTAGCTCACGAAATTCGTAGTGAAGTTCCCAGTGGGGATCGCGCTCCGATCGAAGCTCGCGACGAAGCCGTCGTCGCGCGACATCACGAAGTTGGTGGGAATATACGTGTCGTCGTAGCCGGCCACGCCGAGGACGTTGTTCGGCCCCAGGTTGAGGCGTACCGGGTGTTGCGGGCGCTCGTCGCCCGTCTGGAACATCGTCGTGGTCTTTCCGTCGGCATCCAACGTGGCCAGGAACATATCGAACTGGCCCCCATTGACGAACCCAGCGAACGCCCCCGACGTGCGGCCCACGGCGTACACGCGGCCGGTCCCGGGTTCGACCGCGACGTCTTCGACCGTGTCCGTCGCGCTGGTGTCGAGCACCGCCTTCCAGACCACCCCGCCGGTCGGATCGATCTTCAGCACGACCCCGTGAGAGTCGCCATCCGGCTCGATGTTGGTCACGCCGGTGACGCCGTTCTCGTATCCGCTCGCGTAGATATTGTTGTTCTCGTCGGTCGCCAGGCCCCAGATCTGGTCGTCCAGCGCGGTCCCGACCTCGAGATCATTCCACGCGAGGTTGCACCCCGGAGGCCCCGTGTTGATCGGCCCATCCACGCTGCTGTCCACAATACTGCTATCGCTACTACTATCGCTGCTGCTATCGCTGGCGACCCCGGCATCCGAGGGTGCAACGCCCCCACCATGCAGGTTGTCGCCACATCCGCCGGCGGTGGCCAGGACGGCCCCGCAGATCGTTGCCGTTGTCAGAGAGAATCTGTATTGACGCATAAGGGCCTTAACCGGGTCGTAACGTCTAGAGGAAGGTTCCGCGGGCAAGTCGCGCACGACGCTACCATCATACGCAAAAATTCCATCCGAACCAGAAGCGATCAAGCTGAACCGGATTCCGGTTCTCCGGAGTTCCCCGATGATCGCGTTTGTCGCTCCTCACGTGAGGGGCGGCTACGCCAGGCGTCGGGCGGAGCGCGCAAGGCTTCGCCCGCGTTCGCAGGAGTCAGTGGCTGAGCGGCCGATCCGTGCTGTTGCCGAACTTCTTCACGAACGAGGTCGTGAAGTTGCTCGATGACGTCAGGACGTTCCACGTGCCGTCGCTCGGCCGGTAGACCACGAAGTCGGCGCGGCCGTCGCCGTCGAAGTCCGTGCCGGCGAGCGGGGTATCGCCGGCCTGGCCCCAGGTCGCCTGGATCGACGTCTGCCAGTTGCTCGTGGACGTGCGGACGAGCCACTGGAAGGTCGTCGGGCTCCAGGTCACCATATCGGCCTTGCCATCGCCATCGAAGTCGGAGCCGGTCACGGCGATATCGCCGAAGGCCGTCGCGAGGGATCGCTGGAGCAGGGTCTGGGTCGACGACAAGAGGACGTTCATGGTGTGTGCTCCGCGACGCCAGATCACGCGGTCCGCCTTACCGTCGCCGTCGTAGTCGGCGCCGCCGAGCGGCTGGTCTCCGTTCACGCCGAACTTCGTGGTGATGGACTGGGCGAAGCTGGAGGACGACGTGAGGATGTTCCAGGTGCCCTCGCTCGGCCGGAACACCACGATGTCCGCCGTGCCGTCGCCGTCGTAGTCGGCGCCGGAAAGCGGGATGTCATCGGAGAGGCCCAAGGTCTTCACGATCGAACTCGTGAAGCCGCTCGACGACGTGAGGATCGTCCACGTGCCATCGCTCGGCCGGAAGGTCGCCATGTCCGACTTGCCGTCGCCGTCGTAGTCGGCGCCGCCGATCGGCACGTCACCGTTGAGGCCCACCACCTTCGTCGTGATGGCCGTGTAATTACTGATCGACGTCAGGATGTTGAACGTGCGGGTGGACGAGCGATAAACCGCCAGATCGGCCTTCCGGTCGCCGTCGTAGTCGCTGGCCGACGGAAGGCGGTTGAGGAAGGTCTGGAGCACCTGGGCGCGGTGGGGCAAGAACACGCTCGTGAGCGCGTCGGAGATCACGAAGCGAAGCCCGTCGGGGCCGTTCTCCGTGAACTCGGAGGACTGGACGAAGCCCGTCGAGCTCGGCCAGTTCGGCAGCCCGCCGCCGAGGCTCGCGCCGTTGCTCAGCTGGTGACATCCGGCGCACGACAGCGCCTCCGCGCGGGTGACGATGTTCGCCGGCGTGAGCGCGCTGCCGATCGCCGTGAGCTGCGCCTGGATGTTCGCGGCGAACTGGCTCGCCGGGTTGAAGTGAGCCGCGTAGTCGTCGAGGCCGCCGGGGACCTGCGAGTTGGACTGTCCCGTGTTGAAGTTGTCGGGGACATCGTAGTTGAACAGGTTAATGTCGCTCACGGCGAGGGCCGCCACCTGCGACGGGAAGAACGTGTTCTGAAACGCCGCGGCCTGGCTGTTCGTCGAGGCCGCGTTGAACAGATCTCCGAACGGGTTGGTGTTCACCGTCACGGGCACGAACAGCACGCTGGTCGGGCTCTGGATCTGGAGCTTGAACTCGTGCAACAGCCACGGGAACTGGAGGATATCGTTGGTCCGCACCTGTCCGGTCGGACGCGACAACCCGGTGTTGCCGTAGTTGTCGATGTGGATGACCGGCAAGAAGCCCGACAAGCCGGTGAAGTAGAAGTCGTGCAGCGCGGTCGCGCGCGCGGCCGCGTCGTTGTTGCCGGTGAGGTTCGCCCAGAAGCTCGCGACCGGGCGGCAGCCCTCGAGGCCGAGGCTCGGCGTGGGGTTCGGGAGCACGGCCTCGAAGATGATGAAGGCGCGGCCGGGACCCGCGGGCCTGCCGAACACCATCCGGTACTCGCCGCAGTCCGCGCCGCCCGGGGACGCGAGATCGAAGCGATTGTACAGCCCGATGGCGCTGTAGTTGGCGATCTCGGCGGCGGCGTTGAACGCCTGGTTCCCCTCGACCAGCCGGCACTGGTAGGGAAATCCATTCAGCGTGCCTCCGTTATCGTCGCAGTGCGGCCCCTGGGTGATCCCGTTGGCGGCGGTGTTCTGGGTGTCCCAGAGCTGGGTGAACAGCTGGAGCCCGGTCATCCCGGCGACGCCGCTCTGGGTCGCGAGTTGATCGAGCACCGCGCCGAGCGAGAACGTCGAGGTGATCACCTGATCGGTGACCGCCAGCGACCGCCGCACGTCCACGACGGCCGGGGCCAGCGCTTGCTGGAGCGTACCGATGCCGCCGCGGTCGGAGTGCTGATGATCGGGCGACCCGCCGAGGGCCGACAGGTCTCCGAGTCCACAGGCCCCGGCACCCAACGCCACCGCCGAGATCACGCCGAGCGCAGTCGTTCTCATGAATGAATTTCTCACGGAGTAGGGAATGCGGCGGCGACATCGCATGCCATGCGCACGCGTGCCTGGCGCCGCCGCCGGTGCACCCACGGCGCCAACGAGTTACTGCGAGTTGGCGCGAGTTGGCGCGAGTTGCTGCGAGTTGCTGCGAGTTGCTGCGAGTTACTTGGGCCGGACTTCGGTCTCGAGGTTGGCCTCGATCTGCTTCCGGACCTGGAGAGAATTGGCGATGTAGCCGAGCAGGTTCTCGAGCCGGGTCCCCTTGGACGACTGCAACAGGGAGGCGGCCTGGTCCGGCGAGACCTCGGACAAGAGCTCGTAGAGCTCCATCTTGTTTCCGGATAGCGAGAGCCGCATGTCCATGCCCATACCCTCGGGGTAGTTGTCGGTCAGGAGCATGTCGCCGACCTGCGAGATGATCTCGCCGCGCGCGGGGTTGTCCTGCCACTCGACCGCCTCGCGCAGGTAATCGATCTTCATCAACCGCTTGATGTTCCCGGCGGCATCGACCTTGGTCTCTTCGGGGTACAGCAGGTCGTGCTTGACGGCGGCGAGCATCGCCGGGTCGGACAGGAACTCGTGGTAGCGCGCCGTGCCCGCTTCGTCGAGCAGCGGCCGGTTGTGGAAGTACATGAAGGTGTCCAGCTGGACATCGTTGGCCAGGAGCGGGCGCAGGATGTTGGCCATGGGGTTATCGTCGTAGTCGTCGCTCGGCGGCGTTCCGTCGCTGTTCGACGGGTCGGCGGCCAGCGGGTCGGGCGTGCGGGCGAGCTGCTGGGTATGGGTCTCCCGGGTGGTGCCCGGCGTCGAGGACAGCGGCTCCACGGCCTGGCCGCGGCTGCTCCACCAGAAGAAGACCGCGACGGCTCCGGCAATCAAGACCAGGGCGGCGAGCGTACGCCTTACGAACGAAACCTTCATGGCATGACGTCCTTTGTGCAAGATGAGAATCAGTGACCCGCGGCGGCGTACCGCGGTAGAGAACTGTTAACGCCGTGTGGGTAACGGCGGGAGGGAAGAAGGGGGAGAACGGAGCGGGAGCGGCTCGGGGCGGGGCGCTGCCTGCGCAGGGCCACCGCGGCCGAGGTCGATCCCGCTCCGTGGCGCATCGAGCGACGATCGAGCGACTCGTCAGAGGTCGCCCGGCACCGTCACGTTACTGCGGGATGACGTGACGCGGGATCGAGCGACCGAGGATGATCCGGTTCATGAAGTCGACGTCCTCGTTCTGGAACCGCGACGAGCCGACCAGGAAGCCCTGCGCGATGAGGATGTTGGCGGTCTTGTTGGTCGAGACCGGCTTGAGGTTGTAGACCTTGCCGAAGTGGGTCGTCTTCTCGACCGACGTGATCGGGTCGCGGGTTCCGTCCGCCTTGATCAGCTTGTCGCCGGCCTTGAGCGAGCGCGCCTCGACGATGCGGCCGCTGCCGACGAGCACCGGGTGCTTGTCGGTGACCTTGAGCTCGCCGCCCGACGCGGTGCGGATGTCGAAGATCACGTGGGTCGAGTCATGGATCTCGCGCGTGAAGCTCTCCACGCCGTCGGTGTGGAACTTGAGGTTCTCCAGCGTCGAAGTGGCCGTGAGCGTCCTCATGTTGGGGGTGAGCGCGTTGGTCGCGTCGACCATCGCCTGGGGGCCGTCCGCGAACATGACTTGCTGATCGGGAGTGTAGCAGCTCGAGGTGCAGAACCCGTTGACGAAGAACCCGGTGACGCTCGTGTTCACCGGGGTCGTCGCGGCCGCGGTCGTGTAGAGGGCGCAGTCGACGAGCGAGTAGTTCGGGTTCGGGAAGATCTGGACCGCGACGTTGATGTCGGCGGCGTTGCCGAACGTCGGGTAGGTCGGGCGGGCCAGCGCGAGCGTATCCGACTCGGTCCACTTCTGGAAGCCACCGGCGGCGGTGGACGCGGTATAACCGCCCACGCGCCACTGGTTCTGCGTGAACACCTGGTTGACGGCCTCGACGTCGCCGGAGAAGCTGTTCTTGCCCCAGAAGTCATCGGTCTCGATGTACTCGTGGAGCGGGACGCCGTTGACGTCGTTGGTCCCGGTCAGGTACGTGAACGCCGGCAGGGGCGGGCTCGTCGGGCTGATGAGGTTGACCTTGTCGCCACAGGCGCGGGCCCACTCGAGGCGGAGCTTCGCCGTGGTGGGATCGAGCGAGTCCGTGGAGCAGCGAATCTGCAGGATGGGAGTCGCTTGCGCTGTGGTCGGCTGGAAGAACGTTCCGGCTCCCGCGACAGCGAGAGAGGCGAGGGTAGCCTTGGCACTAAATTGCATAGCTTGTGTCCTTTGGAGGGTTCGACAGAGAACGCATATTCGATGCGTATGGTGGCATCCTAAGCGAAAGCACATCGCAAATGCAATTTAATGCGGTGCTATTTTTACAGTCCCGGCGAGATTTGTATTCACACTAATACGTGCAACGGTTACACAGCGCATTGTGAGAATCACTCCTGTCAGTGACTCGACGTGGAGTACGCGAAATCTGAATACGGGGTTCGCCGGAGCACAATGGTTACT